>JGI25384J37096_10000091_pt1 | contig 19131 bp, 18 predicted proteins | sample GraSoi013_1_40cm_4_FD_37096 | JGI IMG/M metagenome (IMG submission 37096)
GCGTCTGCCACCTGTCTCAGGTGCGCGTTGCAGTTGGTGAGCTCGGACCACGAGTTGGCGATGCCGATCACGGGACGGCCGTCGAAGACGAGATCGCTGAACCCTTCGGTCTTGAGCCACGAGCGGTGGACGAAGCCGTCGAGGTCGTTGCGCCCGAACCAGTTGCGGCTCCTGAGCGGGTGTGCTGTCATGGGAACCCTCCGAGGCACCGATTATAGAGGAAGGAGATCCGCATGCGACTCGCCGGCAAGGTGGCTGTCGTGACGGGTGGTGGCAGTGGCATCGGCCGCGGGATCGTGCTCGCGATGGCGCGCGAGGGTGCCGACATCGCGATCGCGGACATCCAGGTGCTGCACGCGGAGAAGGTCGCCACCGAGGTCAAGGCGCTCGGGCGCAAAGTCGTCGCGATGAAGACGGACGTGACGAGCNCNGCGGACGTCAAGGCGATGGTCGACCGGACCCGCGAGGCGTNCGGGAGGATCGACATCCTCGTGAACAACGCCGGCGCGGGGTCGACTCCGGGCATGCCGTTCACGAACAACACCGAAGAGGACTGGGACCGGACCTTCGCGGTGAACACGAAGTCGGTGTTTCTCGCGTGCAAATCCATCGCGCCCTACTTCATCGAGAGGAAGGGCGGACGGATCATCAACATCGCGTCCATCGCGGGGCCGCTCGCGGCGGTGACGATGCCACCGTACAGCGTGGCCAAGCAGGGCGTGATCACGTTCACGCGCGTCGTGGCCAAGGAGCTGGCGCCGCACCGGGTCACCGTCAACGCGATCTGTCCNGGGGTCCTCTGGACCGACTTCTGGCAGAAGCTCGCCGCCCACATCGCCGAGACCAACCCTGCCTTCAAGGGCATGACCCCGCGGCAGGTGTTCGAGAAGCGCGTCGCCGACATCGTGCCGATGAAGTGCGAGCAGGAGCCGGAAGACATCGGTGCGGCCGCGGTGTTCCTCGCCTCCGACGAGGCGCGGTACATCACCGGCCAGGCGCTCATGGTCGATGGCGGATGCGTGATGTGGTGACCGTGTCGAGGCGGTCTTGAACTTCGACTTCAGCGCGCACGAGGAGGCGTTCCGCAAGGACGTCCGGCGCTGGCTCGAGACCCACCTGCCCGACGACCTCCGAGGGCGCGCCTTCGCCTCTTCGCGCGCCGACCGCGANGAGGTTCGGCGGCTCCGCGCCTGGCAGAGGGCGATGCACGAGGCGGGCTACGTCGGCATGGACTGGCCGCGCGAGTTCGGCGGGCGCGGCGCGTCGATCGTCGAGATGGTCATCCTCTACCAGGAGATGGCCCGCGCGGAGTCGCCGCAGTTCGTGAATCGCGGCGGCATCTCGATGCTCGGCCCGACGCTCATGAAGCACGGGACGCCGGCCCAGCAGAAGCGCTTTCTGCCGCGGATCCTGACCGCGGAGGAGGTCTGGTGCCAGGGCTTTTCCGAGCCCAACGCGGGCTCGGATCTCGCGAGCCTCCAGACCCGCGCGGTGCGAGAGGACGACCAGTTCGTCGTCAACGGCCAGAAGGTCTGGACGAGCATGGCGCACGTCGCCGACTGGTGCTTCCTCCTCGTGCGGACCGATCCCACGGCGCCCAAGCACCGGGGCATCAGCTTCCTTCTTGTGGACATGACCACGCCGGGCATCGCCGTCCGGCCGCTCGACAGATCACGGGCGAGGCTGAGTTCAACGAGGTGTTCTTCGACAACGTGCGAGTCCCGGCGGACAACCTGGTAGGGAGGCTCAACGAGGGGTGGAGCGTCGCGATCACCACGCTGGCCTACGAGCGAGACCTCCTGACCTTCATCCGGCACGTCTCGCTCCGCAACGCGCTCCACCGGCTGGTCCGGCTGGTCCAGCGGCAGAAGACGAGCGTCGATCCCATCGTGCGCCAGAAGGTCGCCGGCCTCTGGATCGGCGAGCAGGCGCTTCAGCTCAACGGCTACCGGAGCCTCACGAACATCCTGCGCGGCGGCGCCCCCGGCCCGGAGGGCTCGACCTCCAAGCTGTTCTGGAGCCAGGTGGACCAGGACCTCGCGCAGGTCGCCACGGAGGTGATCGGCCCCTACTCNCAGATCACCCAGGGCTCGCCCTGGGCGCCGGACGAGGGGCAGTGGGAGTTCTACGAGCTGCTCGCCCGGGCGAGCGGCATNCGCGCCGGGACCTCCGAGATCCTCCGCAACATCCTCGCCGAGCGCGTGCTCGGCCTACCGAAGGACTAGNGTATGAGTGATCTGCTCTACGAGGCCAAGGACAAGATCGCGACGCTGACGCTGAATCGGCCCGACAAGCTCAACGCGTTCACGGGCCCGATGATCGACGCGTGGGCCCAGGCGCTCGGCGAGGCCCAGGCCGACGACAACGTGAACGTGGTCATCGTGACGGGCGCCGGGCGCGCCTTCTGCGCGGGCGGCGACGTGGGACGCATGCGGCAGGGTGAGCCGAGCGCGCTGGAGGGGAAGAACAGCCTCTGGGAGGGCGTTCACCGAGTGCCGAAGACGCTGGAAGCGATGGACAAACCGGTCATCGCGATGGTCAACGGGCTCGCGGTCGGCGCCGGCATGGGCATGTGCGTGATGTGCGACATGCGCGTGGCCGCAGAGTCGGCCCGCTTCTCCACGGGCTACGTGCGGGTGGGNCTCGTGCCGGGCGATGGCGACACATACTTCTTGCCGCGCCTCGTCGGCGCCGCGAAGGCGCTCGAACTCCTGTGGACCGCCGACTTCATTGAGGCGCCGGAAGCCCACCGGCTCGGCATCGTGCAGCGCGTGGCGCCGGACGCGCAGCTCCGGGAGGTGACCTACGCGCTGGCGCGGCAGATCGCCGACGGCCCGCAGATCCCGATCCGCATGATCAAGCGCCTCGTCTACCAGAGCCTGCGGCTCGACCTCAGAACGCACCTCGACCTCGTCTCGTCGCACATGTCGATCGTGCGCCAGACGGCCGACCACGCCGAGGGCGTCGCCGCGTTCAAGGAGAAGCGGTCGCCGAAGTTCGAGGGACACTAGGCGACCCCGGCGCGCGCGGCAGCAGCACCATCTGGGTCTGGATGACGAGCGCGAGCAGGCGTCCCGCCGCGTCGGTGACGCGCGTCTCCCACACCATGGTGGTCCGACCCCGGTGGAGCGGGGTCGAGGTGGCGCGCACGGTGCCTTCGCTCGCGCCCGCGAAGAAGTTGGTCTTCGACTCGAGCGTCGTCGTCCCGGCGCCCGGCGGCAGGTTGAGGAACGTGGCCGTCGCCGCGACGGTGTCGGCGAGCGCCATGATCGTACCGCCGTGGAGCCTGCCGCCGATCGTCTTGAGGTCGTCGCGGATCGCGAGCTCGGCGACCACGCGATCGGTCGTCGCGTCGACGAAGCGTATACCGAGCAGCTCGGGGAGACACCCCGTATGATGCGCGGTCAGTCCGGCGGGGTCGATCGTCACGACGCTCTCCTTTCGACGCGCGGCCGCCCTCAGACGGCGGAGTACGCGCGGTACTCCATCTGCGTGGCGATCTTCTGGCGCGCCTCGACGCCCCAGAACCGCTCGACCAGGTAGAGCCCGAGGTCGAGCGCCGAGGCGACGCCGCCCGCCGTCACGACCCGTCCCTCGTCCACGATCCGCCGGTCTGTCACGACCTCGCGGCAGAGCGGGCGCAGAAGATCGAAGGCGCTGTGGTGCGTCGTCGCGCGCCTGTCGCGGAGATACCCCGCCCGCCCCAGCAGCAAGGCACCCGTGCACACCGAGGCGAGCGGGCGCTCGGCGCCCCACGTCCGGAGGTAGTCGAGCAGGCGCCGGTCGTTCATCAGCGTCCGCGCCCCGAGGCCACCCGGCACGTAGAGCAGATCGAAGGGCGCGAGGTCCTCGTAGACCGCATCGGGCGTCACGGTCAGACCGGTGTCGTCGACAATCTCGGGCTCGGTGCCGATGATCCGGTGAGTTACGGTCGTGTCGATGGACATCGTGGCGATCCGTCGGAGGGCGTCGTACCCGCCGACGAAGTCGAGGAACGTCAGGCGCGGGAAGACGAGGAACGCGATCCGCTTCGGCCCCATCGCGTCAGCTGGGCTTGACCGACACCCGGTGGCGCTGAGCGAGCGCCTGGTACGCTTCGGGATTGACGCGCACCCAGAACTCCGCGGGTGTGCCGGCGAGCGGGCCGCGGATCTTCGCCGGTGCGCCCAGCGCGAGCATCCCGTCCGGGATCTCGGTCTCGGGCGTCACGAGCGCGCCCGCGGCTACCATCGCTCTGGTACCGACGCGGGCGCCGTCCAGAACCGTCGCGCCGTTGCCGATCAAGCACTCCTCACCCAGGGAGGCCGCGTGGACCGTGCAGTTGTGGCCAATCGTCGCGCCCGGGCCCACCTCGGTTCCCTGGCGCGGCGTGACGTGCACGACCGCGCAGTCCTGCACGTTCGCGCCGCGGCGAACGACGATCGGGTTGAAGTCGGCGCGGAGCACGGCGTTGTACCACACCGACGCGTTCTCCTCGACCGTGACGTCCCCGACGAGCACCGCGGTCGGGGCGACGAACGCCGACGGATGGACCTTCGGGCTTCTTCCCTCGAAGCTGAACAGTGGCATGGTCTGGACCCTCGCAGTATGCTCGGACTGCTCCCATCTTACGCGAAGCCTCGGGGAAGGGAGGGGCGAATGCCGACCCCGCGCATCACCGCCGTCGCGACCGCGACGCCGCCGAATCGCCTTGCGCAGGCCGAGCTCCTGGCGCTCGCGGGCTATCGCGACGCTCGGCGCCGCGGCTTTTTCAGCCGGAGCGAGATCGAGGGGCGTCACCTCTATATCGACCCCGCCACCTTCCGCCCGGACGAGAGCGTGGACGNACTGCAAGACAGGTTCCGGCGTGGCGCGCTCGAGCTCGGCGAGGCGGCGGCGCGGCGCGCGCTCGAGAGGGCGGGCTGGGAGTCGCGTGACGTGGATTTCCTGGCGACGACGACGTGCACCGGACGGCTCACGCCCAGCCTGGACGCCCACCTGATCGGCCGCCTCGGCTGCCGACCCNACATCCAGCGGGTCCACGTGGGCGACACGGGCTGCGCCTCCGCGATGGTGGCCCTCCAGCAGGCCTCGAACTACCTCCGTGCCTTCCCCGGGCGTCGGGCGCTCGTGCTCTCAGCGGAGATCTGCTCGGCGGCCTACTTCCTCGACGACCGGCTCGAGAGCGCGGTCGCACACGCGATCTTCGCGGACGGCGCGGCCGCCGTGACGTTGACGACGGGAGGGTCCGGGCCCGCGATCGTCGCCCACCGCACGCTCTTCCGCCCCGAGCACCTGGAGGCGATGGGGTTCGAGTACCCGGGGGGGCGGCCGCGCGTCGTCCTGTCGAAGGACGTCCGCAAGATCGGTGCCCAGATGATGGGCGACATGGCGGAGGCCCTCATGGCGACGCAGGGGCTCAAGCGCGAGCATATCCGCTACTGGGTGCTCCACTCGGCGGGCCGTCGCGTGATCGATCGCGCGCGAACGCTCCTCGAGCTGGACGAGGCCCAGGTGGCGCANGCGCGCACGGTGCTCCGTCGCTACGGCAACATGTCCTCCGCGACGATCCTCTTCGTGCTGGCGGAGACGCTCCGGCAGGAGTCGCCGGTGGACGGGGAATGGGGCCTCATGATCGCGCTCGGTCCAGGCTTCGCCGCCGAAGGGGCGCTCCTCCGATGGTAGCGGCCGTGGCGAATGGCGGACGGAGCCGCACGTGCCNTGCTCAGGCCACCCGGAAGTCTCGCCGGCCGCGCGGCGCCCGCTCCAACAGATGACGCTGGAGCGGGCGGAGGGGACGCTGGAGCTCCTCGACCGGCCGGTGGCGCTGGCCGACCGGGTCGCGTCGCTCGCCGACATCGATCGCCTCAACGCGTGGTTCGGCGGGTACGCGCTCACGCTGCGCGAAGTCCGCCGCGTCGCCGCCTCGATGGACGCGGGCGACGCGCTCGTCGCGGTCGACGTCGGTGGCGGCCACGGCGCGTTCGCCGTGCGCCTGGTCGAATGGGCGCGCGCCGCGCGCCGGTTGGTTCGCGTGCTCGTGGTCGATCGGGACGCGGAGAGCCTGGCGGTCGCGCGACGCGCGTGCGCTGACTATCCGGAGATCCGACTCGTCCTCGCCGACGCGGCGGCGCTGCCCGTCCGAGAGGGCGTCGCGGACGTCGTCACGAGCGCGCTCACGCTGCACCACCTCGAGCCCGACGGCGCCGTGGCCAGCCTGCGGGAGATGGCGGCGGCGGCACGGCGCGCCGTCATCGTGAACGACCTCCTGCGCACGCGCCTGGCGTTCGGGCTGGTGTGGCTCGCGACGCGGCTCCTTCGGTGCCACCCGATCTCGCGTCACGACGGCCCGCTCTCCGTGCGGCGCGCGTACTCGGCCGCCGAGCTCACCACGCTCGCGCAGAAGGCGGGGATCACGACGCTCACGGTCCGCGCCCACCCGATCTATGGCAGGCTCGTCGCGGTGACGGCATGACGGCCCGGGCCGCTGACGTCATCGTCGTCGGCGCGGGGCCCGGGGGCGCCGCCACGGCGATCCTGCTCGCCGAGCACGGCCTCACGGTGCAGCTCCTCGACCGCGCGCGCTTCCCCCGCCCGAAGATCTGCGGCGAGTACCTGAGCCCGGAGGCGCCGCGCGTGCTCGACCGCCTGGGCGTGCTGAAGACGGTGGACGGGCTGGCCACGCCGCTCGCCGGCATGCGGATCACCGCGCCCGACGGCACGGTCGTCAGTGGCGCGTACCGGGCGGTCGGCGACTGGCGGCCGTACCGCGAGCACGCGATGGCGATCGAGCGCGCGCTGCTCGACGAGGCGCTCGTCGATCGGGTTCGAGCGCTCCCGATCGACTTTCGCGAGCAGGTGCGGGTCACCGACGTTTTCGTCGAGCGCGGGCGGGCGGTGGGCGTCGAGGCGGTCGACCGGGAGGGGCGCGCCGCGCGACTGCCCGCGACGCTCGTGATCGCCGCCGACGGCCGCGCGTCGGTCGTCGCCCAGCGCCTCGGGCTCCGGCGCGCACATCGCCTGAAGCGCATGGCGCTCGTGACCTACGTGTCGGATCTCGACGGGTGCCGCGACTACGGCGAGATCTTCGTGGACCCCCCCGACTACGCGATCATCAATCCGGTCGCGGCCGACCGGGCGAACCTGTCGATCGTCGTGCCGCTCGCCCACGGGGCGCGGTGGAGCGGGCGCCTCGAGACGTTCTTCACGGCGCGCGTCCGGCAGCTTCCGCACCTCGCCCGCCGGCTCGCCGGCGCGCGGATCGTGGCACCGGTCCACGCGATGGGCCCCCTCGCGTACGAGGTGGGCGTGCCACGCGTGGGCGGCGTGCTCCTGGTGGGCGATGCCGCGGGATTCTTCGACCCGTTCACGGGCGAGGGCATCTACGCCGCGCTCCGCGGCGCCGAGCTCGCGGTCGAGACGGCGGTCGGGGCGTTGCGCACGGGCGACTGCTCGCGGCGAGCGCTCGCCGCCTACGGCCGCGCGCGGCGCAGGGCCTTCGGCGGTAAGGCGCGTGTGACGCGGGCGCTCCAGTTCGTCATCTCGCATCGCGGGCTCGCGAACCTCACCGCCCGTGTCCTCGCCCAGCGACCCGGCCTCCTGGACGTCCTCCTCGGGGTGATCGGCGACTTCGTCCCGCCGAAGGCGCTCGTGACGGGCCGCGTGCGCTAGAATCCCTCCCCGGGAGGGCGAGGGATGGCGAGTCGATCGGACAACCTACCGCGCCGATTCGCGCGGATCTACACCGCCGCAATCGCCGACGTCATGGACGAGCTCGGGCTGCAGCGCCAGACGCTGCCCTGGGCGATCCAGCCCCTCACCGCCGACATGCGGCTGGCCGGCTACGCCTTCACCGCGCGCGGGCGGCCCTACCGCGGCACGCCGCGCGACCGCGACACGACGCTACGTCTCTTCCTCCGGATGCTCGGCGCGGCCCCCGCCGATTCGGTCCTGGTGTTAGCATCCGGCGACAACGCCGCGGCCCACTTCGGCGAGCTCTCCGCGCAGTGGTTCCGCTCGCGCCGGATCCGCGGCGCGGTGATCGACGGCGCCACGCGCGACGCCGCGTCTATCGCGCGCCTCCGCTTCCCGACGTTCGTCCGCTACCGCACACCGCAGGACTCGGTCCCCCGCTGGCGGGTCCGTGACTGGGGGCAGCCCCTGACGATCGGCGGTGTGCGCGTGGCCCTCGGCGACATCGTCGTCGGCGACTGGGACGGGGTCGTGGTCGTCCCGCGCCGCGTCGCCCACGAGGTGCTCGTGCGCTGCGAGAGGCTCGTCGGGACCGAGAATCGGGTGCGCGCCGCCGTGCGGCGGGGGATGACGCCGCTCGAGGCGTACGAGAAGTTCGGGTCCTTCTGATCAACGTCGGCCGGAGGAGTCCGGGGGGGCGTAGCCCTCTAGCGGCGGCGCTGCGCGCTCCGCGCGGGAGCGCGCCGGGCCGGCTCCTCGCGGGCGCCGATTTCGGGCAGCCCTGCCTCGCGGAGCGGCTTGGCGATGTGGTCGCGGATCCACTTCGCATCCCACCACTCGATCGGTGTCACCGACACCCCGTGGATCAGCACCTCGAAGTGGAGGTGGTCGCCCATCGCGAGTCCCGTCGCGCCCGTGCGTCCGAGCCCCTGGCCCTTCGTCACCGAGTCGCCCACCTTGACGTCGATGGACGAGAGGTGGGCGTAGAGGGTCTGGAGCCCCAGACCGTGGTCGACGATCACGGTATTGCCGTAGATCGTGAGCGACTCGGCGAAGACCACGACGCCGCGGTTCGCGGCTGGCACGGGCGACTGCCTGGTCGAGGCCAGGTCGTAGCCGTAGTGCACCTGCGTGTCGATCTCACGGCCGCCGTATCGGTAGCTGCGCTTCTCGGCGAAATTCGCGAAGACTTTCGTCCGGCTCGGCTGAACGAGCGGCCCCTCCCAGAGCGGCGCGTCGGCGGTCGTCGCGCCGATTCGGCGCTTGGTCTCCTCCGCTTGCCGCCGGAGGTCGCGGTTGATGACCAGGAAGCCGTCCACGAGGGACTGTGACGGCGAGCGCTGTGGGAGCAGCTCCGGCACTTTCACCTGGAGAAACGGGTCCTTGATCTCGATCGTGTCCCGCGGGAAACGGCGCGGCCGGAGCTCCGACGGGATCCCGCGCGAGGCCACGTTGCCGGCTTCGTCCTCCGCGGAAATCGCGAGCGGCACGCCGCGCGTCGTGTCCCACGGCAGGGCGATCAGGGCGATCCGCGCCCCCCGCTCGGGCGGACCCCACGCGAAGCTCGGCTCGGCGAGCTTGCCCGCGCTCACCACCGTCCGTGAGGCGCCGGTCACGCGGAACACGACGAGCCCGCTGCCTCCCGGCGCGACGTACTGCGTCGCGCCCAGGAGCTCGACCTTGGGTGGCGTGAGGTCCACCGTGACCGGGTAGNTNGCGACCGGGCGGTCGTGCCGACGGAGCGGCCGCCAGAAATCGTCCCGCGCCCACACGTCGACGCTCGCGCCACCCTCGCGGAGCCCGAGCGTGGCGCTCTCGAGCACGACGGGGATCTCGACCCGGCGCCCGAGCGCGCCCTCCCGTTTGGCGACGACCACGGAGCTGGCGCCCTGCGCGACNCGGATCTCGGCCCGCGCGACGCTGCCGCGGGCGGCCTCGAGCGTGAACACGAGCGCCGTCCGCTGTCCGACGAAGCGCGGCGGCGGGGTGAGGGACGCGACGCCCGGCACCGACTGACGCCAGCCGAGGTACGACACGGACCCGACGACGCCGAGCAGCACGAGCAGGACGATCAGGGACCAGACCTTCGCGCGGGACCGCCTCGGCACGAGAACCGATGATACCATGCCGCCCCCGGTCGCGGCGGCGCATGCTTGACACCCGCAGCGACCTCTCGCTAGCATGACGCGGTGTCCACCGTCTGGTTCATCCCCGCTCTGCCGCTCGCGGGTGCCCTCGTCAACATTCTCCTCGGCGATCGCATCGGACGGCGGGCCCACTGGGTCGCGGTCTCCAGCGTGGCGGGCTCGTTCCTCGCGGCGTGCGCGGTCTTCACGCGCGTGTGGGACGGCGGGAGCTTCACGAGCACGCTCTTCCCGTGGATCGTCGCCGGGAAATTCGAGACGTCGGTGGTCGCGTTCGTCGACCCGCTCACCGGCGTGATGCTCCTCGTCGTCACCGGTGTCAGCGCGCTCATTCACCTCTACTCGGCCGGCTACATGCACGGCGATCCCGGCTACGCGCGCTACTTCGCGTACCTGAACCTGTTCGTGTTCTCGATGACGATGCTCGTGCTCGCCGGCGACTTCCTCCTCCTCTACGTCTTCTGGGAGGCCGTGGGCCTCTGCTCGTATCTGCTGATCGGGTTCTGGTACACGCGTCCGGCGGCGGCCCAGGCGGGAAAGAAGGCGTTCATCGTCAACCGCGTGGGCGACGTCGGCTTCGGCCTCGGCGTCATGTGGCTCTGGACCGCGCTGGGCACGCTGGAGTACGGCGCGGTGTTCAAGGGCGCGGAGACGCTCGCGCCCGCGACGGCGACCGGCATCGCGCTGCTCCTGTTCGTGGGTGCGTGCGGCAAGTCGGCGCAACTCCCGCTCCACACCTGGCTGCCCGACGCGATGGAGGGTCCCACGCCGGTCTCGGCGCTCATCCACGCGGCCACGATGGTGACCGCGGGCGTGTACATGGTGGCGCGCAGCCACGCACTCTTCGAGCGCTCCGGCACGGCCCTCGAGGTCGTCGCGTGGGTCGGGACGGCGACCGCGCTCTTCGCCGCCACGATCGGCCTCGTGCAGCCCGACATCAAGCGAGTGCTCGCGTACTCGACCGTGAGTCAACTGGGCTACATGTTCGCCGCCATCGGACTCGGCGCGTACGCGGCCGGCATCTTCCACCTCGTGACGCACGCCTTCTTCAAGGCGCTCCTCTTCCTCGGCGCGGGGAGCGTCATCCACGGGCTCGGTGGCGAGCAGGACCTCCGGAAGATGGGCGGGCTGTCGTCGCGAATGGTGACCACGACGGTCACGACGACGGTGGGAGGCCTCGGCCTCGCGGGCGTGCCGGGGCTCGCGGGCTTCTTCTCGAAGGACGAGATCCTTGCCGCCGCGTTCCACGGCGGTCACCTGGCGATCTGGGGCCTGCTGCTGCTGGGTGCGTTCCTCACCGCGTTCTACACATCGCGCCTGCTCTTCCTCGCGTTCTACAGCGACCCGCGCATGTCCAGGGAGGCCGCGCACCACGTCCACGAGTCGCCGTCGGTAATGACGCTCCCGCTCTGGGGGCTCGCGATCCTCACCGCGACCGCGGGGCTCCTGGTCGGAATCCCGTCGGAGCGGGGCACGCGCTTCGCCCGGTTCCTCGCGCCCGTGTTCCCCCTCCACGGGGAGCCGGCCGACGGCTCCGTCGCCTATACGTTGCTGATCCTCTCCGTGATCGTGGTCGCCGCGGGAATCGCCGTCGCGTGGTTCGTGTACCTGTCCTCGCCCCTGCGGGCGGAGACGATCGGCCAGCCGCGGACGCCGCTCCACGCGCTGCTGTTGAACGCGTACTACGTGGATCGCCTTTACGATGCGATCATCGTGCGCCCCCTCTTCGGGCTCGCGACGTTCCTCGCGCGCGGCTTCGACCTCGGGGTGATCGACCGAGCGGTCAACGGCCTGGGCGCAGCCGTCATCGGGTGGGCGGCGGCGATGCGGCGGCTCCAGACGGGCTACGTCATGAACTACGCCCTCACGATGCTGGCCGGCGCGGTCCTCGTCGTCGCATTCCTCCTGAGCCGGTAGTGGCGATGCGGCTCACGGCGGTGACGTTCCTGCCGGCGGTCGGTGCCCTCGTCCTGCTGCTCGTGCCTCGACGCGTCGTCTCGGTCTTCAAGGTCGGTGGGCTCGTGGTCACGCTGGTGACGCTCCTGCTCTCGGTGCCCCTCTACGTCGGCTTCGACGGCCGCGTCGGCGACTTCCAGTTCGAGGAGATCCGGCCCTGGATGCCGAGCTTCGGGATCTCCTACCGCCTCGGCGTCGACGGCATCAGCCTCCTGCTCGTGCTCCTCACGACGTTCCTCACGCCGGTGGCCCTCGCCTCCGCGTGGCACGCGATCGAGGACCGGTGGAAGGAATTCGTGGTCACGATGCTGATCCTCGAGACGGGGATGCTCGGCGTGTTCGTCAGCCTCGACCTCTTCCTCTTCTACGTCTTCTGGGAGGCGATGCTGATCCCGATGTACTTCNTCATCGGCGTCTGGGGCGGCGCCAACCGCATTTACGCGGCGATCAAGTTCGTCCTCTACACGATGGTCGGCTCCGTCCTGATGCTCGTCGCGATTCTGATGCTCTACGCGCAGCACGGCGCGGCCACCGGCACCTACACCTTCGACCTCCTGACGCTCACGCGCTGGGTGGTCCCACCGGGGCTCGCGCAAGACCTCATGTTCCTCGCCTTCGCGCTCGCGTTCGCGATCAAGGTGCCGCTCTTCCCGTTCCACACGTGGCTGCCGGACGCGCACGTGGAGGCGCCAACAGCGGGCAGCGTGATCCTGGCGGGCGTCCTGCTGAAGATGGGGACCTACGGCTTCCTGCGCTTCTGCCTGCCGCTGTTTCCCGACGCGAGCCTCGTGTTCGGCCCGCTCATGGTCGCGCTCGCGGTGATCGGAATCGTCTACGGCGCGTGGGTGTCGATCGTGCAGCCCGACATGAAGAAGCTCGTCGCGTACTCGAGTGTGAGCCACCTCGGCTTCGTGATGCTCGGCATCTTCACCCTCACCCCGCAGGGGCTCGTGGGTGGCGTCCTCCAGATGGTGAACCACGGGCTCAGCACGGGTGCCTTGTTCCTCCTGGTCGGCATGATCTACGAGCGCCGGCACACACGCCTGATCGCCGACTTCGGNGGCCTCTGGAGCGTGGTACCCGCCTTCTCGGCGCTGTTCCTGGTCGTCGTACTCTCGTCGCTGGGGCTGCCGGGGCTGAACGGTTTCGTCGGCGAGTTCCTCGTCCTGGTCGGGGCGTTCCAGACGAACCCGTGGCTCGCCGCGCTCGCAACCTCCGGGATCATCTTCGCGGCGGTCTACCTGCTCTGGCTGTACCAGCGGGTCATCTTCGGGGCGGTCACCCATGAGGCGAACCGCGGTCTTCGTGACCTCTCGCCCCGCGAGTGGGCCCTGCTCGCGCCCATCGTGGTCTTGATCGTCTGGATCGGCGTCTACCCGACGGCGTTCACCGGCAAGACCGAGGCGACGATCGAGGCGCTCATCGCTCAGGTGCAGGCGAAGGCGAACGTCCAGCGCATCTCTCTCGGNCCACCCACGGTCGCGCCGGGCTTGCGGACCCCGACGAAATGAATAGCGGCATGCGGAACGCAGCCGGGTCGCGCCTTGTCTCGGGCCACCCACCGACCGCACCGGCTTCGCGGCCCCCACTCCAGTGATCGATCTCGTCGCGCCCCCGGTCCTGCTGGGGCCCCTCCTGCCCACGCTGCTCGTGCTCGGGGCCGGCGCGCTCGTGCTGCTCCTCGACCTCTTGCCAGGCGCCCAGGGCAAGGAGTTCTTCGGGGCGGTCGCGCTCGCGGGCATCGTGGGCGCGCTCCTCGCGACGCTCACGCGCTGGGGCAAGCCCGGTCGCGCGTTCCACGACATGGTCGTGCTCGACAATTTCGCCCTGTTCGTCAACGTCGTGGTCTGCTACGCGGCCGCGCTGGTCCTGCTGCTCTCCGTGGGCTATCTCCGGCGCACCCGCGCGGAGTCGGGTGAGTACTACGCGCTCGTGCTCTTCGCCACGGCTGGGATGATGCTCCTCGCGGCCGCGGGCGACCTCGTCGTCCTGTTTCTGGCGCTCGAGCTCATGTCGCTGTCGCTCTACGTCCTCGCGGGGCTCTTCACGCAGGCGCTCGCCTCGAGCGAGGCGTCGATGAAGTACTTCATCCTGGGCGCCTTCGCGTCGTCGTTCATGCTCTATGGCATCGCGCTGATGTACGGCGCGACGGGAACCACCAACCTCGACCGGATCGCGGCGGCTGCGGCCGGGCGGAGCCACGACCCGCTCTTCGTGATCGGCATGGGCCTTTTGCTGGTCGGCTTCGGCTTCAAGACCTCGTCGGTGCCCTTCCACATGTGGGCGCCCGACGTCTACCAGGGAGCGCCGACCAGCGTGACGGCGCTCATCGCAACGGGGTCCAAGGCGGCGGCGTTCGCCGCGCTGATCCGCGTCCTGGTCGTGGCCCTTCGCGGCGCGCAGCCCGACTGGACCGCGCTGCTCTGGGTCGTCGCCGCGCTGACGATGACCGTCGGCAACGTCGCCGCGATCGCGCAGTCCAACCTCAAGCGGATGCTCGCCTACTCGTCGATCGCGCACGCGGGGTACATGCTCGTCGGGCTGGTCGCCGGGGGCATGGGGGGCGCGGGCGCCGTGCTCTTCTATCTCTTGACCTACACGTTCACGACCGCCGGCGCTTTCGGCGTCCTGACCCTCTGCGAGCGCGCGCGCGCCGAGGCGGTAGAGGTCGGCGATTACGCGGGGCTGGCCGAGCGGCATCCGGTCCTCGCCTCGGCGCTCGCCCTCTTCCTCCTGTCGCTGATCGGCGTCCCCCCGCTCGCCGGCTTCATGGGCAAGTTCTATGTCTTCGGCGCCGCGGTGCGGGCGGGGTACCCGTGGCTGACCGTCGTCGCCGTCCTCAACTCCGCGCTCGCCGCCTATTACTACTTGCGGGTCGTCGTCTACATGTACATGCGCGAGCCCGAGGGGGCGCCCATCGCGTACGCGCCCTCGTTCGCGGGCGCCCTCGCGCTGGCCGTCGCGCTGGTCGGCATCGTGGCGCTGGGCATCGTCCCCGCGCCGTTCGTCGACCTCGCGCAGGCCGCCGTCGCTCCGCTCGTCCGTTAGCGCCGGCATGGAGGGGCGGGTCGGACCCCAGCGCGTCGTGTCCTTCAGGCTGCCGCACCGCGGCTGGCTCTTCGACCTCGACGGCACCGTCTACCGCGGCGAGGCGCCGATTCCGGGGGCCGCCGAGACGATTGCCGCCCTCCGCGCGGACGGGCGGCGGGTCGCGTTCCTCTCCAACAAGCCACTCGCCACGCGCGCGGACTACGCGGAGAAATTGACGCGCCTCGGGATCCCCACCGTCGCGGACGACGTCATCAACTCCTCCCTCGTGCTGGCACGCCACCTGCGCCGCCTCGATGTCGGCGCGCCGGTCTTTGTGATCGGCGAGCCGCCACTCGTCGCCGAGCTCTCCGCCCACGGCTTCGAGCCCCGCACGGATGCGCGCGTCCGCTGGGTCGTGATCGCGTTCGACCGCACCTTCGACTACGCGAAGCTGAACACGGCGCTGCAGGCGGTGCGGGGCGGCGCGCGGCTGATCGCCACGAATCCCGACCCGACGTGCCCGACCGAGGAAGGCGAGATCCCGGATTGCGCGGGCATGATCGCGGCGGTCGAGGCGGTGACGGGCGTCCGCGTCGAGGTGATCGTCGGAAAACCATCGCCGCTCATGCTCGAAGTCGCGCTCGAGCGGCTCGGCCTCCGGGCGCGCGAGTGCGCGATGGTCGGCGACCGGATCGAGACGGACATGGTGATGGGCAAGCGTCTGGGGCTCGCCACCGTCCTCGTGCTCAGCGGAATCACGCGCCCCGACGACCCGCGCATCGCGGAGGTCGCCCCGGACGCCGTGTTAGGATCGATTCGGGAGCTTGTTCAGACCATATGACGAGGCCCTCGGCCCTCGCCGACGGTGACTACGACGCCGTCGTCATCGGCGGCGGCATGGCGGGCGCCGGCGTCGCGCGCGACCTCGCGCTTCGTGGCGTCTCGGTGGCGCTCGTCGAGAAAGACGACTTCGCCGCGGCGACCACGTCCCGCTCATCGAAGCTGATCCACGGCGGCCTCCGGTACCTCGAGCTGTTCGACGTCGGTCTCGTGCGCGAGTCCCTGCGGGAGCGCGAGACCCTCAATCGGCTGGCGCCGCACCTGGTCCGGCCGCTCCCGTTCCTGGTGCCGATCTACCGTGACTCGTCGCGCGGCCTCATCAAGGTGCGGATCGGCCTCACGCTCTACGACTGGCTCACGCCGGGTCGGGACCGCGAGCGGTACCGCGTGCTCCCCCCGATCGACACGCTGAGCCTCGAGCCCGCGATCCGCGCCGAGGACCTCCGAGGCGCCGGCTACTACTTTGACGATCTGCTGGTCTTCCCGGAGCGGCTCTGCCTGGAGAACGTGCTGTCGGCCTGTCGGCACGGCGCCCGCGCGTTCAACTACGCCCAGGTGGAGGAGATCGTGCGGGCGCCGGGCGGCGCCCCGGCCGGGGTCCGTGTCCGCGACCTCGTCACCGGCCGCGTCGCGACGCTCAGGGCGCGGGTCGTCGTGAACGCCACCGGGCCGTGGGTGGACGAGCTTCGAGCGCTCGCGGGGGTCCGGGAGCGCGGCTCGCGCATCCTCCGCCGGACGAAGGGCATCCACTGCCTGCTTCCCCGCCTGACGGACCACGCGATCTACCATCCGACGAGCGACGACCGGATGATCTTCGTGATCCCGTGGCGCGAATTCTCGCTCGTCGGCACGACCGACACCGACTTCGACGGCGACCTCGACCGGCTGCACGCCACGCGCGACGAGGTGAGTTACCTCCTCGGCGAGGTCCGCCGGGCGCTGCCGGACCCGCGCGTCGCCTTCGAGCGCGTCGTCTACACGTACGCGGGCGTACGGCCGCTCTCGTACGAGGAGGGCAAGCGCGAGTCCGACGTCTCGCGCGCCCACAAGGTCGTCACCGAGGCGGGCGGGCGCTTTCTGTCGATCACCGGGACCAAACTCACCTGCTTCCGGAGCCTCGCGGCCGGGCTCGGCGATGCCGTCATGCGCACCCTCGGCCGCCGGGCGCCCGCGCGGACCGACCGGTTCACGCTCGACGGGCTCGACGAGGAGGCCGGGCGCGTCGAGGCGCGCACCTGGCTCGACGTCTCCGCCGAGGTCGCGAGCTCGGGGCTCGCCCGCGAGACGCTCGAGACGCTCGTGACACTCTACGGGCGCGCCTATCCGCGCGTCGTCGACCTCGCGGGGAAAGTCCCGAGCGGGACCGACCAGCTCTGCCCGCAGAACCCCGACATCGTCGCGCAGCTCCACCTCGCCGTGCAGGACGAGCTGGCCGTGTCGCTCCAGGACGTCCTGCTCCGGCGCACGGGGATCGGCACGAGCCTCTGTCAGGGGANGGATTGCGCGGAGCCGATCGGACGCCGGATGAGCCAGCTGCTCGGCTGGAGCCCGCGGCGTCTCGACGCGGAGCTGAGCGCCTACCACGCCCACGTCGCGCGCTCGCGGAGGTTCAAGACGGCGTAGGCCCGGCTCGCGTGTGCTATAGTGCGGCGCACGCGTCATCCGTACCGGCGTCGATCACGGAGGCTCGCATGAAACGCTCGGCCAGCATCGTCGGCGTCCTGACCGCGGCGGTCCTTCTCGCCGCGCCCGCGCCGGCGGCGGCGAAGACCGAAATCCATTTCTGGCACGCGATGGGCGGACAGCTCGGCGAGGCCACGAACGAGCTGGTGAGGCAGTTCAACCAGAGCCAGGCGGAGCACGAGGTGAAAGCGCTCAACAAAGGGACCTACCCCGAGGTCCTCACCGCTGCGATCGCCGCGTACCGGCAGAAGAACCCACCGCACATCGTCCAGGTCTTCGACGTCGGCACGCAGACCATGCTGCTGTCGGGAGCGGTCTACCCGATCTTCCAGCTCACACGAGAGCAGGAGATCGCGATCGACTGGAACGACTTCATCAAGCCCGTGACCGGCTACTACTCGAAGGACGGCAACCTCTACTCGATGCCGTTCAACTCGTCGAGCCCGATCCTCTACGTGAACCGCGACGCCTTCAAGAAGGCGGGCCTCCCCGACAGGCCGCCGGCCACGTGGAGGGAGGTGGGTGAGGCCTCGAAGAAGATCCTCGCCGCTGGCGCGGCGAAGTGCGGCTTCACGACCTCGTGGCCGTCGTGGACGATGCTCGAGAACACGTTCCCGTGGCACGACCAGCCGTTCGCCACCAACGCAAACGGCTACACGGGGCTCGACACCACCCTCCTGATCAACGGCGAGTTCGGCGTGAAGCACATCGGTCAGCTCGCGGCCTGGCAGAAAGAAGGCGTCTTCTCCTACGGCGGCCGCATGGGCCAGCCAGACCCGAAGTTCATCAACGGCGACTGCGCCATGCTCGTCCAGTCGTCCGCCGTCATCGGCGGCTTCAAGAAATCGCTGAAGTTCGAGTGGGGCACGGGCCAGCTGCCGCACTGGGGCCCGCCCTACCGGAAGCAGAACACGGTCGTCGGGGGCGCGACCCTCTGGGTTATGAAGGGCCAGAAGGCGTCCGACTACCCGGGCGTCGCCCGGTTCATGAAGTTCCTCGCCGAGCCGCACCAGCAGATGTGGTGGCACGTGACGACCGGCTACCTGCCGATCACGCACTCGGCGATCAAGAACCTCGAGACGGGCCACCACTTCAAGAAGAACCCCGAGCAGTGGACGGCCCTCTCCCAGCTGACCGCCAAGCCCACGCCGAACAGCCTGGGTCACCGTCTCGGCAACTTCGTGCAGATCCGCGAGGCGATCGAGGGGGAGCTCGAGAACATCTTCGCGGGGACGAAGACAGCCAAGCAGGGGCTCGACGACGCGGTCGCGAAGGGCAACGAGATCTTGAAGGAGTTCGCGGCGTCNAACANGCCGTAGGNGGGTGCGCGGGTCGATGAAGCGGGCCGTCTTCAAGAACCGGCGGTTGCCCTACCTGCTCGTGCTGCCGCAACTCGCGGTGACCCTCGCATTTTTCTTCTGGCCCGCCTTCGAGTCGCTGCGCCTCTCCTTCTTCCGGACCTCGCCGTTCGGCGACAAGCGGCTCTTCATCGGACTCGACAACTTCCGAAAGCTCGTCGTCGATCCCGAGTACTACCGGTCGATCTTGAACAGCTTCGTGTTCGCGTCTGGCGTGACGGCCCTGGCCCTCGGGACGGGCCTGTTCGTCGCGGCCCTCGCCACCCAGAAGGTTCGCGGGCTCGCGATGTACCGCGCGGCCGTCCTCTGGCCGTACGGAATCGCGCCGCCCGTCGCCGGCATCATCTTCCTGTTCATCTTCCACCCCTCGTACGGCGTGCTGCCGTACTGGCTCTCGTTCGTGACGGCGTACGAGTTCAACTGGCTGCTCAAGGGGTGGGTGGCCATGG
>JGI25384J37096_10000092_pt1 | contig 19035 bp, 19 predicted proteins | sample GraSoi013_1_40cm_4_FD_37096 | JGI IMG/M metagenome (IMG submission 37096)
CAGGCGCTCTCGCCGCCGACGCCGCTCTCCAGGATGTAGTCCGCGACCTTGATGTGCACGCCGCTGCTGTTCACGGAGTGGGTCGTGTACGGCACCACGTTGCCGAACAGGTCTGCGAGATAGTAGCGGTGGGACCAGAGGTGATTGTTGCCCGCCGGGCCGCACGCGCCGTCGAGCGCCGGCTGGATGAACGCCACCAGATCCACGTAGCCGTCGCCGTCGTTGTCGTACTGCGTCCAGTCCACCTGGGCGTCGATCTTCGCGAGCGCCAGCCGCAGCCCGCTTTGCATCCTGGTGAACGCACTGTTCGAGAACAGGCCGTTGCAATCGGTTGACTTGAAGGGGCTCCCCGAACAGGTGCCCGTCGTACCGGTATAGCTCACTTCGTTGGAGTCGAGCGCCACGTAGCCGTAGCTCGCCCCCTGAATGCTCAACAGCCCGTTGGAGAGCTGAGCGTACCACGAGGCGTAGGTGTACGGGCGACCGGCCGAGGCACCGGTCGGCGACGGCGCGAACAGCACGTCGTCGTATTGCGCCGTGTCGCGCAGCTCGGCGCCGGGCGTGTCTTTGAACTTGAAGAGCACCGCAGGCACGCGTAACACGCCCGAAACGGCCGCCGCGCCGGCGAGCGGAGCACCGCCGGAGAGCGGCCCGCCGCCGGCCGCGGCCATCGGCGCGTTGAGGGCGCCGAAGCTGCGCCCTGCCAGCAACCGGGCGCGTTGAGCCCGCACACTGCGGGCCTGGCGGCGCCACACCCCATCCTTGCGGAAGTCGAAGCCGGCGATTTCCCGGCGCAGCGATGGCGCAGCCTGCGCCCGGATCGAGGCGGGGAGGACGAGCGCGGCGGCGAGCGCCACGGCGAGCGAGCGAGGCAGGGTCACGGCGTCAGTGTAGCCTAGGCCGACGGCATCGTAGTGGCTGTGCGCCGCCTCACACCGCGCCCGGCGAGCAGCACCCCGAGAGCCATGAAGCCGATCACGCCGCCGACCACCTTCGTCTCGTACAGCAACGGGTGCGCTTCGTCCGCCGGGGGGACGAAGCCGAGCACGATCGAGAACGCCACGGCCGCGAGTCCCGCGACGCCCACGAGTGCGGTCCACAGGGTGCGCCCGCGGCGCAGCCGCAGGTACGCAGCGAAGAGATAGACGTACGGGATGAAGAAGAGGATGAGGGTCGTTTGGGTGAGCACGAGGTAGGCGTTCTTGACGGTGGCTCCGACGAGGCTCGCGACGATGAACACGGTGGCGACGGCGCCCTGAACCAGGATCGCGAGGTGCGGGGTCTGCCAGCGCGGGTGGATGCGGCCGAACGCCGGCGGCAGCGCGCCGTCCACGCCCGCCACGAACGGCAGCCGCGCCGAGCCCGCGAGCCACGCGCCGACGCCGCCCAGGTTGCCGAGCACCAGCAGCAGGGCGACGGCCGCGGCGAGCGGCGCCAACCAGGGCGCGCCGAGCCGTTCGACGAGCGCGGCGGTCGCCTGCGGGACGCCGTTGGTGATGCTCACGGTGTCGTGCGGCAGCGCGACGAGCATCGCCGCGGTGCCAAGCACGTACATCGCGACGACGGCGAGACCCGAGACGGCGACGCCGCGCCGCAGCGTGGCCGCCGGATCGTGGATCTCATCGCCCAGCGTCGGCGCGAGCTCCAGCCCCGCGAAGGCGAACGTCATCGTGGCGAACAAATTGATTGACGGGAGATCGAGCCGCGCCGGTAGCAGCGCGCGGGCGCTGAAGGGCGTGGCGCTCCCCCGCGCGACGAGCGACCACACGGCGAGCAACACGAAGATCAGGGCGGGAAGCCACGTGGCGTAGCCGCCGAGGTTCTGGAGCCGCTTCCCCACCCCCAGCCCCACCAGGTTCATCCCTAGGGCGAGCCACAGGCCGGCGAGCGACACCAGCGCGATGAAGACCGTGTCTTCGCCCAGGTGCACGAAGCGGGGGCCGGCCGCGTAGGCGGCGATCGCGGCGGTNGCGACCAGCAGCGAGGGAAAGTAGAACAGGTTGTTCACCCAGTATCCCCACCCCGCCACAAAGCCGTGCAGCGGTCCGAACGCCCGGCGCACCCAGCGGTAGACGCCGCCCGCGCCGGGATCGATGTCGGCGAGCTCGCGCACCGCGACGGCCGACGGCAGGAAGAANACCAGCATCGCGAGCAGCCACAGGCCCAGGCTGGCCAGGCCGAACTGGCTCGCGGCCGTCGTGAGCCAGCGCAATCCCACGATCGCGGTGATGTTGAACAGCACCACGTCGCGGAGCCGCAAGACGCGCGGGAGCTGGCTCATGGAGTCCTCGAAACGCGGAAGTGCGAACGCGTTCCGCTGCGTCTCATGGCACCGTGGCGTGGATCGTCGCCACCAGCCAGCCGATCCCGGCGCCGAGGGCGGCCCCGCCCGCGACATCCGTGGGAAAGTGCTTGCCCCCGGCCACCCGCAACGCCGCGATTCCCACGGCGCCGGCGTAGAGCAGCACGGCATTGCGTGTGCGGTGTGGCAGCCGCTCGCGCCCCGCCAGCACCGTGTAGGACGTCGCGGCGGCGAACGCCAACGCCGCGTGGCCCGACGGAAACGACCGCCGGTTGTTGGGATCGGACTCGGCGGCGGGCGCGGCCGCGGTGTAGAGCACCGGCCGGCTGCGGTGCACCAGCACCTTGAGCCACTCAGTCGTAGCGAAGGTCCACGCCAGCGAGTTCGCGAGCACGGCCGCGTGACCGCGCGCCGCGCCCGCCGTGGCTCCGTCGAGCGAGGCGAGCCCGGCGAATCCCGCGACGCCGGCGAGCAACACCGTGCTCGCCGTGCTGGCGGGCCCCGAGAACGTGTGGAGCGCCGCGCGATCGATCCCGGGCAGCGACGACGGATCGCACGGCGCGCACGGGGGAAGCCCGTGCGGGAGGCCCGCGGCCTCGGGGATCACCGCGAACGCCGTTGCGGCCGCGACCGACGCCGCGTCCCACCAGGTGACGCGATACGGCTGCTGTCCCGGCGCGGGCCGGCCCGCGAGGGCGATGAGCGTCAGAACGAGGGCGGGTCGTTGCATGGCGGCCTACAAGTTACGCGACCAGCACCCAGTCGCGCATGTTACGTGGCCTTGCGGTTTTAGGGCCTCGCCGTTACCCTGTAGGCTGCCCGATTCCCCCACACTGCCCGAGGGCCCCGTGACCACCGAGACCCTGCAGCACGTTGCCTTATTCGACAAGTGCAAGAGTTTCACGAAGGCCCGGGAGCTGCAGGCCGTCGGCCTGTACCCGTATTACCGCCCCATCACGCATTCCGAAGACACCGTCGTCGTCATCGAGGGCAAAGAGCGGATCATGATGGGCTCCAACAACTATCTGGGGCTCACCCATCATCCCGAGGTCCTCGCCGCGGCGAAGCAGGCGCTCGAGCGCTACGGCTCCGGCTGCACCGGCAGCCGGTTGCTGAATGGGACGCTGGACCTGCACGAGCAGCTCGAGGTCGAGCTGGCGCAGTTCTTCGGCAAGGAGGCGTGTCTCGTCTTCTCGACCGGCTATCAGGCCAACCTCGGAGTGGTTTCGGGCTTGGTGGGCCGCGGCGACCTCGTGTTCCTCGACAAGCTCGACCACGCCTCGATCGTGGACGGCGCCAAGATGTCCTACGGCGAGACGATCCGGTTCAACCACGGCGACCTGGCGGGTCTCGAGCGCAAGCTGCAACGCGTGCCAGCGGGCACCGGCCTGATGATCATCGTCGACGGCGTGTACTCGATGGAAGGCGACATCGCCGACGTGCCGGCCCTGCTCAAGATCGCGCAGAAGTACGGCGCCGCCCTCGTGCTCGACGACGCCCACGCGGTGGGGGTACTGGGGCCGCGCGGAGACGGCACGGCGGCGCATTTCGGCCTGACCGACGACGTCGACCTCATCGTCGGGACGTTCTCCAAGTCGCTCGCGTCGATCGGCGGGTTCGCGACGGCGTCGGACAGCGTCATCCACTTCCTGAAGCACAACTCGCGGCCGATGATCTTCACCGCCGCGCTGCCGCCCGCCAACACGGCGGGCGTCCTCGCCGCGCTGCACCTCCTGCAGCGTGAGCCGGAGCGGCGCGAGCGCCTGTGGGAGAACACGCGCCGGCTCCAGGAGGGGCTGCGCTCCCTGGGCTACGACATCGGGCCGAGCGAGACGCCAATCGTGCCGGTCCTCATCGGACCGCTCGAGAAGACGTTCCTCTTCTGGCGGAAGCTGTTCGAGGCGGGCGTGTTCACCAACCCCGTCGTGCCGCCCGCGGTGCCGCCGTCGCACTGCCGGCTTCGCACGAGCCTGATGGCGACCCACACGACGCAGCAGATCGATCACGCGCTGGAGGTCTTCGCCCGGCTCGGCAAAGAGCTGGGGGTCGTCTGAACGCGGTGGAGATCGCGCCCGTCTCGAACGGGCGCGGTCTCAACCGTTTCATCGCCTTTCCCTACCAGCACTACCGCGGCGACCCGCTCTGGGTCCCACAGCTGCGGATGGACGTCCGCACGCTGCTCTCCCCGGCCAAGAACCCGTTCTTCCAGCACGCCGAGGCGCAATACTTCGTCGGACAGGCGCACGGTCGGACGGTCGGACGGATTGCGGCCATCAAGAACGACGCACATACCCGCGAGCACGGGGACCGGGTCGGGTTCTACGGCTTCTTCGAGTGCGTGAACGATCAGCGGGCGGCCAACGCGCTGTTCGATGCGGCCGCGCGNTGGCTGCGGGACNAGGGCTTGNGCGTCATGCGCGGGCCGATGAGCCCGTCGATCAACGACGAGTGCGGCCTGCTGGTGGCAGGCTTCGAGACCCCGCCCACGCTGATGATGCCGCACAACCCCGCCTATTACGTCGCGCTGCACGACGGCTATGGCTTCACGAAGGCGAAAGACTTGCTCGCGTTCGAGAGCACCGACGTTCGCTTGCCCGAGCGGATCGCGCGCGCGGCGAAGGTGATCGCGGAGCGCAAGGGGATCACCTTGCGGGCGCTCGACATGAAGCGCTTCCGGGAAGAGGTGGAGCTGGTCAAGGCGCTCTACAACCGGGCGTGGGAGAAGAACTGGGGGTTCGTGCCGCTCACCGAGCCCGAGATCGATCACCTCGCGAAACAGCTCAAGCCGATCGTCGTCCCCGACCTGGTATGCTTCGCGGAGCGCCACGGCGAAGTCATCGGGTTCGCCGTGGCGCTCCCGGACTTCAACGTCGCCCTGAAGCACAACCCGTCGGGCCGGATCTACGGGCTGCCGAGGATCCTGTGGCATGCCCGGCGGATCGCGCGCTGCCGCATCCTGTTGCTCGGCACGCTCAAGGAATATCGGATGACCGGCGTGGACGCGCTGATGTACCACTGGATCTGGACCAAAGGACTGGAGCACGGCTACCACTGGGGCGAGGGCGGCTGGATCCTCGAGGACAACGCGCCGATGGTGAACGCCGCCCTGGGGCTCGGCTTCCGTCCCTACAAGACGTACCGGATCTACGACAAGCCGCTGTGAAGGCGTTCGTCACGGGCGGCACCGGGTTCGTCGGTGCGCACCTGGTGCAGGCGCTGCGGGCGCGGGGCGACGCCGTCACCTGCCTCGTCCGGAACCCGGCGAAGGCGCGGGCGCTCGGCTGGACGGACGTCCGGGTGGTGCGCGGCGACCTCGACGATGCCGCCGCGCTGCGGCAGGCGTGCGCCGGCGCGGAGGTGATCTTCCACGTGGCGGGCCGCATCAGCGCCCGCCATCCGGACGAATTCCTGCGCGCCAACCGCGACGGCACGGCCAACGTGCTCGAGGCCGCGTCGCAGGACCCGCCGCGGCGCTTCGTCCTGGTGTCGTCCCTTGCCGCCGCCGGGCCGACGGTGCGGGGACAACCGGTCGACGAGACTCGTCCCCCGTCGCCGGTCACGCCCTACGGCGAGAGCAAGCTCGCGGCCGAGGTGTTGGTGCGAGCGATGTCGTGGCCTTGGACCATCGTGCGGCCACCTACCGTGTACGGCGAGTGGGATCGGGAGGTGTTGAAGGTGTTCAAGCTGGCCCGCGCCGGCGTCGTGCCGGTGTTCGGTGACGGGACGCAGGAGCTGTCGGTCCTGTACGCCGGTGACCTCGCCGACGCCCTCATCGCGGCGGCGGCGGCGCCCGACGCGGCGAACGGGCTGTATTACGCCGCGCACCCCGCGGTGACGACGAGCCGCGAGCTGGTGCGCGCGATCGGGCGCGCGGTGGGGGGCGGGGAACGGCGCGAGCCCCGCATCGTGTCGCTGCCCGGACCCCTGGCGCGGGCCCTGCTCTGGACCATCGGCTCGCTCGCGCACCTCGCGGGCCGGGCGACCGTCCTGGCCGGCGACAAGGCGGCCGAGTTCCTGGCGCCCGCGTGGACCTGTCGCGCCGACGCGCTGACGCGCGACACCGGCTGGCGCGCCCGCGTCGCCCTGGACGACGGGCTGCGGCGCACGGTCACCTGGTATCGCCGGGAGGGATGGCTGTGACCACGTCGCCCGACGGCCCGACGGCACGTCTCACGAAACTGCGGGCAACGTTTCGTCGTGCCGTCGTGCAACGGTTAACCGCCGTTGACCTCGCCACTCTGCTCTACGTCACCATTGCCACGGGCGCCGTCCTCGCGTTTTGGGGCGCGGACCACGACGGCTGGGACTGGCTGCTCACCGCGCACGCCCTGCTGGTGGTGCTCGTGCTGCTCGCGCCGGTCGCGCGCGAGTCGGGCCCCGTCGGCCGGTTCCTCGGCGAGTGGTACCCGATNCTGTTGCTCCTCGGGCTGTACGCCGAGGTGGGCGTGGTGAACGTGGACCTGGGCTACCAGCACGACCAGGCCATCCAGCGCCTCGAGCTNTGGGTGTTCGGCTCGCAGCTCTCCTACCGCTGGATCCGCGAGATGCCGAGCCCCGTGTTCTCCTGGGTGATGCACGCCTGCTACCTCGCGTACTACGCGATCCTATGCGCNTCGCCGCTCGGCCTGTGGTTCAGCGGCCGTCGCGACCCGGCCCGCCGCACGATCTTCGCCGTGATGGTGACGTTCTACGCGTGTTACGTGGTGTTCCTCTTCTTCCCCGTGGCGGGACCGCGCTACACGTTCGAGNTGGCGCACAATGCGGCCACGGCCGTATGGCCGGCGCGCGCCGCCCAGTGGGTGCTCGACCAGGGCGACTCGTGGGGCGCCGCCTTCCCGTCGTCCCACGTGGCCGCCGCCGTGGTCGCCGTGCTGTGCGCGCTCCGCTACTGGCGCGCGCTGGGGTTCGTGCTCACGCCATTCACGATCGGGCTGGTGCTGTCGGTCGTGTACGGGCAATTCCACTACGCGGTGGACGCCGTGGCGGGGTTGATCGTGGCGTTCGCGGTGTTCGCCTCCCAGTACGTGTACGGCGCCGAACGCGAGCAGGCGCGCACGCCCTTGCCGGCGGGAAGCTGGGAGCGGGCCTAACCCTCCAGGGCCGCCGCGCGCGAGGCGACCGTGTCCAGATCCCCGCCCAACGCATCCATCTTCAGCTGGAACTTGCAGTCCACGACCAGCAGGGCCACGACGTATGCCGCCAGGTTCACGAGAAAGATGACCGTGAAGATGAGCGGATAGGGAAGCCAGACGCCGAAGTAGAGCGCGAACCGCTTCACTCCCGGATCGACCCCCGAGCGGTCCGCAATGCTGGTCATCAGNAGGATGGCGGCGAGCGCGAGCAGCACCAGCTTCCAGGGCACCCAGCCCGCCCACCCGATGCCGGCGAAGATCGCCGCCTCCGACGCCCGATCGAGCCGCGTGTCCAGCCGCCGCCCCGCCTCCGAAGCGAGGCCGTACTGCCGCGCGATCCCACCGTCGATCCCGTCAAGCACCTGGCCGAAGGCCGTGAGGCCGAGACCCCACCCGAGACGCCCCATGGCGAACGCGACCCCGGCGGCGGCGCTCGCACCGAAGGCGGCCCACGTCAACTGGGCGGGCGAGAGTCCCAGCGTGACGTGGCAGAGCCGCAGCACGGGGCGGACCGCGCGGTCCAGGGCCCGCCCGACTGCCGGCGCGAAGTCATACATGACGTCGATACCAGAAGAGGAGTGCGTTCCCCACGAGCAGCGCGGCGAACACCACACCCTCCTTCACCTTGTCGGGGATCGTCGTGAGCCATCCCCGGGTGACCCAGGGCGAGTAGGGATAGAACGGCATCTTTTCGAAGCGCACGCTGTAGTCCATCGCCACGTGGATCGAGAAGAAGATGATCGGCACGACGGTGCCGAGAAACAGGCACAGCGGCACGATCCACAGCAGCGCGACCGGCTCCTGGAGCGAGGAGCGCCAGTAGTAGCCGCGCTTGTCCCGCAGCCCGACGTGCTTCAGGTAGAACGGCGCCTTCACGGCGTGATCCACGTCAACGCCCATCCCGAAGGCGCCGGCGAGCAACAGGTCGCGGCCTTGGAGATCCATCGCCTGCGCGCCGAGCGCGGTGGCGAGGAGGTGCGTGACGATGGTCATGGCACGGCGGCACGCTGGATCGCCGAGCGGCGGCCCGCCAGCCACACCAGGCCGATCCCGGCACCGATCCAGACCAGGTCTCTCACCCGGCTCACGATCGCGGTGTAGACCCCGAGCGCCGGGTCGAGACCGAGCAGCTGGAACAGCAGGTAGAGCGTGCCTTCCTTGCTGCCCACTTCGAACGGCACGAAGAACACCACATTCTGCACGAGCTGCGTCAGTCCGCCGATCACGTACGCNCGGAAGTAGCCGATGTGCAGCCCCACGGACAGCGCGATCAGCAGGTACTCGGCCATGAACACGCAGCGGCTCACGTATTCCAGCGTCAGGGCAGCGACGAAGCGGCGGGGATCACGGTGAAAAAAGTCCGTGATTTGTTCGTCCATGAGGGCGAGCGTCGCGCGTTTGGGCTCGAGACGCCGGGCGACGCGGTCGAGCAGGGGGACGCGGTGCAGCAGGTTCAACGCCTGCTCCAGCAGCCCGCGGCGGTGCCCGGTGAGGAGCAGCAGCGTGAGCGCGAGCAGGACCGCGAAGGTCACGCCGAGCGCCGCGAGCAACGCCGGCGTGGATGGCAGGAACACGGCACCCAGCACGACCGCCGTGAGAAAGCTGAGCAGCATCCCGAAGGTGTGCAGCATCTGGTAGAGCACGACCGACCCGGCGGCGCGCCGCACGCCGAGCCACGGTGCGACCGCGGCGATCTTGAACGGCTCGCCGCCGACGTTGACCATCGGCGTCAAGAAGTTGAGCGAGAAGCTCGCGACGGTGATCCCGCAGGCGCGCCAGAACGGCGGGCGACTCGGCTCATCGGCCATGATCAGCCACCACGCCCAGCCGTTCGCCACGTACACCACGCCGTAGAGCAGCAGGATCGGCACGAACATCCAGCCGGTCCGAACGGCGTCCGCGACGAGCGTCCCCGGCCCGATGCGCGNNACCAGATAGCCGAAGACNCCCAAGCCGCAGAGGAACAGCAGCAGCTGGAGCTTGCGGCTCACGCGTCGTCCGGAATCGCGACCTTGGAGCCGGTGTGCGCAGCCTGGTAGGCGTGCTCCACCACCGCNGCCACCCGCCGGATGTCGGCCAGGTGCGGCGCCGCCGCGGCGGCCGGATCGTCCCGGTCGAGCGCAGCGACGAACGACTCGAACAGGCGGGCAAACCAGCGGTGGTAGGCCGACTTCTCGAGCTCGACCGAGTAATCGTGGCGCTCGACCTTGCCGCCGCGCTCCAGCCGCAGCTCGCCGCCCACCCACTCGATCGCGCCGGCGTCGCCGATGAAGCGGATGCGGTTCTCGCGCACGCGCCCCGCCCACGTGAAGAACATCGTGACGAGCCGCTCGGGATACTCGAAGTGCAGCGACGCCGTGTCTTCTACGTCGTAGCCCTGGTGGCGCAGGCGTCCGGTCCAAGCACTCACCGCGGCCGGCAGCCCCGCAACGTCGAGCAGCTGGTAAATGAGATGGGTGCCGTGGTCGAGCAGCACGCCCCCGCGTCCGGCGGCGCTGGTGCCCCGCCACGGTGCCTCCCCCTCCCCTCCCCCGGTCGCGCGGCCCGGGTCGGCCGCCAGCCGATGCACCGAGAGCTCGGCCAGGTGCCAGCGCCCGATCGCCCCCTCGCGCAGCCACTGCTTCACCCGCATCCACACCGGGTTGTAGCGGTACTGGTGGCACGGCATCACGATGCGACCGTGCGCCCGCGCGGCCAGNGCGATCCGGTCNGCCTCGTCCCGCGTCAGCGCGACCGGCTTCTCGCACACCACGTGGTAGCCCCGCTCGAGCCCCCACAGCGTGAGCTCGAGATGCGACGCGGTGGGCGTGCAGATGTCGATGAAGTCGATCGGCCCCGCCCGGCGGAGTTGCTCGCGGCCGGGGAGGAGCGGGATCCCGTCCACGGGAGGCACGTCGGGTGCGCTGTCCACCAGCGCGACGACATCCACGCGGGCGCTCACCGTGGGGGCGTCGCGCAGCGCGGGGAGATGCGACTGCCGCGCGATGCCGCCCGCCCCGATGACGGCGCCGCGGTACCGCCGCACCTCAGGTGACGCGGGCGTAGGCATCGCGCTCGCTGGCGAGCATGTCGCCCAGGGCCGTGGCGTTCCACTCGTGGATCCACANCAGCACCACGAGCAGCAGGCTCATCCACACCGCCTCGACCCAGAGGAACACGGAGATGCGGGCNGCGACCGCGGCGACGCCAACCAGCAGGAAGCGGATGTTCTGACCGAGCCACGCGCACAGGGGGAGCACCACCTCCTGGCGCGCGCGATACTCGGCGCGGAACGACTCCGTCACGCTCGTGCGCCGCAGCAGGCGGATCAGCTTGACCGAGCGGGGGAAGAGCTGCGCCTGCCGCAGCACGTAGTCGCGATACACCCGGGCCCCGAAGCGCTCGAGCAGCGTGCCGCGCGGGCCGGCGTCCAGATCCTCGGGGAGGTCCAGCTCGCCGCCGTCCCCCACGCCGATCCGGAGGAACGCGTTGCGCACGAAATCGATCGCCGCGCTCTGGAACGTGTGCGCCAAACCCGCGGCGCAGACCAGGAGAAACGCGCCGGGCCACCACCACCCCGCGTGGATCAGCCGGTAGATGAGGTGGAAGTAGAGGTTGACGAACCGGAGGTTGTCGTTGATGCCGTCGAGCGCGCGCCCGAACCGGGTCGACGTGCCGCGCAGCCGCGCGAGCTGGCCGTCCGCCGAGTCGAAGATGTCGGACACGATGAACAGCAGGAACCCGATGAAGTTCGTCCAGCGGTCCTGGTAGGCGAAGAGGTGACCCGCCACGAGGCCGATCAAGAGCGACCACAGGGTCACCTGGTCCGCCGAGACGCCGCTGGGGAGCAGGCCCCGCGCGATCCGGATGCCGATGGGACGGAAGAAGTGGAGGTCACCCACTCCTCCACCGCCCGGCCCTTATGCGACAAGTCGCTCTGCGGCTTCACCGAGCACGTCCTTCATGATGGCGAGGGCGCTCATCGCCTGATCCTCCTCGATCACCAGCGGCGGATTGATGCGGACCTCCGGATTGTAGATCATCGCGAGCACGCCGCGAGACAGCAGCGTGTCGAAGATCCACCGGGTGGTCTTCTTGTCGAGCAGGGTGCGCGTTCCGGGGACGACGAGATCCATCCCGATCAGGAGGCCCCGGCCGCGCACATCGGAGACGATGGGCAGCTCCGACTCCCAGCGCTTCATTTCGGCGAGCATCGTCTCGCCCAGCCGCCGGGCGTGCTCCACCAGGCTCTCCTCGACGATCGTCTCCACCGTGATGCGTGCCGCGGCCGCCGCGAGCGGGTTGCCGCCATAGCTCGACGAGCTGCCGCTCGGGTTGGCCCAGGGCTTGGAGAACGCGATCTCCTCACGGGCGATCACGCCGCTCAGCGGGAAGCCGCCGCCGAAGCCCTTCCCCACCGTGAGAATGTCCGGCAGCACGCCCTCGTGCTCGATCGCGAACATCCTCCCCGTGCGCCCGAAGCCGGTGATCATCTCGTCGCAGATGAGGAGCGCGCCCAGTTCGTCGGCCAGCTCGCGCAGCTGCTTCAGGTAGCCGGGGGGCGGGACCACGTTGCCGGCGGTGCCCTGGATCGGCTCTACCAGGATCGCGGCCACGTCCTTCGTGGTCTCGACCTCGACCTTCTTCCGCAGGAACTCGACGCAATGCCACTCGCACGACGGGAACGTCTTGTCGAACGCGCAGCGCGCGCACCCGGCGTAGGGCGAAAGGTAAGCGCCGGGCATCAGCGGCCCGAGCGCATGCTTGAAGCTCGAGCCGAGCACCGGCAGCACGCCGCCGGTCTTGCCGTGGAAGCCGCCCCAGAAGCCGATCACCTCGGTGTGCCCGGTGCGGGACTTGGCGAGCCGCAGGGCCGCCTCGACCGCCTCCGCCCCGCTCGAGTAGAACTGCGAGCGGTTCAGATCGCCGGGCGTGAGCTCGGCGAGCAGTTTGACGAGCGCCGCCCGGTGCTCCGATGTGAAGCTGCCGACGTGGATGCGGGCGATCTGGCGCTGCAGCGCCGCCACGTACTTGGGGTGCGCGTACCCCAGGCTCGCCACGCCGACCCCCGCGAGCAAGTCGATGTAGCTGTTCCCGTCGACGTCGTACAGCACGGCCCCTTCGCCGCGGTCGATCGTGAGCTGGCTGAACAGCGCCACGCTCTGGGTGCCCGGAGCGAGGTAGCGGGCCTCGGCGTCGAACAGCGCCTTCGACTTGGGCCCGGGGATCTGCAGCTTGCGCAAGGTATGGGTCACGAATATTTCCGATGTGCGAAGCGATGAGTGATATAGTCGGCAATAGCGCGCGCGGCATCCTCACGGAAGGGCGCGAAGCTTGGCCAGTCGTTGATGTCGATCAGCACCGGACGGTCGGGCTCCGGGAACGCGACGTCGCCCCCGAATACCTCGAGCCCGAGGATCGCCGCCGCCTCGAACGCGAGCGCCTTCAGCCGGTTCTCGTCGATCGCCGGCCGCGCCCCCGCGAACCCCGCGTCCGCCCCGTACCAGTTGAAGAACCGGCCGTCGGTCACCCCGTAGAACTTGACGACCGGTCCGGGGATATGCTCCTGCAGGGCCACCCACGGAATGCCCCGCGCCCGGAACGCCTGGAGCGTGTCCGCCACCTGGTCCAGCGGCGACGCTAGCACGTCCTCCGGCCGCTCGGCGTGCACGTCGCCGCGCTTGATCCACACCCGCTGGCCATCGGGACTCAGTGCCTGGAGCTGGGAGCGGGGCGGCAGTGGGGCGGAGCTGGCGAGTATGAGCGTGCGGGGGAACGCGAGCATGCTGTCGCCGATCCGCTTCACGAGCCGGTAGCGGTGGCAGTTGAGCGCGCTCGACGGGCGATTCACGACCACCACGCCGTCCGACTCGAGCGGCATGAGTTGCTCCGCGGCGAGCGAGCCCTGGCACATGTTGAGGTACAGCTCGGCGGCCGGCAGGCGCCCCTGCTCCACCTCGAGCTCGGTCGTCTTCGTGGTGCGCCACCCCCGCGCGGCCAACTGTGCGACGGTCGCGTCCANGATCGCGGTGTCGTTCACACCGTGCTGGAGCGGCGAGTACGACGGGCTGCGGTAGATCGCGACCAGTTGGGGCAAGGGTTACCTTTCGCGCGCGGCAAGCCACGCGTTGGCAGTCTGGAGATCTGAGGGCCGATCGATATCGATGATGCGCGCCACTTCCACCGCCGCCACCCGCCGTCCTTCGTCCACCAGGGCCTTGAGGAATCCGCGCATCCTCTGCACGCCCCGGCCGAGGGCTTCCGCGGCCGCGCGCCGGGCTCCGGCGCTGAAGCCGTATACGCCGCCCGTGACGCAGCGCGGCTCGGTCGGCGCGCCGCCGACGGCCCGGACGGCGTCGCCCTGCCGGCTGACGTACACCGGAGACTCATCGTCCACGTACGGCGTCACAACCAGCACCGCGTCCACTCCGTTCTCGAGCTGTGCGCCGGTCGCCCGATAGACGCTCCGCCAATCTTCCGGCCGCATCACCGTATCCACCATACTGCAGAACACCGGGCCGGGGGCGACCGCCGCGAGGCCCTCCACCAGCGTGTGCAGGGAGGACGGGGTCCGGCACTCCACCATTGTAAGGGGGAGTCCGAACCGGCGCCCGTCAAGCAACCGCCGGACGGCCGGGAAGTCGGCCCGCACCGCGCAGGTGAGACTGGAGCATCCGAGCGCGGCCAACGTCTCGAGCAGGCCCACGATCTGCGGCTTGCCCGCGACCTCGACCAGCGGCTTGGGCACCGCGATGCCGCCGGCCGCGAGGCGCGAGCCCTCCCCGCCCGCGAGAATCAGACCGTGCACGTCAGGCCAGCACCCTTTCGAGATCCGCGAGGCGGCTGATACGCGCCGTGGCGACCAGCCCGGCGGGCGCCGCGCGCTCGGGCGGCGCGATCCAGCACGTGCGCATGCCGAGTGCGGCGGCCCCACCGATGTCGGCCTCGACGTTGTCGCCCACCATCCAGGCGCGGTTCGCCGGCACCGCGAGCGCCGTCAACGCGTGCTCGAAAATGCGCCGGTCCGGCTTGGCCCAGCCGACCACCCCCGAGTCGCTGACGGCCGCAAACAATCTCGCCAGTCCGAGCTCGTCCAAACAAGGCTTGAGATTGCCCGTGAAATTGGAGACGAGCCCGAGGCGGTAGCGCCGCGCCAGCCGCTCGAGCACGGGAAGGTTGCGCCGCACCGTCGCCACGGCGTCGCCGTGAAACCGCTCGGCCACCGCGCGCGGGTCGATCCCGTCGCCGTCGGGGAGCAGCGCCAGCAGCAGCCGAGCCTGCGCGTCGACCGTGGCGCGGAAGCCGAGCGCCGTTACGCCGGGGAGGCGGCCGACCGCCTCGTCCGACGCGCGGAACAGCGGGTCGAAGGCGGCGAACTCGAGCGCGCCGCCGGCGTCCCGGTATGCCGCGTAATAGCGCGGGCTCCAGTGCACGCCGTCGGCGTCGAGCGTGCCGCCGAAGTCGAACAGCACGCCTTCGGCGGGCCTAGTGCGCTCCCATCTTCATGTGCATGGGCATGGGCATCGACTGACCGGCCATGGGCATCCCGTGTCCACCTTCGAGCCGCATGTAGTGCCGGTAGTCCTTCTGATAAAGGGAGTCGCGCGGATCGGCGGCGGGCCACTCTCTGCCTCGGTCGGGCACGAACAGACCGCCCACCACACCCATGCCCCCGTCGGGAATCGGCTGCCCCGTGGGGTTGTCGTAGTACACCGTCACCCGATACCGGTGACTCGGCACGACGTGCAGGCCGATCCCGCTCCAGCCGTAGAGCCGGCTCACCGGGACGGACGCGATATGTCCCGCGGAGTCGGCCGCAGGCGCGGCGCGATAGATGACCTGGCCGGTGGTCGCGTCGGTGAACTCGATCAGCTGACCGTGGTCGTGCATGTGGCCGCCCAATCCGACGATCTTCCCCGGCACCGCCGGACTGCCCTCGTACGACCGTGACGAGCGTCCCGGCGGCAGCGCGAACGACTTGTCGCCCACCGGAAAGGCGACGTCCATCTGCCACGGCGACGCGGCGAAGAGCGGCCACGGCCGTCCGGCGGGCGTGAAATCCATGACGAGACGCACACGCGCCTGGCGATACGCAACCGGCGTCAGGTTCTCGACCATCGCGCTCGCGACGACGTGTTCGCCGCGCTTGAGCGGCAGGCCGAACAAGAGCCACGGCAGCCGGATGGCGCCAGTCTCGTGCCCGGCGGCGAGCAGGCGGCGCGAGATCGGCAGGAACAGCTCGCGATGATCCGGGTCGATGAGGTTGAAATGGTGGATCAGCTCGTCGGGCAGGACGCGGCCGGCGCTGTCCACAACTTCCGCGCGGAACCCGTAGATGTAGCCGGTCACCGGGATCTCGAGCGTGGCGACGGGCGGTTGCGCGATGCCGTGATGCGGCGTGTTGGCCGGCAGATCCATCGGCGCCAGATCGATGACCAGTGCGTCGTGCGCCGGGTCGATGAAGATCCGGGCGGCGGGATCGCCGTGACCGGAAACGTGTGAGACGCTGACGACGAGTACACCGATGAGGCCGAGGGGCCAAATGGAATGGAGGTTCACAGCGGCGAATTGTAACGGGGTCCGCATGACGCCGACAAGGCGGCCCCGGCACGCGGGAACGCGCGGACCTTGCCGTCAGGTCGTGAGGATGAACCAGTCCATGCTGACGCCGACAACCCAGTGCAGCAGTGCGACGTACCAGATGGAGCCGATGCGCAGGTCGATCGCGCCGAATACCATCCCCGCTGGCGCGGCGGCCAGCGTTTCGTTGATGGCGCGGCCGAAGTGCGCCGTCACCGACAGCGCGGTCTGCACCACGTTGGACGACGCGGCGCCGAGCGGCGCACGCAGGCCGAACAGCAGCACGCCGCGGAACAGCACCTCCCAGGAGCCGAAATAGAGGAACTGCAGCGCCGCGTACCGGATGAACGCGCGCGGCTCGGCCGCCAGCGTGGGGTCGAGGGGATACACCGCACGGATGGCGGGGGCCAGGGCGGCGATGCGACCGGCCAGGATCGCGAGCGGCAGTCCGACGGCGAGCCAGGCCAGTCCCGCTCGCCAGCGCCCGAGCCCGAGCCCCAGGTCGCGCGGCGTGAGTCCCGCGAGACGCCAGGCGGCGAGCACCGGGATCACGGCCAGGAGCAGCGCGGCAGCCGCGAAGTGGAGCGGCGGCGCGAGCGGCGCCCCCGTGAGCGCGAACCAGCCGCGCGGGCGCGAATACACGCCCACGGCGTCGGCGCGCGCCAAGTAATAGAAGCAGACGAGCGCGAGCGTCGCGACGCCGAGCAACACCGTGGGGCGCCCGGGCGCCCAGGTCAGGCGGCGAGCTGCCACCGGCGCTCCCCCCGCAGCCAGGCAATCGTCTCGGCCACCCCCACGCGGGCCGATCGCGGCTCATATCCCAGGTCGCGGCGCGCGGACGCGATATCGCCCGGCCGGTCCTCGAGAAACACCCGGATCCAGCCCGGGGTGATGGGAGTGGAGCCGCCGAGCCGTCCCCACAGGAGGCCGAGGTAGCCCGCGGCCAGCGCCGCGCGCCGTGGCAGCGCCACGACGCGCTGTCGCGTCCCCGACAGCTCGCCGACGAGGTCGAGAAAGGCGCGGAACGAGAAGTTCTCGCCGCCCAGGACGTAATGAGCGCCGGGTCGGCCTGCGTGGGCTGCGCGACGGATGCCGTCCGCCACGTCGGCGGCGTGCACGTAGCTGCCCAGCACATCGCCGTCCTCGAGGCGCACCCGGAAACGGCCGCGGAGGTAAAGGTCGATCACCCGGGTCAGGGCGTTGGCGTCGTTACAGGGGCCCGGGCCGTAGACCCGCGTCGGGTGCACGATCACCGCGTGTCGGCCGGAGAAGGCGTACGCCTGCACCAGGCGCTCCCCGGCCCGTTTGGTCGCTTCGTATGGCGTCGGACGGGCCGCGAAGCCGCTCACGGGCGCGGGCCGGGACGGCGGCAGGGTCAGGATGGTGGACACATGCACCAGCCTCTCGACGCCCGAGCCCGCGGCGGCCTCGAGCAGGTCTTCCACCGCCTGCACGTTGACGGTCGTGAACTCCGTCGGATCGCGTGACCACGCCCGGGCGCACGCGGCGAGATGCAGCACGGTGTCCGCTCCTCGAACGGCGGCGACGAGCGCCGCTCGATCGCGCACGTCGCCCTGCACCACCTCCACTTGCCCCCGGACCCCGGACGGCAGCAGCTCCGGCCGGCGCACGAGGACCCGGGTGGGCACGCCGTCGGCGACCAGTTGGCGTACGACGTACCCCCCGATGAAGCCCGTGGCGCCGGTGACGAGGGTGACGGCGCTCATCGGTCCTCCACGAACGCGAAACGGGGCAGCACCGGGGCCGGGACCGACGGCCGTCGCTCGAGCCAGCGGACGAGCGGCGGCGCGACCGCCATCTGGAGCAGCAACCCCCACGCCAGTCCCGCCAGCGCGTCGATCGGGAAGTGATTCTGCGTGTAGACGGTGGAGACGAGCACGCCGATCGCTTCGGCCCAGAGCAGCGCGCCGATCCAGCGCGGGGTCCAGCGGGCGGCGGCGAAGGCGATCGTTATCGCGCCGGCCACGTGCGAGCTCGGGAACGCGCAGCCGGGCGAGTCACCCGCTCCCAGCGAAGCGCCCACCAGCCGGTAGAACAATCCGTCGGTGAGAGGGCCGGAATAGCGCGGCAGGGTGAGCCCGGGGCCGTACACCGGGTACACGATGAAGATCACAAAGCACGTCAGGTATGTGAGCATCATGCGGAACACCATGTCCCGCAGGGCAGCCGTCCGCCCGAGCGCGGCGAACGCGAGCGGCGGGATGCCGATCAGCAGGTAGTAGGCCCAGTAAGCGAAATGCATCGGCTCGCTCAGCCAGCGGTAGGGCATGCGCCACATCCAGACCAGATCGACGTGCGTCCCGTGCACGCCGAAGAGCGCCAAGTCGAGCGCCGCGATCTGATGGTCGAACGTGGGCGGGATGTGCAGCTGATGCAGCAGGTCCAGCTCGGGCCAGAAGGCGCCGAGCCAGATCAGGGGATACAGCTCGCGGAGCAGGCGCACCGGCGGCGACAGCTCGTCCGGCGCCCGCCGCAACAGGGCCGGGAGCATCGCGGCGACGACGTGCGCGAACGCGAGCCAGGGCGCGTACGGAACACGCGTGGCCGAGGCGATCCAGAATCCGGCGAAGATCGCGTTGTACAGCGCGACGAAGCGATCCACCGGCAGGACCCGGAGGGGATGCTTCAGATCCATCGGGCCTCCCGGTACCAGGCGGCGGTCTCGGCGACGCCGCGGGCGACGGGGTATTGCGGACAGAACCCCAGCTCGGCGCGCGCCCGGGAGGGATCGCACACCCAGCGCTCCTGCACCAGCTCGCGGACGCGCTCGCGGTTGAGGATGGCAGCCGCGCCGCGCAGCCGCGCGCCGCCCTCTGCGGCAACGGCGATGACCCACGCCACGGCCGGGGGCACGCTCACGAGCAGCGGCGCTCGCCCCAGCGCCTGCCCCACCGCGCGCGCGAAGCCGCGCCACGTGACTCGTTCCGGGTGGGCGATGCAGTACGTGCGGTTCACGGCCCGATCGCAGTCGGCGGCGGCGAGCAATGCGTGCACCACGTCGCCGACGTGAATGAGGCTCAC
>JGI25384J37096_10000093_pt1 | contig 18975 bp, 13 predicted proteins | sample GraSoi013_1_40cm_4_FD_37096 | JGI IMG/M metagenome (IMG submission 37096)
CGCGGTCGCTGGCGGACCATGGCTACTTGTCCCTCTGCGCCCAGCTCGGCGACCCCTCCCTCGCCCGCGCCGAGGCCCGCGCGGTGGCGCCTTCGCTGCGCGGGTTCGCTCGCGATCCACGGGCCTACATCGAGATGCGCGAACACCTGGCCGCGCGCATCGAGGCGCTGCTCTCCGCGCGCGCAAGCTGGGGGCGCGCTGAATACCTGCGTCAACGGCCTGGTCTGGTAGGAATGTTGCCCATGCTCGCACTGCTCCTCGCCGCGCTCTGTCCGACGCAAAAGCTGCCCGTCGTGAGGTCCACGGCGCCGGAGGTGCTCCTCTTCCGCCTCGACGCCATGGGCGCCGACGTGGGCACCTTCGAGATCCGCGCAGAGGCGCCTCCTGTTTCCGACCGATCCCGCGCTGCGCTGCAGCTCAGCTCGAGAGCGAAGACGAACGCTTTCGTATCCACGAACCTCGGCCGGCTCGAGACGTATGCAACCGCCCTGATCGCCCGGGACTTCAGCCCCCTGCGCTACCGCGAGGACGTCGACGAGAACGACGTCCACCGCGGCGCGGAGTTGCTCTTTCCGCCGCTGAGCGGGAAGCTGGCGGTCAAAGCGACCAGGAATGGCGAGCCGGAGCCGCTGGCGGTGGAGCTGACCGAGAACGTGCGGGACATGATCTCGACGCTCTACCTGCTGCGCCTCGTGCCCATGAAACAGCCCGTCTGCCTGGAAGTGTTCGCCGGACGCAAGGTGTGGAAGCTGACCGGCCAGCTGGCGGCGAAGGAAAGCATCGACACACCGCTCGGCCGTTTCATGACGCTGCGATTCGACGGAGATGCCGTCCGGACGGACGACCCCAAGGTGCGGCGCACCGCGCACCTCTGGATGACCNACGACGAGCGCCGCCTGCCGCTGGTCGCTATCGGGGACGTGCGGGGAAAAACCATCCGGGCACAGCTCGTGTCCGCTCCCGGACTGCGGCGCGCCGCGAGGAAGTGACTGGAACACGTTTCAACCCGGTCCAGACTAAGACACAGTCGCTAAGCCGCCTTCGGCGGCCGCGACTGAGCCGCCTTCGGCGGCCGCGACTAAACGAGCCCCTTGTTCCGGCGGATCTGCTCGACTGTCTTCTGGTACTCGACCTCCCAGGCCTGGGTGCCCTCGGAGAGGTGCTTGAGGCGGGAGCGCGCCTCGCGGTCGATGTCCTCGTCCACGTCGAGATGCTTCTTGAATACCTGGTAGATCTTGCGGCGGATGGTGTGATCCTCGGCGAAGACTTCCTCGATGTTCCGGGAGATGAGCAAGAACTCGATCATCTGGTTGATGATGTAATCGATTCCCTCGTCGCCCATCTTGAATCCGCGGACGTCCGCCATCTCGCGCTTCACCTGATTGAAGCGCGAATGGTCATAACCGCGCCGCTCGAGGGCCTCGCGGGTCGCCTGATTCACGCGCTCTTCGGACGCGAGATATTCCTTGAGGATGGCGGCCATGTCCATCTCCGCATCCGCAACCCGCATCGTCTCCACCTCGATGTCGCCGTCCGTCATCAGCGATGCGATGACGTCGCGAGCGATGGCGGGGATGATCTTCGGGTAAAGCTTCATCCTTCTCGGTCCTTTCCACTCCGGTCCTGCGAGGGACGACCTTGTAGGACAGGTATCCGGTGCGAGCAAGGAAAAACAGTTGCGCGCGATCACTGTGCCGGCGGGGGTTCCGCGTCGATCGGCTCGGGCGCCGGCGCCTCTTCCTCCTCGAGCGCGTCGAGCTCCGCCGCGGCGGCGTCGAACGCCACGTCCTCGCGGTCGCGGAGCAGCGTGCCGTCGTCCGGTCCCGCTTCGGGAGGCGCTCCGCCGTCCAGCGCCGCGCCGCCTTCGGCCGCCTCGCGCGCCTCCACCTCGGCCGACTGCGCCGCGAGGAACCGCTGCACGCGCTCCGCGAGCTGGAGGTTGAATCCTTCGACCTGCGCGATCTCCTCGACGGTGGCGGCGCGGATCCGCTTCAGCGACCCGAAGTGGGCGAGCAACGCGCGCTTGCGCTTGTCGCCGATGCCGGGAATCTCCTCCAGCACCGAGCGGAAGTTGCGCTCGCGGCGCAGCTTGCGATGGAAGGTGATGGCGAATCGATGCGCTTCGTCGCGCAGGCGCGCGAGCAGGTGCAGCTCGCTCGTGTTCTGGCGCAAGACCACCGGGTTCTTCTGCCCCGGAAGGAAGACGCGCTCGGGGCTCCGCTCGATGTCGCCCTTCACGAACCGGCCCTTCTGCCGCGAGCGGCCGCGCCGCGATGGACGCTCCGGCGGCGCGGAGGGCGCCGTTCCCGCTTCCCCGGCGATCTGCGGCACCACCGGCTCGGGCCCGGCCTTTTCCGCCCATGCTTCCGCGACCCGGAAGCCCTGGCGCGCCGCGAAGCGCTCCTCGTCCTCCAGGACGCGGCTCTTCGCCAGGCCCGCGAGCGGAACCCCCTGTAATGTGAGGCCCACCTCCTTCAGCGCCGCGCGGGCGACGTTCAGCTGCCCCTTGCCGCCGTCGACGACCAGCAAATCCGGGAGGTTCTGCTCCTCGATGCCTCGCTTGAGCCTGCGGGTGAGGACCTGGAACATGGAGGCGAAGTCGTCGCCGGCGGCGTCGCCCCGCACCTTGAACAGGCGATACCCGCTCTTGTCGGGCTCCCCGTCGCTGAACACGACCTGAGAGCCGACCGTCAGCTGCCCCTGGAAGGTCGAGATGTCGAAGCACTCGATCCGCCGGGGCAGCCGCGGCAGGCGCAGCCTCGACTGTAGACGCGTCAGCGCCTCCAGCTGGCTCTTCTGCGAGCGCGCCTTCTCCTCGTAGCTCTGCCGCGCGTTCTCCATCGCCATCTCGACCAGCCGCACCTTCTCCCCGCGCTCGGGCACGTGCACGCGCACCCACTCGCCCTTCTTCTCGGACAGCCAGACCTCGCGCATCTCCGCATCGGGAAGGTGCATCGGCAGCAGCAGCTCCTTGGGGATGAGCGCGCCCGACTCGTAGTACTGGTCGAGGAAGCTCGAGAGCAGCTCCTCGGTGGGAAACTCCTGCTTGCTGAAGCCGAAGCTGCGCCCGCCCGTCAGCCGGCCGTTGCGGAAGAAAAGCAGATGGATCTCCAGCGCCGGCCCTTCGCGATGAAACCCGAGTACGTCCTGGTCGAGCAGCTCGCCGAGCACGGTGCGCTGCTTCTCCAGGCTGCGCTCGATGGCGTGGAGCTGGTCGCGGAGCTGGGCGGCACGCTCGTACTCGAGCTTGCCGGAAGCATCCTTCATCCGTGTCTGCAGCTGGCCGGTCAGCTCGTCGGCCTTGCCCTCCAGGAAGAGGGCCACCTCCTCCACGGACCGCCGGTACTCCTCTTGCGGAACGTTGTACACGCAAGGCGCCGGGCAGCGCTTGATCTGGTACTGCAGGCAAGGCCGGCGCCGATTCGCCATCACCGAGTCGGTGCAGGTGCGGAGCTGGAAGTGGCGGTTCACGATGCTCAGCGTCTCCCGGATGGACGACGCGCTCGCGAACGGCCCGAAGTACCGCGCTCCGTCCTTGCGCACGCGCCGGACCACCTCCAGCCGCGGGTAGGGGTGCGTGTTCGAGAGCCGCAGCGAGATGAAGTTCTTGTCGTCGCGCAGCTTGACGTTGAAGCGGGGCCGGTACTTCTTGATCAGCTCGTTCTCGAGCAGGACCGCGTCCTTCTCGGACGGAGTGATCATCACCTCCACGTCGGAAAGGAGATCCTCGAGGAAGGGGATGAAAGCGCGGGTATCGCTGCTGCGCTCCTGGAAGTACTGGCCGACGCGGGCGCGCAGGTTGACGGCCTTGCCGACGTACACGACGTCGCCGGCCTTGTCCTTCATCACGTAGCAGCCGGCCTGCGTCGGCAGCGTCTCGAGCTTCTGCTTCAGCTCAGCGGAGAGCATCGCTTCAGCGTCGCTGCGATCCGGGCCGTCCGTTCGGCCGGCCGCGGCGGTTCTGCCCGGCGGGGCGGGTCGGCAAGCCCGCGGCGGCGCGCGCCTCCTGCTTCAGCACTTCGGGCCGCTTGGGCATGATCCCCAGATCGAGGTCCTTGATCGCCTGGATCCGATCCCGGAGCATGGCGGCGCCTTCGAAGTCAAGCTCCTCGGCCTTCGCGCGCATTTCGGCTTCGAGCTGCGCGATCACCTTCGGAACGTCCTTGCGGTCCTCGGGCAGGTATCCCGCCAGCTCTTCCTTCCCCGCCAGCGCCTCGTCCGCGCCCGAGGCCACTGCATGGATGGCCATGTCGAGGATGGCGCGCTTGACGGACTGCGGAGTGATCCCGTGCTCCTTGTTGTAGGCGACCTGCTTCGCCCGCCGCCGCTCGGTCTCTTCGATCGCCGCTTTCATCGAGGCCGTCACCCTGTCGGCATAGAGGATGACCCTCCCCTCCACGTTGCGGGCCGCGCGGCCGATGGTCTGGATGAGCGACACGCTCGAGCGCAGGAAGCCTTCCTTGTCCGCGTCGAGCACCGCGACCAGCGACACCTCGGGGATGTCCAGGCCCTCCCGGAGCAGGTTGATCCCGATCAGCGCGTCGAACAGTCCCCGCCGCAGATCGCGCACCAGGGCGAGACGCTCGAGCGTGTCGATGTCGGAATGCATGTACCGCACGCGCACTCCCAGATCGGCGAAGTACTCGGTGAGGTCCTCCGCCATGCGCTTGGTCAGCGTGGTCACCAGCACGCGCTGGCTGACCGCCGCCCGCTTGCGCACTTCCTCGAGCAGATCGTCGACCTGCTGCGCCACGGGGCGGACTTCGACCTCCGGATCGACGAGCCCCGTCGGCCGGATGATCTGCTCGACGATCACCCCTTCGCTCTTCTGCAGCTCGTATTCCGCCGGGGTGGCGGAGACGTAGATGGCCTGGTTCACCAGCCGCTCGAACTCTCCGAACTGCAGCGGCCGGTTGTCGAGCGCCGACGGCAGGCGGAACCCGTACTCGACCAGCGTCTCCTTGCGCGAGCGGTCGCCGCGATACATCGCCCCGATCTGCGGGACGCTCTGGTGCGACTCGTCGATCACCAGCAGGAAGTCCTTCGGGAAGTAGTCGAGCAGCGTCGGGGGCGGCTCTCCCGCGCTGCGGCCGCTCAGGTGGCGCGAGTAGTTCTCGATCCCGCTGCAGAACCCCATCTGCTCGATCATCTCCAGATCGAACATCGTCCGCTGCTCGAGCCGCTGCGCCTCGAGCAGCTTGTCCTGCCCGCGCAGCACGATCAGGCGGTCGCGCAACTCCTCGCGGATGGCCTGGATGGCGGACTTGCGCCGTTCTCCCGAGGTGACGTAGTGCGAGGAAGGGAAGATCGACATCTTCTCGAGGGTGCCGAGCACCTTGCCGCGCAGCGGATCGATCTCCTTGATGCTCTCCACCACGTCGCCGAACAGCTCGACGCGGATGGCCCGCTCCTCCTCGTAGGCGGGGAAGATCTCGATGGTGTCGCCCTTCACCCGGAAGGTGCCGCGGGAGAAGTCGTGGTCGTTGCGCTCGTACTGGATCTCGACCAGATCGCGCAGCAGCTTGTGCCGCGGATACTCTTCTCCGGTCTGCAGCGCCACCTTCAGCTCGTAGTACGCCTCGGCGGTGCCGAGGCCGTAGATGCAGGAGACCGAGGCCACGATGAGCACGTCGTTGCGGGTGAGCAGCGAGTGGGTCGCCGAGTGCCGCAGGCGGTCGATCTCGTCGTTGATGGTGGAGTCTTTCTCGATGTACGTGTCCGTCGAGGGAACGTACGCTTCCGGCTGGTAGTAATCGTAGTAGCTGACGAAGAACTCGACGGCGTTCTCCGGAAACAGCTCCTTGAACTCGCCGAAGAGCTGGCCCGCCAGCGTCTTGTTGTGCGCGATCACCAGCGTCGGCTTCTGCACCTGCGCCACGACGTTCGCGACGGTGAACGTCTTGCCCGAGCCGGTCACGCCGAGGAGCGCCTGGTGCCTGTCCCCCCGCTTGATCCCCGCCGCAAGCTCGGCGATGGCCCGGGGCTGGTCGCCCTGCGGCTTGTAGTCGCTGCGCAGCTTGAAGGGCATGAGGGGTCAGTCTAACAGCCGCAGAAGCGCTCTACACCGCCCTCTCGAAGATGCCCACGTCGCCGACGTCCGGATCGAACTCCTTGCCCACCCGCTTCAGGCCGGCGCGCTCGGATACCCGCTCGGAAGCGACGTGGCCGGCCGGAATCGTNGCCCGGATCCGCTTTACCCCAGGCTGCGCCATGCCATGCGCGCAGAGCGCGAGCACCGCTTCCGACGCGTAGCCGCGGCGCTGGTGCTTCGGCCAGACCGAGTAGCCGAGAAAGAGGGTGCCGTCGCCCATGGCGGCGGTGCCCCCCGCACCCACGGGTTCCCGCGTGTCCCGCAGGACGAAGAGCCACGGACCGGCCGTGCGGCCGCCGGCAAGCGAATCGCGGATTCGTGGCAGGTCGGCGTCGAAGAGCGGCGGCGCGTCGACGGGCTGCGGGAAACGCGCCCCGGTCAGCTCCTCGAGCCTTCCCGCGTCGCGCGCGACCCAAGCGTCGATCGCCGCGAAATCGAGCTGGACCAGCTCGAGCCGGGCCGTCAGCAGGCGGTTCACAGCACCACGCGCCACTCGGTCCCTCCGGGCCCGTCGCGCAGCTCGACGCCGCGGGCGGCGACTTCTGCGCGGATTGCGTCCGCCCGCACGAAATCCTTNGCCTTGCGCGCNGCGATGCGAGCGCCGATGCGCTCCTCCACCCACTTCGGATCGATGCCCTTGCGTCCCGCCGCGATCTGGCGCCGCTGGCGCACGGCCTCGAGCGGCGCGCGCGATGCGAGCCCGAGCACCCCCGANAGGGCCCGCGCGGTCTGCAGCAGCGCCGCCACCTCGTCNGGCCGCGCCTTCGCGTCGATGCGGGCGTTCAAGGTGCCGTAGAGGCGCTCGAGCCGCGCCAGCGCCTCCGCCGTGTTGAAGTCGTCCTCCATCGCCTCGCGAAACGCCAGCACGTGCTCGCCCAGCGGCTCGGACCCGGATCGGCCGGCGAGCTTCTTTTGCGCCAGGTAGGCGTCGCCCTTGGCGAGCGACTCGTAGAAGTAGTCCACGCGGCGGTCGGCCTCGAGCACGGCGGCCTCGGTGAAGTTGATCGGATGCCGGTAGTGCGTCGAGAGCAAGAAGGCGCGCAGGGCCTCTCCGTCCCAGTGGGCGAGGAGGTCGCGGATGGTGCGAACGTTCCCCAGCGACTTGCTCATCTTCTCCGCGTCCATGGTGATGAAACCGTTGTGCAGCCAGTAGTGCGCCAGCTCCTGTCCGCTGGCGGCCTCGCTCTGCGCGATCTCGTTCTCGTGGTGGGGAAACACCAGGTCCTTTCCGCCGCCGTGCACGTCGAACGTGGTCCCCAGGTACTTCTGGCACATCGCCGAGCACTCGATGTGCCACCCGGGCCGGCCGGGCCCCCAGGGGCTCTCCCAGGTCACCGATGCCGGCTCTCCGGGCTTCGCCGCCTTCCAGAGAGCGAAATCGAGCGGGTCCCGCTTCTGTTCGCCGGGCTCGACGCGCGCCCCGGCACGCAGATCGTCGAGGTNGCGCTTGGAGAGCTTCCCGTACCCGGCGAAGGAGCGCACGGCGAAGTAGACGTCGCCCTGCGAGGCATACGCGTTCCCGCGCTCGATCAGGCGCGCGATGAGCGCCTGCATCTCCGGAATGTGGTCGGTCGCCTTCGGCTCGACATCCGCCACCATGACCCCCAGGGACTGCATGTCGCGGCGACATTCCTCGATGAAGTGCTCGGAGAGCTGCCCGGGGTCCTGCCCGCGCTCGAGCGCACGGCGGATGATCTTGTCGTCCACGTCGGTCCAGTTGCGGACGAACGCCACTTCCCAGCCCGCCCAGCGCAGGAACCGCACCGCGACGTCGAAGGCGCTCAGCATCCGCGCATGGCCGATGTGCGCGAGGTCGTAGACGGTGATGCCGCACACGTAGATACCGATGCGCCCCGGGCGGACCGGAGTGAAGTCCTGTTTCTCGTTGGCGAGCGTGTTGAAGACGCGCAACGGCATGGATCTCTTCTACCAGAGCCGGCGCGGCCCTTGCGGCACGGCCGCGGCACGTGGAACGGCCGCGGCCGTGGACGATCCTGGTGCTGGAGACCGCCGGAGGACGGATCAGCAGTTGAAGATGGTCTTCAGGTCGCCCTCGATGTCGTCCTCGTTGACGCCCTTGGCGAGCGAGAGCTCTTTGATCAAGAGATTGCGCGCCGTATCGAGCATCTTGCGCTCGCCGAAGCTCAGGTCCTTGTCGAACTTGAGCAGGTAGAGGTCGCGCAGCACTTCCGCGATCTCGAACACGGAGCCGGTCTTGATCTTCTCCATGTACTCGCGGTAGCGGCGGTTCCAAGTGGCCGAATCGACGGAGATGTCCTTCTGCTTCAGGATCGTGTAGACCTTGTTTACGGCTTTCTCGTCGATGAGAGAGCGGAGCCCCACCGACCCGACCTTGTTGATGGGGATGAGGATTTTCATCCCGTTTTCCATGATCTTGAGGACGTAGAAGGACTGCCGCTGGCCAGCGATGTCCTTGTGCTCGATCCCCATCACTTCGCCGACGCCCTGCCCCGGGTAGACGGCTTTGTCGCCGACCTTGAAAGTCTGCATAGGAAGGGGCTTTTAACACGAAGCGCCATGGGAGGTCAAGGGTGGGCTTGACGCCGATTACGAACGGGGTGTAGCGTGGCGGGCTCGCGTGCGGTCGATGTAGGCAAACGCACACACGCGGAATTCGGGGGAGGGGGGCGGTGGGCGTCCGGCCATTGCTGGTCGCGTGCGCGGCATTTCTTGCCGGCGCTTTCTTCGGTGTTTCTCTCGCGTGGTGGGCNGCGCTTGCAGCCCTGCCTCTTGCGATCTGGCGCCCTGCCCGGGCCGCGGCCGCGGGTCTTGCGCTCGGGCTCCTGCGCGNAGNGGCGCAGGAGCAGGTGGCACCTTTCANCCTCGGGGAGGAATTCGAGGGGGTCGTCATCTCCCCGGACNTCGTGCGCGTGCCGCAGGGCCTCGCGGCGATCCGGCTGCGCGGCATCGCGGTCCACCGCGGCGACCGGGCCAGGTTCTTCGGGCAAGTGCACGTTCCGCCCGGGCGGCTGAACCCGGGCGGACGCGATCGCCGGGCGCAGCTCGCGGCCCGCGGCATCGCGGTCGAAGGCAGCGCCGAGGTGATCGAGGTCCTCGGGCGCGGGCCGCGCATCTGGCGCTGGTTCGACGAGGTCCGCCACCGATTCGCTGAGCGCGCACTCGTTCTCTGCACCTCGCCGGAGCACGCAGCCCTCGTCACCGCGCTGGCGGTCGGCGACCGGAGCGGTCTGTCGCGCGAGGCGGAAGACGAGCTGGCAGCAAGCGGGCTCGTCCACCTGCTCGCCAGCTCCGGACTTCACCTTGCGGTCGTGGCGCTGCTCATCCGGGAGCTGGCACGCCGCGCCTGGCTGCGGATGCCGTGGGCGCACCGCCTGCGTGCGGGCGTGTTCGGGGCCGCCATCGCCCTTCCCTTCGCCGCCTTCGAGGTCCTGCTGCTGGGTGCGCCCTGGCCGGCCGTGCGCGCCGGCGTCGGCGCGTCCGTCGTGTTGCTCGGTTCCGCGGCCGCGCGGCGCACCGATGGATTGACGACGCTCGCGCTCGGCGCTGCCTCCTGCGCGCTCGTCGACCCGGCGGCGACCCACGATCTCGCGCTGCAGCTTTCCGTGACCGGCATCGCGGGCCTGATCCTGCTCGCGCGCCCGCTGCGCGATCTGCTTCCGGTGCCCCGCCCGGCGTCCGGCGCTCCGATCTGGCGGCGGTTCCTGGAACACCTGCTGGGGCTCGGCTGCGCGACGGGTGCGGCAGCGCTGTGCACCGCTCCCCTGCTAGCCGCCGCCTTCCACCGTTTATCGCTCGTCTCCATCGCCGCGAACGCGCTCGGGCTGCTTCCCGGTCTCGCGGCCATCCCGGTCGCCACGCTTCTGGTGCCGTTCGATCTGCTTCTCTTGTGGTGGATCGCCGATCTGCTGGCGGCGGCAACTCTCGCCGCCTCTCACTTCTTCGCCTCGCTGCCTTTCGCCACGGCCGTGATCGCAGCGCCCGGCCTGATCGCCTGCGTCCTCTGGTACGCAGGAGTGCTGCTCTGCGTGCGCCGCGCGTTCCGCGCCGCCCTCGCGCCTTGGGCATTGCTCGCGATCCTCGCCGGATCGCGCGCAGCCATCGCGCACGCGCGGGAGGGAATGAACATCGTGTTCCTCGCGGTGGGCCAGGGCGACTCCGCCGTCGTGCAGCTCCCGGAAGGTCACGCGATGCTGATCGATGCCGGCGGCGATCTGCGCTGGCCGGGCAAGTTCGACCCCGGAGCGCGCGACATCGTACCGGCGCTGGCGGAGCTCGGCATCCACCGCCTGGACGTGGTGGTCCTGACGCACCCGCATCCCGACCACGCGGGCGGGCTGATGACAGTGCTGGATCGGATGTCCGTCGGCGAGCTGTGGATGACCGCGGAGCGCGATCCCATCGCTTCCGCGGTGCGCGCGCGGGCGGCGAGGCGCGGAGTCCCAGTGCGCGAGCCGCACGAATCCTCTCTCGGCGGCGTACGGGTCGAGGTCCTCTCGCGGTTCGAGGAAGGATGGTCGCTGAACGACAACTCCATCGTCCTGAGGCTGGTGCACGGCGAGGTGGCGGTGCTCTTCGCCGGCGACGCGGAGGCGCTCGCCGAGGCGGATCTTGCCCAGAGCGGGGCGGAGCTCCGCGCGCAGGTGCTGAAGGCGCCGCACCACGGCAGCCGGACGAGCAGCACCGAGGCGTTCCTCCGGCGCGTGGCGCCCGCGTTCACCGTGTATTGCGTGGGCGCCGGCAACCGATTCGGTTTTCCGAACCCGGAAGTGGTGGAGCGCACGCCCGGCGTCCATTTCCTCACCTCGGAGGGGGCCGTCGTCGCCGAGAGCGACGGCCACATGGTGCAGGTCCACAGATGGCAAGACTGACCGACTCAAGAGCGCGTCTCATGACCTGTACAGTCCAACAACAATAGCCGCATACCCGCGCCTTCGGCGCGGGAGCGGCTAGTCCTCGAACCTCATGGTCGCGAAGCGGTCGAGCGCATGGAAGTCTCCGCGCATCGGCGGAGAGTAGGCCTGACCTTCGCCGGGCTGCCCAGGACCCTGGCGGAGCCGGTACAGGTTGAACTTCCATCGGTCGCCGCGCTGCGGGCGCGGCTTCGGCATGCCGGTGAGGGAGGCGAACGGGATCGCCAGCTCGACCGTCCACCCGCGATCGACGTCGCGCGGATCGTTCAACGTGCCGTCCACGTGCACCGCGTGCTTTGCATGCGACGACCAGGAGAGGTCCATCCCCTGGCGGGCTCCGCCGGCGAAGCTGGCGTCGAAGAGCGCGTTGGTGGGCGCGACCTCGATCTCGTCGTAGTGCGACCCGTCCCCTGAGGGATCGAGGAAGATCTCGACCACGTTCGACGTGTACAGCTTCTCGTCGTCTTTGAAGAAGGTGCCGGAGACGTTCGTGTCCTCCGCGAGGAACGCCACGTAGAGGTAGTCGTCGTCCCAGAGAAGCCGCGCCTCGGTCGCCGCGCTGGCCGGCTTGCCGTCGAGGCTGCGCACGAAAGGTCCGGCCTTGTCCGCCCGGTCCCAGGCGGACTCCGCCAGGACGCCGTCGATCTCGATGGCGCCCTTCGCACGGTGCACCAAGTAGTCCCTGCCGGACCGGGCGCAAGCGACTGAGAGCAGGAGGACCGCGGCGCGCACGCGCGCCAGGTTACGCCAGACGCGCCCGCCGGACGATCAGATCGCACAGCCGCTGGTGCCCTGCGAGCAGCGACGAGAACGTCAGCGACCCCAGGCGCGTGCGAACCGCGTATGAAGTCCCGATCAGCCCGGGCATCACGTCGACTCGGAGGATGTCGCTGAAGGAGACGGTGCGCTCCATCGCCACCGTCCGCACCGTCAGTCCGCTCTCGGTCACGATGAATGCGAGGCGGTTGTAGAAGAGCGAGCAGGCGGTGAAGAGCACCACGAAGAAGGCCGCGGAGAGGAACGACGAACGGGTCGCCCCCTGCATCGCGGCCAGCGCGAAGAACACCGCGATCCAGAGCGTCGCGGCTCCCATGACCACCGTGCGCAGCGCCATCCAGGGGCGGAAGGTCTCGGGTGCGAGCGCTTCGCGGCCTTCCGGATGCTGCATGAAATGAGCATAGCGACTCGGGTTTGGCACGGCAATTCCAGGGCCACTGCTACACTCCCGACGTGCACGGGTCGCCTTGGACGCAAGCCCCGCCCGGCTGGGAGGACGCCGAGCGGGCGGAACGTCTCGCGGCGCGCATGCCTGCGGAGACCGGGCTGCCGGCTGCGGAGCTGCTCGGGCTCTGCGCGCAGAGCGCCGAACCCGACGGGGCGCTCGCCGGCTCCGTCCGCGCGCTGGCCGCCCGCAAGGACCGCTACGGAGGCCCGGCGGCCCGCGAGACGCTCGCGCCGCTGGTCCGCGTCTGCGCAGGCTCGAAATTCCTCGCCCAGACCCTCGCCGCGCGTCCACGGCTCGTCGATCTGCTCGGCTGCGCCCGGTTCCCGGATGAGCCGGTTCCGCTTCGCACCGCTCTCTGCACCGACGCGGTCTCGCTCGCGCGCCGGCTGCGGCGCCACAAGCATGCGGAGGTGCTGCGCATCGCGCTGCGCGATCTCTCGGGCGCGTCGATCCCGGAGGTCACCCGCGATCTCTCGCGGCTCGCCGCACAGGCGTTCGAGGTGTCCACGCAGTTCCATTACCGTCGCTTGTGCGCGATGCACGGCCCGCCGGCGGGGCGTAGCGCGAGCAGCCCTTCCGGATTCTGCGTCATCGGCATGGGCAAGCTGGGTGGAGAGGAGCTGAACTTCTCCTCCGATGCAGACGTGCTCTACGTGTACGACAAGGACGGCAGGACCCAGGGGCCCCACCCGATCGATCACTTCGCGTTCTACGCGCGCCTGGCCGAGTCCGTCACGGCCTCGGTCGGGTCGCCCGGGGCGGCGCCCGAAGGCGGGTTCGTCTTCCGGGTGGACCTCGATCTGCGACCGGAGGGCCGCAACGGTCCCATCGTCAATGCCATCCGCGGCCTCGAGCTCTACTACGAGGCCCANGGCGCCCCCTGGGAGCGCTTTGCCCTGCTCAAGGCGCGTCCCATCGCNGGGGATCTGGCGACCGGCGAAGAGGCGCTGCTCCGCCTCATGCCGTTCGTGTTCCGCAAGTACTTCGACCTCAAGGCGATCGACGAGATGCGCCAGCTCAAGGCGCGCGCGGAAAAGGAAGCGGCCCGCGCCGCCGGCGTCGATCTGAAGCTCGGGCGCGGCGGCATCCGCGAGATCGAATTCTTCGTCCAGGCCCTTCAGCTCCTCCACGGCGGCCGGGATCCGAACCTGCGCGTGCGCGGGACGCTCAAGGCGCTGGACAGGCTCCTCTACGCGGGCCTGATCTCGAGCCGCGATCGCGACGAACTGGGCGAGGCGTACGTGGTCCTGCGCCGGCTCGAGCACCGCATCCAGATGGTGGCAGAGCGGCAGACGCACGCCGTGCCCGAGGACCCGCGCGAGCGCGAGCGCCTGGCGCGCCGCGCCGGTTACCCGGACGCGGCGGCGATGGAGGGCGATCTGGCCGCCCACCGCTCCAACGTGGAGGCGCGCTTCAAGGATCTGCTCCGCGTCGCCTCCGGAGATGCGCCCGGCGCGGACCCGCGTGCCGCCGCCGCCGCCGACCCCGAGGCGACCACCCGGCAGCGCTCCGCCGCCCTGGCGGAGCTCGGATTCGATCAGCCGGACGCCAGCGCCGAGGAGCTGGCGAGGCTAGCGCGCAAGCGCGGCACGCCCTTCCAGGATCCGCAGCCGCTCGGTCCGGCGCTGGTGATGGAGCTTGCGGCGGCCCCGGATCCGGACCAGGCCCTGCGGCACCTGGCCGACCTGTTCGGCAGCCTGGCGAATCCGCGCGTCACGGGCGAGCTGCTGGCCCAGAGCCCGCGCACCACCCGGCTCCTGGTCTCGCTCTTCGGATCGAGCGATTACCTGTCCCGGCAGCTCCTGCGCCATCCCGAGCTCATCGATCAGCTCGTGCTGCGCGGCTCGGCCGCCCTGGTGCGCGAACGAGCGGATCTGCGGGCCGATCTGGGCAACCGGCTGCGCGCCGTTCCCGCGTCCGACGTGGAGGCGACGCTCACCGAGCTGCGGCGCTTCCGCAACGAGGAGGTGCTGCGCATCGCCCTCCACGACGTGGCCGGCGCGCTGGCCGTCGAGCAGGTCTCGCGCCAGCTGTCCGATCTGGCCGATGCCTGTGTCGAGGCCTGCTTCTCGCTGGCATGGGCGGAGATCGAGAAGCGCTACGGAAAGCGCGACGCGACCATGGTGGTGATCGCGCTCGGCAAGCTGGGGGGCCGCGAGCTCGGATATCACTCCGACCTCGACCTCCTCTTCCTCTACTCGTCCGCCGGAGAGCACGGCGCCAACCACGAATACTTTGCGCGCATCGCGCAGAAGCTGATCAGCCACCTCGCGCTTCCCCTGCGCGAGGGGTTCCTCTACCGGATCGACACGCGCCTGCGGCCGAGCGGAAACCATGGGCCGCTGGTGATCTCGTTCGATGCGCTCGACTCCTATCACGCGCGCGAAGCGCGCCTCTGGGAACGGCAGGCGTTGCTGCGCGCCCGTCCCGTCGCCGGCGACGAGGCTTTGTTCGCCCGCGCGTTCGCGCAGGTGCTCGAGCCGAGCGTGTTCCGGCCCATCGACCGCGGCGCGGCAGCGAAAGAGCTGCTGGCGATGCGCGATCGCATGGAGCGCGAAATTGCCGGCGAATCAGGCGGCTTGTACAATTCCAAACTGGGGCGCGGAGGCCTCGTGGACGTGGAGTTCGCGGTGCAGTTCCTCCAGCTCGCGCACGGGGCGACGGAGCTATCGGTACGCTCGGCAAACACGTCGCAGGCGCTCGCACTGCTCTTGAAGCATGGCCATCTCGGCCCGCAGGATCACGCGGCGCTCGCCCGCGGTTACCGCTTCTTGCGCCGTCTGGAGTCCCGGCTGCGGATCGTCCGCGACCGCTCCGTCGACCGCATTCCGGAGAGCGGCCCCGAGCTGCTGAGGCTCGCGCGCCGGATGGGCTACTCCGGCCCGCGCGCCGGGGAGGAGCTGCTCGCCGATTACCAGCGGACCGCCACCCAGGTCCGCGGCGCGTTCCTGCGTGTGCTTGGAGGCGCATGAAAGCGCCGAGCGGGCACGTCCCGCCATGACGCTGCTCCAGGAGAGATTCGCGGAGGTCGGGCCCCTCACCGCAATGGAGACCCAGCTCGCTCGCGCGGCGGTCGCGGCACGCGGGCGGCTCGACGATCGCGACGAGACCTCGATCAGGTACGCGCTCGCGCTCAGCCGCTGCTGGCACGTGCGCGCCCCCGACGGACGCGACGTCGCCGTGGCGGCGATCTTGCGCCCCTTCCGCGAGAAGCTCGTGCAGGTGCTCTGGCCGCTGCTCGATCCGCAGCGGCCGCTCCTGGCCGCGCCGCACGAGCTGCTGCCGGCCGCTCGCGAAGCGCAGCGGATCGCCCAGGAAGCGCTGGCCCAGATCGCGCAGCAACTCGGGCACCGCCTTCCCGGCGAGCGGCTCGACCGCGAAGTGCGCGAGCGGCACCTGGTTCTCGTCTGCGGCGGAGGCGGCGGCACCGGATACGTGCACCTCGCCGCCTTCGCGCTGCTCGAGGCGGCAGGCCTTCAGCCCGCGATGCTGGCGGGCAGCTCGATGGGAGCGATCCTCGGGCTCTTCCGCGCGCGAGAGCGGCGATTCGACCTGGCCCGGATTCCCGAGATCCTCCAGGACCTCACCTACAGGAAGATCTTCCGCCTCGTCCCGCAGCCGAGCGTGTACGGCCTGCCGGGACCGCTGCGCCTGCACCTGCGGGCAGCGATCGGCCACTGGTTCCGGCATCCGGATGGATCTCCCGTCCGCATGTCCGATCTTCCCATTCCCCTGCTGGTCACCGTCACGGGGATCCGCCGCGGCAAGCTCCCGCGCCCCCTCGAGGAGTACGAGGCGATGGTCGGTGTGCCAGATCCCGATCCGTCGCGGTGGGGAATCCGCGCGCTGCATCGCAACGTACAGCAGCTGACGGCGGCGATCTCCGAGCTCGCGCGAATCCCGCGGCTGACTGCCCGGCTGGTGTTCGGCGCCTCGGAAGAAACGCGCCAGGCCGATGCCATCGACGCGGTCGGCTTCTCGGCCAGCGTGCCCGGAGTCATCCACTACGACGTGCTGCGCGACGACGCGCGCATGCACGAGCTGCTGCAGGGACTGCTCGAGAGGCACGATCTCCTCCGCCTCTGCGACGGCGGCGTGGTCGACAACGTTCCGGTGCGCACGGCCTGGCAGCACGTGCAGCGCGCGGGGCTCCCCGGGCTGGGAAGCCGGAACGTGGTCATCTTCGCGCTCGACGGATTCGCGCCGCGGCTGATGACTCCGCTCTGGCTCCCGCTGCAGAGTATCGCCGCCCCGGCGGTGGCCCGGAACCGGCCCTACGCGCACGTCTACAAGGCCTTTCGCAGGACCTTGTCTCCACTGGCCCTGCTTCCCAGCCAGCGCGCCCTGCAATCCATCGTGCGCTCGGCGAAGGAAGAGCTCCTCGACGAGCTCCCCACCCTGCAACGCCTGCTCGCCCCAATCCCTCCACTTCCAAGCTGAAAAGCGCCACCGGACGGCTGCATCTTTCTTTTACCGGGACGTGCGTGCTAAGAGGGCGCGCCCGACCTTCAAGCCGAGGCGAATCGTGGCCGCGAAGAAAGTCGAGAAGCTCAAGGAATCCCAGTTCATCTGGATGGACGGCAAGCTCGTCCCCTGGGCCGACGCGAAAGTGCACGTCCTCACGCACTCGCTCCATTACGGAGTGGCCGTCTTCGAAGGCATTCGCTGCTACCCGCAGCCCGACGGCCGCGGGGCGATCTTCCGCCTGCGCGAGCACGTCCGCCGGCTCTTCGAGAGCGCGCACATCTGCCTGATGGAGATGCCTTTCAGCAAGGAGCAGGTCTTCGAGTCCTGCAAGCAGGTGATGCAGGTCTTCGAGTCCTGCAAGCAGGTGATGGTCGCCAACAAGATGAACGAAGGATACCTGCGGCCCATCGCCTACTACGCGGACGGGCTGATGGGAGTTGGCGCGGTGAACCCGGTGCGCCTCTGCATCGCCACCTGGTACTGGGGCGCGTATCTCGGCGAGGAAGGGCTCAAGAAGGGCATCCGGGTGAAGATCAGCTCCTACACCCGGATGCACATGAACTCCGACCCGACGCGCGCGAAGGTGACGGGCCACTACCTCAACGGCGTGCTGGCGAAGCGCGAAGCGCTGATGGCCGGCTACGACGAGGCGATCCTCCTCGACCAGCAGGGATACGTCGCCGAGGCGACGGGCGAGAACCTCTTCCTCGTCCGCGACGGCGTCCTGTACACGCCGCCGGCGGCCGGCGGGATCCTCGAGGGGATCACGCGGGAGTCGATCCTCCGCATCGCCAAGGACAAGGGGATTTCCGTCGAGGAGCGCCGTTTCAGCCGCGACTACTTGTACTGCGCGGACGAGGCGTTCATGTGCGGCACCGCCGCGGAGATCACGCCGGTGCGAGAGGTCGATGACCGCCGCATCGGCGCCGGCGCGATGGGGCCCCTCACCCGCGAGATCCAGTCCACCTTCTTCCGCGCCGTGCGGGGTATGGAACCCCGATATTCGGAGTGGCTGACGCCGCTCGACGCACCCGCGCAGACCGAGGCGAACGGCGGTCGAGCGCTGGCGCGGTAGGACGCCGCGCTACAGACGCGACTAGAGGTGTGCTCCGGACGCAGCACCGTGCCGCGACGCAACGCGCCATAACGGATTCAGGGATCGCGATGGAATGTCGCGGTTGAAGCCCTTGTTCGCCCAATGACAGATGGTTCGGGGGCGTGGCCGTCCGGTTGGCGGAGGGGGTCGATCCCGATGTGGCATGGATGCGCACCAGCAGCAGCCGAATTTTCCGTTGACGACCACTCTCCAAAATTGCTAGCTTGGTTGCTCTACGGCCGAGCTAAATTACTGAGTTCGCTGTAGAAAAAGGAGCGCCGCCGGATGAGCCGGACCCAGTATCTCGACCTCGATGACCGGACCGAGGACGTACGGGAGCTGATGCGGGAGCGTCCGCGAGAGACCAAAGACTTTCTCGAGAAGTACGAGCTCTCGTGGATCTACCACGAGTGCGCTCTCGAAGGCATGGTGCTCACGCACGCAGAGCTGCGCCAGGCGCTCGATCCGAGCCCGGGCATGGTCGACTCCAGCATGGTGCACTCGTTCACCGAAGTGCGGAACCAGCTCAACGCCATCGAGTTCATCAAGCAGGAAGCCAAGGCGAAGCAGCTCAGGTACACCCTGGTCCTCGTCAAGAAGCTCTACGAGGTGCTCTACAGCAATCTTCCCAATCGCACGCCGGTCCAGTTCCGCCGCGACATGCCCCTGCACCGGACGTACTTCCACGACATCGTGCAGCCCGTGCAGATCCAGCCGGCGCTCGAGCAGCTCTTCCACTTCATGGAGAGCGAAGAGTTCGTGCGCATGCACCCGTTCAAGCAAGCGACGCACTCGCACCACCGCTTCATGGAGATCTTCCCGTTTTCGGATCTTTCCGGAAAGGTCGGCCGGATGATGCTGAACCTGATCCTGATCCGCGCCGGCTACATGCCGCTGGTGATCCACAGCATGGATCGCGAGACCTACTACGACGCGCTCCGCCTGAACGCGACGCAGTTCGGCCAGGTGATGATGCAGAGCATGGACAACGCGCTCGACAACGCGTTCAAGTTCTTCCTGCCCAACTGGAACGAGACCTCGCGCCGCCGCGCCGCCAGCGAATAGTCGGGGCCAGCGAAGGCGGCTTCACTCTCCGGTGCCCCCGAGCACGACCCGGAACGTGCGGAGGATCAGCATGAGGTCGAGGCGCAGGCTCCACTGATCGACTTACTTGAGATCGAGCCGCATCCATTCGTCGAACGGA
>JGI25384J37096_10000094_pt1 | contig 18867 bp, 20 predicted proteins | sample GraSoi013_1_40cm_4_FD_37096 | JGI IMG/M metagenome (IMG submission 37096)
ATCAGATTCGCACTCGACCATAAGGACGTGTCAACCGTGATCCCTGGCGCNAAGACGCCGCAACAGACAGAAGAGAACATCAAAGCATCAGAGCTGCCCCCTCTGACGGGCGAAGAGCTTCTAAGAATCAGATATCTGAGAGAACAAGGATTCGTATAGGCTCAGGTTGAAGAGCGTTGGCGAGGTACCTTCTCAGAGTCGCCAACAAGGACGGGTACTCTCCGAAGGACGCGGAGCGGGTCGCCAGTACTATCCGGAAGATCCTTGGGTCCAGGGAGAGCGCGAGCCACTTCCGAGTCGCGACAGACGCACTAGAGTTCAACATGTTCGCGCGGGACGAAAAAGAGCTAGATGACCGGCAGAGACTCCTAACTAGGAGTCTATTCAAGATAGTCAACGTAAAACTTCTAGACACGCCTCCGAAGCACGTCAATAAAGAGGAAGCTTTAGAGGAGGGAGTACAGCTCTTCAACGAAGAAAGGTTCTGGGAGTGCCACGAAATCCTCGAACAGGCATGGCACGTATCGAAGGGTCTTGAACGAGATGCGATCCAGAGCATAATCCTAACCGCGGCTGCATTCGTGCACCATCAGAAGGGTGAGGAAGAAATCTGTTTATCTATTCTGAAACGAGCGAGAGCCAAAATGGCCTCAGTCAAGACTTACGAGACGATAGACTTTGAGGGCCTTGAAAAGAATATTGATGGGATCCTAGATTCTGAGAGGATCCGGCTGTTCAAGTTGCGAATGAGTCGCATCTGAGAGTAGGATTTTTCTATCAGTAGCCGTCTCTGGTATCCCTATCCTTTTAGCTGGAATCCCGAAAAATTCCGAGGGACCCTGAGGCTTGGCCATTGTCAACATCGACAACCGGTATTCGACCGTATTGGCCATGATCTCCGGCGTCATGATTACCGCCACAAGACTAGCAATCCCCCAGTTCTATCCGTCTCAAGCGACGAATGGCTGGGCGAATCTCTTCGCCGAACTATCTAGCGGTGGTCTCACTCTATTCGCGGTGCTAGCGGGAATCATATCGTTCCTCGTCCAGTTCGGAGGAGTCTCGATATTCACCGGAGGCTTGCTATGCTACAAGAAGCACCTACGATCTGGAAAAGAATTCGTTGGAATCGGAACAACTTTTGGTTTCGCTGACCTGCTGCTGGCAATACCCTCGCTAGGATCCAGTAGCTCTGGCCCAATCTACCTAGTAGTCGTCGCCTGGACGAGCCTCCTACTCGCCGTCTTCGCGGGACGCCACATCAAAGGCCCCAAGGGAAGCTATGCGGGTGAGGTAAGGAAGCTCATGACCGGGATACGGAGCAGAATTCTTCGGCAGGAGAAAAGGAAGAGGAGGGAGAGGCGCCTTCGCCGAAGGCGCGCGCAATCGAAAATTACGAGAGGAAGCCTACCCTCTACGAAACAGTACAACATCGGCAGCAACAAAAACGGTGAGAGCTAAACTCCCCGCGAGTAGAACTCCTGGGACTGGATATCGCCAGAAGGTGGCGATCGTAAAGAGGAGAATGACTAGAATTGCGAGAATGTCACTCAAGAGCTTCTTGTCAACCTGGTCCAATCTAGACTGGCTCTTTGAAGCAGGTTTCTCAGTGATGCCCATATCCGAGATTCTCGTGACGAGTGTAACTGAATTTGTAGATAAGTCCTATCTGAGATTTCTGTAGCGTTACGTCAGATCAGCCCATTATCGATCTTATGAGGAGCAGGATGTTCCTCTTCCTCTCCCTCATTCTCCTCTTGCTGTAATTGTACCATTCAGGACCGTACGGAATGTATTCGCTTACTCTGAAACCGTCTGAGAGTAGCCTCGTTTTGAGATCGTCCCTAATCCCTTTCAACAGTTGGAATTCGAAATTGGCGTTGTGATCACGGCTGAGCTTCTCGGCTTCACTGATCATTTTCTCATCATGCGTGCCAATAGCAAAGAATCCGCCTCGTTCGAACAGGAGGCGCATTAGTCGGAAATAGTTAGCGTTGAGCTCGCTTCGACGCTTGAAGGCGACCTCTCCATTCTCAGGGTAGGCGCCTTTCACTAGCCGTATTTTTCCGCCTCGCGGCAAGAGGTCCTTCAGATCATTTTCTGAGCGCTTCATGTTTGCTTGAAGGCATAGACCAAGGTCCTTGTGCGTTCCTAGCAGTTCGCGATAGACCTCCACGGTTGATTCCGTGTATAGAGAATTTTCCATGTCTATCCAGACGAAGCGTCCTTCTTCCTCGGCCCTCGCTATTATCTTGAGAAGGTTGTCTCTGTAGAACGGAATCTCAGCCGCAAGCCCGATCTGCGAGGGTTTGACTGATATCGTGGCTTGAAGGTTCTCGCTCTGGATCGTCTCCAGAAGCTTCAGATATTCGTCCACGTATTGTTGTATCAGCCTCCGGTCAGGAGTATGTTCTCCTAGACGGTTGAGGATAGCGTGGATCTTTCTCTGATTCGCATTGCGGGCTGCATCCATGGCATCTTGTAGAGTGTATCCGGCAATCCACCGTTTGGCGATTCGGTAGAAGAGTCGTTCAATGATTCGTGTCATCGTTGAAGGGTCTCAGACAGTCTCGTTCTGAAAGTGGTCTCTTCGATTGTCAATCGATAAAGGCTTCGAACGTTTCCTCACCAGATTCTCTCCAGAATCTGGAGAGCATCTGCAGATTCATGACCACCAACGTCTCGCGCAATTTTTGGCAAGTCATCTTTTCTGATCCCATAGTTTCTCAGTGTCTTCGAAAGGCCCAGTCCGCGAACCAGTCCAGCGACCCCATCGGCAGCTTCCATCGCTGCTTTGTCAACAGGAACACCATCCGTGTTCTTACCTTCGGCCCTTGTTATGAGCGCCAGCCTCTCCGGGTTTCGCTTTGCCTCCATCCGCATCACCTCTGAAAGCGTAAGGCATGACGTAATACCGTGAGGGATATTCCACGTTGCGCCAATTACCCGTCCTATTGAGTGACTCAGTCCAGTTCCCACGCTAACAACTCCGGCAAAAGACATCCAAGCAGCCAGCTGGCAGTTCAATCTAGACTTGAGGTTTGTAGGATTCTCGGTCGAGACTCTCAGGTCTTGAAAGAGAAGATGGATTGCTTCGAGCGCGAGTGTATCGACATATGGTTGGTGACTTGGCGAGTATACAGCCTCTACCGCATGATCTAGACTTCTGATTCCGCTGGAGGCCCATAGCCAGCCAGGGGTAGGAATGGTCAGCTCAGGGTCCAGAAATATCAGCTGTGGAACCATGCGCGGGTCTCGGAACCCTGTTTTGCGATTCAGTTTCTCATCGGTCATTCCGGCGATGTGGGAGAATTCTGCTGCGGAAAGAGTTGTGGGGACGGCTATGTGTGGAATTGCGGGAAGCCGAAAATCTTCGGACAATTCTTTGACGACGATCTTGGTTGAGTCGATCGGGCTGCCTCCGCCTACGCTGATTAGACTATCCGCCTTGGCTTCCATAACGGCNGNTGCTGCTCGCCTGATTCCGCTCATGGGTGCGTGTTGTTTGATTTCCGAGAAGATGCCAGCGAGTTTCGTTTCCGCGGAGTGCTCTATTCGTGTGATTAGATCTGTCTTTTGTGCGATGCTCTGTCCAGTTACTAGAAAAGGTCTCTTTGAGCCTATTCTGTCGAGTTCCTCTCGCAGCTTAGTTATGATTCCTGGCCCGAAATACACTCGCTCAATGGGCAGGTAGGTGTACTCGACTGACGCCACACCAGTGTCGATAGTGGACAAGTGTTCTGTTANGGTACCGTTGCGCCTATCTTGACAGGACTCGTCCAGCTGAACGGATAATTTGGATCGTCCAACCTCTCCGCATTGCTAGTGACTCTGAGAGGTTTCTTTGTCTCTATCATTATCGCAAGTTCATTCGTAGAGTCTTTTCCGAGGCTTGCCTCTATCGCTCCCGGCTGGGGTCCGTGATGGATTCCTCTCCGGTGAAGTGTGTAGGAGCCTATCTCGATCCCTCTGCGGCTTCCAAAATCGCCACTGACGTAGTAGAGTATCTCGTCGCTGTCGATGTTGCTGTGATTATATGGNACAGGTATGGCTAGTGGATGATAATCNAGTTTTCGCGGGACGAAGGATAAGACGTCGAAGCCCGGAGCCTCAAACGTTTGATGTATTGGTGGCGGCTGATGGACCCTGCCGGTGAGGGGTTCGAAATCGTTGACGTTAAAGATCCATGGATAGAGGTAGCCGTCCCAGCCGACTACATCAAGAGGATGAAAGTCGAAGGTGTACGACATCAAGGCATTGTCGACCTTCATCCGCACCTCGAATTCTCCCTTCTCGTTATGAATGGCAAGTTCCTCGGGTTCTCGAAAGTCGCGATCGGAATAGGGGGCCAACTCCACCAACTGTCCGTAATCATTCCGATACCGTCTCGGTATCTCAATCGGACCCGCTGACTCGGTTACCAAGAACCTGCTCTCCTTAGAGTCCAGCGTTATCCGGTAGGTGGTCCCACGTGGGACGACGATAAAGTCACCCTCGTGAAATGGGAGAAGTCCGAATACAGACTCTAGGGTTCCCTTGCCTTCATGGACGAAGTAGAGCTCGTCACCTTGGGCGTTCCGGAAGAACGACTCCATAGATTGAGTCGGCCGGGCTGACGAGATGAACACGTCATTGTTGTAGAAGAGCGGCTGGCGTCCCTCGACCGCGTCTTTCGTGGTTTCAAGGTTCTTTGTCCGAATGTGGTGGTGTCGATGCTCACTCGGTTGCCATTCATTGATGCTGAGGTCTCTAAGTTTCTTGATGTGTGAGACCCTAGTCGGTGCGAACTCATGATAGAGGGTTGAGTAGACTCCTGAGAATGCTTCTGTCCCGAAAATCTCCTCGTGGTATAGGGACCCGTCAGGCTTCCTGAATTGGGTGTGTCGCTTCTGAGGAAGTTTTCCCAGTCGCTGATAACTTGGCAATTTCGCCTAGCGCTACGACTTTGCGGTCTCTATAATTCTGTTCCTCAGGACTCCTAACCGTTCTACCTCCAGCTCCACTCGGTCTCCAGGTTTCAGCCAGGGGTGAACTTCCTGCCCAAGCTCTAGCAGAGAGCCAGTTCCCACTGTGCCCGACCCGAAGATCTCTCCGACTCGCAACTCGACCGATTGTGAGGCTCGAGCGATCATTTGCGGGAAGGTCCAGTGCATCTTATTCATGTTCCCGTCCGACAGCTGTTTCCCGTTGATCGTTGCTTTCATTTGCAGGTCGAATTTTCCAGAACCAATCTTCTTGTCTTGAAGTTCATCAGGGGTGACGAGCCAGGGTCCGAGTGAGGTTGCGAAGTCTTTCGCCTTTGCGGGACCGAGCCCAATCTTCATTTCTGGTTGTTGGATGTCCCGTGCGCTCCAGTCGTTCATTATTGTGTATCCGGCGATGTGTGTTTCTGCTTCTTCTTCTCGAATGTTTGCACCACTTTTTCCGATGATGCAGGCGACTTCCAGTTCATAGTCGAGCGTTTTAGTGTAGGAAGGGTATGGGATTTGGTCGTTTTGACCGTATAGCATGGCGGGATTGGAGTAGTAGAATGCCGGGAACTCATACCATTCTTCTGGCATCTGAAGGCCTCTCCGAGCTCTCGCCCCTTTTACGTGATCCTCGAAAGCGTAAAAGTCCCGTATGATTGGAGGGTGAGTGATGGGGGGCCGAATTCTCACTTCGCTCAGCTTCTCCATTGTTCGGGGGATTTTCTCAGGGTCTATTCGGTTGAAAATCCGCCAAGATAGTTTCTGAAGATCGTCAAGAACTCTCGGACCCTTGGCAAGTACGTCGAGGGTTGAAGAGGCGTTTTCTGACAANGTATGTATNATGCGTGGGATGCGAATGTCGAGGGGAGCGGATACTCGTGTTAGGTCGTGAATGTCTAGAATCCATTCTCCCCAGAGTAGTGCTGGCCGGGTCCTCAGCGGGGTCTTAGGCTCGCTGTAGGTGACCAGCTTCATGCGTTGTTAGAGATTGCCGCGTTTTGCCTGTTCTTGTTCTATCGATTCGAAGAGGGCTTTGAAATTGCCCTTGCCAAAGGATTCGCTGCCTCTCCGTTGTATCAGTTCGAAAAAGAGGGTCGGCCTGTCCTGTAGAGGCTTGGTGAAGATTTGAAGCATGTATCCCTTCTCGTCTTTGTCGACCAGGATGCGGAGTTTCTTGAGATCGTCAATGCGCTCGGAGATTCCTCCGACTCGCTTTGGCAGCTCAGCATAGTATGAGTCGGGGGTGTTCAGGAATTCGATGCCTCTCTGCTGAAGGCGGGACACGGTTGCGATCAGGTTATCGGTGGATATTGCGAGATGCTGGACCCCAGCGCCTTTGAAATAGTCTAGGTACTCTTGGATCTGCGACTTTCTCTTTCCCTTCGCGGGCTCGTTTATCGGAAACTTGACCGTTCCGGACGGATTCCGCATCACTTTGGAGCGGAGGGCTGAGTATTCGGTGCTGATGTCCTTGTCGTCGAAACTGATCAGTTGTGAGAAGCCGAAGACTTTGCCGTAGAATTCAACCCAATAGTCCATCTTTCCCTCCTCGACATTGGCCACGACGTGGTCGACGCGTTGAAGTCCGACTGGCTCACCATTACCTTTGATCGGCACAAACCCTGGGGCAAAGACTCCGTTGTACTCGTCTCTTTCGATGAAGGTGTGAACTGTGTCCCCGTAGGCCGAGATAGCCGAACCTTTGAGAACCCCATGTTCGTCCTTTAGGCTGGTAGGGGCTCTGATTCCCTTAGCTCCTCGCTTGATTGCCTCTTTGTAGGTCCATTCCGTGTCCTTTACACGGAGAGCGATATCTGCGACGCCGTCGCCGTGTGTGAGAACGAACCTTGAGATTGGATGATCAGGGTTGAGGCTTGTAGTTAGGAGTAGTCGAATGTCCCCTTGTTGCATTAGGTAAGAGGTCTTGTCCTTGACCCCTGTCTCGGGTCCGGCGAACGCGATAGGCGTGAATCCGAAACCGTTCTGATAGAAATAGCTCGCCTGCTTGGCGTTCCCAACGTAGATCTCTACGTAGTCGATTCCTTCGATCGGGAGTACCTCAGATTCCATGCCGTCTCAGCGAATTCTCTGGTTCGGGCTACTGGCTATTAATTCATTCCCCTCAGCGATGTAACGGAGACGCGAGGGAAAGTGGGTCATAGTCTGAAGAATAGGCTACAGATTGTGACTTTCAAGAAAATTTTGAACCAGTTTTTCGACTTCTTGAGGCGAATCCTCAGGAACAAAATGTCCAGCATTCAAGGTCTCAAGTTTCGATTCCGGAATNAACTTAGAGATCCGTTCAGCATACGTCGTCCCTGACCTTCCGGTGCCCCAAATTATCGTCGTTGGGACTTTTAGACGGGCGAGGCCCTGTTCGACCTCCTTCAATGGCTTGAAGCTAGGATGATAATTTGAATCGGGAAACATTCTTGCAAACGCCTGATAGGACTGCTTTGCCTCGTCGTCAGGAAACGGCGCCCAGTAGGCCTTCATAGTCTCCTCGGAGATTCTCTCCGGATGCATCGCGGAATCTTTGATTATCGCGGGAGTTATTTTCGAAGCAGCGGCCGGTGGCATACGAAAGTCGGTGGTGAGAAATGTGTTGAGAATGACGAGTCCAGCGATGTTTTGCGGGTTTCGTACCGCGTATTGTAATGCGAAGGGAGCTCCCCAATCATGAACGACCAGGACTATATTCCTGAGTCCCAAGGACTGGATTAGCCCAGAGACCATACGGGAATGATGGGGAAAGTCGTGGAGCAGAGGGTTTGGCTTGTCAGACTTACCGAACCCCATCAGGTCCATTGCGATGGCCCGGTGACCGGATGATATTGCGGGTATGAGACTTCTCCACATATATGACCAGGCTGGATTGCCATGTACCATTACGACCGGGCGGCTCCCGTAGCCTTCGTCTACATAGTGGATTCCGATACCGTCGATTTGGACCCAGCGCTCCTGAAACGGCCAACCTTCAAAGTACGGCCACCCCTCCCTGATCATCTGGTCAGACGCCCTCGGACACTAACGATTAGGTGCATTGGGGTCCGAGTCTCAAATGATATAGGAGTGTTGTAACCGCAAAAGAAACCATAATATTTCGTTGTTCTACTTCTGTCGATGAGGTTTCGATCATGGATTGGGGAATGAGAAATCGATTATCACGAATCATCAAGCCGTCTACTGGTCACGCTGTAATGTTAGCGGTTGACCATGGCTACTTCATGGGACCGACACACAAGTTGGAGGAGCCTCGAAAGACGATTGAGCCCCTACTGCCCTACTCTGATGCCATCATGTGCACGAGGGGGGTTCTCCGCACATCGATCGATCCCAAGACCAGCGTCCCGATCGTGTTGAGGGTCTCTGCAGGCGCGAGCGTCATAGGAGAGACACTGACAAACGAGGCAACTACCACCTCGTTCAGAGATGCCATCCGTCTCAACGCAGCCGCAGTTGCCCTATCCATCTTTGTTGGAACCCAGCATGAACATCAGACTCTGAAGAGTCTGGGTCAACTAGTGAACCTCGGAGAAGACTATGGAATTCCAGTTCTCGCAGTTACTGCTGTCGGAAAGGAACTGGAGAAGAGGGACGCGAGGTATCTGGGATTAGCCTGTCGAATTGCGGCCGAGATAGGAGCTCACTTTGTCAAGACCTACTTCTGTGAAGATTTTGGAAAGGTTGTCAAAGGCTGTCCTGTTCCCTTGGTCGTGGCGGGAGGGCCGAAGTTGGAAACGGAACTGGACGCGTTCGAACTGGCGCATGACGCCATCGCAGAAGGGGCGGTCGGTGTGGACATGGGACGGAATATTTGGCAGTCAGAACATCCAGTCGCAATGATCACAGCTATTCGAGAGATAGTTCACAATGGAGCGAGCGTGAGGGAAGCACAGCAAGCCTTCGAGGAAGCCAAGAAGACGAAAACCACCGTCTTAGCAAAGACTCCCATCAGATAAACTCCTTCCAAAGCATGATTGCCTATCGCGCAGCGTTTTGTTCTTCAAACTCTAAGGGGATATTTGTTTGACGAGAAAGCTTTACTGGGAACAGCCGTATTCGCAAGATTTCGCTGCGAAGATAGTAGGTTCCGATGGGACCCGGGTCGAGCTTGACCAGACCCTGTTCTACCCGAGAAGTGGCGGAGTATCCTGTGATACGGGCGTCTTGGTCGGTGTCAAAGTAGTGGAGACCTCGAAGGAGGGAGACAAGGTTCTGCACAGGCTAGAATTCCCCGCTAGCCTTGCCCTTGGACAAACGGTCACTGGTAGAATAGACTGGAATAGACGGCACCGTTTAATGCGTATGCACACTGCAGGCCACTTGTTGAGCGCTCTCTTCTATTCTGGTGCCAAGTGTCTCATTACTGGTAATCAGATTGACGTTGAGAAATCTCGGATGGACTTTAGCCTCGAGGTATTCGACCGGACCCAGATTGAGGGCTTCGTGAAAGAGGCGAACAAGCTCATTGCCAATGACGCACCAGTCAAATCCTATTTCCTGGAGCGAAGCGAGGCTCTGAAGATTCCGGAGATGGTGAAACTGGCGGAAGCGGCTCCACCGCTCGAGGCGCAACTCCGCATTGTCGAAATAGNTGGAATAGACCGGCAAGCCGATGGAGGGCTCCACGTAGCTCACTTGAACGAGATAGGACGGATTGAGCTTCTGAAACTAGAGAACAAGGGAAAGACGAACCGCCGACTCTACTATGATGTCGCGAACACGTGATATCGTCAACTCGAATATCTTCCGCCTAATTTGGCGAATGAAGCATCTCAGTTCAGATTTGGAATACCAGCCCGGCTAAAAACCGTGTTGTGTGAGCGTCTAGTTCTGGCAATTGTTGAAATATCGATATTTCAGGCGTCCTACCAGACGTCAAGAAAATCTCATCTTTCCACGGTGAAAAATTGTTTTGATTGGCTTCGATAAGGCTGGCAAGAGATTCGGCACTCTTGACGCGGTCAAAGAATTTTCGATGACCATTAAGGACGAAGAAATTCTTGGCCTCCTGGGTCCTAATGGAGCAGGCAAAACGACCCTAATGCTAATGATGGGCACGGTCTATCGGCCCACGAGCGGCAAGATCTCGGTTAACGGATTGGATGTTGTTCAGCATCCGAATGATGTGCGAAAGATGATTGGAATCGCTTTCCAGGACCCTCGTGTAGATGGAATACTCGGAGCGTTTGACGTCCTCAACTGGCATCTGAAGATGACAACGAACCTCGACAAGGCAGAGCGCGAGACTCGTGTCGAGAAGGTCTTGAAAGCTGTCGATCTGTGGGAGGCGAGGAACAAGAGGACCTGGCTGATGAGCGGTGGAATGCGAAAGAAGGTCGAGGATTGTAAGGTCCTAGCTCAGCGCCCCAAGATCGCTGTCTTTGACGAGCCCACTGCTTTCCTTGACGTTCCAAGTCGGTTGTTGATGTGGAAGATGATTCGGGAACTTAGAGACGAAGGCTCTACCGTAATTGTTGCGACGAACATGATGGATGAGGCCGAGAGGCTATCAGACAGAGTAGCGATCGTAAATCTTGGCAGACTCGTGGCCATCGATACGCCTGAGCAGTTGAAGAGCAAGACGAAAGGCGGGGAGGTACTAGAACTGACACTGGGTGATGGACAGGAGTGTCCAACCGATCTGCTTACGCAGTTTAGCGAAGTCCAGGATGTGACTCAAGAGAGCAACAAAGTCACTATCTACCTGAGTGGTGGTAGGCTGCTGCTGCCGAAGATTGTCGAGACGCTTACAAACCGGGGCGTCAAGATAGACAGTGTTCATCTGAAAGAGGTCACGTTAGAGGATGTCTTCCTCAACTATACAGGTCACAGACTCGAGTGAACTGTCGGCTCAGACGACCTCTAGGCTGGTCCTTCAGATGGCCCGGAGAGACATCGCGACGCTCTTCAGGACTCCATGGATCATAATCTCAAGAAGCCTGGCCTTCATCATCCAACTGTTCGTCTTCGCCTATCTGATCAGCGGGCTTGTCATAAGTTACCCTGACTACTTCCGTTATTATGCCGTAGGAGCTGTAGTCTCCACAGTTGCTTCGATCTCTTTCATAATCGGTTACGATATTTTTGAGGAGGCCGAAGAAGGCTTGCTAGATTACCTGTTAACTCTACCGATCCCAAGGCGTGAGTTCATCATCGGTCGGGCTCTGGGCGGCGCGGTCCGAGCGATGATATACACGATACCAATGTTTGTCATAGTTGCAGTATTGGAAAACTTCGCAAACCCCCTGTCTCTTATCGGGGCAGTTCTCGATTTGTTTCTAATCGCATTTGGCGTGACAGGACTCTCGATTACCGTGGCGGTTAGCGTGCGTAGCGCGAATAGGTTTGACGTGGTGTTGGCGTTGTTGGAGCTGGCTGTGACAAGGGCAAGCACTGCCCTATATCCACTCAACTTCTTGCCTGCCTACGTGAAAGTTTTCGCACCTTTTTCTCCCGTCACATTTGCGGCCGATAGCGCTAGAGCAGCACTGACGGGGCTGGGTCTAGATGTCCTAGGTTTGGTGGGACTCTTGGCTTTTGTTGCTATTTTTCTCGGTCTTGGAGCCACCTTCTACTTCCGACGGTTAGAGGGAGGAGTCTACGCTTGAGCTCAATCCACTTGATCCCACGTGTCATCGAGAGAGACGTCAAGATACTCTTCTCAGACACGTTCCTGATCGGGATAATGTTCGCTAATTTCTGCATAGATCTATTCGTTACCGCTGCAACTTTTGGCAATCTTATCGGCTCCAGCTACTTTCTGAGAATCGCTCCGGGCTCCAACCTGATAACCGCCATGGTCGCTGCGTTTCAATCAGGTCGGGACATTTGGAGGGAGAAGTACATCAAAGACCTGGCCTCGTATCTTCTGACTTTACCCGTCTCCCGCAGAGTGTTTGCCCTTTCCAGAATTACAGGCGGAGTCGCACGCAGCGTTGTCGCTACTTTTCCTGGCACACTCGTCATATCCTATCTGTACGGAATCCTGTTCAGCCCTCGACTAGTTGAGGCGTTTGTGATCGTCGCGGTCTTTTCTCTGGGCATAGTCGGTCTCTCGATAGCGGTCTCAGCTTTCGCCTCTACCATTGAGGTTTTTGCAACTGTCAGAAGCGCGATACAGCTCTACCTCTCATTCCTGAGCACGATATTCTACGATGTCAGTCTCTTCCCGGTAATAGTGCAACCCATTGTACAGACGAACCCGATGACTTGGGCGATGCAGGCTTTCAGAGAACTTCAGAGCCAAGGTTCGACCCTGTATCCAATATCGATCCTGGTTGGACCATCAGTGGCGTTCGCGATGCTGGGAGCTCTCTGTTATCTCTGGTACACTAGATTATGATTAGATGGAGTCTCGTGAAGACCAACCAGAGCTGGTCTGTTCTCGCGTCAAATACCACCTACTAACATCCCGCTCGTCATTGAGAGTCCCCCGTGGTCACGCCAATTTTTGTGCTAGTACGAAGAGGTGGGCTGAAGCAGCGTCGATCGGATCCCCGACTACCTTGTACCAAAGTACCTCGAATCCGCTCTCTTTCATCATCCTCAGATTTGTCTCCTTGTCATAATGACTCCAAAACATCTCGGTACCGAGATAATCCGCGGTATCTTCCGGAAGATCGCCGGCTCCCAAGCATAGCAAGGCTAGCCCGCCGGTTTTTAGAATCCTGTGAAAGTCGACTAGTAGCCTCGAATGTTCCTGGCGGGGCACGTGGATGATAGCATAGTATGAGACGAGTGCATCGAAGACATCCTTCTTGAAAGGCATCCTTGTAAGATCGCTGCATACGAACGTTGAATNGGNCAGATTTGTCTTGGCTAGTCGAATCTGCTCNGCGGCAAAGTCGACGCCTGTGATCTGGAAATATTGGGAGAGAAACTGCGAGACAGGATATCCGGAGCCACAGCCTGCGTCCAATACCTTGCTTCGCGGTTGCAGACGCGCTACCAGCAGGTTCAGAAGTTGAATATCTTCTGAGTTGGCGGTCCGCTTAACAGCGTATTGGGATGCAATTTTGTCGTAGCCGTCTCTCACAATCTTCCTACGGCCCACTCCAGATCATCGTCCACTCTGGACTGTCACTCTCAAGGTGCATAGTGTTCGTGAGGGTGTTTGTGAGGGTCGACCACAGGGACTGGAGTAACCACCAGTCTCCGTAGACCTGTGATCCGGGCCTTGACCGAGGCTTCCAACTGCGTGGCGACCTCGTGCGCTTCATTGAGTGTCATACTCCCCTCGACCTCTACCTCCAGAACTCCTACTACGAATGGTCCAGCCCGGCGAAGTCTCAGATCCCGGATGCCGCTCACATCCGGGTGAGCCCGTATGAGACGCTCTATTTCGCGAGAGAGATCTGGCTCGTGAAACTCGTCGAGGAGTACAAGGCTGGACTCTCGCAGCGCAACATACGCAACTGTAAGGATGTAGACGGCTATCAGCATTCCTCCAATGGCGTCCGCGTGGTGTATTCCGAAGCTCGAGACGAGGACGCTGGCAAAAGCCACGAAGGACGAGGACGAGTCTTTGATAGAATTTCTCGCGTCAACCTTGAGGGATAGTATGTTGTATCTGTTCGCTATTCGACGCATCTGTAGTGCACGATAGAGGGAGCCTAGACCCGCGGCTAGAAGGACAATGAGGGCGGCGAGGGGCAGCCGGATAGGTGCAGGGTCAAGCAGCGCTCTGTAGGATCGGAGGAAGATGTAGGCGGAGACGCCTACGAGTATGATGGCCGTGATCAGAGCCGTGAAACTCTCGACCTTGTAGTAGCCGAACTGGAACCTCCGACTTGGCCTTCGACGGATGATGCGGAGGCCGGTCCATACGAAGAAGCTTACTATTGCATCGGAGATCGAGTCTATTCCATCCGCGAGAAGGGAGATGCTGCCGCTTACTATGCTGAAGACTATTTCAACGATGCCTAGAGCCAGCAGAGTCCACACCGAGATCTTTGCAATCCGCTCTCCTTCTCGGAAACCCCTAGTCTCGTCCTGCAAAGCTTGACTCTCACCGCCCACTACGACTTCGCCGTGAACTGTCGTTGCACCAACTTGATTTAGATTTTTGAATATGTTCGACCGCGAGTTCCCCTGCGAATGAAATGACGAATTGTGTCCGCCATACCCCATCAATTCGAATTCGTGATTTCCGCGTTTGAGAGTGGTGCGGGGGGTGGGATTCGAACCCACGAAGGCCTACGCCACGGGATAACACACCCGCGCTCCCAGAGGCATCAACCAATCCTCGACACCTCTCTTCAATTTGGGTCTTGAGTGTAGCGCGCGCATGCTAGGACGCGACCCGCCCATATGGTCAGCGTTTGACCTGACTCTGGTACCCCCGCTGTGAGGCATGGTCCCAATGTTATGCAAATATATCTTCAGCGGACAACAATTGATGAGCATATAGCTCACTTTATCGCGCTGTGGCTTGGGACAGAGATAACGCCTGATCAGGGGGAGAGATATCTTCGATCAGAGAAATCTGGTACGATGGTGTTAGACGAGACGATAATGATCTAGATGATATTATGGGCGAAGACCCTATTAGCGACTTTCTGGGACAGGGTTCTCTNGTTCTCCCTTACGAATCATNAGGCAGACCTATGCTGAAGAACAAGATGCTCGCAGNTATCGTGATCGTAGTGGCCGCGGCTCTGGGAGGCGGGATCATGACCTTCGCGATTGGGCTCCCCGGCGCTCCTTGTGCAGGGATAACCAGCACCACTCGTAGCTTCACCATCGTCGAAGACGTAAACGGCTACAATGACAGCGCGCTACGCCCGGGATCGTTTCCCACGAAACCCTGGCCGGTATTGAACGTGCGCCAGTGCGAAATGGTGATCATCAAGATTGAGAATAAGGATACCCAGACACACGGCTTCGCCGTCGACTTCTACGCCTTACGAGGAACAGAAATCCAAGGCGGCCAATCACTCACCGTACAATTCCTAGCATCAAAGGCCGGCCAGTTCAGAGTCTACTGCAACACTCTGTGCAGCGTACACTGGTCGATGCTATACGGAACACTAAACGTTTCGTAGAGTGGACTGGAACGAATCGCATTGGATCCCTGACAGCCTCAATAATTCTACTGACGGTTATCCTGCCTATCTCTTCATACTCCGTAGGAGTTCCTCTCAGCAGATCGATTCATTTTTCTTCGCCGGTCCTATACCAGGGCAGTCCAACCCAGACAAGCCCCTACATCACGACGTTTCCCATTTCACAGAACTCGTCCGACTTTGTACCGTTCGTCCTCTATCCGGCAAGCAACAAGACCGTGTGGGTGGTTACGATCAAACAGGGAAACATAATCAACAATGTCATCCAACCTCCCCGGGCCCAGATCGTAAAGTACACCATCGGCGTCGGTCCGAAACCCGTGGTTTCACTTGTTAACGCGATTCCGAGCGATATCGTATACGATCAGACCTTGAACAGAGTCTGGTTCCTCGAAAACGACAGCCTCGCCTACTACAACCAAAACGCCCCTCCGGGAAACTTGACCGTCGAACTGACCTTTCCCAAGGGTAGTCCCCAATTTATGACGATAGATCCTACGGGAAGGATCTGGCTGACGCTGCTTGGTACTAACCAGATTGCAGAGTATGATCCCTCAACCAGAGAACCCCCTAACCTCTACAACGCTCCAGCCCCCAACGCCTCGCTACAAGGTATCACGACCGCACCGGACGGAACCATATGGTTTGCAGAGACAGCCGCGAAAAGGCTAGGACATCTGACCCCCTGCCGGTCTACTTCATGCACCATAACTGACTACGGCCCGCCTAGTGGCGTCGAAATCACATTTCCGATCCAATTGGCCATTGACCGAAACGGCACTGTATGGTTTACGGATCACGGAAGCAACCAGTTCGGAAGCTTCAACCCTTCCACGCTCGAGTGGAAGGTGTTTCCGATTGGATATTGCTCAGCGTCATTCGCGGACTGTGCCGTTGGTCTGCCGAACGCGATCTCCCTCGATTCCAGTGGGTTGATATGGTTCTCTGAACATTATGCGGGAAGAGTCGCCCGGTACGACCCATCCGATGGAACCTTGATCGAATACACTGTCCCAGCTGTTACTCCCCCGTACATCTGGTGGGCGTCTCCCGGACCCGGGAATCTCGTCTGGTTTGTAGCATTTGGACTGGGAGAGATCGGATACGTTAACGCTAGCCTACCAGTCCCCATTTCGATTAGCGCAACGAACAGTATCGAACTGGAGCAGGGAGGGTCCAAGAATGTTCCGGCATCGGTTCAGAAGCCTGCTGGCGACTCTGTCTACCTGAGTGTCTCGGCCAACGGCAACGACGCACCCGTCGGGCTCTCCCCCCTACTATACGGGTCACCGGAGCAAGGTCAGATCGGACCAAGCGACACCGCAGTGTCGACTGCCTTTAGACTCTCAGCAGCCTGGAACCTAGGACTGGGGCAGAGATACGCGGCCTTGACAGCGTACAACAGCAATGTAGCAATCAATGTCTTCGTACACGTCAACGTCTCCCAAGGAAAGACCTCGTATTTTTCGACCGGACTGGCCACCACCATCTTGATCGGAAGTGTTGCCCTCTATTGGCGACACACGCCGAAAGATCGAAAAACAGGAAGGCTGCGAAAAAACAGAGTTAGCGCTACACTAGTTCAATCTCGATAAAAACGTCGTCCGGGGCTCGAATCCTCATCAACCGTTTCAAAAAACGCTCGTTCGGATCGACATCGATGAGCCGTTTATGGATCCTCATCTCCCACTTGTCGAAGGTGTTTGTGCCTTGGCCCGCGGGAGACTTTCGGGTTGGGACCATCAGCTTCTTGGTCGGAAGGGGAATCGGACCCTTTAGCTTGACGCCCGTCTTGTCCGCTATCTCTTTGATTTCCGCGCATATTGTGTTGATATCCTGGGGGTCCGTGCTGGACAGTCGAATTCTAGCTTTGGAGACCATTCCAAGATACCTTCATGATTCTACGTTTCTCGCGGAGTTCAGAACCCGCCCCTGTACTGTTAAAAACATTGGTATCTTGAGGGCAACAATGATCCGTTCTGCTCGGATGNTTTTTGATGAAATAGCTGCCACGCNATNCTTGAATAAATGACGAAAATCCGGTTACCTAAGAATACGGAAGGGGAAGTGTTCGTGTTGGATTCTACGCTTTNGGAATCTCGCCCTTTTCCTTAATCTCTTGAACGACTCCCACGCCGACCGTGGCTCCCATGTCGCGGATTGCGAATCTTCCAAGCTCTGGAATGTCCTTGAAGTTTTCGAGCACCATCGGTCTTAGAGGTCTCATTTTGACGAGAGCGCTGTCGCCTACTTTGAGGAACGAGGGCTTCTCCTCGACTACCTGACCGGTTCGCGGGTCCAGCTTGCGTATCAGTTCTTCGAAGGTTACCCCCACCGTAGCCGTGTGAGCGTGTAGCACCGGAGTGTATCCGGCAGCGATGGCGGTTGGATGGTAAATGACAATGATCTGGCCGACGAATGCTTTTGCGACTGTTGGCGGGTTGTCCGTGTGACCCATGACCTCGCCTCTCCCAATCTCATTCTTGGCAACACCACGGATGTTGAACCCGATGTTGTCTCCGGGTTCGGCCTTGGTCATTCTGACATGGTGTGTCTCGATCGTCTTGCACTCGCCGACTTTGCCAGAGGGCATGAAGATGACTTTGTCCCCGTCCTTCAACACTCCCGTCTCAACACGTCCCACGGGNACAGTCCCGACTCCGGTTATGGTGTATACGTCTTGGATTGGAACTCTCAGTGGCTTGTCGAGAGGCTTAGCGGGTGGGACAATAGCATCCAACGCATCCAGTATGCTTGGACCCTTGTACCATGGAGTATTGGCGCTCTTCTTCGCCAGGTTGTCTCCGAGCCATCCGCTGGTCGGAACGAAATTGATCTTGGAAACATCATATCCAACCGTCTTCAGCAGTCCTTCCAGTTCCTTTCTGGCTTCCTTGTAACGCTCTTCAGTGTACTTGACCGTCTGGTCATCCATCTTGTTGATGGCTACAACCAGTTGTTTAACGCCCAGGGTCCTCGCGAGGTACGCGTGTTCGCGTGCCTGGCCTCCAGGTCCAATGGCTACTTCGAACTCTCCCTTCTTTGCAGAAATTACGAGTATGGCAACATCCGCCTGGCTAGCCCCTGTAATCATGTTCTTGATGAAGTCGCGGTGTCCTGGCGCATCGATGATCGTGTAGAAGTTGTGAGGGGTCTCGAATTTCTGGAATGAGAGGTCGATGGTGACTCCTCTCTCTCGTTCCTCTTTGATTGTGTCTAGGACCCAGGCGAACTTGAAGGTGTCGCCTGCTCCAGTCTTCTCTGATTCTTTCGCGTAATTATCAATCGTTTTCTGATCGATGTATCCGGCATCGAACAGTAAGTGGCCTGTCAGCGTGCTCTTGCCATGGTCTACGTGACCCATCACTATCAGGTTGAGATGGGGCTTTGCGGACATTGTCTAGTTCATTCTCTCCTTACGTGAAACAGAGAGAAGAAACTCTGCGGTCTTTATAAAAAGCCTTGTCCAACTGCAAAGAACAACGGCAAATTTTTCCTCAACATTTCCGTTGTGAGTGAAGAAAGGTCTAAATGGAGAATTTCTCGGTGGCGTTTCCGAATTAGAAGGCTCGTTTGTTGCTGGAGACTACATCAAAACACGACGCTGCCCCAGTTAGCATGGGGATGCAGAAGACTCAGTATGACATGGCGCTGGAACAATTNCAGAAAGCTGCCGACATAATGAAACTAGACCCTAACGTTCAGGAGATCCTGCGAAAGCCAAGGCGAATTCTTAGCATCAACTTTCCAGTCAAGATGGATGATGGCCGAATTCTCCTTTACCAAGGCTTCAGGAGCCAGCACAATAATGCCCTTGGACCCTACAA
>JGI25384J37096_10000096_pt1 | contig 18850 bp, 13 predicted proteins | sample GraSoi013_1_40cm_4_FD_37096 | JGI IMG/M metagenome (IMG submission 37096)
ACCGCGTGTTCTCGCCACCACGATGGACGGCGCGCACCGCGGTACGACGACGGGGAGCCCGGCCCGCCATGTCAGGGCAGCGCGGAGAAGAGGTGCCCGAGCTTGTCGCGCTTTGTGCTCAGGTACCGGTGGTTGTCCGGCGTGGCCGGCGTCTCGACGGGGATGCGCTCGACGATCTGCAGGCCGTACGCTTCGAGGCCCACCCGCTTCTTCGGGTTGTTCGTGAGCAGGCGCAGGTTCTTCACGCCCAGATCGACGAGGACCTGAGCACCGATCCCGTAGTCGCGCTGGTCGGCTTTGAAGCCGAGCGCCTCGTTCGCCTCGACGGTGTCCTTGCCCTGGTCCTGCAGCTCGTACGCGCGCATCTTGTTGATGAGGCCGATGCCGCGGCCTTCTTGCCGCAGGTAGACGAGGATGCCTCGGCCCGCCTCCTGGATGATCTCGAGCGCGCGGCGAAGCTGCGAGCCGCAGTCGCAGCGACGACACTGGAACACGTCACCGAAGAGACACTCCGAGTGCATCCGGACCAGCACCGGCTCGTCGCCGGCGACGTCGCCCACGACGAGGGCCAGAGGTGTCCGGCTTTCGACCGTCGTCTCGTAGGCGATCGCGACCAGCGTNCCGAATTCGGTCGGGAGCCGGGTCTGTGCGATGCGACGGACCAGCTTTTCTTTCCGCGTGCGGTACGCGATGAGGTCCTTGATCGTGATCATCTTGAGGCGATGTTGCCGCGCCAGCTCAGCCAGGTGCGGCATCCTCGCCATCGCGCCGTCCTCGTCGAGCACCTCGCAAATGACGCCGGCGGGGAAACAGCCGGCCATCCGCGCCAGATCGACCGCGGCCTCGGTGTGACCGGCCCGCCGCAAGACGCCGCCCGGCATCGCGCGCAGCGGCAGGATGTGACCGGGGCGCGTGAGATCTTCGGGGCCGCTGTCCGCGTCCACCATCGTGCGAATGGTGACGGCGCGGTCGTAGGCCGACGTGCCCGTCGTCACACCACGCCGGGCGTCCACCGTGACGGTGAACGCAGTGCCGAGTGGCGCCGTGTTGTCGGACACCATCATGGAGATCTTCAACTCGTCGAGCCGCTCACCGGTCATGGGCACGCAGATCAGCCCCCGCCCGTACTTGGCCATGAAGTTGACGGCCTCGGGCGTCGCTTTGTCGGCCGCCATGAGCAGGTCGCCCTCGTTCTCACGGTCCTCGTCGTCGGTGACCAGAAGCATCCGGCCTTGCCGGATCTCCTCGATGGCCTCTTCGATACTCGCGAACCCGGTCATGACGATCCTCGTAATGCCAGCGAGCGCACCACATACTTGCCGATCACGTCGGCCTCGATGTTGACCGGCTGTCCCACCCGCAGCCGTCCCAGCGTCGTGGCGGCCAGCGTGTGCGGAATCAACATCACCTCGAACGCGGCCGCCTCCAGCGCGGCCACCGTGAGGCTGACTCCATCCACAGCCACCGAGCCCTTCGGCACGATCAGCGCCGCGAACTCGGGGTCGGGCAATGCAATCCGCACCCGCGCCGTAGATTCTACACGGGATACGTCGGTCACGGTGGCCACCCCATCCACGTGGCCGAGGACGAGGTGTCCCCCCAGGGCTGCGCCCAATCGGAGAGGGCGTTCGAGGTTCACCAAAGCTCCGGCGCGAAGGTGGCCGAGGGTGGTGCGCTCGAGGGTCTCGGGGCCGACATCGAAGGCGAGCGTGGTCGCATCGCGCGTCACGACGGTGAGGCAGGCGCCGTTCACGGCGATGCTGGCGCCGNCATCACTCCCGTCGAGGGCGATCAGGGCGCGGACCGTGAGGCGCCGGGTGGAGCCTTCGCTGGTGACGGCGACGATTTCGCCGACTTCTTCGACGATGCCCGTGAACATTATTCGCCGCGGGCGAGGTCGGCCTCGATCAGGAGATCGTCGCCGATGGCGTGCACGGTAAGATCACGCAGCCGTGCGGCATCCTTCAGCGCGCGGCCGACGCCTCCGATCACACCGGGCGCGGCGCGACCGCCGAGCAGGCGCGGGGCAACAAAGATCGCGACGCGATCGACCAGGCCCGCTTCGAGGAAGCCGGCGTGGACTTCGCTGCCGCCTTCGACGAGGACGCCCCGGACGTCGCGCGCGAACAGCGCGGCCAGTATCTCCTGGACGTCGACCCGCGCATCGCGCTCGCTCACGCGCACGACCGTCGCGCCAGTCGCTTCCAGCCCGCGCATCCGTTCGACCGGGGCGTGGGCTCCCACGACGACCACGGCACGGGATGGCGTACCGGACGAGATCAGTCTCGCCGCCGGCGGCGTGCGAGCGGACGTATCGAGTACGACACGATACGGCTCGCGCGGCCACGGCCGCTCCAGCCGGACGGTCAGCGCAGGGTCGTCGCGCAGCGCGGTCTCCACGCCCACGATGATGGCATCGACCTCGCTGCGGAGTCGATGGGCCTCGCGGCGCGCCGCCTCTCCGGTGATCCACTGCGAGGTTCCGTGGACATCGGCGATGCGGCCGTCGAGCGTCATCGCCGCTTTCAGCGTGACGTGAGGCCGGCCCTGCCGGCTCGACGTGAAGAAGACGCGGTTCTGGCGGACCGCCTCATCGCCGAGCACGCCGACGGCGACGTCGACCCCGGCCGAGCGCAGGATCTCGAGGCCTCGGCCGTTCACGCGCGGATCAGGGTCGCCGGTGGCAATGACGACACGGCGAACTCCGGCCGCGACCACGGCCGGCGCGCAGGGCGGCGTGCGACCGTGGTGCGCGCACGGCTCGAGGGTCACGTAGAGCGTGGCGCCGCGCGCGTGGTGGCCCGAGGCCGCCAGCGCAACGGTCTCCGCGTGCGGCCGGCCGGCCGCCTCGTGAAAGCCTTCCCCGATCACCACGCCGTCCGCCACGATGACGGCGCCCACGAGAGGGTTCGGCGACGTGAGACCACGCGCGCGCTCGGCGAGCCCGAGCGCACGCCGCATGAAGCGTTCGTCGGCCTCCGCGGTCATGCTGCGGGCACGAGCGCGTCCACGAAGCGCTCGGCGTCGAAGGACCCCAGGTCTTCCACCTTTTCGCCCACGCCGACCAGCTTAATCGGGAGCTTGAGCTCGCGCACGATCCGCACGACGATGCCGCCCTTGGCGGTGCCGTCCAGCTTCGTGAGGATCACGCCGCTGACGCCGATCGTCTCGTGGAACATCCGCGCCTGGGCGAATCCGTTCTGTCCCGTCGGGGCGTCGAGCACCATCAGGCTCTCGTGGGGCGCGCCGGGCAACTGGCGCTCGATGACCTTCTTGAGCTTGGCCAGCTCGGCCATCAGGTTCGACTTGGTGTGCAGCCGACCAGCGGTGTCGATGATGAGCGTGTCGACGTTGCGGGCGGTGGCGGCCTTGAGCGCGTCGAACACGACCGCGGCGGGGTCCGAGCCGGCGGCCTGGCGGATGACGTCCACCCCGATCCGCGCCCCCCACGTCTCGAGCTGCTCAATGGCGGCCGCGCGAAACGTGTCGGCGGCGGCCAGGAGCACCTGCTTGCCGTCTCCTCGGAGCTGAGCCGCCAACTTCGCGCACGTCGTCGTCTTGCCGGAGCCGTTCACGCCCAGCATGAGGATCACGGCCGGCCGACGGTCGAGGTCGAGAGGTTGCACCGCCGGCGCCAGGATCTCGTTGAGAAATTTACGGAAGAGCGGCCGCAACTGCTCGGCCCGGGTCACGGTCCCGAACATGACCTCTTCGCGTGCGCGGTTGACGAAGTCGGCCGCGAGCGGGGCGCCCAGGTCGGCTGCGATCAGCGTCTCCTCGAGCTCGGTATAGAGCGCTTCGTCGATGGGGCGATCGGGCTCGAATACGGCCTGGAGCTCGGANCTGAGGNACTCTCGCGAACGCCTCAGGCCTGCGCCGAGGCGCTCACCGAGAGACGACAGGAACTTCACTGCTGGGGCGGAAGGACGAGCCGGGAAATCACCGCGCCGCTGGGCCCGAGAGCCGGCAACACCCGGCCATTCAGCTCGAAGCTCACGCCCCCGGCGTTGCCGATGGTGAGAACAAAGGGTCCATTCGATACCCACTCGCGAACCTGACCGGCCGGAATCGTTTCCTCGCTGAGACGGCCATCTTCGGTTCGCACACGAATCCACGTCGGCTCGGATACCCGGGCAACCAGATGGTACGGCGACGTCACGGCCGCCACGACGCCGCTCAGGTCCGGAGTTGCCGGTTGCGCCGGNGGCGCTGCCGGCGCTGAGGGCGGCGTCGCCGGCGAGGCAGACGGCACCGAGGTCGGCGGCGTCGCATGGACGCTCGCGACAGCCGGCGGCGCCGTGTGGACCGTCGCCACGGGCGGTGGCGAAACGACTCGTGGGGTAATGACGGGAGGTGGAGCGGCGACGGGTTCGCTCACGGGCGGCGACGGAGCCTCAGCGATCGCCGGTGTAGAGGACGGACTGAGGGACGGAGACGAGGTCGTATCGACCGTCCGTTTCTCCGTCGTGTCCTTTCCCGACTGAAGCGCGAGGGTCACCCCGAAGAGCGCCAGGCCGAGGACAACCAGCAGGATGAAGCTCACGAGGACCGTCGAGCGGCTCCGGGCCTCGGTCTCCGCCGACGGTGGTGGGGCCGCCACCTTGACGGGTTGCGTCGGAACGGAAGGCGTCCGTACCGATTGGGAGTGGTAGAGAGCCAGGGCCTCCTCGACCGGTTCGTGGAGCGCCTGACAATAGGCCCGGATGTACCCCCTGGTGAAGACCGGGGCCGGAAGCGCGCCAAAGGTATCGGCCTCAAGGGCCTCGATATAACGCGACGCGACACGAGTCAGACGCGCGACCTCGTCGAGCGACAGTCCACGCCGAGCCCTTAAATCACGCAGATAAGTGCCGAGCGACGTCGTTCCCGACATCTCAGTGTGTCTAGCCTATCAGATGTGGCGCCTCATTCATCAGGATTGAGGTTGACCGAGACGAGCTTCGAAAGGCCGGGCTCCTCCATCGTCACGCCATAGAGAACATCCGCCGCTTCCATCGTGCGCCGGTTGTGAGTGATGACCAGAAACTGNGTCTGGCTGGTCAGCTCACGCAGGACTCTCAGGAAACGATGGATGTTGGCATCGTCGAGCGGCGCGTCCACCTCGTCGAGCACGCAGAATGGGCTCGGGCGGAAGTAGAAGATCGCGAACAGGAGGGCCAGTCCGGTCAGGGCGCGCTCACCACCGGAGAGCAGCGTCACGGACTGCAGGCGCTTGCCCCGAGGCTGCGCCATCAGGTCGACGCCCGTGTCGAGGGGATCGCCGCCTTCTTCGGCCTCCACGAGCCGCAGCTCCGCGCGGCCGCCTTCGAACAGCCGCTCGAAGATCTTCGCGAAGTCGCGGTTGATCTGCTCGAAGGCCTGGACGAAGCGTTCCTGCGCGGTGTGCGTCATTCCCCGCAACGCCTTCTCGAGGTCCTTGATCGACGCGGTGAGGTCGTCGTGCTGTGTGCGCAGAAACGTGAGCCGCTCGTCGAGCTCGCGATACTCCTCGTCGGCGACGAGGTTGACGGGGCCGATGGCGGACAGTTTCTCCGCGAGCTCTCGCACCCGCTGGCCAAGCGTCGCGAGGTCCCGGTTGGGATCGTGGCGGGCCAGCAGCGCGGCCGCATCCACGCCGTACGTCCGCTGGGCGTCGAGCGCCAGCTCCTCGCGTCGGACACGCCGCTCGGTCGCCTGCAGCTCGAGTTCGTGCATCGCGCTCACCAGGCGATGGAGATCGCCCTCGGCCGCGCGCAGCTCCTGCTCGATGCCGCGCAGCCCGTCCAGGAGCGTCTCGTGGGCTTCCGCCGCCTGGCGCGCCGCCGCCTCCGCGCGGTCGCGGTCCATCGCCACGTCGCGCGCTGTCGAATCCGTGCGCTGCCGCTCCTCCTCCAACCACACCCGCCGCTCGCNGAGCTGCTGCTGCCGGGTCTTCCCCTGCTCGAGGCGCTGGGTGAGATCGGCCTCCATCTGGTCGGCGCGCACGAGCTCCCGCCCGAGGGCCTCGACGCGCTCACCGATCGAGCCGACCTCGACCCGGCACGCGGTGAGCTGGGTCACCAGCGCGGTCTCCTCGGCCTGAGCGTTCTCGAGAGCGTCGCGGATTCCGCGAATCGTGCTCTCGTGCGCGGTTTCCGCCTCGCGTGCCGCCGCGACGCGCTGCTCGAGTCGGGCCAGCATCGCCCGTGTCTCGTCGGACTCCCGGGTCACCTGGCCGGCTTCGATGCGCACGGTCTCGGCGTGCCGGTGTTCGCGTTCGTGCTCACGGATCGCCTGTTCCAGATCTTTCTCACCGGCGACGCGCTCGGCCTGGCGCTGGCCGACTGTCTGCTCGCACTCGGCGATGCGCACGCGCAGCGCCGCGACATCAGCTTCGGTCTGGGCGACCGTGGTCTGCGTGATCCCCACCGTCTCGGTCAGTTCGCGGATCTGCTCGTCCAGCTCCCGCAGCTGGCGTTTGCGGGCCAGCAGCGAGTGCCGGGCCTCGCCGCCCCCCGCACCGCCGCGCAGTCGCCCCGTCGGCGCCAGCACCTCGCCGTTCGGCGTGACGTACGTCGCGCTGACACCGTTCCGCCGCCAGAGGGTCTCCGCCTGATCCAGATGATCGACGATCGCAACCTGGCCGAGCAGGAAGTGGACGAGGCTCTCGCGAGGCGCCGTAACGCGACGAGCGATCCAGCGCACACCGTCGTCCTCGGGCAAAGGGTCGGAGGCTGACGACAGGCACTCGAGGGGCAAGAACGTCGCGGCGCCGGCGCCGCGTTCTTGGAGAAACGTGACGGCGGCGCGGGCCTGGTCGAAGCGCTCGACCACGACCCAAGCCAGGCGCTCGGCCAGCACCGCCTCCACAGCCCGCTCGAGGTCGGGAGGAACGTCGAGGAGATCAGCGACCGTTCCCACCACGCCGTCGACGCCGACACGGCCTTCGCGTTCGGCCGCCTCGAAGATCGCGCGGACCCCGCTGTCATATCCCTCGCGGACACGTTCGAGCTCGCGTAGCGACTCCGCGGCAGAGGTGCGGGCGGCCAGGGTCAAGCGCGCATCGGCCAGTCGTGTCTCGGCGTCTGCCAGCCCGCGCTCACGTGCGGCCAGCTGAACGGCCAGCTCTTCGCGCTGACTCATCAGCGCCGCGAGCTCGGCCAGAGCGCGATCACGCGCGGCCTCGAGCCCGGTGCGAGCCGCCACGATCCGCTCCGCCTCGGTCTCGGCCTCGCGCAACTCGGTGGCCAGGCGCTCGCCTCGGCGCGCGAGCTGGCTCTCGCGCTCGCGGAGCTCACCGGCCGAGCGCATCAGATCCGTGCGCTCGGCAGCGATACGAATCTGCTCGAGACGCAATCCCTCCAGTCGATCGCGCTCTTCGGCCAATCCGCTACGCCGGCTCTCGACGAGGCCCGCGAGATGGTCAGCGGCCTGCGTGCGCTCCGCGACGAGACGCTCGGCCTCGCCCAGCGCACCCCGAGTGGTCTCGCGCTCGGCGGCGAGGACGTCGAGGCGCTCGCCCGTCACACGGATCTCCTCGTCGAGTCGCACCACCTCTTCNGCCGCCTCGCGAAGCTGCACGCCCATCTGCTCACGACGCTCGAGGAGTCGCTCGAGGTCNGCCTGGACTTTCTGTACACCCTGGCGCAGATCGGAGAGCCGGTGATCGCTCACCTGGATCGCCTCGCGCTGGGTGGCCTGATGGCCGGCCAGCCGGCTCACCGTCGTGCGGAGAACCTCTTCGCGCTCATGGTGCTGAGCGATCTCGAGTTCCAGGCGGTCGGCCTCGGCCACGAGTCCGGCGAAATCGGCGGCGGCCAGCACGAGGGCACCGTCTCGGCGCTCCTGTTCGAGCGCCTTGTACTGCTGAGCGCGCTTGGCCTGGCGCTCGAGCGAGCCGAGCTGGCGCTTGACCTCGTCCATCACGTCCTTCACACGAACCAAGTTTCCACGGGCGCCGTCGAGCTTTCCCTGCGTCTCGCTGCGCTGCTGCTTGTAGCGTGCGATGCCGGCCGCTTCCTCGATGAACACGCGACGCTCGTGAGGCTTGGCGGTCAGGACATGGTTGAGCTTGTCCTGGTCCATCACCGAATACGCACGCGGGTTGGCGCCGGTCCCGGCGAAGAGGTCGAGAATGTCGCGCAGCCGGGTCGGCTGCTTGTTGAGGAGGTACTCGCTCTCACCCGTCCGGTAGAGCCGCCGCGCCACGGCGATTTCGCTCCACGGCACGGCCAGAACGCCATCGTTGGAGAACCTCAGCTCGACTTCGGCCAGGCCGACGGGCTTGCGGGACGCCGAGCCGTAGAAGATGACGTCGTCCATGCGCTGGCCACGGAGTAACTTGGCGCTCTGTTCACCCAGTGCCCAGCGAACGGCGTCAGAGATGTTGCTCTTGCCGCAGCCGTTCGGGCCCACGATGCAGCTCACGCCGGGAAGGATCCTCAGCTCCGTGCGTTCGCCGAACGACTTGAATCCGTGCAGGGTTATAGAATCGAGGCGCATGAAAACCTTCTAGCACGGGCGGCTTCTGGGGGCCTACGAAAAAGCACCACGCCTGGGGGGCGCGGGCACCGATGACGCTAGATGTCGAGGCTGATCAAGTGCCTTTGAGGTAACAGCACTTCTTGTATTTCTTGCCGGACCCGCACGGGCACGGGTCGTTGCGGCCGACCTTGTCTCCGGTGGCCGTGCGCGGCGCTGGTCGGGGCGGTGCCGCCAAGGGGGCCGCGCGTGGCGCCTCGCCGCCGACCGAGGGCATCTCGCCCCGGCTCTCCTGGGTATCGGCCCGGGCGGTCAACGTCGGCATCGCCATCGGCGCCTCCCGGACGACCTGCACCTTGAAGAGCCGCTCCACCACCGCGGCCTTCACGCGCTCCGCCATGTCCTGAAAGAGGTCGAACGCTTCCTTCTTGTACTCGGTCAGCGGATCGCGCTGACCATAGCCGCGAAGGCCGATGCCCTCCTTGAGATGGTCGATCGACAGCAGATGGTCCTTCCACTGCGTGTCGATGACGATGAGCATCTCGTGGCGCTCGAGGGCCCGCATCAGCTCCTCGCCCAGCTCGCGCTCGCGGTCGACGTACCGGCTCTTCACCGCGTCCAGGACGAGCTCGTTCAGCCCGTCTCGTGAGGTGACTTCCTGGTAAGCGGACGCCGGAATGCGGACGTCGAACTGCTGGAAGAGCGCCTCGTTCAGGCCGGCCAGATCCCACTCCTCGGGGTGCACGGCGGGGCCGGCGAAGCTGTCGAGCGTGACCGGCGCCAGGTCCTCGATCCACTCGGCAATCGTGTCGGTCTGGTTGGCGCCGTCGAGAATCTGGCGCCGCATGCCGTAGACGATCTCGCGCTGCTTGTTCATCACGTCGTCGTACTCGAGAAGGTGCTTGCGGATCTCGAAGTTGTGGTTCTCGACGCGCTTCTGCGCGGTGGCGATGGCGCGGGTGACGAGCTTGTGCTCGATCGGCTCGCCTTCCTCCATGCCGAGGCGATCCATGATCCGCTGGATGCGCTGGGACCCGAAGATCCGGAGCAGATCGTCTTCGAGCGAGAGGTAGAAGCGTGACGAGCCGGGATCTCCCTGACGGCCGGAGCGGCCACGCAGCTGGTTGTCGATGCGCCGGGACTCGTGGCGCTCCGTGCCCACGATGTGGAGCCCGCCGGTCGCCACCACCTTCTCGTGCTCGGGCTCGGTGATGCGCCGGGACTCGACCAGCGCGGCCTGGCGTGCCTCGGCCGGCGCGGTGGCCGGATCGAGGCCCTTCTTTCGCAACAACTCCTTGGAGAGAAAATCGGGATTGCCGCCGAGCAGGATGTCCGTGCCTCGCCCCGCCATGTTGGTGGCGATGGTGACGGCGCTCTGGCGCCCGGCCTGAGCGACGATCTCGGCCTCGCGCTCGTGGTACTTGGCGTTGAGCACCTCNTGGCGGACGCCGCGCTTCTTGAGGAGCGTGGANAGCCGCTCGGACTTTTCGATCGAGATCGTGCCGACGAGCACGGGCTGCCCGCGCCCGTGACGCTCGATGATGTCCTCGACGACCGCGTTGAATTTCTCGCGCTCGGTCTTGTAGACGACGTCGGGATTGTTCACGCGCGTGAGCGGCCGGTTGGTCGGGATAACGACGACGTCGAGCTTGTAGATCTTCGCGAACTCTTCGGCCTCGGTCTCGGCGGTGCCCGTCATGCCGGCCAGCTTGTCGTACATGCGGAAATAGTTCTGGAAGGTGATGGTGGCGAGCGTCTGGTTCTCCCGCTCGATGCGCACGGCTTCCTTGGCCTCGACCGCCTGGTGCAGACCGTCCGACCACCGGCGGCCCGGCATCATGCGGCCGGTGAACTCGTCGACGATGATGACCTGGCCGTCCTTGACGACGTAGTCGACGTCGCGCTTGTAGAGCGCGTGCGCGCGCAGGGCCTGCTGGATGTGATGGAGGACGTCGATGTTGTTCGGATCGTACAGGTTGTCGACGGTGAGGAGTCGCTCGCAGGAGGCGATACCGGCCTCGGTGAGCGCGACGGCCTTCGATTTCTCGTCGACGATGTAGTCGCCTTCCTTGGTCGCTTCGACCTCGGAGAGCTTGCCCTCGACGATCGTCGCCGCCCGCTTGAGCTTCGGAATGATGCGATCGATCTTGTAGTAGAGCTCGGTCGACTCCTCGGCCGGACCCGAGATGATCAGCGGCGTCCGCGCCTCATCGACGAGAATCGAGTCCACCTCGTCGACGATCGCGTAATGCAGCTCGCGTTGGACCAACTCCTCTCGGTAGAACCGCATGTTGTCGCGCAGGTAGTCGAACCCGAACTCGTTGTTGGTGCCGTACGTGATGTCGGCCCGGTACGCTTCCGGCCGGCTACACGGTCGGAGCGCCGTCATCCGGACGTCCGGCGTGACGAAGCGCGGATCGTAGAGGAACGAGGCCTCGTGCTGGATAACGCCCACGCTGAGCCCGAGCGCCTGGTACACGGGCCCCATCCACTGCGCGTCGCGCTTGGCCAGATAATCGTTGACGGTGACGATGTGGACGCCGCGCCCGGTCAGCGAGTTGAGATAGGCGGGGAGCGTCGCCACCAGCGTCTTGCCTTCGCCCGTCGCCATCTCGGCGATCTTGCCCTCGTGCAGCACCATGCCGCCGATGAGCTGGACGTCGAAGTGACGCATGCCGAGCGCGCGCCGGGCCGCCTCCCGGCAGACGGCGAACGCCTCGGCGAGGACGTCGTCGACGTCGGCGCCGTCCTCGAGACGCTTGCGGAACTCCGCGGTCTTCGCCTGGAGCGCCGCGTCGTCCAGTGTTTTGAGCTGAGGCTCGAGCGCGTTGATGGCCACGACGTTCGGTTGAAGCCGCTTGACGTCACGCTCGTGTTTCGTCCCGAAGACCTTACGGAGGAGGGTATTCAGCATGCGTTGACCATTATACAGGCCGGCGTTTTTGGTCCGGCTACTTGCCGGCGAGCAGCTCCCGGGCGTGGCGACGCGCGGTGTCGGTGAGCCGCTCGCCGCCCAACATGCGGGCGATTTCTTCCACCCGGGCGGCGCCAGACAGCACGGCGACCCCGGCCCGAGTCCGACCAGCGCGCACGGCCTTGGCCACCAGGAGATGATGACCAGCACGGGCGGCGATCGGCGCCAGATGGGTGACGCAGAGTACCTGGCGACCGCGGGCCGTCACCGCGAGCTTGTCGGCCACCGTTCCGGCGACGCGGGCGCCCACACCCGCGTCCACCTCGTCGAAGACCATCGTGGGGACGCGCTCGTAGTTCGCGAGTACGACTTCGACGGCCAGCATCGTCCGTGAGAGCTCCCCACCCGACGCGACGCGGGCGAGCGGTCTCGGATCCTCGCCTGGGTTCGCAGACAGCCGGAACTCGACACGATCGAGANCGCGTGCCTGGATCTGCTCGGCCGGCGCCGCCTCGACCACGATGTCGAAGCGGGCCCGCTCCACGCCGAGCTCGCGGAGCTCGCGCTGGACCCGCGGCCCGAGCCGCCCGGCCGCTTCGCGCCGCGTCTCGCTGACCGCCGATGCAGCCGCCCTGAGCTGGGTCAGGAGTTCCGCCGCGCGACGTTCCTTCGCGGCGACGATCTCGTCGTGACGTTGCCCACGGTCGAGCTCGGCGGCCGCAGCGTCTCGGAACTCGAGCATGGCGGCTTCGGTGTCGCCGTACTTGCGCTTGAGGCGCGCGATCGCGTCCAGCCGCTCGTCGATCGCTTCCAGGCGCCCCGGCTCGGCATCGATTCCCTCGCGGAGCTTGCGCACGGCCAGCAACGCCTCTTCGATCTGAGCGGCCGCGGCGTCGAGCGGCGTGGCGGCGTCGGCGAAGGCGCCGTCGAGCCGGCCCAGGTCACCCAGGACGCGGGCGGCCCGAGCCACCCGGCCGGCGGCCGCGTCGCGATCCTCGAGGAGTAGTTGCGTCACCTCGGCCAGGCCGCTGCTGAAGCGTTCGGCGTGCTGCCATCGCCGGCGCTCGGCACGCAGCTCCTCCTCCTCGCCGACCCTCAATCGTGCGGCGTCCAGCTCGGAGACCTGGAAGCGGAGGAGATCCTCACGCTGAGCCCGATCGCGATCGGCGCCGCGGAGCCGTTCGAGCTCTTCGGCGGCCGCGCGGTACTCGGCGTGGAGCGCCGCCATTCGCGCGACCGCGTCCTCGGCGTCGGCGAAGCGATCGAGCAGCTCGAGCTGGGCAAGGGGCTGGAGGAGACGCTGGTGTTCGTGCTGACCGTGGATCTCGGCGAGCTGCTCGCCGAGCCGCTCCAGCAGCCCCACGGTCACGGGCGAATCGTTCACGAAGGCGCGGTGACGGCCCGAGCGGGCCAGCTCACGCCGAATGACGAGAGCGCTCTCATCGGCCGGAATTCCCGCTTCTTCGAGGACCCGGCGAGCGCCTCCGCCGCGAGGCAGGTCGAACACCGCCTCGACGGTCGCCGTCTCGGCATCGCTCCGGATGACGTCGGTCTGACCGCGTCCGCCACTGACGAGCAGGATCGCGTCGATCACGATCGATTTCCCAGCGCCCGTCTCTCCCGTCAGCACGTTGAGGCCGGGCGCGAACGGCACCGTGACCGTCTCGATCACCGCGAAGTTCTTGATGCGGATCTCGCGAAGCATCGCGAGGATGCTAGGTCAACGACGGCGTCAGCCTCAAGCGGTATCTCGATTGAGACACCGAGCGGTGGGCTAGCGTTCCCCCCACTTGAGCTTCGTACGCAGGACGGAAAAGAAGTGCTTGTGCGGAAACCTGACGAGACGGATGCGGGCCGCCGCCCGCTGGGTCTCGACCACGTCGTCCTCACGAAGGCCGAAGCCCACCTGCCCGTCCACGGTGAGCATCACTTCCTGGTTCGCCCGCAACGTCAGCTCGATGCGCTGCGTCCCCGGCAGCACGATCGGCCGGTTGGTCAACGTGTGCGAACAGATCGGCGTGATGACCACGGCGTCCATCGTCGGGAACAGGATCGGACCGCCCGCTGACAGCGAGTACGCCGTCGACCCGGTCGGCGTGGAGATGATCAGCCCGTCGGCCCGATAGGCCGTCGCAGCCTGGCCGTCCACCGCGACCGTGAAGTCGATGATGCGACTCATCGCGGACTTCATGATGACCAGGTCGTTGAGGGCCAGGAAGTCGGCGACCACGGCCCCGTCACGGCGCACCCGGGCGGCCAGCATCATTCGCTCGTCCACCACCATCCGGCCGTCGAGGAACGCTTCGAGTGCGGGCAGCATCTCGTCGAGCGTCGTGGCCGTGAGGAAGCCGAGGCCGCCCAGGTTCACGCCCAGGAGCGGGGTGCCGAGATCGCCGACGGAGCGTGAGACCGAGAGCAGCGTGCCGTCCCCACCGAGGACGATGACGAGGTCGACCTGTCCGGGAAGATCGACGCGCCCGACTACGGTGACCGGCGCGTGGGGGACGAGCCCAGCCGTCTCCTTGTCGAGCACGACGGAGCGGCCGCGCTCTTCGAGCCACGCAATCAACCGCTCGACGACATCACGCGCCTGGCTGGCGTCGGGCTTGGCGACGATCCCGACTCGATTCATGACCGGACGCCTCGTTAGGCCAAGGCCTCCACGGCCCGCGAGATGAGCGTCTCGACGTTGGCGGCGGTCTTGCCGTGAGAGGACACGTGCAGGAAGAACTCGCGGTTGCCCTTGGGGCCGCGCAGTGGCGACGCCGAGACTCCGAAGATGTGCCACCCACGCAGCACGACGTAGCGGGCGAGCCGGGCCACGACCTGCCGGTGGAGCGCGGGCTCACGGACCACGCCGCCTTTGCCGACGAGGTCCTTACCTACCTCGAACTGTGGCTTGATGAGCGCGACCGCTTCACCACGCGGCGCGAGGACGTTGAAGACGGCGGGCAGCACCTTTTCCAGCGAGATGAACGAGACGTCGACGACGGCCAGGGTCGGCTGGTCACCGAAGATGCGCGGGTCGAGCGTGCGCGCGTTCGTCTGCTCCATGACGACGACGCGCGGATCGCGGCGCAGGCGGGCATCGAGTTGTCCGGTGCCCACGTCGACCGCATACACGCGCGAGGCGCCACGCTGGAGAAGACAGTCGGTGAAACCGCCGGTGGATGCGCCGACGTCGATGCACATCTTGCCGACGACGTTGATGTTGAAGTGGTCGAGGGCGTGCGTCAGCTTCTCACCGCCGCGACTCACATAGGGCGACCGCCCCCGCAACTCGACTTCGGCTTCGGGGGAGATGAGGGCGCCGGCTTTGTCGACTCGCTCACCGTCCACGAACACGTCGCCGGCCATGATCAATTTCGTGGCCTTCTCTCGGCTGTCCACCAATCCGCGCTCGACAATCATCCGATCGATCCTGATGCGGGTGGCCATAGGACCTTAATTATAGGCGACTTGGGCGGTGGAGGCGCAGAACAAAGAGGAGGCCCATGCCGCCTAGGAAGCCCCCGATATGGGCAAACCAGGCCACACCCCCCGCCTCGTGACCAGCCGCCACGCTGAAGGTCAGGAGGCCGTTCAGGAACTGGACGACGACCCAGAACCCGAGGACGAAGACGGCCGGGATGTACACGAACCGAATGAAGAACCCGATCATGATGAGCGTCAGGATCCGTGCGTACGGGAACTGCAGCAGGTAGGCGCCGAGGACTCCCGAGATGGCGCCGCTGGCGCCGATCATCGGGATGCTCGAGGAAGGGCTCACCACCGCCTGGCCAACCGCGGCGACGATTCCCGACAGCACGTAGAACACGAGGAAGCGGCCGTGGCCCAGAGCATCCTCGACGTTGTCGCCGAAGATCCACAGATAGAGCATGTTGCCGGCGACGTGAAACAGCCCGCCGTGGAGGAACATCGACGTGAGCACCGTGACCGCGGGGTGCGGAAACGTGTCCGGAATGCTGCACGCTCCGGTCAGGCGGCACGGAATCGCGCCGAACTCGAAGACGAACTGTTCGGCGGCCTGCGTCGCGCCGGGCTCCCCGCTGCCACCGAGGGAGAGCTGATAGAGGAAGACGAGCACATTCAGGACGATGATGCCGATGGTGACGAACGGGAGGCTCGAGCTCGGGATGTCGTCCTTGAGCGGGATCATTCGCGCGGCAGCAGGATGACGCTCGTCGGCCGCACGAGATAGCGTCGGGCCACAGCGGTCACGTCCGCGGCGGTGACGGCGGCCAGGGCGCGCGCGTACCGGTCGGGGAAGTCCCAACCGACGCCAGCCTGCTCGTAGAACGCCAGGTACCAGGCGTGGCGCGCGTTCGTCCGGCGATCCATGGCGAGCACGCCGAGCTGATACGCCCGCGCGCGGGCGACCTCGTCGTCCGTGGCGCCTTCCGTGCGGATCCGCTCGAGCTGCTGGATGACACCAGCTTCCGCCGCCGCCGCGCTGGCACGGACCGTTCCCAGATACGCCACGATCGGCGCCGGCCCGATACGCGCCGGATTCATGACCCCCAGCGAGTACGCGAGGCCCTGCACGTCGCGGAGCTCGGTGAAGAAGCGCCCGGACATGCCGCCGCCGAGAAGCGCGCTCATCACCTTCACCGCCGCATAGTCCGCGTCGCCCACGCCCGGCCCCAGGTAACCGACGAGCACCTGGGCCTGCTGAGCGGCCCGCTCCATCACACGGCGCTGGGCCGACGGAACAGGAGCCACCGCCGGATCGGTCGACGGCGTTCCGCCGCCGNGCAGCTTGGCGAAGAGCCGCTCGGCCGCGCGCCGGACACGATCGTGCTCGACGCGCCCGCTCACGGCGAGCACGAGCCGGTCGGCCCGATAGAGCGCGTGATAGTGCGCCAGAAGCTCCTCACGTGTGAGCCGTTCGACGACGGCACGATGTCCGAGGTTGGGCAGCGCGTAGGGATGTGGCCCATACAAGTCGGTCAGCAGCGTATCGAACGCGAGCGGAAATGGATTGTCGCCGCGCGTCTGGATCTGGCTGAGAATCAGTCGCCGCTCACGGTCGACCTCGGCGGCGGGCAAGGTCGGCGTGAGCGCGACCTCGGCCACCAGCCCCAGCAGGGCCTCCCAGTTCCGTGCGAGCGCCCGGGCGCTGATCTCGGCGAAGTCGATATCACCCGATGCGTCGATGTTACCGCCCAGGCGCTCGGCCGCGTCGGCGAGACGGGTTCCCGTGAAGTGCGCGGTGCCCCGGACCGTCGTGCGCTGGAGGAAGTTCGTGATCCCGGCCGTCTCCGGTGTCTCGAAGCGCGATCCTGCACGGGACTGGAGCGACACGGCCACGACGCCCGCCGACGAATCTTCGCGCACGAGGAGCCGCAGCCCGTTGGGCAGCGTGTAGCGGCTGACGTTGCCCGTCTGCGCGGACGTCGCCTCGGTGAGCACGAGAACGAGCAGGCCAACCACGAGCAGCGGAAATCTCATCGGGTCCGGCTCGGGACCAGCGTGACCTTGACGTACCGCTCGGGATCGAAGTAACGCCGCGCCGCCGCGTGCATCTGCTCGATGGTCACGGAGCGGAGGCGATCGAGGTAGAGCAGCTCGTCTTCGAGTCGCCACACGGTCTCGGCCCGGCCCAGCGTGAAGGCTCGTCCCTCCGCCGTCTCCATCTGGAACTCGCGGCCGGCCTCGGCCGCCGTGACCGAGCGCTCGCGCTCCGCTTCCGTCACACCACCGTCACGCACGCGCTGGATCTCGGCCAGGATCTCGCGCTCGGCGCGGGCGAGATTGTCGGTCTCCAGCTGGGCGGTCACGGTCAGCACACCCGCCGCCTCCATCGCGGTGTACCCCGCCGAAATCGAGTTGACGAGACCGAGGCGCTCGCGCAGCGCCTCGGTCAGCCGCGATGCGCGTCTCTGACCGAGGATCGCCACCACGAGGTCCAGCGCTGGAGTGTCGGCGTGGTCGAGCTTCGGCGCCATCCAGGCCATCGTCAGATACGCCTGCGTCCCGGGTCGCGGCAGCGCCACGGCGCGCGGTTTGAGATCGGCGATGGGTGGCGCGGGCAAGCGTGCGGTGCCGCCGCGCGGAAGGCGGCTGAAGGCGCGCGTGGCGACGTCCCGGATCTGGTCGGGGTTCACGGCGCCCACCACGACGAGCGTGAAATTTTCAGGGCTGTAGAGACGCCGGTAGAACCGGACCAGTTGCTCGCGCGTGAGCGCGCGGATGAGCTCGGGCGTTCCGATGACCGGGCGACCGTACGGATGACCGTCGAACACGCTCTCGTACGTTTTCTTGAACAGGAACCGCATCGGACTGTCCTCGCCCAGCCGGATCTCCTCGAGCACCACGCGCTTCTCTGCCTCGAGCAGCGGTTCGTCCAAGCTCGCGTTCACGCCGATGTCAGCGAGAATCTCGACGCCGGCCACGGCTCGGCTCGCGGGCAACACCATGTGGTAGTACGTGAAGTCGAGCGAGGTGCCGGCATTCATCCGGCCTCCGGTCCCCTCCACCTCTCGATCGATGAGGCGTCCGGGCCGGGTCGGCGTGCCTTTGAAGAGCATGTGCTCGAGATAGTGGGCGAGGCCGAGCTCGTTCGCCACCTCGTCGCGTCCGCCCGCCTTCACCCACAGTTGAACGGCGACAACGTCGCTCGTCCGATGCTCTTCGATGATGACGCGAACGCCGTTGAACAGGACGTGACGAATCGGGGCCGAGGTCGGAGGAGCAACGAGCGCCGTGCGCTTCGTGGAACACGCGCTCGCCACCAACGTCAGAAGCGTGACGAGCAACGCGACCGCGATGCGCGTCGAGGCGGCCATGGGCGCCTCAAGGTATCACAGCAGGCAGGCAGAATGCCGGACCCGGCTCACTCGAACGCTCGGGCACAACGCCGAGTCCGTGTGGTGGTCACGCGACGTAAGTATCTACTTTTGTGTTCGGTTTAACTCATTTCCAGGCGTGGCACCTCACTTGCTCTACTCCCCTCTCGAGACGGTCACCCGATAGAACGACGAGGGTGCGGTGAACGGTAGGGAGGTGGGATCGAACGGTCTCGATGGGGATCGCAGCGATCTCGGTGCAACAACCACTTACACGAGGAAGGAAAACGCGATGAAGAAGCTGATGGCGGCGGCAACGGTCGTGAGCGTAGCGTTCTTCTCCGCCTTCGTGCCCATGGCCGACGCGCAGTCTGCGTGCCCGCCCGAGGTGACGAAGGCGAAGGAGATGCTGGCCCAGAAGAGCGTGGCGAAGGGGCAGGACATCCAGGCGCCGCGCACGCTGGCTGGCGCGCGTCAGGAGGTCCAGGCGCCGCGTGGTCAGGAAGTGCAAGCTCCGCGTGGCCAGGAAGTTCAGGCTCCGCGTGGTCAAGAGGTCCAGGCTCCGCGGACCACGACGCAGCAGGCTCCGCGCGGTCAAGAAGTCCAGGCTCCGCGGTCGCTCGCGGGTGCTCGCCAGGAAGTCCAGGCTCCGCGCGGTCAGGAAGTTCAGGCTCCGCGCGGTCAGGAAGTCCAGGCTCCTCGCGGTCAG
>JGI25384J37096_10000110_pt1 | contig 18298 bp, 19 predicted proteins | sample GraSoi013_1_40cm_4_FD_37096 | JGI IMG/M metagenome (IMG submission 37096)
GAGAAGAACAGCTCCAAAGAAAGCTAAAAGAAAAGCTGCGAAGCGACGACGAAGATAGAACTATAAACAAATTATCGCTTGTCTGCAGGCGATAACTTGAATATTTTAGCTTAACATTTGGACCGGAGGATTTATTCTTTAAGGCATCAGGTTCTACAAAAAATTTTCTTTCATTTGAAATTATCGTAAGTTTGCGTGAAGATTCAACCGTAGTGCAGAATATCATCAGAATTTCCCTAGGTTGCAATTCCAAATCTGTCCAGGTCATGGCACTAGTACAGAAAGCTTAGTAGCTTTATCTGCTGCTCTGTAGTGATTACGTTTTTCGATGCCAGTATTTCGAAGAGTTGTGTTATCAGTGTTCTTTCCTGCTCTGAAAATCCAGTAGGTCCTTTGTCACCGGGTGGACCCGGCGGACCCCGTGGACCTTGTTCACCTGGCGTACCCTGGGGACCGAAAGGACCTTTATCTCCCAATGGACCTTGTGGACCCGTTAATCCTTTGTCACCTTGCGGACCTTGAACTCCTTGTGGACCTTTGTCACCTGGTGGACCTTGCGGGCCAGTTAGTCCTTTCTCTCCTTGTTGACCTTGGATTCCTTGTGGACCTGGAGCGCCTTGTGGACCCGGAGCACCTCGCGGGCCCTGTTCACCAGACTGACCTGGCAATCCTCTTGAGCCTTTCTCTCCTTGAGGGCCTGGAATTCCCGTAAGACCTTTTTCACCTGGCGGACCTTGTGGGCCTTGTGTACCTTTATCTCCCAATGGACCTTGCGGACCGGTTAATCCTTTGTCACCCAGTGGACCTTGTGGCCCTGGTGGACCTTTATCTCCCGATGGACCCGGCGGACCCTTTGGCCCTCTTTCTCCCGGAGGTCCTATGATTCCCTTATCACCTTGCAGACCTAATTGTCCGGTTGGACCTTTGTCTCCAGGTGGACCTGGATCCCCTGTTATTCCTTTGTCTCCTTTGTCACCCTTGTCTCCTTTGTCACCGTTGTCACCGGTAAGACCTTTGTCGCCACGTAGACCTTTATCTCCTGAAGGACCTTTGTCACCGGTTAAACCTTTTTCGCCCATTGGTCCTTTGTCACCTTTGTCTCCTTTGTCACCTGATGGTCCTTGAGTACCTTTGTCACCTGGTAGACCTTGTTGCCCTGGCGGACCTTTATCGCCTGGCGAACCTTTGTCACCTGGAACACCTGATGGCCCAATGGGACCTAGATGACCTTGCGGTCCTGGTGCACCCATAGGACCTGGAGGACCCATAGGACCTGGAGGACCCATAGGACCTGGAGGACCACGTGGACCTCTTTCCCCAGCATAATATTCTGCAGATGGTTTTGGAACACGTGGACTAATTTCTTCTCGTTCTGATTTTGCAGCGCGTGAACTAGATTCTTCCTGTTCTGACTTTGGATATTCCGGAGTTTCTATTGAAATTCTTGGCACTTCAATTTGAAAAGTGGTATGAATAGAAGAGAATTGATCAATGACTACAAGCCATGCCGTATCTCTTTGAAAAACAGAATCGGGCAAAGGATTTTTTGAGGATCCCAAAGTTTGGGTAAACTTCTTATCTTTTACCCTAAGATGGAAATTGTCTTTCCACAAAGAGGCAAAATCCTTTCGCTTAAGTTCATCTTGTGCTGGAGGAGCCTCACAAATCGCAATTTGCACTTCAAAGACGCCCGAAGAAAGCTTAAACGGCGATTCGCCGGTTACTTCAATAGTCTTCTCTTTGGCTGACATATCCTACGTGTAATACCTAAGTATTTTTGTATTTTCCAGGTGATATAAAGCCCCTTTGTGAATAAAATTGATTTTTTAGATGCTTGGAAATAGTATTTATCTACGGTAAATCCATATTTTCAATGATCTTGAAAAAAATATTGAGAGGTAAGACAGAGCCAGTCGGGGAACCTAAGAAGGTACAATCAGAAATGCCCGAAGAGAAGCCTAAGGATACCAAGTTAAGCGATCCGAACTATTCTAGGAATAAGCTCTACAAAAAGGGTGTTTCCTTGATGGCTGACGAAAAAATGGAAGAAGCAGTTCGTTCATTTGAAGATGCTCTTCGCATTGATCCAGGACATGTGGATTCATTGCTCAAGTTAGGATATACTCGTTTTCATATGACTGATTTAGCTGGAGCCATGGATGCTTACAACAAAGTACACGAAATTGATGTTACAAATGCTGATGCTTGGAACCTAAAGGGTCTCATCTACTACAGACAGAAAAATTACGAAAAAGCTTTAGAATGCGTAGAAAAGGCCATAGAATCAAATCCAACGGATGGAATGTCTTGGTACAATAAGGGGTGCTATCATTCACTTCTAAATCACATTCCTGAAGCAATCGAGGGGCTTAAGCGTTCAATTGAAATCGATGTCAAGAACGCCAAGAAGGCGGTCAGAGACAAAGACTTTGAAAATATCAGAGCAGATAATGGATACAGAAGAATAGTAGAAGTCGTGGTTCTTGAATCCATAAGACAAGGTTATCACAAAGTCGGACAAATAGTATGGACTACCATGCTAGGCAAGGCTGAAGTTGAGGATGCTGCAAGGAAATTAGTCGAAAAAGGTCTCATTGTCAAAGTAGAAAAAAATCTAGGTTTACAAAAAGTTGAAGAATATGAAATAACTCCAGAGTTAGCTGAGAAGATTGGAGTTGAGAGAAAGGGATTCTTTGGAACTACAAAGAAAAGTCAACCGATATTGGTACAACATCTAAAAGAGATTAGCGAAGCTGTCGAAGCTACAAAAACTGCAATAGAAAAAGGTGATATCAAAGAAGTCATTTCCAAGCTAGATGTATTCATTGATCCTGCAAGAAAGGGAGCCCAGATGATTGAATTATTCTTTGAAGAACACAGGGAGATTAGATTGTACAAAGTTAGATTAAGCGACAGGGGTTTTGAATATCTTCAGTCAAACAAACAAAAGATGATAGAGCTTCTTGACCACATAGAAATGACGGTCACAAAGAAACTCCGAGGTGCCACCGCGCATGGCATCTAAAGTTACTCAGCAGAGAGATCCCAATAGTTTGCGTCACTTTGTTTTTCTATTGGTTTTTCAAGAGACTTCCATTCTTTAAATGAACGAACGTAAAGCTTCACGTTTTCCATTCCTATCGATTTTAGTGCATAATATCCTAGTCCTGANAGTGTTCCTACACTTCCACAATATGTTATCACCTCGGAGCTGGGAGAAATGTTTCTATTTTGGATAAGTCTCTTTAGCTCTTCTTTTGGCTTNATTATGTTTTGATGAGATGCGAGCATTCTGTAAGGTATGTTTGTTGCACCTGGAATGTGATGTTCAAGAAAATTAAGCCTCTCCCTATTGTCTACTAGAACTGCGCCTTTTTCTTTGGCTGGCATAAGATACTCTGCCGTAGCCAGAATCTGAGGTTGGAGTTTTAAGGAGTGAATATTTTTGGTAAGAGAGGGCGCCTCCGCGCTTGTCTCAAGGCCAAGTCTTCTCCATGTACCATAAGTGATATCCAAGAGAGATACTTCTTCATGCCCAATGTATTGTAATGTCCATGCCACACGCGATGCCAACGCGCCGAATGTATCGTCATACGCCACAACCGGTGTATCATCGTCAATTCCAAAGGATTGAGTGTATTGGAGGACTTTGTCAGGGCTATCATCTGCAAGCAAATTTGAAAGTGGAAAATTGATTGCTCCTGGTATGTGACCTTGCTTGTAATCTTCTTCTTTTCGTATGTCAAGAACCTTAACACTCTTGTCCCTAATTTCTGATCTCAGAGTATCTGCGTCAACTGTTATCCGTGTAGTTTTTTCTTTGCTCAAGCAGCACATTCGCCCCTTCCTGTTTTTGCATGGTAACTTCCATCATTTCCATAATCCACGTAAAAATCCTTCTCCTGATCTATGGTAGGGGCAACCATAACAGGCTTCAACACTTCCTTAACATCATTGAGCGATTTGATATTTGGTCCACCATTTCCATCAATAACTCGGTGTATCCAAGAATCCAGAGTCTCACTAGGTCTTTTTTCTGACTTAAAAATTTCAACTATTTTGAGAATTGTCGGAATTACTCTCTTGGCAGGAATTTTGGTGCATGTCAGGCCTAGCATTGCTTTCTCATCAGCTCGACCACCAAGCGACATGATATACAACGGATACATATCCTTACCTACTCTTCCTCCTCCACCATAGAATCCAATTGTAGCTATTTCATGCTGACCGCAAGAATTGGGACAGCCACTTATCTTTATGGTAGAATCTCTCAAGTCATCATCCTCATCAAGTTTAAGTTCAAGAAATTTTCTTTGGATTTCTTTTGCAAGTCTGTGGGAATTTGTTAACGCAAGGTTGCAAGATGTTGTACCAGAACAGCCAACTACTGAAGCCATGGTAAGAGAACCAGGATTTGCAAGTCCTGCCTCTAGTAGTCTCGCATAAAGTCTTTGGAGATCTTCATCCCGCACCCATCTGAATACAATATCTTGAACAAATCCGTTTCTTATTCTTCTCTCTGCTGAAAATTCTTTTGCNAAGTCAGCTATGGTTCTAAGCTGATTTGCGGTCACGTCTCCTGATTCAAGAGTCAGAAATGCCNCACTGAAGCCCGTCTGCTTTTGTTTTATAGTATTGGTTCTCAACCATCGTGAAAATCCNGGAGGAGGAGATGTCATCTCCGAACTTATTGAAACCTTTCTGAGAACCTCCGGAATTTTATCTAGTTCTAACTTTATCACAACGGACTGAGTGGCCCTTACGACTGCTCTTTCCTTTAGCACAATGTTTTGGAATTTTTCCCACCCAAGCTCATTTACAAGATATCTCATTCTGTTTCTTGCCATGTTTTCTCTGTTACCCATTCGATCATAGACTCTTATGACTGAGATTATTGTGTACAACAAGTCTTCTTCAGGAGTGAATTCTTCCAGAAGGTGACCAACAAATGATTGTGCGCCTAATCCACCGCCCAAAAATATCTTAAACCCGTTTTGTAATTTTCCATTTATCTCAACCTTGTGTGGTATCAATCCAATGTCTACTATTCTTGCCATGCCATGCTTTTCACAACAAGTGAAATTTAGTTTGAACTTTCTTGGAAGGGCTTGATTCATTGGGTTACGTAAGAGGAACCTCGCTGTTGCTATTGCATAAGGAGTAGGATCAAAAATCTCATCTGAACATACTCCCGCAAGTGGACTGCACATTACGTTTCTGACTGAATTTCCACATGCTTCTCTTGATGTCAATCCAACCTCGGTCAGTCCACGCATAACCTCCGAGACATCTTCCAGTGCTATCCAATGCAACTGGAAATTCTGCCTAGTGGATACATGCGCACTCCCTATTGAAAATGACTCACTTAGTTCGGCAATTTTTTCCAACTGTTCAGGATAAACTTCTCCAGCAGGAATCTTGACGCGCACCATGCTGTAATCGTCTGTCATCCTGCTGCCATACGCACCGTGTTGTAATCTAAAACGTCTAAAATCATCACGGTTGATCTTTCCTTGCCTGAATAACTTTACCATCTCAGCAAACTTTTCTGCTTCCTCTACCTTTGCCCAGTTTATCTTAGGTTTTGGCAAGTTATCTGGATTAGATTGACTAAGACTAGTCTTGCTCAATTATTCATAGCTACCTTGCGGAACGCATATAAATTTTATAATATGGGAATTTTAGCTAATTCGCTCATATTTTGGGCACAAATTTGCACACATAATTATCAGCAATCCACCAGGCACCCGCCAGCAAATCAGAAAAGAATAAAATGATGACCGCATGGAAAAAAATCGCATGACGGATAAAATTAAAATAGCAATCGTAGGCATGGGAAATGTCGCATCAACATTATTGAAAGGTTTNGAGTTTTACAAAAATTCAACGGAAGGATTGTGGCACCCAAAGCTTGGTGGACTTTCCTTAAATGANATCACGATAGTTGCGGTCTATGACATCGATTCATCTAAGGTTGGANAAAAGATACGCCAAAATATACCAGATTACAAGACAGATTTTTCTGACCTCCTTATCCAGCCAGGAATATTAGAAGATATAGTGTCACCACATATTTCCCAGAACGGTCAGATAAAGTCAGTCAGCTATGATGAATTTGTGAATTCTCTTAAGAAGATAAAACCGGAATTTTTGATAAATCTAATTTCGTCTGGGATGGAAAAGAGTAGTGAAAAATATGCAAATGCCGCTCTGGAAGCTGGATGTTCTTTTTTTAATGCTACATCTGCCAAGACAGTAACTGAGCAAGCAAGAAAAGAATTTCACTCAAAAGGACTAATGATGCTAGGAGATGATCTGATGAGTCAGTTTGGCGGTACTGCTTTCCATCGTGGGATGATCGAATTTATGACAATTAGAGGAATAAAAATCCAAAAAGCCTATCAACTCGATGTTGGAGGAAATCAAGATACCAAGAACACTATGGCTGAAGAAATAAGGGAAAGAAAGCGACAAATCAAAACTGAGTCCATAGCCATAGAAGCCCCTCAACCTTTTATGTCAACGGCAGGAACGACCGAATATGCCGAGCAGCTTGGAGACTCCAGAGTGAGTTACTACTGGATGGAGGCCAAGGGTTTTCTTAATTCCATAGTAGAAATGGACCTCTCGCTTAGAACAAATGACAGTAGCAACGGTTGCAATGTAATCTTAGATTCAATAAGAGCTGCAAAAAGAGCTCTTTCCAAAAATGATCTTGCCAAAGCAGATATCATATCCTCATATGCTTTTAAGAATCCTCCAAAAAAGATGCACATAAGAGAATGTATCAAAGCATTTGAAGATGCCTTTCTAAATTGAGCAAACTATTAATGTACTAGATTAAGGATCTTTTTCATGCAAAAGGCTACACAAAAAGAAGTACCAAAAATTTTTGCAGATGTAAAAGAAATGGAAATCACCAGGGCCATAGCTAATGAATTTCATTCAGTCCTAGTCGATGGTGCAGATTCTGATGTCATAATCATAGGAGCAGGACCTGCAGGACTTACGGCAAGCAAAGAACTTGCAACTATGGGTTTTAAGACTCTAGTCATAGAACAAAACAACTACTTGGGAGGAGGTTATTGGCTGGGCGGATACATGATGAATCCAGTTACTGTCCGTGAACCAGCACAAAAAATTTGGGACGAGTTAGGAATTCCATACAAGAAGGTATCTGAAGGACTTTATCTTACGCCAGGTCCACATGCGGTCTCGAAGCTAATAGCAGCTGCGTGTGATGCAGGAGTGAAATTCTTGAATTTAACAAAGTTTGATGATTTGGTTTTAAAGAACAGGCGAGTTGGAGGCGTTGTGGTTAACTGGATGCCAGTATCTGCACTTCCAAGAAACATAACTTGCGTAGATCCAGTCGCTTTGGAATCAAAAATGGTCATAGACGCCTCAGGTCATGATTCCGTTGCTGTAAAAAGACTAGTCGATAGAAAACTTGTAGAGTGGAAGGGGATGGACCCTATGTGGGTTGACGATGGTGAAAATAGAGTGGTTTACAACACCGGCGAAATCTTTCCAGGACTAGTACTAGCCGGAATGTCTGTGACTGAGACATATGGAATAGCCAGAATGGGACCAACATACGGTTCTATGCTGCTTTCTGGCAAGAAGGCCGCGGAGGTTACCGCTGCCAAAATAAAAGAACTATGAAGATAAATCAATTCGTNTTATTATCTAACTGTTGAGAATTTCCAAAGTTTTTCTGTATGATGAACCCAGCGTGCCTGAAATTGAAATTGATAATCTTGCGAAATTCATAATTGAAAAGACGGGNTTTNAAGTTGAAGTACGAAAAAGCTTTTTTGATTATTTTAACGCAGATCGTGAAATTGCATATAAACTAGCCTNTGTTAGAATTTTCAATCCGTATATCCCCTTTGAAAAACATGAACCAACTTCAGAAGAAGTGAGTTTTGAAGAAGAGTCATTTGTAAATAGATCGATTTTGAATAATATCATACTCTATGATGGCTTTGAACTACAAAATATCTTGAGTAATATTATTCCAGACTCAGATTTGGCATCTGACATGTTCCATCTTGTCTTTACTACAAGACNTACCTGCACCTATGATTGTGACGATTACAGGTATCATGGTAGANCGGTGATATGCTCTAATCCATCAATTATCTCAACTACCGGAATAATAGAAGCGCCGGCAAAACCTCGNGAATATTTACTTGCGTACTATGAAAATATTACGCGGGGTCTTAATTTGGATTCTGTAAAGAATCAATTCAGAGGCAGATTCTTAGAGTTCCATGACAAGAATCTCGGAGGGGTCGTAAGAGGTTACGCATTACAAGCAATTTTTTACTACTTGACATCAAAACCATTTTGTGAGTCAAAGGATTGTATGCTTTACAACGCTCATTGGCAAGAAGAACTTTTGCATTCTCAGATAGAAATTTCTAGCCTGTGTGAAAATCATCAAAAGATCCTCTACGAGTTCCGACAAAAGTCTGAATAATTTAAATATGAACCGCAAATGAGTTTTATTTGTGCAGGCTGAAATAAAGGCTGAAAGNAAGAAACCTGANACAAAGCGAAAATTTGACGTAATCATAATAGGTGCAGGTCCAGCCGGATATACAGCTGCCATATATGCGTCAAGGGCAAAGCGTGAGACACTTGTTATCTCCGGAAACTTACCCGGTGGACAATTGATGCTCACTACAGAGGTGGAAAACTATCCGGGTTTCGCTGAAGGGATATTTGGGCCTGAACTAATGACAACGATGAGAAAACAGGCGGAGAGAATTGGAACTTTAATCATTGATGACGAAGTTGTCAACGTGGATTTCAAACGNCNACCATTCAAGGTATTGACTTANTCAGAGGAGTATGAAGCAGATGCTGTGATAATNGCCACAGGAGCTAGCCCAAGAAAGATTGGCGTCAGGGGAGAACAGGAATTCAGTGCCAAAGGGGTATCCTATTGTGCAACTTGTGATGGCCCATTTTTCAAAAATCAAGACCTAGTAGTAGCTGGTGGCGGAGATTCTGCCATGGAGGAAGCTATTTTTCTTACAAAATTTGCAAAAAGTGTTCATGTCGTACACAGAAGAGACAAACTTAGAGCAAGCAAGATAATGCAGGATCGAGCCTTTGAAAATAAGAAGATCCATTTTCATTGGAATAGTGTCATAGATGAAATTAAGGGCGGTCAGAAAGTAAGTGAGATTACCATCAAAAATCTAAACACCGATCAAAAAGAGATGTTAGAAGCTGGCGGTATTTTTGTTGCAGTCGGTCATGAACCAAACACAAAGTTATTCAAAGGACAAATCGACCTTGATGACCAAGGATATATAATATTAAAAAACAAAACGCAGACAAGTGTTGAAGGAGTTTTTGCTGCCGGTGATGCGCACGATCACAGGTACAGACAGGCAGTAACAGCTGCCGGTTTTGGTTGCATGGCAGCAATAGATGTCGACAGATATCTCTCTGAAAACAAAAAATAATTAGAGAAAAACAGCTTGTGATATATGATTAGCTTCCTTTAGCGCCTTTTCAAATTGCTCGTCAGTGAAGACTTTCTGTTGTAAATAAAGGCTTTTAAATTTAAGACCGTCATCGGCAAAAATTCCAACCAGACATCCCTTGTCAAGCGATAACCTTTCCATTGCCGCGTAAACTGCCCCGGAAGATGGACCTACGAGTAATTTGTCTTTCTCGAAGACCTTCACTACCCCGGCAAATGCTTCTTCATTTGTTATTGTCATCCAATCATCTACCAGGTTTTCTCGCTTCCTGAAGAGCACTGGCTTGTCAGATTCTTCGAAATTACGCAATCCTTGTATGAGATGGTTTTGTTGCGGTTGAACAGCTATTGCTTTAACACCAGGGTTTTGTTCCTTGAGGTAAGCTGCTATTCCAGTTATCGTGCCGCCTGTTCCAACTCCAGTCATGAAGTGAGTGACCTTTCCTTCGGTCTGTTTCCATATTTCAGGCCCTGTTCCCTTGTAATGTCCCATGAAGTTTGCTTCGTTTTCATATTGATTTGGCATATAATACAAGTCAGGCCTGGCTGAAGAAATGGCTCTTGCCAAAGCTATGCTTTGGTCAGTTCCGGCTCCGACCTTGGGACACAAATCATCGCTTGTCTGATAGAGTTTAGCTCCAAGTGATTCAATAATTTTCTTTGTCTCGTCACTTGCTTTTTCAGGAATGACTATTTCCACCTTATAGCCAAGCAAATTCGCAATTCCCGCTAGTGCTATTCCCGTGTTACCAGAAGTAGGTTCAATGATTATGCTTTCGTTCTTCTTTAGNATTCCACGGTCCTCTCCGTCCTTTATCATCCAGAAAGCTGCTCTATCTTTTAGAGATCCAAATGGATTGTATGATTCAAGTTTTGCGTATGAGGTTACTGAATTAGAAGACAAGGATCCTAATTTTACAAGAGGGGTGTTACCTATTTTTTTAAGATGCTCGTCACTNACAACTTTNGTTGCCAATGGCTATTTCACCTTNTTTATGGTAAACTCTAGATCTTTATCAGATTTTTTGANGCCAAGCAATTGATGGCCATTTCTGTTGACCCATCTTGAAATGTCTTCCTCNGATGCAGGATCGTCNGCTATGACTCTTAGAATATTTCCTACTGTCATTCGCTCAATTTCTATCTTTGTTCTAAAGACCGGCTCTGGGCAGAACAAGCCACGTACATCTATTGTCTTNGTGGGAGNNAATTCTGAAATATCAATTCACCTGTAAACAAAAAATCAGTAGAGTGATATTAAAATCTATTCATAGTAGCATGAAANTTAAATCAAGTTAAGATCATTGGCAATATTGCCCTGANATTACGTTCATACAAAATCTCATAGTCTTGATTCTTGAAATTAATTTTGTTTGAGAGTTTTGTGGTAAGATGTACTGCTACTTTATACACTGTTGTCCAAACTACACTATTTGGATTTGATTCAAAGGCACTTATCAAGAATCTGCACAAACCTGTCAAGTGCGGATGATTTTCCTTAAAGTATCTCATGATATCATCCTTTGAGTTTTCTATCTTGTACTTGGCATGCTCTATCATTTCTCTGCTTGTAATGTAGCCAGTATTTTCTATAGTGATTTGTCGCTTACGTAATGCATTTAGGATGTCATCCAAATTATTTTCCGAGTCTATTAGATTCGTACATCTGCCCAAAGTAGAAAGAACGTGTGAATCGCTTCCTGCTACTTCTATCATATTGTTTGTTCTTGCAAAATGTGAAGCTCGTATGTTCGAATATCTGTCGACATTATTACTGTTAAAGATTTCAATTAAATCGCAAAGATCAGCTTTTTCTCGTAAACCATTATTGAGGCCAAAAGGATGCGGTGCGCATGATAATGCTCCCTGTTTTTTAATGATATCAAGTATTTCGTCCATGTTTTTACCCGCTCTTATCGTTTCCGTCAATCCAAATGCAAGAACGTGTATTCCATTGTCGGTAGTTATCTCTTCTCCCGGATAGACTCGAATTTCCTTGTATTTTTCGTGATTTTCCTTGTACTCAAGAAGTGACTTATAGCCATCCAAAGTATTATGATTGGTAATAAAGAAAGCATCTAGGCCTACTTTGTAGGCTTGTGCAAGTTGTTCCTGAATGGAAATACCGCAATCATACGGAGTTTCCTTCAGGCCGAGTCGAAAATTTGAAAACTCATTATGACAATGCAGCTCGGTTGTTAAAAAGTCCAATGTTTATCGGTTCCACCACCCTATGAATATAATCTTTGTTTTGAGAATTTTCATCTATCTAAATAAATCTGTTGATTTTGATCTAAGTAGATCATTTATTGAACCGCTTTTCTTATCAAAGTTGTAATTTCTAACTATCACAATTGGAGTGTTGAGGGTCTTGTCCATCACCAGTTCACTAGCAGAACAAATTTCATCTACTATTGCGATGGCAGTAACACGTAGAACCCGACCAAAGCTATCATTTGTTCCGGCGTAGTCTGATATAGAAGAAATACCAGAGAGTCCTATTGCGACATTGGCTTGCCCTTCTCTAAATGGCCTGCCAAAGGTATCAGAAATTATAACGGCTACTTCTATTCCGGTTTTGTCCTTCACTTCTTTTCTCAATTTTTGCGCTGAAGATTCGGCATTAAGAGGTAGTAACGTGGCATGACCTTCTTGTACGTTACTTTCGTCAACACCGGCATTTGCACATATAAAACCATGTTTTGTTTCGGATATTATAATGCCATTTCTCATTCTTACTATACGGTTGGACTCATTAAGTATCAGTTGCACTATCCTTGCATCTTTGCCATATTCACTTGCTATTCCCCTAGCAAGGANTGTGGGCTGCACCTCAGCAAGATCGATAACCTGGCCTTCNTGCTTAGATATAATTTTCTGCGTGAAGATTAGTATGTCTCCATCTTGTAACTGTGGTTTTGATTTTGCAAGTAGCAGAAGTTCAACCAAATCATCACCTGGTTTTATCTCTTTATCTATCTGAACAGGGATTATTTCTAGCGTCAACCAGGAAATCTACTCTTTAACTGCTTAAAATTATATCTCGCATAGGCCACCGTATGATCCTATATTTTCAAGTTATAGTGTTTGTTGATAACATCAATTAGTTTAGAGAGGTCTTTTTCTTCAAGAGTTACTGTTGCTAAATCTTTAACGATATCTTGTGCTCTAAACGCCACGCCTAGTTCACATATGTCAAATAACTTGACATCGTTTGCTCCATCGACCACCGCTACAATATTCTTCTTCTCTTCTTTCCACTCTCTTACCTTAATCATGGCAGACTTAGCCTTGTCCGAGTTTACGTCTATTTTGACACCATCCAGTTTACCGTTCTTAAAGAGCAGCTCATTGGCAAATACATAATCCAAATCAAGCTCCGTTCGTAGTCTATCGGTCATTATTGTAAATCCGCCGGAAACCGCCATCAATCTCCAACCAGCTGACTTTAAGGCTCGACATGCTTCTTTTGCACCAGTCATGATTTTAAGAGAGTCTGCGACGTCTTTGCATGTCTCATATTTTATTCCTCTGAGAATCTCGATTCTTCTCTTTAGTCCTTCTTCCCAGTTTATTACGCCCTCGATACCTTTTTTTGTGATGTCCCAGATTTCGTCCTGTTTATTGATTTTTTCTGCAAGTGTTGGAAGGAATTCTGCATCAAGTAACACACCTTCCACGTCAAAAATTGCTAGCATCAGTTTCTCCTTTCAGGCGCAAACCAGATTATATTAATCTTAAGCGATCTGAGAATCTCTTTACCACTAATAATATATTCAAGGTTTCTAAGATGAAGATCATGAGCGAGCTTCCACACAAATACGAGGTTCCTGTCAAAGTTGCCGCAATCCCGCTTAAGCTATCAGACAAAACCAAAGCAGAACTTAAAGTATCAGGTATGATGGATGACAAAGGAAAATTGAAGTTAAAGGGTGTCAGCCCCAAGATGCTCAAGCGGATGAAAGGAGAATCTGTTGATTGCCCTGTCTTAAAGGAAGAAGTCGCATTCATCCAATGTTTTGTGTGCCCCAATTTTCAAAGTAGAATAAGCGGTAAAGTACTTTGTAAGGGCGACCCGCTCTAAAAAACCAGAAGGCTCATTAGGACAAATATCAAAATGATGTAAATTGAGCAAAGAGATAGGAATCACCGTAAAAAAGAATGAAAATTTTAGTGAGTGGTATACACAGGTCGTTTTGAAGGCCCAGCTTGCAGACTATGCCCCTGTTAAGGGCCTTATTGTACTTAGACCGTACGGATATTCCATCTGGGAATCTCTCAAATCATCTATTGATCAAAAACTCAAGGCAACTGGCCACGAGAATGCCTTTCTTCCAGTTCTGATTCCAGAATCTTTGCTAAGTAAGGAAGCAGATCACTTTGCTGGATTTACTCCCGAGGTCTTTTGGGTCACGCATTCTGGGGACGCAGAAATAGGAGACCGTCTTGCTTTAAGACCAACCTCTGAAACACTTGCATACTCCATGTATTCCAAGTGGATAAAGAGTTGGAGAGACTTGCCGCTCAAAATTAATTTCTGGAACTCGGCATTACGAGCAGAGATTAAATCGACAAAACTTTTATTGAGAACTTCGGAATTCTTATGGCAAGAAGGCCACACAGTACACAGCACGAAAGAAGAAGCCGAGGAAGAAGTCATGATTATACTTGAGATATACAAGAAAACTGTGGAAGAGGAACTTGCAATACCTGTCATAACAGGGAAGAAGAGTGAAAAAGAAAAGTTTGTCGGAGCAGTCTACACGACCACTATGGAGTCGNTCATGCCAGACGGCAAAGCATTGCAGATGGGNACGTCACATTTTCTTGGCCAGAACTTTTCAAAACCATTCGACGTAAAGTTTCTTGATAAGCAAAACATTGAGACTTTTGGTTGGCAAACTTCATGGGGAGTCTCATGGCGTCTTATTGGCGCACTTGTTATGCTTCATGGTGATGATAGGGGTCTTGTCCTACCACCGCGTGTTGCCCCAATCCAGGTAGTAATTGTACCAATTTATTATTCGGCCGAAGACAAAGAAGCGATTCTCAACAAATCCATGGAGCTAAAGGCGACTCTAGTGAAAAGGGACTTGCGTATTCAGATTGATGCAAGAGATGAATTTACACCCGGTTACAAATTTAATGATTGGGAGATGAAAGGAGTTCCTCTCAGAATCGAGATCGGCCCAAAAGATCTTGCAAAAGGTAAGATGGTACTAGTAAGACGAGATAATCTAAAAAAGATAGATCTTACTTTTGATAAAACAGAAGAGGGCGTCATCAAGGCGCTAAATAATATTCAACAGACTCTCTTTGAGAATGCAAAAAGGCTCCTTAACGAGAGAACGACGAGAACAACAGACTTTGACGAATTCAAAAGGGACTTGGAAAAGGGGATGTTTGTGTATTCTCCATGGTGCGGAGATCAGAAATGTGAGGAAATTGTCAAGGAATCAACTGGAGCAGATATTCGAGTAATTCCATTTGATGAGAAAAAAACAGATTCACCGTGCATCATTTGCAAAAACTCAGGTAAAATGGAAGTCATCTTTGCTCGAAGCTATTAACTTTCTTCAGGATCCAATTNTCGAGTAATAACAATTAGGGATTATATGTAACAGTCTTGATGGCGACGATATATGTCTGGGACAAGCACCTATCGCGACAGGATTTATATCATAAAGGATATCATCTTGATGCTTGTCCAGTATGGTGAGCTTAACCAGACTGCCTTGGTAAGCTTTTGCGGATTAAATTTGAAGAAGCACAAGCCAATACTAGATGAACTAGAAACAAATGAGTTGATTGCCAGTGTGGAAAAGACATTAGGGAAACGGATTATTACTGTTTACAAACCTACCCCTATGGGAATAGAATTTTGTAAGACAATCCTAGAACCTTACGAAAATGTGTTTCCCCGTAAGAAGAACTTGGATGGAAAAAACATAACCTTTAATCCTGTTCCAAGCCGTACTCGGAGGCTATCTTTCTATTAATCTCATCTTTTTGTCTGAGATATTCTTGGTATCGCTTATTCCATGACTTTAGAGCCAAGTGTTGCCTGATTCCGGCAACGAGCCACACGACTGAAACAGAGATTATCACTCCAAGCAAGACACTCAATACAGCACCAAATTCGTATTCTCTCTCAAGAACGCGGAAGAAGTGAGGATGTGTTATGAGAAAGATCGAAAGGCCTATAGCAAACGGCGCAAGAATAAGCGAAGAAATAGAAACACCCAGGAGGATTCTTCTTATTTCCAATATTTTGCTAATGAAGCTATCCATCAGGTCAAGCATGTCTACACGAGAAAATCTTTGTTCTTTGTCATCTATCAAGATGCAAAATCTCCTCTTCTGACGCATACCAGAATTTTCTAGATACTTTGCATCTCATTTCTTATGGGTCCACCACTATGGTTCCTTTCATTTCTGGATGGATGCTAGAATAGTACGTATAGGTACCTTCTTTGTCAGCAAGGAAGGTAATAGACTGGGCTTGAAAGTATTTCAAGTGTCTGGTGTGAACATTGAATGCATCAATGTTCAAGTCTTGGTCTGAACCGGTGTCTTTATCCTCATTTATGACATGTAACGATACCAAAGTGCCTTTTGAAGTGTGAATAGAAGGATCTATGTTTGTGCCAGATATTGTCTTCTTACCAGTTCTTGTTGACTGTTCATCAAATGCATATCCTTGATCTGTATGTATAGCCAAGATGTAAATATTAGAGGGAGTTCCAAATACTGGAGTACTCATGTTTACTGGTACAGCGGAATTCCAAAGATAAGCGCCTCCTCCTATTGTGGCGGCCGCTATTATTGCGATTCCTATCATAGTACTTTTAGAAATTGGACTAGTCTTAGTTTTGTTTTTCTGCTTCTTTACCATTATAAGATAACTGTTTTTTGCGTATATTTATGTAATGATTAACAAAGCTTCGGAAAGGATATTATTTTAGTCTCACTTTGTCTGCCTTGTATCCAATATGAGAAAGTTAGAAGTCATTCTGATTGGAATAATTATTACCCTTTCGGCAACTGTAATTGTAGAGTTTAGTAACACCAGAACTTTGAGTGAAATATCACAAGCAACTGTTCAAGGTCCTGCTGGTCCGCAAGGACCTCCTGGTCCACAAGGTCCACCTGGACCTGCAGGTACACAAGGATCAGGCTCATCTTCGATGCAGGACAACACGTTAGCAGAGATTTTCAAAAAAGTCGAGAACTCGGTAGTACAAATTACCAGCACAGTTTCCACAGTCGATAACAGTATCATAATAAATGGACAACCACTTCAAGGACAGTCCTCAAGACTTGGCTCTGGTTTTGTTTACGACAAGGAAGGACGTATAATTACCAACAATCATGTTGTTGAAGGCTCCAAGACGGTAGATGTCACGTTTATTGATGGAAATACCTACACTGCAAAGGTAGTTGGAACGGACCCAGATAATGATATTGCAGTCATACAGATAATCGATAGTTACTCAGATGAGAATCTCATTCCTCTCACTCTTGGTAATTCTTCAGAACTTGAGGTTGGTCAACCGGCCATCGCAATAGGAAATCCTTTTGGTCTCAGCGACACCATGACTACTGGGATAGTAAGTCAGGTAGGGCGTCTACTTCCTAATGAGAATGTTGGGTTTTCCATACCAGATGTTATCCAGGTGGATGCCGCAATAAACCCGGGCAACTCTGGCGGGCCTCTGTTAAATCTGCAAGGACAAGTCATAGGAATGAACACAGCTATCAAGACCAGCACCGGTGATTTTGCAGGAATTGGATTTGCAATTCCTTCAAATTCGATCAATAGAGTAGTTCCTGTCTTAATCAAGAATGGAAACTATTCACATCCTTATCTTGGAATAGCTGGAACAAGTATGAATCCGCATATTTCGCTTGCAAATGGTTTGCCAAGAAACTTCAAAGGCGTTATCGTCGAAACAGTTGTACCAGGAGGTCCAGCCGACAGGGCAGGAGTTACTGCCTCCACTTTGGATCAGAACAAGATTCCCCATGGTGGAGACATCATAACTGCAATTGATGGGCATCCTGTAAAGACAATCTATGATGTGATAGTGTACCTTGATGAGCAAAAGCATGTAGGTGATAACGTTATTTTGACTGTCAATAGACTAGGAAAGTCTATGAATCTAACAGCTACTCTTGTAGCCAGACCGCTGTAACCTTCTTCCTAGATTTATTTCACAATACATTCTTTGAAATTCTAAAATTCCATAACTTATCTATGGCCTTTTTAATTCCAACACGTGCTCTAGCATCAATATCAGACTTGTTGACTTTCTTACCCTCTATTATGTAAAGATCTGACTTTCTGGTCAGGTCTTCACCATATTGTTTCTTTGTAATGCATAATGCTTGCGCCAGTTTTGCAGGTCCATTCGTAAGATTAGAAACGAGATCAGTCTTTCGTTGTCTCATCATAAAATCAATTCCGTCTTTTGGAACTAGAGCACGTAATAGAACAGCTCCTGCATCTGAATCAGCATCTCTGGCTACTGCATTTACGCAATAGTGCATGCCGTACGTAAAATACACATAGACTCTCCCAACTTCTCCAAACATGGCTTTGTTTCTTTCAGTTCTTCCTGCAAAAGAATGGCTTGCTGCGTCGTCTTTGTATCTGTATGCCTCCGTTTCTACAATTGTACCAGACACTATCTTCCCAGATATTTTTCTTACAAGCACTTGACCCAGTAAATCTTTGGCAACATCTATTGTGTTTCTTTCGTAAAATGAGCGAGGAATAATTTTCATCCTGAAATT
>JGI25384J37096_10000111_pt1 | contig 18291 bp, 10 predicted proteins | sample GraSoi013_1_40cm_4_FD_37096 | JGI IMG/M metagenome (IMG submission 37096)
GATACCGCTGTCGCAGCTGCGCTACGCGCATGCGGACACGAACACGTTCGGCTTCGCCGTGTGGCGCGACATCCAGCGGTACTCGGAGCGGGTCGCCTGGCCGGTGTACCGGCAATCGAAGGCGGGCTTCGCCTCCCAGCTGGGGGACGTCACCGGTTTGGTGGGACTCCCCGCACCGCGCCGACTGGAGGTCGCGCCGTACGCGGTGACGAAGAACGTGTCGGTCGCAGCCGGCAACAGCTTTGATCGGTCCCAGAAGCTCACAGGAGGGGCGGACCTGAAATACGGGCTCACCTCCAACCTGACGCTCGACGCCACCGTGAACCCTGACTTCGGGCAAGTGGAGGCCGACCCCGCNGTCCTCAACCTCACGGCCTTCGAGACCTTCTTCCAGGAGCGCCGTCCCTTCTTCGTCGCGGGCACAGGGATCTTCCGCTTCAACGTGAACTGCAGCCAGGTGAACTGCAACGGTGAGCGGCTGTTCTACTCGCGTCGCATCGGGCGGGCCCCGCAACTCGGCCGCGGCGATCCCGAGTCGCCTATCGCCACCACGATCTACAGCGCGGCGAAGCTGACCGGCCGGTTGCCCGGTGGGCAGACGGTCGGTGTGCTCGACGCAGTTACGCGGCGCGCCGCCGGCAACGCGGACCGCACCACCGAGCCTGCCGCCAACTACGCGGCCATCCGCGCGCAGCAGGACTTCCGCAACGGCGGGAGCGGCGTCGGCGTCCTGGCCACGGCGGTGAACCGCAGCCTCGACCCGCTGACGGACGCCTCGCTCCGCCNCAGCGCGTACGTGGGCGCGCTCGACTTTCGCCACCGCTTCTTGGGGAGCCGCTACCAGCTCTCCGGCTCTGTGGACTTGAGCCGGGTGGCGGGAACGCCGTCGGCGATCACGGCGACCCAACGGGACCCGGTGCACTACTACCAGCGCCCCGACGCCGGTCTCCCCTTCGACTCGACCAGGACGTCGCTCGCGGGCGACGCGGAGGAGCTGCTCTTCGGCAAGGTGGGCGGGGGGATCACCCGGTTCGAGACGAGCTATCAGCGCCGCTCCCCGGGTTTCGAGGTGAACGACCTCGGCTTCTTGCTCCGCGCCGACCAGCAGAGCTGGAACAACTGGTTCGGGGTGCAGTCGCTGCATCCGAGCTCGCTGTACCAGACCGCGTTCTGGAACTTCAACTGGTGGCAATTCTGGACGGGCGCCGGGTTGCCGCTCGAGCGCGCTGCCAACACCAATGTTCACGTGCAGCTCAAGAACCGCTGGTGGCTGCACGCCGGCACGACACTGGGTCACCTTGGCACGACGCTCGACGACCGCCGCGCTCGCGGTGGCCCGGCCGTGCGGGTCGATCCAATTGTCTCCTCTTGGGCGGAGTGGGACGGCGACAGCCGGCCGGTTGTGGTGCCCGCTCTGTGGGCGAACTATTGGCGTGGGGACGGCGGCCGGTCCGAGTCGGTCAACATGGGCTCGCAGGTATCGGTGCGCATCGCGTCGCAGTTCAACACAACGATCGGCATCAGCGTCACGCACAATATCGACAACACCCAGCCCTTCGGCCCCGTCACCGACTCCACCGGCGCCACACACTACCCCTTGGCCCACCTGAACCAGAAGACCCTGTCGCTGACCGGGCGGGTGGACTACACGATAACGCCCGACCTCACGCTCCAGGTCTACGCACAGCCGTTCGTGAGCAAGGGCACGTACGCGAACCCGCGCGAGCTCGCCAATCCGCGCGCTGCGGCNTACGACGACCGGTTCAAGCCGTACNTCGGCACCGTCGCCNGTGGGTTCAACTTCAAGCAGTTCAATTCCAACGTCGTGCTGCGGTGGGAGTATCGGCCCGGCTCGACGCTGTTCGTCGTCTGGGCGCAACGTCGGGGCGACTTCCTCGGGGCGACGGGGACGCGGTCGCTCGCCGGTGACTTCCGCGACCTGTTCAGCCTCCACCCGGAAAACACCTTCCTCGTGAAAGCGTCGTACTGGCTGAATTGGTGACGGTCGGCCGGCCCGCCCGATGCACTCGGCCTCGAAGTCTCTTCCTAGGCCCTCACTCCCTCCAGCACCAGCTTCACCGCGGCTTCCTTCCAGCGCGCGCGCAACGCCGGCTCGTCGGCGCCGAGCGGCGGGGCGCTCGCGGCAATGAGCGACTCGAGGCCGAGATAGGCGACCATGAGCACCAGCGCCTGCGCCGCCGCCAAGTGTGGGTCGACGTCGTCGCGCACCTGGCCCAGCCCTTGTCCCTCGGCGAGCAGGATGACCAGCCGCTTGATGGCCGGCGCAAACGGCCGGGCGTCGGATCGGCCGGCCTGCGTGAGCAGCATGACGAGATCGGGGTGGGCGGCGAGAAAGTCGAACTGTGCCGCCAGCGCCGCGCCCATGCGATCGAGCGGCCCCTCGCCGCCGACCGCGAGCGAGGCGAGCGCCTGCTCCAGCTCGGCGGCGCCGCGCGTGAGCACGGCGTTAAACAGTCCGCGCTTGGAGTGGAAGTAGTAGAACAGCAGCTGCTTGTTGACACCGGCGCGCCGAGCGATCTGGTCCACGCGGGCGCCATCGAAGCCGCGCCGGGCGAACTCGTCCCTGGCGGCGGTGATGATCCGTAATGCTCTGGGGTTGCCCAGCTTAGGTTTCAGGGGGCGATTCGCTCAACCATCCGGTTGATGAAATCTATATCCCTCCGGCGGCCGCGCCAGTCCGTGAGCGATGCGAGGTTCTCCGGTACGCGCGGCAGGCCCTGCTTGAGGAACTTGATCAGCAGGCGGTTCACCTCCCCGGGCGCTTCCTCCTGCACCGAGTGTCCGGCGTGCGGCACGGAGAGGAACGCCGAGCGCTCGAGCTGGGCGGCGAGCGCGCGGCCCCGGGCGATCGGCACCCAGCGGTCCGCTTCCCCCCACAGCACCAGCGTGGGCGCCTGAATCGCGCCGAGCCGCCCTGCCAACCCGTCGAGCCGGAACTCCCGCAACACTCCCCGCAGCGCCCGACCGTAGTCCGGCTCGGNGACCGGGGCGTAATACTGGTCCACATCCGCCTCGCCCACTTTGTTGGGGTCGGCATACGTAGACTTGAGCAGCCGCGCGACGAATCCCCGGCCCCGGAACGCGAGGATCGCGGGCCCCACCACGGGCCACCGGGCGACTCGGAACAGCAGCGGCTCGCGCGTGCCGAGTCCCACAGCCCCAATCAGGACCAATGCGCGTACACGGTGCGGGAAGGCGATCGCCACCTCGCCGGCGATCTCGCCCCCCATCGAGTGACCCACGAGCACGGCATCGGGGAGGTGCAGGGAGTCCATCAGTGCCGCGACGAGGCGCGCATAGGCGGCGTTCGTGTACCCCTGCGCCGGTTTGCCGGAGGAGCCGAAGCCCCGATTGTCGAACGCCACCACCCGGAATCCCGCCGCTATCACGGGGGCGAGGTTTTTCCGCCAGGCGTACAGAGACGCCCCCAGCCCGTGGATGAAGATCACGGCCGTCCCCTCCCCGGCGTCGATATACCGGACCTTGGTGTCGCCGACCTGAAGGAAGCGCGCCGTGAATTGCGTTCCGGCCGGGAACCGCTCGCCGTCCGGAATCGGCGCCGCGCGGCAGGCGGCGAGCGTGGCGAACAGGGCGAGCGGCAGCCGGCGCATCAGGTGACGTTGCGCAGCGCGGCGCGGGCCAGCGTCGCAATGAGCGGATGCGTGCTCCACAGCGCGGTAATCTGCTCGCCCGTTCCCGAGACGGTCAGCACTCGGGTGTCGTCGATCAGCAGCAGCGTGGGCGTGCCTGCGGGGACCGCGCCCTGCGTGATGCCATCGGTGTCGGAGCTCTCGCCCGCCAGGCGGACGTCGAGCGCCGCCCGGGTTGTGGCACGCCGCCACGCGGGCAGCGTCGGGCGCCACAGCTCTGCGGCCAGGATCCCCTGGATCGTCTGNTCGGCCCGAGCGACGAGCTGCTGGATGAGGTTGGCCACGGCGCGAGCGCCGGCCACGACGCGAGTCTCGGGCTCCGTCGGGTGACTCGCGTCCTCAAGCGCGCGACTGAGCCGGTCGAGTGCTTCTCCCTGCTGGGCGGCGAGGTGAGCGAGCAGTGCTTGGGGGTCGGTGGGGCGATATTGCACGGGGCGGCCGGGGGTCCGGTGAGCGGCCCCGCGGGTGACGAGCCCTGCGAGCGCGGCATAGGCGTTGGCGCGTGCGAGCCGCGTGGCGTGCCCCACCCCGTACCCCGTGGACGGGCCGAGCCGCAGCAACGCTGCATACACGACGGACTCAGTGGGAGTGAATCCGAACGGGGTGAGGTCGACGTCTGGCATCGCGTAGTAGTAGTTACTACTACGTTATTAACACGCTCGCCGCAAGGTGGTGCTCATCGCTCCCCCGCGCCGCGCGCGCCCCCGTGCCTCTCACACCACCTCGACCGGGATCCCCATGAGCCGCGCGATCAGCCCCAGCCGAAACGTCACGTCGGTCTGTCGCTGAGCGGGACTCTTCCCNGGCCCTTCGAGCGGGAAATAGTGGGCCGTGACAGGATTCGTGGCCTTGGGCATGGCTCGCAGGCTTTTCGGGCTCCAAATCCCCTGGTCGTCGCACTCGCTGTAGAGACGGGCGAGCACGCGGTTGGCGCTCGGGATCTGGCGCGCCAGGCCGAGCCGGGCCAGGAGCTCGAGCCAGTACACGGCGAACGGAATGTCGCTGATGTGGCCCTGAGCGTCGGAGCGCAGGGGGTCGCCCAGCAGCTCGAACATCGGCTTGAACAGCTTCTTGCCAGCCAGGATGAAAAACGCGCGACGCGGCGCCGGCGCCGAGAAATACTGCCCCAACCGTTCGATGAACCCCGCGCGCTCCCGCTGCACCGGAGGGAGGCAGGCGAGCATCTCGACCGCGAAAACGGTGGGCGGGTAGGCCGCGGGCTCGAGCACCGTCTTGCCGTGCGCCTTCCTGAACGGCTTCCCAGCGAGCTCGCTGCGCAGGAACTGTGAGATGTTNCTGGCGATCGTATGCGCGGTCCCGCGCACTCGCGGGTCGTCGATGTGGCCGGCGCGCGCGAGCGCGCATGCCGCCGCCTCCCGGCCGAGCCGCCGTGCCCAGCGGCCGAGTCCGGAGTCGGTCCGGGCGGGCTTTTGGTACTCTGCCAGCAGCTCTTGAGCCCGCTGGGCAACCGCCCGGTCCGGGTCGTCCGGCTCGATGCGCGACAGCAACTGAAACAGCAGCCGGTCCGCGAGCCTGAACGGCCGCTCGGTCGGCGGCCAGCCCATCTCGAGCAATCGGCGGTACTGAAACACGGTGCCGGGCTCATGCCAACCGTACGCCTTCGAGGCGTTCGGCCCGAGGAGGTTGCCGCCCCACAGCCCCGTGGACTTCTGCTTGCGGGCGATCGCCAGAGCGACCTTGTACTCCAAGACGGCCTGGCGCAGCACGGCGAGTCGTTCCGGATCGCGCTCGCTCTCCCGCACAACTTCGGCGTAGGCGCGGTACTGGATCGGTGGGCTTGCCGCCTCGAGCAGCCAGGACAGCGGCAACCGATGGGATGTCGGGAGTTCCAGGGGCTCGCTCCGCGGTGACGAGTGCGGGAGACGGGACTGTCAAAAAGCGGGCGCAAACTTATTCGGCGGCCTCGGAATCGGCCAGAGGCGCTGGAGAACTGGCCGGACCAAGACCCGTAACTGCCTTCTGCTCGCCACATTACAAGCAATGCAACGGATTGCACTCAGGGCGTCGGCGGGCTGGTCTGACGCTTGAACTCCGAGTTTGGCAACCAGCGCGGCACCTCGGGCGCATTCGCCACCGCGAGAGCCACCCGCATCGTGACGCGGACCTCCTGCGCCATCCCTTCGTAGGCGAAGGTCGGCCGGTACTGGTCGCTCGGCTGGTGGTAGCGCTCCCGGTTGTACAGCTCATCCTGCTCCTTGCCCCATCCGGCAGGCCGCCCGATGAAATCTCTTCCCGCCTCGATCGAGAGCACCGGCACCCCGGCTCTTGCAAAGGGAAAGTGGTCCGACCGGTAGAACGAGCCACGCACGTCCGGCTCGTGGACGACCGCGAGCGACTCAGCCCGCGCCGCGCTCTCAAACACCAGTCCGAGAGTGGAGCGGTCGATCCCGAGAGCGTCGATGTCCCGCGTGGCGCCGCGCACGTTCGTGACATCGAGGTTCAGCACCGCCGCCGTGCGCTCGAGCGGCGCGAGCGGGCTTTGCACGTATGCCTGGCTGCCGAGCAGGCCGCTCTCCTCGGCGGTCGTCGCGACGAACAGCAGGGTGCGTCGCGGCGGGGGAGTCGCGTGGCTGAGCGCCTGGGCCGTCGCGAGCATCGCGGCGACGCCGGACGCGTTGTCCTCCGCGCCGTTGTAGATCGAGTCACCGTTGACCGCGGGGCCGATCCCCTTGTGGTCCCAGTGAGCGGTGAACAGTACGACCTGGCTCGCGAGTCTCGGGTCGCTCCCCGGCAGCTTCGCCACCACGTTCTCGGAGCGGACGCGACGTAGCGCGCTGATGATATCGACCGCCACGTGCAGGCCGGTCGGGACCGGCCGGAAGTCCCGCCGCGCGGCGGCACGGCTCAGGAAGTCGAGGTTGAAGCCGGCGCGGGAGAGCGCAGCCCGGGCGGCGTCGGAGGTGACCCACCCGGCGAACGCGATGCCCTGCGCCGCCACGCGGTCCAGTTTGAACTGCTCCACCGACCATGACCCGCGCACCACCTCCCACGGGTACGTCGCGCTGGCGGTGGTGTGAATCAGGAGGACGCCGAGCGCCCCGCGCCGGGCTGCCTCCTCGAGCTTGTAAGTCCAGCGGCCGTAGTAGGTGAGCGCGCGGCCGTTGAAAACCGTCGAGTCCTGGAGCCCCGGGTCGTTCACGAGCATCAGCAGGACCTGGCCGCGCACGCTCACATCTTTGTAGTCGTCCCATTGCCACTCGGGCGCCTGAATACCGTAGCCCAGGAACACGACTTCGCCGTCAGCCGTGATCTCGGGCTCCGGGCGCTCAGCCCACGCGACGAAGTCGTCGAGCGGCTTGAGTGGTTGCGGCGCGCCGGGCGTGCCCCACATGAGCGACGGATGCGGCGTGAGGCCGACGAGCGCGACCGGCTGGAAGTAGGAGCCGTCGGGCCCCGCAGGCGCTAGACCGAGCGCTTGGAACTGCGCCGCGACGTACTGAGCGGCGAGGCGGCCCCCGCGCGTGCCCGGGGCACGCCCCTCGAGCAAGTCGTCGGACAGATAGCGGAGGTGGGCGTCCATCGCTGCGGTGCTCACGGGTGGCAACGCGGGTGCCCGTTGCTGGCCGCCGAGCGATGCGACCGGCGTGGCGAGCAGTATCGTGACAGCAAATCGACAGCACGGAGACATCCTCGACCTCCAGCGTTCGGTCCGGTGCCCCGAAGCAAATCGGCTTGCTCGGCTCGGAGCAAGGGGTTCATCTTTCGCGTATGCTGCAAGCGCTGCAGGCCCGCCCGGTCGCGCGGCTCCCGGATCTCGTCCGGCTCGAGGGCCGTGTCCTGTTTCTGGCCGAGGATGCCGCGCTGGTGCGCAGCCAGCTCGCGGGGGAGGACCTGGACTGGACCCCCGCCATCGCGCTGCGCGACAACATCTCGACCGACGAGATCACGCCTGCCTACATCTGCTACTACTACGACGAAACGCTGGGCGACTTCCCGTACCTGGGCTTGAAATGCGGCGAGGAGTTCCCGATCACTCGGGGATCGGTGAAGGGCGGCCGCTTCGTGGCGTCGGTCAGCGGCAAGCGGCGCGGCAAGGGCTCGTCGCGGGAGCAGTCGCCGTACGCCGAGATGTGCGCCGGCATCAAACTGGTCATCGCCGAGAATATCGAGCGGATCTACCGGGAGAATTGCCAGAATCTGGGGATCCTCACCACTACCGACTTCTCGATCATCGACCGAGTGCGGCGGGGCGAGGCGATTCCGCTCGCAGCCTTCACCCAAGGCGAGGGCGAGATCACGCGCGGTATCATCGAGTACGGCGGGCTGTTCAACTTCAACGTCGCCCGGCTCCAAGGGAAGGTCGTCCTCGCGCCGCCCGAGACTCCGCGCCGGCCCATGACGCTCGGCGAGAAGATCATCGCCCGTCATTGGGTGGTGGACCCGTCGCGGGGAAGGATCGGCGTACCGGCCGTCAAGCCGGGAGACGAGGGCTTCGTGGTCACCGACATCCGGTTCAGCCACGAGTACGTGACGCCGATGGCCGCGATCTTCTTCGAGCAGCTCGTGGGCGAGAACGAGCAGGTCTACGATCCCGGCTCGATCCTCATGTTCCGCGACCACCTGACGTTCCTCCCCGAAGCGATGACGCCCGAGCGCGTCAAGGAGGGGCTCCTCGACGTCGCGCTCCAGCTCGAGAAGAAGCAGCGTACGTTCGCGGAGAAGCAGGGGATCAAGCTGTACGGCGAGCTGCGGCTCGGCCGCCACGGCGCCGAGGCGATCTGCCATTCGAAGATGCTCGAGGGGCACGCCGAGCCGGGGATGGTGATCATCGGCTCGGACTCCCACACCCCACACGCCGGCGCGGTCGGGTGCGTGGCGTTCGGCGTGGGGACGACGGCGATCTTCAATTCGTGGATCACGAAGGACGTGCGGCTCACGGTCCCGGAAACCGTCAAGGTCGTAGTGCGCGGGCAGAAGCCGGACAACGTGACGGCCAAGGACTTCATGCTCGAGATCTTGCGGCATCCGTACGTGAAGAGCGGCCAGGCCATCGGCAAGCTGGTGGAATACTGTGGGGGTGCTGTCGAGTCGCTGTCCGTCGACGAGCGGGCCACGATGACCAATATGACGGCCGAGGTAGGCGGGTTCACCGGCTACGTCGCCCCGGACGCGAAGACGGTCGAGTACTTGAGGGAGTACCGCGGCATGGCGCGTGGCGACGCCGAGCGGCTGTGCGCCGGGCTGGCGAGCGACCCCGACGCCGAGTACTGCGAGGTGATCGAGATCGACGCTGGCGCGATCCGGCCGATGATGGCGCTACCCGGCGACCCGGGGAACGGCCAGCATATCGACCCGGCGGCTCGGCGGATCCGTGTGGATATCGCGTACGCGGGTTCGTGCACGGCGGGGAAGAAGGAAGACATGGACATGTATGCACGGGTGCTCGCGGAAGCGGCGGAGCGGGGCGCCCGCGTCGCGCCGTGGGTGCGGTTTTACATCCAGTGCGGGTCGCAGGATGTGAAACGCTACTGCGAGGAGCGGGGCTACCTCGAGCTGTTCCATAAGGTGGGCGCGACGTTTCTCGAGCCCTCGTGCGGCGCCTGCATCAACGCGGGGCCCGGTGTGTCGAAGACCCGGGATGAAGTGACGATCAGCGCGATCAACCGCAACTTCCCAGGACGCTCGGGTCCGGGGCAGCTCTACCTCGCCAACCCGTACACCGTGGCGGCGTCGGCCATCACGGGCTACATCACGGAGTGGCAGCCCGGGCCGGTGGCCGCCCCGGCCTGACGGCCGGGGCTAACGGCCGCCGGTCGTGCCGGAGAGTTCTCGCCCTGGGGCAGGGGGAGCGCGCTTCTTCGGCCGCAGCGATTCCCGCTGGTACACGCTGCGTGGGTTCCACAGCACCCACGACGTGATGCCGAGGTCTTCGACCGCGCGGATCTGCTCGCGGATCTCGGACGGCGTGTAGCGGGGAAGCCGCCGGCCCAGCGTGAACGCCTGCAGGAAGGGGCGGATCTCGGCGGCGGCGGGGTGCGGCCGCGAGCGCTGCAGCGCGTCGGTCAACGCGGCGCGCACCACGCGATACGGCTGGCCGTTCGGCCATGCCAGCCCGAACGCCCCGCGGTAGTAGTGGCTGGGATAGACCATCGGCAGCACCACGTCCGCGACGTTGATGAAATCCTCCCACACTTGCCCGATGCCGAGATCGCCCGTCGTAGCAGAGGCGGTGAGGCCGAAAATGTCGAACGTGACGGGCACGCCCAGCGGCTTGAGGCGGTTCCGGAGCAGCGTGATGTGCTCGCGCACCGCCGCGCGCTGCGTTTCCCCGGCGTGGTGGGCCGGGAAGATCGCCGTCGCCATGCGCTCGCGCGGCTCGTCGGGGAAGCGGACATAATCGAACTGCACCTCGTTGAACCCCAACCGCACGGCCTCCGCGGCCAGCTGCGCCGCGTAGATCCACACCGAGTCGTTGTAGGCGTCCACCCAGGCGATGTTGATCCGGTCGCGCCACAGCCCGCCCGTGGTGCGATCCTTCACCGACCAGCCTGGCTTCCGCTCCGCCAGCAGCGGGTCCTTGGCGACCACGAAGCGCGCGATGGTGTAGATCCCGTGCGCCGCGAGCGTGTCGAGTCGGGCCTTCGCGTCCTTGGCGCGGACGCACTTGTTCGCCCCGATCTGCTCCGCCGTCGGCACTGCCGACGGATACAGGAGGCACCCGGTGTCGTCCTTCACGTCGACGACGAAGGCGTTGATCTCCGTCTCGTCGGCGAGCCGCACGAGCTGCCACAGCTTGTGCGACCCGAATGCCCACGCGTTCACGTACAGCCCCTTGATCGACGACGTCTGGGGCACGAGCAGCGTCTCCTGCTGGACGTAGCGGAGCTCGGTCGGTCGGAGCGTGACGTGCGCCTGATCGGCGGGAGCCGTCGGCAGCACGACCGGCACGTCGGTCGGTCCGGGCGCGGCGGGCGCAGGTGGAACGCTATCCTGCGCAAAAAGGCCGCGACTCATGAAGAGCGCGGCCAGCAAGAGGGCACCTGCCTGCCGGACCACAGCCATAGGGGGCTACACGATAGGAATCCCACTCCGATGGGACAAGAGACGGGGATCACGCTATCGTGCCGACCGCTGTAAGCTGTTGAATAGCAAGGGGTACGTCGCGATGCTTTGACCACGGTACTGGGGGCGGAAGCCGAACAATACGACCCGCCCGGCCCCCTGTTTCACTTCGACCAGGGCGGCACGGCCCGCCACCCGCTCCGGATGGAGCACCCACCCCGAGAGCAGCAGCTTGTCGGCGTCGGCGGGGTAGCGGCCGATCACCCGCGCGGCGCTCGAGTCGAGCACTTCGAAGGCGGGGCCGCTCTCGTACCAGGCGATGCTCTGCGCTGGCATGCCGCGCGCGACCGGATGGCCGGTGTCGAGCTCGAGCCGGAAGATCGATCCCGGGGCATAGAACTCGTCGTCGGCTACGCCTTCGAGCACGTTGCGCACTGGGAGCAGCAGTTGCGTCGCTGCGAACCGGCTGGCGTCGTTGAGCGCGACGAGCGTGCCGCCATCTTGCACGAACCGGCGCAGCGCCTTAACGCCATCGTCCCCCAGGCCGCCTGCGTACGGCGCGGGATACTCGCGCGGCAGGCCGGTGAGCAGCTCGTCCGGCGCTTGATCGGGGAGCACGACCACGTCGAACTGCTCCGCGAGCTTGCCGGCGCGCACGACGGAATCCACCACCGAGACGTACGGCACGCGCCACGTATCGAACACCCACCGCGTCCACCCTTCGTCGATCGCGGCGTTGTAGGAGCGGTACAGCCCGACACGGGGCCTCTCCGCCCCGGCGATGCCGGCGGCGCCGGGGGTCGCCGCCGGCGGCTCGATCGGCGCCGACAGACCGATCCGCAGGGAGTCGCGCGCCGGCACGGCCGCGACGCCCATGAGGAGCGGCAGCGTGTGGGCCGTCACATCGTAGGGCGGCAGGGGCGGCCCGCCGGGGTAGAGCCGCAGATCGGGATAATGCTGCGGCTCGAGCAGCGTCTTGGCGAAGGCCGCGTACGGCTGCCGCAGCACGACGACGTAGCTCCCCGCGGCGTACCGCTGTCCGGCGAGCGTAATGGGGTGCAAGGCGGTGCGGATCTCCACTTGCCCGCGGCGCAGGATGCCGAGCAGCGTGGCGAGCCCGACCGTGTCCCGCGGCTGGCGGGGGATCACGTACGCGTACGGCCATCCTCGCCAGCCGCGGACCGCGCGCCCCTCGATGGTGAGGAAGTTCGCGAGCCAGACGTCACGGTAGCGCGCCGCGTTCTCGAGCAGCGCGTACGCGGCGTCGGTCTGGTAGGCGACGATGTCCCTGAGAGTCCAGCGGCCGCCGGGCCACGGATTCGTGAAGTTCCAGGAGCGCTCGCGCGGCGTGAAGCCGCGCGCCCGGGTCGCGAGGTGGTCGAACGGGACATCGATCGGCGACGCGAGGTTGGCGCTCGCCGCCTCGGAGAGGATGCGGACGCCGCCGTGGTAGTGCTGGTAGGCGCGGGCCGGCGTCCACGCGTCGTAGATGGCGTTGATCGCGATCCCCGTCTTCCCCTCCCCGGCGAGCTGCCACGCGACGCCGGCCCCGAGGGCGTTCACGCCGTCCACCAGCAGCGGGTCTACGTTCGGCTCCACCGGGTCGAGGTACGGCGGCAGGAAAAGGCGCGAGCCGTCGCTGTCCTGCTGATGAATGTCGTGCACGATCTCGGGATGCCACACGTTGTGCAGCGAGTCGACCACGAGCTGCGTCTCGACCTGGGTGAAGGCGTACCAGTCGCGGTTGTTGTCGTGCCCCGTGTAGTGGTGGTACAGCTCGGGTGGGTCGGTGCCCTCGGCGGGCGTGCCGAGCGTGCGGTTGTACCAGCGCGTGACGATCGAGACGCCGTCAGGGTTGAGCGAGGGGACGAGCAACAGGATCACGTTGTCGAGGATCGTCCGGGTGGCGGCGGTGGTGTCGCTCGCGAGGCGGTAGGCGAGGATCGCGGGCGTCAGGTGCCCGCCCACCTCGTTCGAGTGAATGCCGGACGTGATGAGCACGATGGTGCGGCCGTCGCGCAGCGCCTCCTGCGCCTCGCGGTTGCTGCGGATGGTCCGCGGATCGGCGAGCCGCGCGTTCAGCTGCCGATAGCGATCGAGGCTTTTGAGGTTCTGCGGGCTCGAGATGAGGAGCGCGACGAGCGGCGCGCCCAGCGTGGTCTTCCCGAGCTCGCGATACCGCACGCGGTCGCTCGTCTTCGCCAGGGCCTGGTAGTAGCGCAGCAGCGCCGGCCAGTCGGCGAGGCGGCGATCCTCGCCGGGCTCGAATCCCAGGACCGACTTGGGAGTCGGCACGCGCGTCACGATGTCCGGAGCCCGCGGCCGCCGCGGGGCCGGAGTCTGCCCGGTGTGGCGGCGCTGCTGCGCGGCAAGCGACAGCGGGGCAGCGAGCAGCCCCGCCGCGAGCAGCGCGACGAGGGCGCGAGGCGTCACGGTCTAGCGCAGCGTGCCGGCGGCCGGCGGCGTCTCGCCGCTGCCGAACCAGTGCGCAAACCAGGTGCGGATCCGCTCCAGCCGGTCCACGAGCAGCCACGGCGGGCCCGTGCGGGACAGGCCGTGGTAGGAGCGCGGGTAACGCACGAACTCTGCGGGCACGCCGCGCTTGCGCAGCATCACGAACAGCTGCTCGCCGTCCGTGATCGGGGTGCGGCGATCGTCCTCCGAGTGGACGATGAGCAGCGGCGTGCGAATGCGCTGGGCGTAGGTCATCGGCGAGAGCACGCGGTACAGCGAGTCCGCGTCCCACGGCGGCCCTGAGAACTCGTAGTCCGTGAGGCCTTGCGCGTCCGAGGAGCCGTACCAGGAGTGCCAGTCGTAGATGGAGCGATCGGTCTCCGCCGCGGCAAAGCGGTGCGTGTGCCCCACCACCCAGTTGGTCATGAAGCCGCCGTAGGAGCCCCCCGCGACTCCCAGGCGCGNCGTATCCACGCCGCCGCGGGCGATCGCCACATCCACCGCCTTCATCAGGTCTTGGTAGTCCTCCATCCCCCAGCGCCCGCGCGTCGCGAACGTGAAGTCGTGCCCGTACCCGGTCGAACCGCGCGGATTGACGAGCAGCACCCAGTACCCCTGTCCTGCGAGCAGTTGCATCTCGGGGAAGAAGACGTTGCCGTAGTTCCAGTGCGGGCCGCCGTGAATGTACAGGATCAAGGGGTAGCTCTTCCCGGGGCGGTAGCCGTAGGGGCGCATGAGAAATGCCTCGATGCTCAAGCCCCCCACGCTCGTGAACCACAACGTGTCGGCCGGGATCGTCACGAGCTGCGCGAGCAGCGAGTCGTTGAAAGACGTGAGCCGTTTGTCAGGCCCGGCCCCGGCGCGCCCGACCGGGGCGACGAACAGTTCCGTCGGGTGCGTGGCGTCGCTCGCCGGGTAGGCGAGCCACTTGCCGTCGCGCGTGATCGCCGGACCGCTGAGCTGCCGTTCGCCCGTTGTGATCTGGCGGACATCGCCTCCCGTGGCCGGCGCCGCGAACACGTGGATGTTGCCGCGCGTCTCGGCGCTGAAGTACACGGTCTTCGAGTCCGGGGACCAGGCCGGGCCTGACGGATCCAAGTCCCACGCGCTCGTGAGACTGCGCACGGTCCCGCCCGCCGCCGGAATCACGCACACATCGTTCTCCTCGCCGCGACCCTTGGAGCAGATGAAGGCGATGGCGTTGCCGTCGGGCGACCAGGCAGGCTCGAAGTTCTCCACGTAGGACGTGGCGAGCCGGCGCACCGCGCCGTCCGCCACCGTGAGCACGTAGAGCTGCGGCCTGACCTGGTCGCGCACCTCGCTCGTGTCGGTCGAGTCCTGCACGAACACGATCGCCCGACCGTCGGGTGACCAGTCTGGGGCCCGCTGGCTCAGGTCCCCGTTGGTGAGCTGCTTCGGCTCGCCGCCGCCCGAGGGCACGAGGTACAGATGGCTCGGCCGGCGGGTCTCGCGCGGCGGCACGAGCCCGCGCTCGTCCTCCAGAAACGGCAGGGACGTGTACACCCGGCCGTCGAACCGCTTCGGGTCCGGCCCGCGCGTGATCGCGCTCGGAGAGACTCGAGTCCGCCACGAGTCCTTCTTCAAGCTGTCGGGCTCCGAGCCGCGCCAGCTGTAGAGCAGCCACTTGCCGTCGCCCGAAAAGAGCGGGGTGGCGTGTACGCCGCGCGCCTGGAAGGCTTCACCGCCCGGCGCCGTGGTCCGCAGGAACCACACGTCGTCGTCGAAGCCCTCGCGCTTGCTCGTGAAGGCGAGCAGCGAGCCGTCTGGGGACCACACCGGATTCGACGCCTCCGTGGCTGGGCTCGTGTAGCGGAACGCGGGCGCCGAACCGTCCGTCGGCACGGTCCAAATCTCGGAATGTCGGCGGTCCTTGTCCTCGACAACCGTCGTCACGACGAAGGCGATGCGCCGCCCGTCGGGCGAGACGCGCGCGTCGCCGAGAGCGGTGAGGCGGTAGGCGTCCGTCGCTTGAAAGGGATGGCGGGAAGACTGGGCGGACAGACAGGCCGGCGGACCGGCGGTCAGAAGGCCGATCGCGACTGGAGGCAGCCAGCGGGCGTTCATGTGATGCTCAAGCGGTTGCGGGACGGAGAAAACTACGTGCTGGGAGCCAGCGACGCGACGGGCGGTCAGCGATGCCGACCGCCCGACCGCCTGTCAGCCCGACCGCCGCCGTTACGGCAGCTTATGCAGCTCCACCCGCCGGTTCTGCGCCCGGCCCGCCGCCGTGGTGTTGGGCGCGATGAAGCCACTCGCCCCGTAGCCCTTCGCCACCATCCGCCCCGGCGACACGCCCTTGCGCGCCAGGTACGCGCGCACCGAGGCCGCCCGGGCCTCCGAGAGCCGCACGTTGAGAGGCACCGATCCCGTGTTGTCGGTGTAGCCCGCGATCTCGATCTGAATGTCAGGGTTGGCGATCAGGGACCCCGCCACCTGGTCGAGCACCGCGTAGGAATCACGCGTGAGGGCGGACCGGCCCCACTCGAAGTTCACCCCGCGCAGGATCAGCGTGGGCCGCGCCGGCGCGGCGCCCGGGGCGCCCGGCACGATTTCCGGCTGGAACAGGATGATGCAGCCGTTCGCATCCACTTTCGAGCCGGCCGGCGTATTCGGGCATTTGTCGCGGTCGTCGGGCACGCCGTCCCCGTCGGAGTCCCGGATCACCTGCCGCGGCAGCGGGCAGCCGGTGGTGTCGACCGGCGTCCCGGCGGGAGTGTTGGGACACTTGTCGAGGCCGTCCGGCACGCCGTCCAGGTCCGAGTCCATCGGACAACCCTTCGCGTCGACCAGCGCGCCGACCGGCGTATTGGGGCACTGATCGACGCCGTCCGGCACGCCGTCTTTGTCCGCGTCCGCCGGGCACCCCAGGGCGTCCACGGTCGCGCCCGCCGGGGTGTTGGGGCACTGATCGACGCCGTCGGGAACGCCGTCGCCGTCCGAGTCGACGGCGCAGCCCTTGGCGTCCACGTGCACGCCCGCCGGCGTGTTCGGGCATTGATCGATCCCGTCGGGCACGCCGTCAGCGTCGGCGTCGGCGGGACAGCCGCTGGCGTCCACGGTCGCGCCGGCCGGTGTGTTGGGGCATTTGTCGAGCCCGTCGTACACGCCGTCATGGTCGGAGTCCGTCGGGCAGCCGCGCGGGTCGACGGTCGCGCCCAATGGCGTGTTGGGACAGGCGTCCTTCTTGTCGGTCACCCCGTCTTTGTCCGAGTCCTTCGGCGGCTCGCCCAGGTGGAAGACCGAAAGGCCGGCCGTCGCGACGAAATGCGTAGCCGTGGTCGGCCCGAAGGCGGACCTGGTGCTGGGCACGTAGACGCCGCGCCCTTCGAGCCGCAGCGCGACCCGCTGGGTGAGGAAGATCCGCACGCCGGCGCCGCCGTGCATGGCGTTGTCGGTGAAGCGATACGGGGCCCGCGTCCCGAAGTCGAGCAGCGAGTAGCCGCCGAGCAGGTAGAGCATCAGGCGGCTGCCGTGCACGGCGTTGAAGACCAGACTGGCGCTGCCGATCAGCGGCTCGAGCGTGGTGGGCGTCCCACCGCTCGACACGGTGTACTGGGGCTGGAACAGCACGTCGGCCTCGAGGCCGACCGCGTCACCGAAGAAGTAGCCGAGGCGTCCGCCGCCACCCAGCTTGTTGGGAAGACCGAAGGCGGCGTCGTAGCGCGTGTAGGAGCCAAACGCACCGGCCTCGAACTGCCCGGCGTGTTGCGCCGCGAGGCGTCCCGTCGGGAGCGTGAGCAATGTCGCCAGCACCGCGAACCGTCTCATGTCGGCTCCTCTAGGGTAACTGGTGCAGCTCCACCCGCCGGTTCTGCGCTCGACCTTCGGGAGTGGTGTTCACGGCGATCGGATTGGTCGCGCCGTAGCCCCGCGCGATCATGCGGGTGGGCGAGACCCCTCGGCTCACCAGGTAGGCGCGCACCACCTCCGCGCGGGCCTGCGAGAGCCGCAGGTTCGTCGCCGCGGAGCCCGTGCCGTCGGTATATCCCGCGATCTCGATGCGAATGGCGGGATTCGCCACCAGCGACTGGGCGACGATGTTGAGCACAGTGAAGGACTCGAGCTGGAGGACCGCCCTGCCCGTCTCGAACGTCACCCCCCGCAGGATCACCGGTGTCCGCTCCGGCGTGAACAGGATCACGCAGCCGAAGGCATCCACTCGCGAGCCGGGCGGAGTGCCGGGACACTTGTCCTTGGTGTCGTCGACTCCGTCGCCGTCGGAGTCCTTGAAGCGCTGGCACCCGGTGCTGTCCACTTCCGTGCCCAGCGGTGTGTTCGGGCATTTGTCGATGCCGTCCGGCACGCCGTCCTTGTCCGTATCGAGGGGGCAGCCGGCCGGGTCGACGGTCGCGCCCGCGGGGGTGTTGGGGCACTGGTCGATTCCGTCGGGAACGCCGTCGCCGTCGGCGTCGGTGGGGCAGCCCTTGGCGTCTACATGCGCGCCGGCGGGCGTGTTGGAGCACTGATCGAGCCCGTCGTACACGCCGTCGTGGTCCGAGTCGATCGGACAGCCCTTCGCGTCCACCCGAGCCCCGGCGGGCGTGCCGGGGCACTGATCGAGTCCGTCGGACACGCCGTCATGATCGGCGTCGGTCGGGCAGCCGTGCACGTCGACCGTTGCGCCCAGCGGCGTGTTGGAGCAGGTATCGCGCTTGTCGGGGACGCCATCGTGATCCTCGTCCGGGAGCAGCCCCCCGCCGGTGAAGAGGGAGAGGCCGAGCGAGCCGACCAAGTGACCGGCCCACAAGGCGCGCGCGAATCCGGTGTTGGGCGCGTAGATGGCGCGCACCTCGAGCCGCAGCGCGGCGCGGTCGCCCAGGAACAGCCGATCGCCGATCGCGCCGTGGACGGCGTCGTCGGTGAAGCGGTACGGCGCCGTCTTCTCGAAGTCGAGGCGCGAGTAGCCGCCGAGGATGTAGAACAGCTGGCGCGGGCTCCCGAAATTGAGGATCAGGCTCGCGCCGCCGAGCGCGAGGGTGGGCGATGCGCTGCCCGTCCTGGGGCTCAAGTCCTGGTACCCGACGTCGAGCTCCGCGCCGACGACGTCAGTGAAGAAGTAGCCGAGACGCGCGCCGCCGCCGACGCGATCCTCGAGGCCGAACGCCCTGTCGTAGCGCGTGAA
>JGI25384J37096_10000114_pt1 | contig 18087 bp, 17 predicted proteins | sample GraSoi013_1_40cm_4_FD_37096 | JGI IMG/M metagenome (IMG submission 37096)
GATGGAGAGCGTCAGCGGTGTGACGTCCAGAAGCAGGATGTCCTTGACCTCGCCGGTCAGCACGCCGCCCTGCACGGCCGCGCCGATCGCGACCACCTCGTCGGGGTTCACCGACCTGTTCGGCTCCTTGCCGAAGAAGTCCTTGACGATCTGCTGCAGCTTCGGCACCCGGGTCGCGCCGCCCACCAGGATGACTTCGTCGATCTCCTTCGGGTTCTTCTTCGCGTCCGCCAGGCACTTCTTGGTCGGCTCCAGCGCGCGCTGGAACAGGTCCTCGCACATCTGCTCGAACTTCGCGCGGGAGAGCCGCTTGACGAGGTGCTTGGGGCCCGTCTGGTCGGCGGTGAGGAACGGGAGATTGATCTCCGTCTCCATCGTGCTGGAGAGCTCGATCTTCGCCTTCTCGGACGCCTCCTTCAGGCGCTGGAGGACCATCTTGTCCTTGCTCACGTCGATGCCGGTCTCGGCGCGGAACTCCTGGATCAGCCAGTCCATGATCTTCTGATCCATGTCGTCGCCGCCGAGGTGCGTGTCGCCGTTGGTGGCGACCACCTCGACCACGTTCTCGCCGACCTCCAGGACGGAGATGTCGAAGGTGCCGCCGCCGTAGTCGAAGACGGCAACGACCTCGTCCTTCTTCTTGTCCAGTCCGTAGGCCAGCGCGGCCGCCGTGGGCTCGTTGATGATGCGGCGCACTTCCAGCCCCGCGATGCGGCCGGCGTCCTTGGTCGCCTGGCGCTGGGCGTCGTTGAAGTACGCGGGCACGGTGATGACCGCCTCGCCCACGGTCTCGCCGAGGTAGTTCTCGGCGGCCCTCTTCAACTTCTGCAGGACCTTCGCGCTGATCTCCGGCGGGCTCCACTTCTTTCCCTGGATGTCCACCACGGCGTCGCCGTTGTCCGCCCTGACGACCTTGAAAGGAACACGCCTGCGCTCGTCGGCCGTCTCCTCGAACTTGCGCCCCATGAAGCGCTTGATCGAGTAGACGGTGTTCTCCGGATTGGTGATCGCCTGGCGGCGGGCGACTGGCCGACGAGGATCTCGCCGTCCTTGCTGAAGCCGACGACGGACGGGGTGAGCCGGTTGCCCTCCTCGTTCTCGATCACCTTCGGGTCGCGGCCTTCCATGATCGCGACCACGGAGTTCGTCGTTCCCAGGTCGATTCCAATGATCTTCTTCGCCATTTCGTGTGCTCTCCCTCGAAACTTTTCGCGGCGGTTGGGGTCTGCCGCAGTGCGGCGTTAGAGTAAGTACGCGAAGGGGCCTGTCAAGGAACGCCCGCCGTGCCTGCAGGCCCGGGCCCTCGGGCGAGACCCGAAGGCGGAGCATAGGCCGTGCTGCAGCCAGGCGATCGCATCGGCGGCAGGTATGTCCTCGAGCAGCGCCTCGGGCTCGGCGGAATGGGCGAGGTCTGGCTCGCGGAGCTCGAAGGAGCGGGCGCGTTCCGGCGGCGCGTGGTGCTGAAGATGCTCGCACCCGAGAGGCGGGGAGACGCGCCGATCGCCGCGATGCTCGCCGACGAGGCGCGCGTGGTCGGGGCGCTGCACCACCCCGGAATCGTCGCCGCGCTCGACTACCTGGAGACGGAGGAGCACGGACCCGTCTTCGTCCTGGAGTTCGTGGACGGCGCCTCGCTGCGAACCGTGCTGAAGCTCGGCCGCCGCCAGAACGCCGTGATGCCGGAAGTGCTCGCGGCGCACATCGGCGCGCAGGTTGCCCACGCGCTGCACGCGGCGCATACCGCGCTCGGCCGCGACGGCCGGCCCCTGGATGTCGTTCACCGCGACGTGACGCCGGACAACGTGCTGCTCTCCCGCGCCGGCGCCGTCTACCTCGGCGACTTCGGCGTGGCGCGCGCCGCCGGCAGCGCCGAGATCGAGCTGCGGGACGCGGGCCCGAAGGGCAAGCGCGGGTACATGGCGCCGGAGCAGGCGCGCGGCGGGAAGGTCGGTCCGCACGCCGACATCTTCTCGCTCGGGAGCGTGATCGCGGAAGCCGCCGACGTCGATTGCGGGCCGGCCCTGCGCGCCGTCATCGAGCGCGCGACCGCGGAGGATCCGCGAGACCGCTTCGCCGACGCCTCGGAGATGGCCGCCGCGCTGCTGCACGCCTGCCCGCCGCCGAACGATCCGGACCGCGCGCTCGCGGAGTGGGTACAGACGTATGCGGCTTCGGCGCTGCTTCCGGCGAGAAGCTCGGCGGCGCCGGTGCCGCGATCGGATCCTCCGCCGGCGGGGCGGCCGTCCGCCGGCGATCCGCGCCGCCTGGAACGCGCGGAGCCGCTTTTCGCGGCGGTGCCGCCGCCACGGCGCCGGGTGCTCAAGGCGGTGGCCGCGACCGCGGCGCTGCTCTTCTTGCTTCTGCCCGTGGCGCTGCTCTTCGCTGCGCCGCGCCGGGCGCAAAGGTTCCTGCACACCGCCATCACGGGCGCGCTGGAGCCGGCGCACGGACGGATCCGGATCACGGCGTCGCCGGGGGAGGCGGAAGTGTACGTGGACGGGGCTTTCCGGGGGATGACGCCGGTGCTGGTCGAGGTCCCTTCTGGCAATCATTCCGTGCGGGTAGGGTCGGTGCCGCTCGGGCGGTGGCGTGGGATGGACGTGCGCGTGAAGGACGGAATCGAGTACCGCGTGGAGGTCGATCTCTCGCGGTAACGTGGCGGCCGCGGTGCAGTGTGAGTGCCGCTGCTCCTCCCGGAATCCCTCTCCCTACCCGATTGACAGGTGGCCTCGTGGAATGGCGAATTCGCAAGCGTGCGCTCGCTTGCTTCCCCCGTGTTGACACGCTACTCAAGATACGCTACTCCTGCGAATGCATTCACGCGATGCTACTCAAAGCATCGCCGTTGGGGCGGGGGCGTACGAGGGGGCGGCACCTTGAGCGAGGTGTTGGTGGCGCAGCGGGAACGCGACGACTTCGACATGCTCGAGCAGGAGCACCCGCAAGGGATCTCCGCCGCCGAGATCGTCGACTTCTTCGCGCCGCGGGGCGTGAAGCTCGCGCAGGCGACCTTCCGCAAGTACGTGCAGCTCGGCCTCCTCCCGCGCAGCCGGCGCGTGGGCGAGAAGGGGAAGCACCGCGGCTCGAAGGGGCTCTATCCCGCGAGCGCGGTGCGTCGCATCCACGTGATCAAGTCGCTCATGGACGAGGGGATGACCCTCGAGGACATCCGGCACTCCTTCATCTTCTTCCGCGGGCAGCTCGACGGCGTGGAGCGGTCGCTCGACGAGCTCTTCGCCGCGCTGGAGAAGGCCATCGCGGACAAGGGCGAGCTGCGCCCTTCGCGGCGCAAGGAGCTGGACCGTCTCCTCGCCGAGAGCCGCAAGCACGCGGACCAGTTCGTCAAGGANATGGAGCGCACGGTCTCCGAAATCACCGCACGGGAAGAGCCCGGGAAGGGATGAGGCTTTCATGAGCGAGCCGAAGAGGAACGTTCTCCCCGTCGTCGACGACCCGGACGACAAACCACGCCAACGGGCGCGGACGATGAGCCGCAAGGAGATGGCGCGGCTCTTCCGCCAGCAGGCCGCCGCCGGCGGCCTCGAGCCCGAGTTGCAGACGCTGATGGCGGAGCTGGACGCGAGCCGTCCCAAGACCCGCGGCGACTGCGCCGAGGGCGAGCGGCCCTGCCCCTACGTCTCGTGCAAGTACAACCTGTACGTCGACGTGAACCCGCGCACCGGATCCGTGAAGATGAACTTCCCGGACAAGGAGCTGTGGGAGCTGGCGGAGACCTGCGCGCTGGACGTCGCCGATCGGGCGGGGATCACGTTGGAGGAGGTGGGCGTGATCATGAACCTCACGCGCGAGCGCGTCCGCCAGCTGGAGATGCGCGGCCTGGCGAAGCTGCGGGTGATCGCGGACGACGAGCCGCGCCCGCCGGCGGACAACGACGACGAGTAGTCACGACGGCGAGCGCAGCGCTTCATCCCACCTGTGGTATGGAGCCGCGTCATGACCGTTGCGCGCGCCCTGATCAGCGTCTCCGACAAGACGGGCCTGGTGGAGTTCGCCCGCGGGCTCTCGGCGCTGGGCATCGAGATCCTCTCGACCGGCGGCACCGCCTCCCTGTTGGTGAAGGAAGGCATCAAGGTCCTCCAAGTCACGGACTTCACCGGCGCCCCGGAGATGTTCGGCGGGCGGGTGAAGACGCTGCACCCGAAAGTGCACGGAGGCATCCTCGCCCGCCGCAAGCTCGCCGGGGATCAGGCGGACATGCAGAGGCAGGGCATCCAGCCCATCGATCTGGTCGTCGTCAATCTCTATCCGTTCCGGGAGGCGGTCGCGAAAGGGCTGCCGTACGAGGAAGTCATCGAGAACATCGACATCGGCGGCCCGTCGATGGTCCGCTCCGCCGCGAAGAATGCGGACTACGTCACGGTGGTGGTGGATCCCGCCGATTACGGAGTCGTCCTGGCCGAGCTGCAGCAGAAGCGCGAGGTGCACGAGAGCACCCGGCGGCGGCTGCAGGCGCGGGCGTACGCCCACACGGCGGCGTATGACGCCGCGATCTCCGGCTGGCTTGCGGAGCAGCTGGCGAGGGCCCATCCGGANGAAGGCGGCGGCTTCGCGGAATCGCCACCCCTTCCCGAGTACCGGCGNCGGCAGTCGCTCCGCTACGGGGAGAATCCTCACCAGCGGGCAGCGTTCTACGTGGCCGTGCCCCAACCTCGCGAGCCGACGCTGGCGTCCGCCCGGCAGCTGCAGGGAAAGGAGCTCTCCTACAACAACCTTCTCGACGGGTCGGCGGCGCTGGAAGCCCTGAAAGAGCATGCGATGGGCCCGCAAGGGCAGGCGGCGGTCGTGATCGTGAAGCACACGAACCCGTGCGGCGTGGCCAAGGCGCCCACCGTGCTGGACGCGTACCGGATGGCGCGCGATTCCGACCCGGTCAGCGCATTCGGAGGGATCGTGGCCCTCACCCATCCGGTCGATGCCGCGACCGGGACGGCGCTCGCGGAGACTTTTCTCGAGGCGGTGATCGCGCCGGAATTCGAGCGCGGCGCGCTGGAGGTCCTCAAGGCGAAGAAGTCGCTGCGGCTCCTTCAGGTCTCGCTTCTCGCCCAGGGCCGCGACTCGTGGGCTCCCGAGCCGCGCGAGGTGCGCAGCATTCCCGGCGGACTTCTCGTCCAGTCGCGCGACCTGGCGGACGCCGACCCACGAGGCTGGAAAGTGGTCACGCACAGGGCGCCCACGCCGGACGAGATCGAGGCGCTGTCGTTCGCCTGGAGCGTGGTGAAGCACGTGAAGTCCAACGCGATCGTGCTCGCCCGTCGCGACGTCACCNTGGGCATCGGCATGGGGCAGACGAACCGCGTCGATTCGGTCCGCATCGCCGCCCAACGCGCGGGGGAGAAGGCGCGCGGCGCGGTCCTTGGATCGGATGCGTTCTTCCCCTTTCCGGACGGCGTCGAGGAGGCGGCGCGCGCAGGGGTCACCGCCATCGCGCAGCCCGGCGGATCGGTGCGCGACGACGAGGTGATCGCCGCCGCCGACGGCGCCGGCGTCGCCATGGTGTTCACCGGCGTCCGGCATTTCCGGCATTAGCCGCGCCGGCCGAAGGCCGGTTGGCGGCTACTCTTGAGCGCAAACACTCGCAGGCAGGTTATGAAATGGGTCCTGATCGCGCCCGCCGAAGGCGGCTTGGCGACTGCTCTTGGGCCCGAACGCCCGCCAGTCAGGTCATGAAATGCATTCCAAGGTGATCAGGGTCGTCGTCATCGGGAGCGGCGCGCGGGAGCACGCGCTGGTGCGCGCCCTGCGGCGCGGCGGGGGCGCNCGGGAGATCGTGGCCATCCCCGGAAATCCCGGCATCGCGCGGGAAGAGCGCTGCGTTCCCGCGCAGCCGTCGCTGTCGGATGCGGCGCTTGCAGAGTCGCCCGATCTGGTCATCGTCGGCCCCGAGGCGCCGCTCGCGGAAGGGTTCGCCGATCGGATGGCGCAGCGGGGCGTGCCCTGCTTCGGACCGCTGCAGGCCGCTGCCCGGATCGAGTCGTCGAAGGCGTTCGCGAAGGAGATCATGCTCGCCGCCGGGGTGCCCACGGCGCACGCAGCCGTCTTCGAGGATGCGGCGGCGGCGCGTCAGCATGCGCGGGCCCGGGGAGCTTGCGTCGTGAAACTCGACGGGCTCGCTGCCGGAAAGGGCGTGATCGTGGCGGACGATGGCGCCGCGGCTGCGGCGGCGGTCGACGAGCTGTGGAAGCCCGGCGCGAGGCTCCTGATCGAGGAGCGCCTCTCCGGCCGCGAGGTCTCGATCATCGCCCTGTGCGACGGCGAGACCGTGGTCCCCCTGCCGCCGGCCCGCGACCACAAGCGCCTCCTGGACGGGGACCTGGGCCCGAACACCGGCGGGATGGGCGCGGTCTGCCCCCCGTCCGACGCGACGGAGGAGCTGGTCGACTTGACCGTGCGCACCATCCTCGAGCCGACGGCGCGCGAGCTCGCCCGGCGCGGCGCCCCGTTCGTCGGAGCGCTCTACGCCGGGCTGATGCTGACGACGCAGGGGCCCCGGGTGCTCGAGTTCAACTGCCGGCTCGGCGATCCGGAGGCGCAGGCCATCCTGCTGCGGCTGCGCAGCGATCCGTTGCCGCTCTTCTTCGCGGCGGCGCAGCGGCGTCTNGCCGGGCAGAGGCCCGTCTGGGATTCGCGGACCGCGGTGGCGGTCGTGCTCGCGGCGCACGGGTATCCGGGGGCCCCCCGATCGATGGACGAGATCCGCGGCCTGGAAGCGCTGGCCGCCGAGGAGGGCGAGGATCTCTGGGTGCTGCACGCCGGGACGAAACTGCAATCGGGGAAGGTCGTCACCGGCGGCGGGCGCGTGCTCACCGTCGCCGCGCTCGGCACCGGCCCTGCGCAGGCGCGGGCGCGCGCGTACGGCGCCGCGGCCCGCATCTCGTTTGCCGGGATGCAGAGCCGCGCCGACATCGCCGCGGCGGAGATGTAACTGGCGCGGGGCCGGCAAAGACCCGGAGGGCAACTCGACCGCCTGCTCCTCGGCGAGCTCTCGCGCCTGTTCCTCGCGACGCTCGGAGGCGTCGTCCTCGTCTACCTGGTGATCGACTTCGCCGATCGCGCACACACCTACACGGGGCGCGCCTGGGGGCTTGCGGCCGCCGAGTTGTACGCCAACAAGGCCGCCGTGGTCGCCTACCAGCTCGCACCGGTGGCGTTGATCATCTCCGCCTCGCTGCTGGTGACGCTGCTCTCGCGCCGCGGGGAGCTGACGGCCCTGTTCGCTCTCGGCGTCCGGCCGCTNCGACTGGCCGCCCCGATCGCGGTCTTCGCCGCGATCCTCGGGCTCGCGCTCGTCTTGTTGGGGGAGCGGGTGGTCGTAGGCGCCGATGCCCGGGCGGAGGAGATCCAGGTGAAGCGCTTCAACCGCTGGGGGGACTGGGCGACGTATCACACCGGGTCGTCATGGGTCCGGGGGAAGTTCGGGCGCATCTACCATCTCGGCCCCCAGCGCGACGGTGGCTGGGAGCCGGCCACGGTGCTCGAGATCGAGCAGCCGTTCCGGCTTTCCCGCCGCATCGACGCGCGCCGGATCGAGTCCGCCGGACCGGGCAGGTGGCGCCTGTTCGACGCGGTCGAGACCCGCTATGAGCTGTACGGCGGTCCGGGCGGCACCATCTTCGAGCGCCGTGCCGAAGTGCTCATCGAGCTGTTTCCGGAGACCCCCGCCGACCTGCAACTGCGCAGCGGCCGGCCCCGCCAGCTTCCCTGGCGGCAGCTCCGNGAGCAAGTGCGCTTGCGCGAGAAGGCCGGCCAGCCCACCCGCGAGTACGAGGTGGCCCTCGCCGAGCGGGTCGCGACCCCGGTCCACGTGATTCCGGCGGCGCTGGCCGCGGTCGGGTTGACGTTCACGCTGCAGCGGCCGCGGCGCCGGATGCCGCTCGCCGGCGCGGTCGCCCTGGGGATGGCGCTTTCGCTGATCCTCTGGGCAGCCTCGGTGATCTCGCACGCCATCGCCGTCTCGGGCGCGATCTCGCCCTGGGTCGGGGCGGCCATCCCCGGCCTCGTCAGTGCCGCGATCGCGGCGATCGCGCTGCTGCGCGCGTGACCCTGGAGAACCCGGTGGTCTTTCTTGGCTTTACCCGCGCTTTCTGGCACAACGCGCCCCGTCAAGGAGCCGCGATGAAGGGCATCATCCTCGCCGGCGGAACCGGGTCGCGCCTGTTTCCGCTCACCAAGGTGACGAACAAGCACCTCCTTCCGGTGGGACGCGAGCCGATGATCTTCCATCCCGTCCGCAAGCTCACCGCGGCCGGGATCGAAGAGATCCTCGTCGTCACCGGCGTGGAGCACATGGGCGACGTGGTGACGCTGCTCGGGTCCGGCAAGGACTTCGGCTGCCGCTTCACCTACAAGGTCCAGGACGAGGCGGGCGGAATCGCGCAGGCGCTCGGGCTCGCCGAGAATTTCGCCGGCCAGGAGTTGATCTGCGCGATCCTCGGCGACAACATCTTCGCGGACGATATCCGCGCCTACGTGAAGGCGTTCCGCGAGCAGGGGCGCGGCGCGCGGCTCCTGCTCAAGCAGGTCCACGACCCCCAGCGTTACGGCGTCGCCGAGGTGGATGGTTCGCGCGTCGTCCGCATCGTGGAGAAGCCGAAGAAGCCGAAGAGCGATCTGGCGGTGGTGGGGATCTATTTCTACGACTCGCAGGTCTTCGACATCATCCGCACCCTCAAACCGAGCGCCCGCGGCGAGCTGGAGATCACGGACGTCAACAACCACTACCTGCGCGCCGGGACCCTGCAGTGTGACCGTCTCACGGGTTGGTGGACGGACGCCGGCACATTCGACTCGCTGGCGGCGGCGAACGAGCTCGTGAGGCGCAAGTGACTCGGACGGTCCTGGTCACCGGCGGCGCGGGCTTCATCGGCAGCAATCTCGCGCGGTTCTTGCGGCGCGAGCGTCCGGAATGGAAGGTCGTCAACCTCGACAAGCTCACCTACGCGGGCAACGCGGAGTCGGTCGCCGACCTGCGGCAGGACCCCGGACACGTCTTCGTCCGCGGAGACATCGCCAACGCCGAGCTGGTCGAGCACCTGATCCGCCACCACGCCGTCGATGCCATCCTGAACCTGGCGGCGGAGAGCCACGTCGATCGCAGCATCCTCGGGCCGGGGATCTTCGTGCAGACGAACGTCTCCGGCACGCAGGTGCTGCTGGAAGCGGCGCGAACGGCGCGGGTGAAGCGTTTCCTGCAGATCTCCACCGACGAGGTGTACGGCTCGCTCGGCGCGAGCGGCAAGTTCACCGAGGCGAGCACGCTGCGGCCCTCCAGCCCCTACAGCGCCTCGAAGGCGGCGGCGGACCTGCTCGTGCTCGCGTACGGGCATACGTTTGGCCTCGACGTGGTGGTGACCCGCTGCTCGAACAACTACGGACCGTACCAGTTCCCGGAAAAGTTGATCCCGCTGATGATCGCCAACGCGCTCGAAGGCCGCAGGTTGCCCGTCTACGGCGACGGCATGCAGGTGCGCGACTGGATCCANGTGGAGGACCACTGCCGCGCGCTGCTCGCCGCCCTGGAGATGGGCCGCGGGGGCGAGATCTACAACATCGGATCCGACAACGAGTGGCCGAACATCCAGATCGTCGGGCGGCTGCTGGAGATCTTGCAGAAGCCGCGCGAGCTGATCGAGCACGTGAAGGACCGCCCGGGGCACGATCGCCGCTACGCCATCGATGCGGCCAAGGCGCGAGCAGAGCTTGGGTGGTCGCCGCACATCGCATTCCCGGACGGCCTGAAGGGTACCGTCGAGTGGTACCTGCAGAACCGCGGCTGGTGGGAGCGCGTGCGCACCGGCGATTACCGCACGTATTACGACCGCAACTACGGAGCACGATGACCACGGTCGTCGCCGGCGCGAACGGCCTCGTCGGCAGCCGCATCGTCGCGCGGCTCCTGGAGGCGGGAGAGGGCGTGCTCGCGTCCGGGCGGGGACCGCGGCGGTTCGACGCGGGTGCCGCGTACGTGGAGGTCGATCTATCGGTCGAGCCGGAAAAGCTGGCGCGGCTCATCGAGTCGGCCCAGCCGGACGGTGTCATCAACGCGGCTGCCATGACCGACGTCGACGGCTGCGAGAAGAGCCCGCGAGAGGCGTGGGCGCTCAACGTGCGCGCGGTCGAGGTCGCCGCGCTGGCCTGCGCCAGGACCGGGGCCCGGTTGACCGCCGTATCCACCGACTACGTCTTCGACGGCGTGAAGGGCAGCTACACGGAGGACGATCCGCCGAATCCGCGCGGGGTCTACGCCCGGACGAAGCGGTCCGGAGAGGAAGCGGCGTTGATCCTCGCCGCGGACGTGGCGGTCTGCCGGGTGGCCGTGGTGTACAGCGGCCGTCCGGGAGCGAAGAAGACGTTCGCGGCGACCGCGCTCGAGTCGCTGCGCGCCGGCAAGCCGGTGAAGGCATTCACCGACCAGGTCGTCTCGCCCACGCTNGCGGACAATGCCGCCGAGATGGTGATCGGCGTGCACCGCTCCGGTGCGCNGGGCCTGTTCCACTGCGCGGGCGCGACGGAGATCTCGCGCCTCGACTTCTGCCGGGCCCTGGCCGGCAAGCTGCGGGCCGACGAATCGCTGATCGTTCCCGTGCGGGTTGCGGACCTGAAGCTTCCCGCCCCCCGGCCGCTCAGGTGCGGGCTGCGGGTCGACAAGGTGCGGCGCCTGCTGGGCGAGTCGGTCCCGCTGCCGATCGATGCCGCTCTCGATCGGTTCCTCGCGGAGAGCCGGACGTGACCGAGCTCACCGAAGGCGCTCCCGCAGCGGGCACCTTCACGACTGCGCGCAGATCGCCGTTGCGCGAGCTGATCCAGTACCGGCAGCTCGTCGCGATGCTGGTGATCCGCGAGCTGAAGGTCCGCTACAAGCGCAGCATCTTCGGGCTCCTGTGGACGATGCTGAACCCGCTCCTCTTGATGGTGGTCTATACCATCGTCTTCTCCACCATCATGAGGGCCCCGCAGCGCAACTTCGCCATCTTCCTGCTCTCGGGCCTCTTGCCCTGGCTGTTCTTCAGCATCGCGGTCCTGCAGGGCCTGCACTCCATCCTCGTCAACCAGGAGCTGATCCGGAAGGTGCGGCTGCCGCAGGCGGTGTTTCCGCTGTCGGTGGTCGGCTCGAACCTGGTCAACTTCGCCCTCTCCTTCGTTCCGCTGCTGCTGTTGATGGCGGTCGTCCGGCAGCCCTTCACGGCCGCGCTGCTCTTCCTGCCGCTGGCGATGCTGATCCTCACCATCTTCATCAGCGGCGTGACGCTGCTCTTCGCTACCTTCACGGTGTTCTTCCGCGACGTGCGACACCTCGCGGAGGTCGGGCTGCAGATGCTGATGTACCTGTCCCCGGTCGTCTATGACCTGCAGATGCTCGGGCAGCACGACACCTGGTGGTTCCGTGCGTTCCGCGTGTTTCTACAGATGAACCCTCTCACCTACATGGTGGGGCTGGTGCGCGATCCCGTCTATTACGGGCGCGTTCCCCCGCTCATTGGAGTTGCCGTCGCCTGCGGGGCCGCGCTCGGAGCGCTGTTCATCGGATTCTCGGTCTTCAACCGGCTCGCGCCGCGGCACATCCACTACCTGTGAGGAACGGCGAGATCCGCATCCGCGACGCCGGCGTGTGCTACCGGCTCTACCGCGAGAAGGTGAGCACGCTGAAAGAGGCGGTGGTGAACCGCTTCCGGCACCTTCGCTCGGCGGAGATGTTCTGGGCCGTGCGCCACGTCTCGCTGGAGATCGAGCCGGGCGAGGCCATCGCCCTGGTCGGCCACAACGGCAGCGGCAAGAGCACCTTGCTGAAGACCATCGCCGGCGTGCTGATGCCGGACGAAGGCGANGTGCTCGTGCAGGGGCGGATCAGCCCGATGATCGAGCTCGGGGCGGGTTTCGATCCCGAGCTGTCCGGCCGCGACAACATCTTCCTCAACGGGGCGCTCCTCGGCTTCTCGCGCCGGCAGATGGAGGGGAAGTTCGATCGCATCGTCGCCTTTTCCGAGCTGGGCGACTTCATCGACATGCCGATCAAGAACTACAGCTCGGGAATGTACGCGCGGCTTGGCTTCGCCATCGCCCAGGACGTCGAGCCGGACATCCTCATCGTCGACGAGGTGCTCGCGGTCGGCGACGAGCGCTTCCAGGAGAAATGCAAGGCGCGCATCCGCGACTTCCGCGCCGCCGGGATCACTTTCTGCTTCGTCTCCCACAACTACGAGGCGGCCAGGGAGCTCTGCCCGCGAGCGGCCGTGCTCCACCACGGCCGCCTTGCGTTCGACGGGCCCATCGTGCAGGCGTGGGAACGGTATCGCGAGCTCGAGCGGGGGCCGGCGCCGGGACCGCAGATCGAGGCGAGCTAGCCGCTCCCGCGCCGAAGGCGCGGGGATTGCGGCTATGCTTTTGGCTGTACCTCTCCTCGATTTGGTGACCCGGTCGCACCCGCGCGTACAGCGCCGCATGCGCCGCCGGGCCTGGGTGACAGCGCGATGACAGCGCCGCGTTACCAATGCAGACAATCCCGGAGGGAACTTGGTCTACGCATTTTTCATCTCGCACTGGCTTCTCAGCGTGCTCTTCCAGAGCCTCTTCCAGCACCGCTACGCGGCGCACCGGATGTACGAGTTGTCGAAGCGCACCGAGCGCGTGCTGCACTTCCTCGCCTTCCTGGTGCAGGGGAGCTCGTATCTGGATCCGCGCGCCTACGCCATCCTGCACCGGGAGCACCACGCTTTCAGCGACACGGATCGCGATCCGCATACGCCGTGGCTGCACTCCAACGCCCTGTCGATGATGTGGCAGACGAAGAAGCGGTATTCGGATTACGCGCACCGGCGCCTGGCACCGGAGCCCCGGTTCGACGGCGGGTTTCCGGAATGGCCGTGGCTCGACCGCTTCGCCGACTCATGGCCGACGCGCATCGCCTTCGGGACGATGTATTCGCTCTTCTACCTCGCGTTTGCCACGCACTGGTGGCAGATCGCCTTCATGCTGCCCTTCCACTTCGTGCTGGGACCGGTGCACGGCGCGATCGTGAATTGGGCCGGCCACAAGTACGGGTATCAGAACTTCGACAACGGGGACAAAAGCCGCAACACGCTGCCCTTCGACTTCCTCACCATGGGCGAGTTGTTCCAGAACAACCATCACAAGTGGGGCGCGAGCCCGGACTTCGCCGCGCGCTGGTTCGAAGTGGATCCCGGCTGGCAGGTCCTGAGGCTGCTCGCCGCGGCCCGCATCGTCAGCATCCGCACGCCTCAGCGCGCCGTGTTCCCGGAGCCGCTTCCCAAAGCTGCGTGATAAGACCGCGGCGTGACCGAGTCGTGGGGCCGGTACCCGCAGGCCAGGCACACCGCTGAAGTCCGCCTGCACTGGCGCGCAGGTCTGGCATTGCCGCTGGTCGGCCCGATGCTGGCGTACGGGCAGGGGCGCAGCTACGGCGACTGCTGCCTGAACGACGGCGGCAAGCTCCTGCGCACCGCGGGCCTCGACCGGTTCATCTCCTTCGATTCCAACTCGGGCCTGCTGCGCTGCGAAGCCGGGGTCACCCTGGGCGAGATCCTGCGGCTGATGGTTCCGCGCGGTTTCTTCCTCCCCGTGGTCCCGGGGACCAAGCACGTATCGGTGGGCGGCGCGATCGCCAACGACATCCACGGCAAGAACCACCATCGCGCGGGCACGATCGGCGCGCACGTCCGGCGGCTCGAGCTGCTGCGCTCCGACGGGCAGGCGAGAGAGATCGGGCCCGAGGACCGGCTCTTCCAGGCGACGCTGGGCGGGCTCGGGCTGACCGGGTTGATCACCTGGGCCGAGGTCGCGCTGCGGCGAATCCCCGTCGCGGCGGTGCGCATGGAGGCGATCCCGTTCGCCGGGCTGGACGAGTTCGTCGCGCTGTCCGACGAGAGCGACGCCGGGTACGAATACACGGTGGCCTGGCTTGACGTGGTCTCCCGCGCACAGCGCGGAATCTTCTTTCGTGGAGATCACGTGGCCGGCGCCGTTCGCGCGCCCCGGGCCCGGACGGCGGTGCCCACCGATCTTCCCGTGGTCAACACCCTGACGGTGCTCGCGTTCAACGCGGCGTATTACGCGGCCCAGAAGCTCGCGGGCCGCTCGCGCTTGCAGCACTGGGACCCGTTCTTCTTCCCCCTCGACGGCATCGGGCACTGGAACCGGCTCTACGGCCGCCGGGGATTCCTGCAGTTCCAGTGCGTCGTTCCCACGCGGGAGGCGCTCGGTGAGCTGCTGCGGTCGGCGCCGGCTTCGCCGCTCACGGTCCTGAAGCGGTTCGGGGCCGCGGCGTCCCCCGGGATGCTTTCCTTTCCTCGTCCGGGGTTCACGCTGGCGCTGGATGTGCCCAATCGCGGCGAGGAGACGTTCGCGCAGCTCGCGCGGCTGGAAGCGGTCGCCATGGAAGCGGGTGGAGCGCTCTACCCTGCGAAGGACGCCCGGATGTCGAAGGACACCTTCGCGCGCTCCTTTCCGCGGCTTGCGGAGTTTTCAGGTCACGTCGATCCGGCGTTCTCGTCGTCGTTCTGGCGGCGGGTGACGCGGTGAAGGTGCTCGTGCTCGGTGCCACCTCCGCCATCGCGCAGGCCACGACGCGGATCTGGGCGGAGAGGGGAGAGGAGCTACTGCTCGTGGCCCGCGATCCGCAGAAGCTGGCGGCGGTGGCGGACGATCTGCGGACGCGCGGCGGCACGGTGGCGACGCTGGTGCACGACCTGAACGAGGACGCCGCGGGCCTCGTGGCGCAGGTGGGCGCCCCCGATGTGGTGCTGCTCGCGCAGGGGATGCTCGGCGACCCGAACCGCCGCGACCGCGATCCCGATCATGCCGAGCTGATCCTGCGCACGAACCTGGTCTCTCCGCTGCGGCTGCTGACGCTGCTCGCNCCGGCGTTGCCGGCCGGAGCCTGCATCGCCGCGCTCTCCTCGGTGGCCGGCGATCGAGGGCGCGCGAAGGTGGGGCCGTACGGGGCCTCGAAGGCCGGACTCGATTCGTTCCTCTCCGCGCTCCGGCAGCGGTTGCAGGCTTCGGGAGTACGGGTTCTCGCCTTGAAGCCCGGCTTCGTGGATACGCCGATGACGGCCGCACTGCCGAAGACGGCCCTGTTCGCCAGTCCGGCGCAGATCGGCGGCGGGATCGTCCGCGCGGTGGATGCCGGCCGCGACGCAGTCGTTTACTTGCCGTGGTGGTGGCGCCTGATCATGCTGGCGATCAAGGCGCTGCCGGAACGCGTCTTCAAGCGCCTCAAGTTCTGAAGTGATGACCCTTCTCCCGCTCCTCGAGGCGATGCGCCCGCGCCAGTGGAGCAAGAACGTCTTCGTGCTGGCCGGCATCGTCTTCGCCGGCAGGCTCTTCGAGGCCCGCGCCGAGCTGCGCGTGCTGGCCTGCTTCGCGCTCTTTTGCGCGGCGTCGAGCGCCGTCTATCTCGCCAACGACGTGGCCGACCGCGCGATCGACGCGCACCATCCGCTCAAGCGGACGCGGCCGATCGCGTCGGGACGGCTGTCGCCCGCCCTGGCCATCGCGGCGTCCGCCGTTCTCACGTTGGTGGCGCTGGCGGGGACGGCGCTGCTGAACCGCGCCACGCTGGCCGTCACGGCGGCCTACCTCGCATCGACGTTCGCCTACAGCCTGGGGCTCAAGCGTGCGTTCCTGCTCGACGTGATGATCGTGGCGGCCGGGTTCGTGCTTCGCGCGGTCGCAGGCGCCTCGTGCATCGAGGCGGAGATCTCGCCCTGGCTGCTGGTCTGCTCGTTCCTGCTGGCGCTCTTTCTCGCCCTGGGCAAGCGCCGCGCGGAATTGGTGCTGCTCGGCCAGGACGCCACCAACCATCGCGTGGCCCTCGGGAGCTACAGCCTGCCGCTGGTGGACAGCTGGCTCACGGCCTTGGCGGGCGCCGCGATCGTCTCCTATGCGCTGTACACGCAGTCCCAGCGGACGGTCGAGCACTTCGGCACCACCAATCTCCTCTATACGGTCCCGTTCGTCATCTACGCCCTGTTCCGCTACCAGCATCACGTGGTCCGCCAGGACGCCGGCGGAGATCCGGGCAGCCTGCTCCTGCAGGATCCCGGTCTTTGGATCGCCCTGCTCGGGTGGGCGATCACGGCCGCGGTGGTGATCTACCGCTGAGCGCGCGCAGCGCCGCACCTGCGCCCGCGGCGGCCGCGCGCAACTCCGCCCAGGCGAGCGCGGGACGGACGCGCAACAGCTCCAGCGGCGCCTTCACCGCGGCCCGGTAGAGCACGGTGAGCGCGACGAGGAGGGCCGCCTTCGGGAGCGGCTGGTGGCGCGCGAGCGTGCGCAGATGTCCCACGGCCAAAAGGTAACGCTGCGCCGGCGACCCAGGGCCGAAGGTCGCTCCGAATCGATGTCGCGCGGTCGCTCCGCGCACGTACCACGAGCGGTATCCGGCTCGCGCGGCGCGGAGCGAGAGGTCGACGTCCTCGTAGTACGCGAAGTACCCGGGATCGAAGAGGCCGGTCTCGCGCAACATCGAGGTCCGGAGCAGGGCGGCCCCGCCGCTCACTCCCGCGACTGGCCCGTCCGTGCGCGTCAGTTCCGCGACGGGCACACGGAAATCGCGATCCCGGGCACGCCCGAGCGCGTCGATGACGAGGCCGGTGGAGTTGACCACTTCTTCGCCGCGGAAGAGCAGGGTGCCGGTGAACAGGCCCGCCTCGGGATGCGCTGCCGCGGCCTCGAGCAATCGGCGAAGCCAGTCCGGCGAGACCGCCACGTCGTTGTTGATCAGCGCCACGAATTCCGCGCCCGCATCGAGTGCGCGGCGCATCGCCTCGTTGTTCGCCCGCGCGTAGCCGGCGTTCTCCGCCAGCCGGAGGTGCTCGACTTCCGGGAACTCCCGCGCGAGCAGCGGCCCCGTTCCGTCGCTGGAGGCGTTGTCCACCACCACCAGGTGCACGCGGGCGCGCGCATCCTGTCCGCGCAGCGCCGCGAGGCATTCGGGCAAGAGGTGCGCGCCGTTCCAGGTGACCACGACGGCGTGCACCCGCTGGCCCTCCGGTGCTACACCCTCGGGTCCCTTGCTCGAGGTGGGAATCAACGCCGCTCCTCTCGCCGCCGAGCGCACCGGAGTAGGGCGTTACATCGCCGGCCTGCTCGACGCGCTCGCCGCCATGAAGCCCGACGGAGTGCGCGCGCGCCCGCTGTTCCTCCCCGGCGCGCCCACCCGCGGGCTTCGGACCGTCCTGAAGCGGCTCCCGTTCGCGTACTCCCTCGCCGATGCCGCCCGCGCCGCGGTGCTCTGGCGCGAGCGGCCCACCGTGTACCACGAGACCAACCACGTCGCGCCTCGCTTTCGCGGCCCCGTGGTGTTGACGGTCCATGATCTCTCGACCGTGTTGTACCCGCAGACGCAGGAGCCGGCGCGAGCCCGGCACTTCGCGAGGAAGCTGCGATCGGCGCGCCACGCCGAGCGCGTGATCGTCCCCACCGAGGCCATCGCCCGGGAAGTCGTCGAGCATCTCGCCGTCCCGCGCGAACGCGTCCGCGTCATCCACCACGGCGTCGATGCGCGATTCAGCCCGGCGCAAGTGCCGCGGGGCCGGTTCGTGCTCTACGCGGGCGACGCCGGTCCGCGAAAGGGGCTGGCGACGCTTCGGTCGGCGCTGCCGGAGGGAGTGGAGCTGAAGACCGCCGGTCCCGGGCATGGTTACGTCAGCGAAGACGAGCTGCTCGCCCTCTATCGTGCCGCGGCGGTTTTCGTCCTGCCCTCACTGTACGAGGGCTTCGGCTTTCCCCTGCTGGAGGCGATGGCCTGTGGAGCGCCGTGCATCGCCAGTGACGATCCCGCGCTGGCCGAGGTTTCCGGTGGCGCGGCCCTCCATTTTCCCCGGGGAGACCCGGGCGCGCTGCGGCTGCTGCTAGGGCGGGTGCTCCACGATCCGCCGCTGCGGGACGATCTGTCGCGCAGGGGCATCGAACGCGCGCGCGCCTTCCCCTGGGAACGGTCCGCGGCGCAGCACGTCGAGGTCTATCGCGAGGCGGGGCGGTGAGGGTCGCGTTGGTGCACGACTGGCTCACCGGCCTGCGCGGCGGCGAGCGCGTCCTCGAGCAGCTCTG
>JGI25384J37096_10000126_pt1 | contig 17789 bp, 19 predicted proteins | sample GraSoi013_1_40cm_4_FD_37096 | JGI IMG/M metagenome (IMG submission 37096)
TATACCCTAGGTTGTTGCGTCCCATTGTAAACGTCCAGCATATATGACAAGCCGAGTAGTGATATCCAGAGACATATGACAGCAATGGATATCCCTCGATACCAGCCGGGGGAAGCATCACGGCCAGCAATTGCAAAAGGTCCGAGCGATGATCAGTTGAGGAATCTTCTTTCGGCGTTGATATCGTCGTCCCAAGATCTGAATGTGAGAGTGTGGCTCGACGGGGTCTACACAGATATCGAAAATGCCCAAGTGCGGGGTGAATGGATGAAGGGCCGCGAAGTCTATTTCAAAGTTGAAGGAAGCGTCGACGGAGTCAAGACCNCAATNGAGCGGTCAGGNGGGGCCAACCGTTGACCCTAGAGAACCGAAGATGGAAGGCCTTTCTGCGACTGACAGGCGAGACACTNGTAGAAAGGGACGACGAGATCTTAGACGAGTTCAAAGGATTCGTTAACGCACTAAAACGGGTAGGGGTAGACTACTCGATAATAGTCAATGTTGAGGGAGGCCGGGCCGAGCGCTTCCTTGGACGAACCGGACCAATCCGAGCAACAGCACACGCTCCAACTATTGAAAGAAGACGGTACAAGAGTTCGGAGGCTGGACCATAAATGGCCAAGTTCATAATGTCGATTGGAGACGAAGCGTTCAAACTCCTATCGTTCGAAGCAACGAATAGAGACGTCACAGTTCAGCAATTGCTCAGAGCTGTCATAGTGCCAGAATGGATAAAACACAACATGGACGGCCAGACCCAACTGGCCGCAGGTGCGATTAGGCCGATCTACGGAGTTGAACCTAGGCGTAGCGACCCAATCGCCGCATCGCCAGTAAACAGGCTTAGAACCTAGAGACTGCCCTGTCTAGCCAGTGTCAACATTTTCGTGTCTTGACGCTGGTTACATGACTCTTTAATAGTGCCACGGGAGGNAGTCAGTCAGAGCTGACAATAGAAGTTGGCAGACTTCTGCTCCAGATGCGGAAAGACGTTGAGCCTTATCGATCCTCTACTTGAGCTTAAAGGCCTCCGGTTCTGTGAGGACTGCTATCCAGACGTCAAACGGGAACACGCGGCAACAAGCATGTCAGAGAAGATGGACAAGAGACAACGTGTAGCTTTCGCCGACGATGACACTGACGAGAATCTTCGGGGCTCGATAATCAAGGGGAAGCAGGCTCTCGCCTTGAAAGAGACGGAGTTCAAGTGGGATAATCCATCACTGTCCCTTATAGCGAGCGCATTGAGAATTCTTACGGAACAGAACAAGATAATCATGAAGCAGAACGAGCTTATCCTTAGAGAACTAGAGACAAGACCTACCACTGTTAGATCAAAGTAGATAGTCTACCGAATCCTACGAAACTCTCTGGGCCCCCGCGTTGATGCTTGGTCCCGGGGGCCGGAACTTCCCAGGACTGTTTTGTCCTGTTTTGAACCGGCGACATTTCGGGGTCTTTCGCGGAGCCTCTCCGGTTTCAACTGTTAGCCTAGAAGGCTGACTCGCATGCGCGCTAGGCGCACACCTACAGCGTCTCCGTCGCACGAAGGCGACTCGGAAGCTCTTCCAGGCTGAGCTACCCCGGGACGACGCCCACCGGGTCCTCATGATTAGTTAAGACTTGTCGGGAGAAGCCTGGTGATTCTCCCGTATCCACCGGGCCAAGTCTCGGAGAGCAATGTTGGATGAGACATCTATCACCGGAACCTCCATGTTGCCCACCCGGATCATATTGTTGTACTTGGCCATAGGCGCGTGCGAGACGTTTGAGGCGTAGATCTTACCCTTTACATACTCATCCGGCAAAGCCTCCGGTTCGACGAAATCTGCGAGAAAGACGACCCCCTCTGCCCAGTACAGCGCCATTGGCTGACCCGAGACGTTCATGACGAACGCGATCATCGAAGCTAGGTTCTGCTGCGAAGTGAAGCTCGTTAGACCCGTTACGACTATTTCCTGGGGGGGCGAGTGAATGATCGAGACCAAAGTGGCGCTCCGTGAACCTTCCTCCTCCGCCAGTGTTAAGCCTTAACCCAACATCCTAGGCTTCAGTCAGAATTCTCCGCTAGACGAGGCTGAGCTCTCAAATCTATCATCTGAAACTTTCTCGAGACAGACTGCTGCAAACCGGGGCGTTGGTGCGCTGAAACAGTTATTAGGCATCAACTAGAACATTTTCGGTAGTATGTGAACAAACCCTCCTCATCATGTACCCAAACGCCTACTGTCGAGGTTGGATCTATCACAGAAGGATATATCAGAACACAATAGTGTTCAGTTGTATCCGATTTTGCAGTTTTCGGGAATCGCCGACTGTCCGAGTACATTTAAACACATGTGAACTCAACACGAACACAACTGCTTAGTTACGCATATAAGCTACGCCAAACTATTCTGAAGCAATCATGTTGAGAAGCTATCAGTTCAAGAACAAGACAAAAAGCGTCACAAGGACGGTAAGGATTGATGAGGACATCGACTACCAGTTGGAAAAGCTGGCACACGAACAACGCGTAAGTGTCAACTACTTCGCAAACCAAGCCCTTAGAAAATTCGTCGAATGGGACGTCTTTGCCGACAGACTGGGCTTCGTCACGCTGCCCTCAGACATTTTCGAGAAACTAGTAGGATTCGTCACTGACGAGCAAGCCAAAGAGCTCGGCGGCTGGTTCGGAAAGAACCTAGCCAAGGACCTGATAGCTTTCCTCTTCAAACGAGTCGACCTCGAAACATCGGTCCGAGCACTCGAGCTACTCGGTCCCAGATACGGAAAGGCTTTCAGATTCGAATACACGAACGATGGACATCTGACAACTGTAATACTGAACCATGGATTCGGCCGAAAAGCCTCTCTCTTCTACGGCGAAGCGGTCAAAGCCCTGCTGAAAGACCTCGTCAACACGACAGTAGACATCGGACTGAGCGAGCACCAGGTCTTCGCGCAAATAGTGGGGCCGAACGAGTTTCGGATCACAATGGCCCCAGCCAACGCCCCTTCCATCGCTCCAGTGCATCCACTGCAGAAACCCTAGATTTTCATAACGATCCGCAGAGACACTCGGTGTCTCTCCGGACCCCAAAATCATTTTCAACTAAATTTTTCAGTAAGATTTCTGATTGCCAACCAGGGATCGGGAAACACGATCACCAACAACTCTTCTCGTTGGAATCATTGTCCGACCTTCTCCGATGGTAGTCTTCCACAGTGGATGGTGGTTCCCACTCTCCGCTCTGAGCTTTGACCATACCGGATGAAAGCACGCGCATATCGAGTTCATACCCGGTCTCCACCGATTCTCCCCTGTCATTTCTTTCGTAGGCTATGATAAAGAACCGATGGCAGTCCTGGCACATCTGGATGTTCGTCTTGCTCAGAACATGGGAATGTTTCTCATCGACAGTCGTAGTCGACTGAGACGACCTCCTATGGATCCTTTAGCCGAATCCACTGAACCGAGTCTGTCTTCTCGGATCTTAGGCTCCTCTCACGCTTGGTTGTTCCGGATGTAGCCCGATTACTTGTTCGCGAATCGATGAGTCTTCAAGGCGTGGCATCTCGACTCTTATTGTACGATCTTCTTCGAGCGATCTCTTTGACGCTTCCAAGAGTCTTACAACGCTTGCTCCCAGCGTGCCACTGGCAATGTTTTGGTAGGGTTCGGGCGACGGGTTGTGCTCGATGCAACTCGCAAAGTGCAGTACTTCCTCTCTCAGTGTATTGTTTGGTAGAACAAGCACTGGTTCAGCTCCACCTTTTCGTTGTAGGATGAGCCTCTGGTCGATGCAGTCAAGCCGGGCTGCTCCATCGCTCCCGACTACGCTAACATCCCGATGCTTTTCCATGTCCAGCCAGCTCAATTCTATGCCCGCGTCGAGCCCGCTTGGATGTTCGGAGTAGATGTTGGCCATCTCGTATCCCGCGTTTGTCCTGAAGCCTCTGCCTCTGCAGGAGACTTTCCTGGGCCATGTGTCAAGCAGGTTGTTGCAGATGTCAAACGGGTGGGGACCCAGATCCGAGATCACTTCCCTGTTAGTCTGGGAGGCGAGGAGCCCTGTCCATTTGAGATGGAGATAGTAAAGGTCTCCCAGAACTCCGCTTGTCATGAGCCGTCGCAGTGCTCGGACGCCGTTGTTGAATCTGTGAACGTGGCCCGTGCATAGAACTCTGCCGTGTTCTTTTGCCAGTCTTACCAGCTCGAAGGCGTCGGCAGAGTTTGCAGCGAGAGGTTTCTCGACCAGTACGTGTTTCCCTCTCCTGATGAATTCGGATGCAATCTGGAAGTGTGTATTGTTCGGAGAGCATATGTGTACAGCCGAGACTTTGGGATCAGATAGTAGGTCGTGATAGTCCGAACGGTAATCGAGCTGTCCAAACTCCCTCCTACAATACTCAATCGCGTCGGGTGAGCTGTCCACTACTGATCGCAGGCCCAGATTGAAGCCGTCTCTGGAAAGCCCCAAGATCTCAGAGATGACCTTGCGTCCCCAATAGCCCGCGCCGATCACAGCGATGTTTATCCGTTCCATTGCTCTGTCTGATAATCGGCCTCTTTCCATATAATCGGGACGTTTACAACCGGTCAACGGAGTTTGTCATGAGCCAAATCCTGTCAACCAGAATACAACTGGTTACAGGTGCAACCAAAGTCTAACCCGGCATCGTGTCCGCTGGGTCGGTCTCAGAGGAGCAATCACAACACTCCGATAGACAGAGGCTGCAATAGCTACAAAAGAGAACTGACGGTTCTGAGCATGAAGGGCATATCCTTCCTTGACCATCTGTCTGTTCCATCATGGTCATGAACTCAGCTTCCTGTGCTCACGATATTACTCTCGTGTCCACAACTGCCGCGGTTTGCTTGGGCCCTAGTTAGTCTGAACACTAGTGATGAATAGAGTGTGCTGGCTGAGCATTTGTGGACATCCCACCCAAATATTTCTGCGTCGATATCCTCCCTTAGAAAATACTTTGACCGAACAAGCTAGCTCTACGCTCTACTCAAGAAAACCCGCACGATGGCCACTAGCCGTCTGTCTAACGGCGATCATCCTAAGCGCTCTCATTGCCCTACCCGCTACGATTGTCGCTGCCTTCCCCGTGGACAGCGCCGGCTCCTGGAACCCCAATGTCCCATGCTCATCACCATGGATAGTTCGCATCTCCGACATCACAGACAACATGACCGGCTCCAGCTCTTACAGCAACAGCCTCTTCTCCCCAGGAATCACCGAGAACCCATACATCTCGGGCTCGCAGGGTGCCAAGAGGTGGCTGACACCAGGGGCTACACCGTCTGGCTGGCATAGTCCTGGACCCTCGTGTACTATCACCAATTCGAAGGGGCAGGTTGTCGCTGCCTTCGTCGAGATCAACGGGGTCGGACGGGCATTCTGGAACTATCAGGACTGCAGCGCAAGCTATGATACTGTGAATGGGGGCACGCCTATGCCATCGGGCCATTGGTGTGACAGCTACGGCAACCTATTTGATCCAGCGCTCGTACCCAACTATTCCACGTCGTGCACGTCAGCTTCAGATCCCACGTGCTGGGGCAGGATCCATGTGGAAATTGACCGTGACTGGCTTGCCGCCGGATACTGTGGAACAGGAACAGCATGCGACAACAATACTCTGGTCCAGCAGACCACGTCAGCATCCGCAACGACTCTGATTGATGTTCAGGGCTTTGTCTTCTGGGACAGAGACCATGTTAACGAGACTTGGCACAGCTTCTCGGGATGGGAGCTACACGCACTAACGGCCTGGCGTATCCATCAGTTGCAGCCTCCCCCACCCCCTCCAGACTTCACTATCAGCGCAAATTCATCCAGTATGAGCCTTAGCGCAGGAACCTCTGGTTCATCCACGATCTCGCTGACGAGCCTCAACGGATTTACCGGCGCTGCGACGCTCACGGCTACCGTGACAGGGCCGATCACACTCGACAATCCCACCACGTCGCTCAACCCCTCAAGCATCACCCTTGCGGCTGGCGGGACCGGCTCCTCAACCCTGACCGTTTCAACCAGCCTTCTGACAACGCCTGGCACTTACACAATAACTGTCACAGCTTCCAGCGGGACACTGTCCCACAGTACAACCGTGACCGTAACCGTTGGACTGCCTCTGCTATAGCGGGGGTCAGCCATCAAACACCCCCTTTTTTTCTCATCCTAACATGTTCTCAGGCCCTAACTCGAGTGAACTTGGAACGCTCTATGGAGGCAACACGACCAATCCTGTGTCTCCCACCGGCACGGCTATGTGGCTAACATGATTGATATCAGATACCCTAAGCTAGTTTGCGCTATCACGAAGCTGTTGACNAGCCAGCTTGGGTAGAGCGCCATTACAGTCCAGACANGGAGAGGTTCCGAGGCGATATCGTGGATTCTATGCTGCTCAATGATGATCCCGAGGAGAACCCAGGCGTTGGCCCACAATTGGTTACTAGTGCATCGACTATGAGTAGACGGCTAGAGTCGGATTACAGGTTATCTCAAAGGATTGCATGTAATCAAGCAGACTTATTGGCAGGGGCCGACCTAGTATCCTTGTATCTATTGAGTCTGGAACCAGGTTGGCATAGATTCCTGGAGAAACAATGAAGAAGCGCTATCCTCTTATCATCATCGGCCTATCATTGATCGCGATTCTTGGACCGGTCGTCTATCTGCGTATGTTTCTTCTTTCTGACCCCCCTCCTGTCCACCATACTCTCTCTGCTCTCCATGTGGAGGGGGCGCGGATCGTCGACGCGAACGGTCGCGATGTGACCCTCGTGGGACTTAACTATGGAGACCATCCTCGCAACCTGCCCGCCATGACTGGGGACCCTGTGGCAAACGCATGGAGAATCAAGAACACGGGTTTCAACGCTGTCAGACTTGTCAAGGAGTGGGGGGCACTAGAGAACAGCTCAAGTCCCAGCGATATTTCGTACAATGAAAACAACTTCACACTCCTATCGAACCAAATCAACGGCCTGACTAGCCAAGGTCTCTACGTGATCATCAAGCTCCACGCTGACGCCGACAACTCCTACGACAACCAGAGCTTGTTGCGCTTTTTGGGTCCTTCCCAATACTGCAACACATATGGAGACTATCTCAGCAAGATGGGTGACACTTTCTTCATGACAAATTCATCTTTGGCAACGTCCGGCTTCTATCATCTCACACAGTTATGGCTCAAGATCTCACGCATTACATCGGATAATCCCATGGTGGTCGGCTACGACCTTCTAAACGAGCCGGTCAATTGTTCGACTACATCTCCTTCTACAATAAGGGCCGCATGGCACGCCAGAATAGGAGAGCTACTCAAAGCCCTCAGAGACACAGACGATAACAGGATCGCGTTTATCCAGGAAGCACCCTTCTTCTCCTACTACGGAGGCGGAGCGGGCGGAGCTGTCTTCAGTCCCTATTCAGACCCGCTTTCGAATACTGTCAGCTCTATTCACTGGTACAGAGATGAATACCCCGTTCCTTCTAAATCATGGCAAGCTTGTTCAGGTGACCTGCAAACTCTCAGGAACTATTACGGAAATGTGACCGGACCTTCAGGATCGATGTGCTCCAATGCTCCAATTTACGCATACCAGGCCCAAGAAAACTTCACGAGTCAAGCCTTCGACATCGGCGAATTCGGAGCAAACTGGGGGAACATCCCCGGCGACGTAAACGAACAATGGATCATCAATTCCACACTGCTCTTTAGAGCGCAGCACCTCACAGGCTGGTTCTACTGGTCTTCCAACACGACTGGAACATGGATACCTGACATCACCGGCAATTTCACTCTGGCGCTTTCTCCTGATACTGTCACACTTACCGGACCCGCCAACATGGTCAATACCACACTCACGGTGACGACAACCCACCCCTTCACAAATACGGCGACGATCAGCTTCACAACCAACGACCCTTTCACTAACTCAACACTAGGACCAGTTATCCAGTTCATCGCAGCGAACGCCAAGCCTGCCCCAGCCGGAGGGAGCATCAGTGTAGTTGTGTCCGTATCACTCGGACAGCCTATCACGAGCAAAACCTACAGGTTTGCCATATATGCGTCCACGGAGTCAGGATTAACAAACACAACAATCCTCACCGTCNTAATCAACTAGCCCAGCCCATCGATCCCAGGAACTTGCCCCCCGTTTACATAACAACTTAATGACCATGGCGCCCAGGGCGGGATTCGAACCCGCAGTGCGCTCGATGCATTTCATCGAGTGTCGCACGGGTGACAGCCGTGCATACTCTCGGCCGGCTCCCGCTAGCCGCGGACCGGGCTATACTACCTCAGCGCGTCCGATTCAACGGACGGGGCGCGAGCCCGGAATTTTCTGTCCTGGGCAACCACGCTACGCGAAAGCTACGAAGCTTAAACCTTCCTCATCATATTCAGGAAAAATCCTGTCGTTAACCACTGATAGTCAAGGACGGTCTCGACAAAGGCTAAATCCGGATCAACTATGGACAGTTTAAGGAAAGCCTTCCGATGGTAGCGTTCGCCGCCCCTTCTCTCGGCACCGGATTAATCAGTATTCTGATAGGCTTCCTCATAGTCTTCATCATCTATCTCCTAGTCATCGGATTCGTTCTATGGTTGGCAGGGGAGATAGTAGTTGGAAGGCGGGTCACTTTTGGCGAGGCCCTTGGGGTCGCGGGCGTCGGGACATTTCTTGTCGGAGCAATAGTCGTGTTTCTCCCGTGGCCATTCGGTCTCCTCGTGGGCCTGTTGGTCTTTCTCCTCCTGGTGAAACACTACTTTAGAACGGGATGGCTCGGAGCGATAGGTGTTGGAATAATGGCAATCGTCGTAGGAATCGTCATCGCCTTTGTACTTGTTGCNGTCGGCCTTGCAGCCATATTCGTGCTGCCGCGGTTCTTCTAGCCCACAGGTCTCGCGGGCCGAGAGTAGCCAGCTTGGCACTGCATAGTTAGGATTTGAAAGAAGAAATTGAAGGAGTCGAACCCGACTCCTTCGGGAGAGTTGGGAAGTGTCAATGCCCCAGCAGGTATAGGGCTAGGCTTCCTCTTCTTGCTTAGAGTCTTCCTGCTCTGAAGAACAGCCACATGTGTCGCACATTGTTCTTCTAAACATAGATTGCACTCTCTCGTTTATTTAAAGATAGAGAATTGTACAGTAAACTTCTCGTCAGGTTCGAGTGTCAAGGGACGCTTCTAAGCCAGCCCAAGAGAGCCGCGAGAGCTTCTTGTGTCCCTTCGGTATGGGCCGGTTTCTCGCCTGGTCTCTTGAAACTGTGATCTCCATTCTCTATCCAGTGTAGCTGGGCGTTTGGGCCGATCCTTGCAACAACCTTCTCGAGCAGAGACTTTCCAGCGAAGCTGTCCCTCGTTCCTGACAGGAAGATCATTGGTCTCGTAATCCGGTAGAGGTGCGTGTCCCGCAACTGTTCAGTCCTTCCCGGCGGGTGCAAAGGGTATCCTAGAAAGAAGAGGCCGTCGACATCGACCCCGTCCGTCGCAGCGACCTGTGATGCGATTCGGCCTCCCATCGATTTTCCCCCAATGAAAATGCGATCGGGATCGTGTTTGTTCTGCCTGGCCTGTTCGATGACTGCCCGGTAGCTTCCCTCCAATATGTCGGTCCTGTCAGGCACCTTTCGATGGGCTTCCATGTATGGAAAATTGAACTTGACCGTGATGAAACCCTGCTTTGCCAACTCAGTATGGAAGTAACGAATGAACGGCGAGTGCATGGGGCCGCCCGCACCATGAGCAATGATGAGGCATGTGGCAGGATCACGCACCTTCGACGGGATGCCGTAGACAATACTCGTTTCGCCTCCCTTCGCAAGTTTGAGCGTCGACTGCTCGAGCCTGTAGGACTCGCTTGATGCTTCCAAAGTCTCTCCGAGATTGACGTGGCTACTTTAGTTAAAGCTCTGGGGTTTCCGCCGAATGAAGCCGAATATGGTCAAGTCGGGGAGAAGGACCTATCTTTCATGATCGAACTACGTACTGTCCGGGGAATCACAAGTATCGTACGCGGCTTCTAGTGCAGAGTCCCTGAACGGGATCCTTCGCCAATCTTTCCCACACTCTGAAGGAACTCTCGCGTTTCTTGGGCCAGCCACTCGAAGTTTTCGTAGGGGTTAACGAGAACTCTGTATCTTTCCATGAGGTGTTTGACAAGAGGCTCGAATGTCTGCCAATCGAACACGACCAAGTATCGGAGGGAGTGGATGGCAATCGTCAAGTCGATAATTCCCTCCCTTACGAGTTCTCCTATTAGCTCGTAGATGTAGCCGAAGTTTCGAGCCTCGAAGTCCTCCAGACTGTCGTCGAACCCTTCCCAGTTGATCTTGCTGTACTTTTTGACAGCGTCATGCATGTTCTTCCTCCTGCGCGCAAAGGATTCCTCGGTGATTTTCTCGAGGACCGAGAAGGATATGTTGGATTTGGTTTCAAGACTTGCTGTCTTGATCAGCTTCGCGTTCTGTCTGAGTTGAAAGACAACGAAGACAGCCCCTAGGATAATGGCGATCGAGCTTATCGCGCTAAGGAAGCTGATTAACCAGGATAGATCGGCCATCGATAACCAATGGACTGGTGTTGACCGCTTAATATTGACCTAGAGGCTATGCCCAAACGGGAGCCGTTTTAGAGGTGCCTAGAAAAAATCATCTAATATAGATGGCCAGGTTCGGGCTGTGTCACGGGCCCGTAGCTTAGCCAGATCCCTCGCGGGGTCCTAAAGAGGTAGAGCACCGGTGGAGATGTGTCTCTGGTGAAGCTTTTACCTCCGAGGAGGATACCCGGTTGTCGCGGGTTCAACTCCCGCCGGGCCCGCCACAAACACAGCTGCCGGGTCCTGGGCTCGAGAAGAGATGTGACTAGTGGCCGGATTGTGGAGCCTTGATCTTCAAGAAGGTCTGATGGAAAGCCATGGCGATGATGGCTAGGACCGCGCCGACTATTTCTATGTAGAAGCCTGTTTGGAAGCCCCACGTACGGGTCAGGCTCAGAGGTCCAAACGTCGTCGTTTCTGTGCCGAATGGTCCGGTAATACAATTGGACGAGCCGCCACATCCATTTGAGACCGTATAGTTCACAAGCAAGGCATAGAGGATGGGGGTTAGGACGGAGACAATCCCGCCTCCCATTAGTAGACGATGAGCCTTTGGAATAGCTCCCAGCAACACAAGAATCGCTGATGCAATAGTAAGGACCCCTATCACTGGGCCATACGTGATGAGCGTCTGGAACGTTTGGGACGAGGTCACTGACGTAGTTGGGGGGCCACTCCAGAGGGGCCATCGGACAGAGTCGTTCACGAAGCCTGTGGTGTCGAGGCCCCACCAGTAGAGGAAAATACTCACCAAGAAGAGGGCGCCGGCTAGTAGCGCCACAAAGTTGATTCTGGGAAATTCCATCTGTTGCTTGGTTGTCAAGCCTATTCGAAAGATGATTTGACTCGGGGTTGATTTAACTCGTTCCGTGTTCAGTGTTCTTGAACGGAGGATCGGTATTAGGCGGGTACCAGATGCCGGGACGGCAGTCTTGTGGGCTTGGTCTCTCGAACTATTGTGTTCTGAAGCTTTCCCAGACTCTCGATTTTCGACTCGACGAGATCTCCTGGCTGCAAGAGATACGGCGTCTTGTCCGGCTTCCTGTAGATAGCAACCCCGGAAGGGGTTCCTGAAGTGATAATGTCTCCCGGTTCGAGAGTCATTGAGGAGAAAAATTCGACCAGCTCTTGCATCTTGAAGACCATGTTCTTTGTGCTGGAAAATTGCCTTGTCTGGCCGTTGACCCGGAGTTCCATCTCTAAATTGTCTGGATTGCCGGCCTGGTCCGGAGTGACGAGGAACGGTCCCATGGGTGCGAAGGATGCGAAGTTCTTGCCCAGGTTGCAGAACCCCCTCTTCATCTCCGCGAACTGGATATCTCGAGCGCTAATGTCGTTGAAGACGGAGAAGCCAGCCACATAGTCTAGGGCATTTTTTTTCGAGACATCTTTGCACTTCTCGCCGATTACAGCAGCTAGCTCCACCTCGTAATCGAGGAGTTTGACCTTTGGCGGATAGAAGACGGGAGCCTTGTGTCCCACGAGAGAGGTCGGCGACTTGAGGAAGGATACTGGAAATGGTGGTAGGCTTGCGGATCCTTCCCGTAGATGGTCGGAGAAGTTTCCTCCCAAGCATATGATCTTGGTTGGACGCGCGATAGGCGGAAGAACTGTGACGCTGTCGAGGCCGATCACGCCCTTGGCACTTTTCTCCTCTGGGTTGGCTAGCTGTTTCTTTGCGTTGTCCAACGTTTGAACAGCTCTAGCTTCGTGTTTTGGGTCGTGAAGAAAGTCTAGAATTGGTTCGGAATTCTTTTGCCCTGAGAGTTCGGCTATTCGATTCGCGTCGATCATGACGCCGATCCTATTTTCGATGGGTCTCTGTTGGAATCTCAGAAGTCTCATTTCTCGGCGACCTGAACTGTTACGGTCGCCTAGGAACGGGTGATAATGTAAACTGTTCTATTCTTTCGGAAACGTGCCTCGCTGGCTCTTCTAGATTCGGGAACTCTGCCTAGGCGTTTTCCTCATCCGGTACTGTTCCATCTCATCGAGAAGAGACAGAACTAGTCGGACTTGTTCGCGGAGCTTCTCGCTGTTTCGGCGAATCTTACTGGCCGAGATCAAGGTGTACTGGATCGGGTCCGCCTTGACTGTTAGAGTGTAGAGATGACTGAAACTGAGGATACGCCCCAATAATATGGACTATTCGGAAGTGGAAGGAAGAGTCTTTTTAATCCAGATTTGCCACCGAACCGATCGAGCGTCTCGATAATGGTCACAGTCGAAGAGTATCGGTTGGATAGGGACAGCATGGGAGAGGTTAAGGTTCCTAGCTCAGCATACTATGGTGCGGAAACTCAGCGGGCCTTCCAGAACTTCCCCATCTCGGGCCTTCGCCTCCCGAAGGAATTCATCCGGGCCCTGGCTCTGATCAAACTCTCGGCAGCCCGAGCCAACATGCAACTGGGTCTGTTAGACCCTAAGAACGGCGAGGCCATTGCCTCGGCTGCCAAGGAGATTATGGAGGGTAGTTATTACGACCAGTTTGTCGTCGACGTGTTTCAGACCGGTAGCGGGACATCGTCAAATATGAACATGAACGAGGTCATCGCGAATCGAGCCATCGAGCTTCTCGGGGGCAAGAGAGGCGACAAGTCGATCATCCATCCAAACGACCATGTCAACATGTGCCAGTCAACGAACGATGTCTTTCCCTCGGCAATCCATGTGTCGGCCGCCGAGGCTATCGCTCGCAGACTGATTCCGAGCCTCCGAGTCTTGGCTGACGCATTGGAGAAGAAGGTGGCGGAGTTTGAGGATGTTGTCAAGGCAGGCCGAACACACCTTCAAGACGCCGTGCCGATTACTCTGGGCCAAGAATTTAGCGGATATGCCAGCATGATACGCCACGGTATCAAACGAGCCGAACAAGCAAGAGATACTCTTATGGAATTGCCGCTCGGGGGCACTGCTGTCGGGACGGGCCTTAATGCTCATCCGAAATATTCGGAGTTGGCGATCATGGAGATCAACCGTATGACCGGCCTCTCCTTCCGCAAGGCGGAGAATATGTTTGAAGGGTTGCAGAACAAGGACGCCTCTGTCGAGGCAAGCGCCTTGCTGAAGGTCATCGCGACGAGTCTCATGAAAATATCGAATGACCTGCGCCTGCTCAATTCTGGTCCACGAACCGCTCTAGGCGAGATCGACCTTCCGGTCATGGAGCCCGGATCGAGCATAATGCCAGGCAAGGTCAATCCTGTTATTCCTGAAGCCCTCGGCTTGGTAGCCGCCCAGGTCTACGGGAATGATGCGGCGATCGGCCTCTGCGGCTCGCTCGGCCAGCTAGAGCTCAACGTGATGATGCCTGTTATCGCCTACGATCTGCTCCAGTCCATAGAGATCTTGGCAAACGGCTCACGAATTCTAGGCGAAAAATGCGTGATGGGAATAACCGCGGACAAGAAACGTTGCATGGATTATGCTGAACGGACATTGATGATGGTGACGCGACTCACTCCGAAGATCGGCTACGATAACGCGGCGAAGATTGCGAAGAAAGCGATGACTGAGAATAAGTCTCTCAGAGAGGTCGTTTTGGAGGAAGGAATCTTGCCCAAGGACAAGCTGGACGAGGTTCTCGATCTAAAGAAGATGACCAAAGGCGGACGCACCTAACGCCCTATAATCCTGCGAGAAGAGCTGGGTAGAGTCATGCTTGACACCCAGCAGATCATGAAGATCGCCCTTAGACTAGCCCATTTCAATGCGATACCTGCAGACAGCGAGATTCACGTCAGAGGGCGAAGGCTAAGAAAACTCCTCGTCTCCATCGACGTTGGCGTAGGCGAACTATTACTCGCCAAGGACTTGGGCTGTGATGGAGTGATCGCTCACCATCCAGCTGGCGGAACAGCCCAGCTTGAAGGCTACAAAGTCTTCCTACTCCACATCGAGCAGATGAAGGCGGCCGGGGTCCCCCCAGAAGTTGCTAGGGAGGCTGTGAAGAACAAGTATCGCGTTCTTGACATACAGCACCATCCCGAGAATTATGACCAGACGACTAGTGCGGCGAAGAAGCTAGGACTATCCCTCGTCACGATCCACAGCCCATGCGATGAGATAGGCAGAAGGATGATGGTGGAGGCGACCAAGGGTCTGGGCGAAAAAGGGACGGTCCGCGAACTCGTTTCTCGGATCGGCGCTTTCCCTGAGTTCAAGAAGGCAGAGACCAGGATCGAAGTGAGGCTTGGCTCTCCCGAGAATAGAGCCGGCAGGGTGGTCATATCACACGCGTGTTATACGAACGGTGGCTTCGATGTCGCAAAGGCCTACTTCCAAAACGGCGTCGACACACTATCCTACATTCACATCTCAGAACCTGATTTGACCAAGCTGGCCGAGGAGAAGCTCGGAAATCTGATCGTCCTCGGACACATCGCCAGCGACTGGTTGGGCATCAACCGGCTTCTCAAAGAACTTGAGAAAAATGACATAGAGCCGGTTCCTACAACCGACCTCGGCTTACTGGCAAGAAAATAGCGGTTCGTTTATCGTTGAAGGGTTTCGACCTTGTCAGGTGAAGGCTAAATTGTCCAGTCCTTCTTCTCCAAGGCCTCTAGGAGTTCTAAGAGAGATGATGTGATCACGTCAGGGGTTTCCTTCGAAAAGTCGTTGAACGCAGCAAAGCCGGTCCTTACGAGAACTGTCTTTATCCCTAGACGTTTACCGGCGCGGACGTCCCACCAAGAATCCCCCACGAGGAAAGCCTCTTCAGGCTCCAGCTGAAATCCTCCTAGAACCTCGCTTACAAGTCGGACCCGCTGACGGACAATCTCTTCCATCGATCCCAAAACCCCGCCGACGCCAAGATCCTGCCGGGTCCGAAGAAGATCCACGAAGGGAGCGACCGACAGATGTTTCAATTCCGACTCAACAACCCATCTCGTATACCTCATCGTGGCAACGCCCACCTTGAAGCCAGCACGTTTCAGGCTCTTGAGAATCTCAATACAGCCGATCTGCAGGGTCGCCTTGTCAACTGAACTCTGGAACACCTTCCTGTAGGACTCGTACGCTCTCTCGACAACCGCTTGGCCTTTGTCGGCAAGTGCTGTCTCGAGGACCATTCGTGGTCCAGTGCCGAGCTCATAGGCCCTGCGATAGTAGTTGTTGATGTAGAACTCTCTGCTGATCGGCTTCGACCCCTGTTCAGTGAGTGCATGATTGATGCAGTCGAACTCCCGCTCGTCGATACTCGCGAGGGTCCCGTCCCAGTCGAAGATGGCCCCCTTCATTGTCCCAGCCTCATTCTGGCGTAGCCAATGTAACCATTTGGCTCAGCTTGGGGTTACGCACGAAATATCATTGCACTGCAAGGATGCGCTCTAAGGGCGGATGGGCTCTCTGGCCAAGAATTCCAATATTACTCAGGACAAGACTGCAGACTTTCTGTTAGCTATCGGTGTAGGATTTCTCATCAACCTCATCCTCGGCGCCGGTCTACCACAGGCGGGTCCCTTCATAGCGGGACTCGTTGCGGGAGTAATCGTCAAGACTGGACCTCTTCGAGGCGCATCAGCCGGCTTCCTTGCGGGGACTCTCGGCGAGCTGGCCAGCATCGCCCTCTGGGTCCTGACCAACCTCATCAGCCTTCCAGGCGCCCTGCTACCCTATGCATGGGAAACGGCGTTCGCGATAATTACAGCAGTCTCCGCGGTCATGGCGCTTTCAGGTGGCATAACCGGCAGCGTTGTGTCGCTGCAACAGTGGCCGAGGATTCATGACTTCCTCCTACGTCACAACATGAGCCTTCCGTTTCTACATCATACTGGTCAGGTTAAGATCCAAGAGGAATAGCAGATGCCGGGTGTAGGCATACAACTGCTAGACACGACCCCGAAGTGGCTGGGTCTCACGCTCGTCTGTTCAGCGTGTGCCTTGGTTGTGACGGGAGCCGGCATCCTCGTCAACCAGCTGATCCTGTTCAGTATAACGCCGTTCTCCCTGCTGCTTCATTTCGCCTTGGCCATTTCGCTCTCTGCTTGGATTCTGAACCTTAGATTCCAGATGACTCAGGACAGAAAGCCGCTTCTCGCCATCGGGATTGCTGTTGCTGTAGGCTCAATCTGGAGCTTGCTCCAGCAATGGTTTGGCTACTTGCAGACTGGCCTGACCAACGACATTACACTTGTCGCGGGAGCAATGCTCATGGACGCGGCCGGTGGCTGCGTCACCTACATTCTATTCCATCTAAACATACTCAGAAAATAGTTTTCCAGGTGATCATGTCGGCCGACTAATCGTCCTTGCCCTGGCCGGAACGGGAACCTGCTCGCGTATCACAGTTCCCTCTTTCGGGTCTTGAGTTATTCTTTGGAAGGCCCTGATGATCTCCTTAGTGACGGGACCCGGCTTCCCTTCGCCGATCGGGACTCCCTGTATCCGAATGACAGGCACGACCTCGGCAAGGGTGCCTGTGAGGAAAACCTCGTCTGCGTTCAGTAGCTCGTAGGGCGTGATGTCTCTCTCATGAACGTCATAGCCGAGTTCTTCTGCAAGCTTGAGAACTCTACTCCTTGTAATCCCGTGGAGTATGCCCGATGCTGAGGTGGGCGTGTGCACTATTCCCTGTTTTACCAGAAACATGTTTGAGCCGTGGAACTCTGATACCATTCCACGGTGATCGAGCATAACGACCTCGTCGGTCCCTGCATCTATCGCCTGGAATTTGGCAAGGACGCTCTGGATGTAGTTGAGGGATTTCAGCTCATGAGTGGTCCCGTCAACCATGTCACGCCTGTAGCTGGAGATAATAGCGGTTATTCCCTTCTCGCGAGCCTCTTTGCCGTGGGCTGGACCCACCGGCTCGCTCATGATTATGATCGAGGGCTTTTGAGAACTTCTCGGATCGAGACCCAGATTTCCTCGGCCTCGCGTGATGATGAGCCGTATGTATGCGTCCATGAAATTGTTTCTTCGAAGAGTTTCCACGACAGCATTCATCAGCTCCTCTTTCGATAGTGGACTGTTGATCCTGGTGATTCTCAGCCCCTCCAGCATTCGCTCTATGTGTTCGCGTAGGTGGAAGACTATTCCGTTGTAGGCGCGTATTCCTTCGAAGACCCCGTCGCCATAAAGGAGACCGTGGTCGTAAACGGATATTTTCGCGCTGCCCTTTGGCTGGTATTCACCGTCGATGTATACTAGCGGCTCCTTACCCGCCATAAATGTCCAGA
>JGI25384J37096_10000139_pt1 | contig 17197 bp, 20 predicted proteins | sample GraSoi013_1_40cm_4_FD_37096 | JGI IMG/M metagenome (IMG submission 37096)
GTCTTCCTCAGTCACGCCCACATCGACCATTCAATGTCTATCTCCCTTCTCAACCGGCAGATACCAGTTTACTGCGGCGAGACGACCAAGATGATTCTGGAAGCCTTGTCAATGGCACGCCCAGGAGGTTTCGAGAACGATCTTGATGGGATCCAGTTCAAAACCTTCCGAACTGGAGACCGGGTAAAAATGAGACAAATAGAGGTGGAGCCNGTTCATGTAGACCACAGCATGCCTGGATCCTACGGCTTCCTATTACACACGTCAATCGGGACAATTGTCTATAGCGGGGATTTTCGGGATCACGGACCCAGGTCAGACATGACACANGATTTTGCCGNGAAAGCAGAGAAGTCGAAGCCGGCATTGTTTCTCTGCGAAGGCACAAACCTNGTCCGCGGTGACTTGCAGTCCGAAGCCGAAGTAGTTGACAAAGTTGACCATGTAGTTCGGAAAACGGGAGGAATTGTGCTCGCAAACTTCTCGACAGCAGACGTAGACAGGCTGAGAACGTTCTTCGAGACTGCCAAGAAGAACAATAGGGTCCTCGCAGTCTCATTGAGGCAGGCTCATCTTCTTCAAGCACTAGCCAAAGACAAACACCTAGCCATTCCAGACATCTCTCACGACCCCAACATCGTCGTCTACCAGCGAACGAAAAAGACCTACTACAACTGGGAAAAAGAAGTAATGAAGAACAGCACGGTGAAGACCTCGAAGGATGTCAAGGAAACACAGGGAAAATTCATTCTAGCTGCCAGCTCTTATGATATGAATGAGGTCTTGGACATCAAGCCTGATGCGGGCGGGGCGTTCATCAACAGTAGTTCGGAACCGTTCAACGAAGAGATGGAGATCGACCNTGAGAGGTTCGTCAACTGGCTCAATCACTTCGGACTGCCCATGTACCAGATTCACAGCTCGGGACACATGATGCCCACGGAGCTACGTGAGACGATCGCGAAGGTCAGCCCAAAGACGCTCGTTCCGATCCATACAGAGCAGCCACATCTCTACGAACTATTCATCAAAGACCTNTGCAAGGTGCACCAGCCCATCAAGGGAACCACATGGATGGTGGAATAGACAATCGCCCGACCTACGATGAAGACAGGCAANATTTACCGACGTTTCAAAGCAACAAGCGGAGAAACCGTGACTCTGCGGGCGTTAAGATGGGAAGACCTCGATAGCTGTGTAGTTTTCGTCAATGACCTCGTTGGCGAAAAGAAAACTGAGCCGAACCTTGGAGTAATGGTGGATACAAGACAAACCNGGGAAGGAGAAGCAGAATGGCTGACCAACCAATTGACCGGGATCGAGAAAGGGAACATTGTCAGCGTAGTCGCAGATGTGCGAGGAAAGATTGTGGGAAACAGCGATGTGACGAGAGGGCCCTACAAGGACACAAAGCGCCGCGGATACCTTGGCATCGCAATCTCGAAAAAATCCAGGGACAAGGGAATAGGGCTTGGAGATGATGCGCACCCTAGTCAAGGAAAGCCGAAAGGCGGGACTCAAAACCATTCAGCTGGAAGTCTTCGCCAACAACCCACGCGCGATCCACGTGTACGAGAAGACCGGTTTCAGACAATCAGGTCGAATACCAAGAAGATGTTGAGGAACAGCAAGTTCATCGATAGCATCATTATGACCAGAGACCTGTGACACTCAAAGCCGCTTTCTCACGATTGCAAAACGTTCTAGCTGGCGATGAATCTTGAACCCAGCTTTGAGATACATATTCAACGAACCCTTGTAGTTCTCTTCGGCCCAAGGAGTCTCCCAGTCTCGTTTGACCGGGTTAGTTGTAGGATAACCCTCTGCNACGTGCAACTTGTCCCTGCNGAACTTATCGCAAGCAGCATTCAGAAGCGCCATGCCTACACCTTTTCCTCTATGGCCGGGGGCTACGAGGAAGCACATGATCGACCCGACTGGCTCGGAGGGATCGTCCACTACGCTAGCATACCTCCGCATGTTTAGGAAGCTAGAACGAGATTGTGCATTGCACCAGCCAACTACTCGCCCATCTGTTATGGCTAGAAGACCGTGGGCCTCGCCTGATCTGATGCGTTCGGCCCGAGCCACTCGGTGAGCAGGCCCAGCCTTGGCAGAAGCGTCCCACTCATAACCGGGCGTGTCGTAGAATCCGCAGTAGCACCCAGACCATTCTGGAAAATCGGTGAAGGCGTCCTTGTCAAAGAACCTGAGGTAGTCGTCAAGGCGNGCTGGTGTTAGCTCTCGAACCTCAATCTTCGCTTGCAGACTCATAGTTACTCGGAATCTGCTTTGAGAGTATAAGGGCCATCTTTGAGGACTTGTTAGAGAAGCGTGGAATCAGCTCATCGATCTATCATTGTTTGCAGTCTGTCTTGATTTGAAGGTGGTAATTACGACTACTGCGATGACTATGACTGAAGAAGCGAGGAGGGTCCGAAGCGTCAACTGTTCCCCTGCGAGGAAATAGCCGAGGAGGACGGCGACGACTGGGTTGACGTACGCGTATGTGGAGACTCTCGCACTCGTAGTCTTTGTCAGCAACCAGACATAGGCTGAGAAGCCTATCAGGGAACCGAATACTATCAGATAGATGAAGGAGACCAGAGATAGTAGGGANACATGGCTCGGCTGGAAACCAGCCCACTCCTGAGAGACCACTGACGCCACGAGAAGAAGANCTCCTCCTGATAGCATCTCCATACCGCTACCCAACAATGGCGTCTTTGGCAGAGANGCCTTTCGAGAGTAGATAGAGCCCGTCGCCCACGAGAGCGAAGCAAGGATTATGATCCCCGCCCAGAGAGGATTCAAGCCACCACTACCGGCAAGGTCACCGGGTCCTACTAGCAGAACGACCCCGCCGAAGCCTAGGACTAAGCCGAGAACGACTTGCAGCGTTGGGACTATCCGGTCCTTCCGTAACAGCTCCAAGAGGGCCATCCAGATTGGAACAATTGTGATCANTACCGCGGCCAGGCCAGAGGGTATCACTTGTTCGGCCGTGGTCACTCCACCATTTCCCCCTAGAAGTAATAATCCGCCGACGATTGTCGCTGCCTTCCAATTAGCCCGTGTTGGGCGCGGTGCTCCTCTCAAACTCATCCAACCATAAAGCAATCCACCCGCAATGAGAAAACGAATGGCGGCCATCAGAAACGGTGGGAGTGTTTCGATGGCGAAACGGATTGCTAGGTATGTGGAACCCCAGATCGTGTAGATCGAGAGGAATGCAAGCGCAATGCGGAGTCGCAACGTCAATATGAGCAGAACAGAGACCTCGCGGAGAGGGGCGGTTGTGACGATCCGAATAAACCATGCATTCTATGGTAGGCGGGATTTCCTATCGCCGATAGGAACTCTTTTACTCCGCAACCCACCCCTTACGAACAGCGACTTGTATGTTCAAACAGATTGATTATGTGATGGTTGGAGTATCAAACATGGACCAATCAGTAGGATTCTACAAGGACACTCTCGGCATGCCCCTCAAATACAAGACGAACGAGTGGACCGAGTTCCAGACGGGAGCTACAACGCTCGCGCTTCACCTATCAAAGCCCCGCATCGCTTCCGCGCCAGCCCAAAGAGAGATGATCGCAGGAACATCAACGATCGGATTCACCGTTACTGATTTTGAGAAGACTTACCACGAACTCAAAGCGAAAAACGTGAGATTCGTCATGGAACCAAAGATGCGAGAAGAGGAAGGAATCAAACTAGCTGTCTGCCTCGACCCAGACGGCCTTGAAATTTCCATATCGGAAACTGTGAAACAGCAANTTCGTGCCGAAGCCCCCGCCAGCTGACTTCGATACCTCTGTCCGAAACAAGCAACCGCCGTCATGAGAATAGAAACCCCGCCTGGAATCCCTAACCATGCCGGCATCCGACCAAGCTCTGACCCTGAAGAATGGAAGCGCGGTCAGCCTGGCGACATACCGGCCTGAAGACAAGGAGGCACTCGTCTCCATGTATGCTAGCATGTCACCGGAGGCTCTCAAGTGGGGCCTGCCTCCCTACGACCGCGCCAGGATAGAACGCTGGACCACGGACCTGGCGAATAACATAGATCTAATCGCTCGACTAGAGCAGAAAATCGTTGGACACTTGCACTTGTTCAAAATCCCATTTGAACGTCGAAAGGGAGTCGGGGAGGTGTTGATCTATCTCCACCAGGATTTTCAGAACATCGGGCTGGGAACCATGATGATGAAGAAAGCGATTGAGATAGCGAAGGAGAAAGGGTTCCATCGGCTCGGACTCACCGTGGTTGCTGATAATCACGCGGCTATCAAGGTGTATGAGAAGGTCGGCTTCAAGAAGGAAGGAATTGCAAGAGAGACTTTCTACGGGGACGATCATCGCTACCATGACGAGGTCGAGATGGGCCTTCTACTCTAGTGATCAACTAGCTGTTCCAACATACAAGCCGCGGCCCATTAGTCCTTCAGAATCGTAGACAGTTTCTAGCTTTGCCAGCCGAAACGCCTCAAGATACTCCTCATGAGTGAAGAGCCCCATTTCCAATCTTTCCACAAAGTGTTGGATGCGATCGGGTGTGGCTACGAGGTGGTGGAGGTCTTGAACCGAGAGCTTGCCTCGAGCCCTGCTGATGCCGAACCGTGCAACCTTGAGATTGGGCTCATCAACAAAGTTGGCCCCTAGCCGTCCGATTTGATACTGTTTGGGAGTGGGCCAGGGTTCCACGACTAATACTCCACCAAGTTTGAGGTGGCGGGCCATGGCTCGAACTGCAAGATCCAATCTACGCCTCGTCTTAACATGGCCTATGGCGCTGAACAGGCAGGTGACCACATCAAATTCTTTCCTTAGCCTAAAGTTAGTCATGTCACGCCGGTAGAAGGCCACATCGGGATGCTTTTTCCTCGCCAATCTCAGCATTAGCGGACTGACATCCAAGCCTTCAACGGAATAGTTTCTTTTCAGGTAAACGATGTGGCCGCCCGTTCCACAGGCGACATCGAGCAGTTCGTTTCCTGGCGACCGTTTGTGTTGCTGGATTAGTTCATGGAGTTTTGCTGTCTCCTTCTCGTAGTTCTTGAAGGAGTAGATAGTGTCGTAGAGTTCTGCTGAGCGATCGTACAATTGCCGATGAGGCTGTATGTGGAGGTCAGGGACAGATATGACTTGGGTAGACTACCTAGGGATGCAGAGGCAGAACCATCGCGTCCTCAGGAGCTATCAGCCCGATAGCGACCAGCTGAGTAACTACTTCTAGTATCTGCATCCGAATCTCAGTTGGCGAGACTTTCTTTTCCACGGCAAGCTCTGTCGTCAGCTCATCAATGGTCTTGTTTCCATCGCTCTTCTCCCAGAGGCTGGCAATGTCATCGTTTCCTAGGTACCGTGAATTCGCCTCGTTGATCAGGACAATGGTCCCGTCAGGATTCTTGGCAATGTGCCCCTTCTTTCTGGGCCTGAAACTGGCAGGGTTGAACTCGATTGTAACCGGTTCCTCTTTCGACTGTAGCCGTTCTCGTGCCGCTGCACTCATCTTGTCGGGGGTCCAAGGTGGGTCCCAGACGATATCGACATCAGCATTCCTGACACCGGGTATCTTTTCGATCAGTTCCTTGACCTGATGACTCAAGTAGGCGCTAGCCGGGCAGCCCATAGCGGTGAGGGTCATACGAACCTTCACAGTATCGTTATCTATAGCGACACCGTAGACAAGTCCTAGATCAACAATGTTGACGGGTATCTCAGGGTCGTAACAGTTCCGGAGAACATCCATAACACGACCGACGGAGAGTTCTTCGCTCAAAGGGTTCGACCACGGTGTTTAATGGCTATTGAGCCTAATAGAGCTATTCGCTCGGTAGGTCTGCCGGGCAGGTCATCAGAAGATCACACGCAGGGGCGCGCGGGCATTCAAATCCCATACGTGAATGTCGCAGGAGGAATCTGGAGAAGTGTACAAGAACTCATTCGATAACCATGGCGAGAGATTCTGGTTTACCAGAACCAGTGAATAGTATGTCGAGGCTGGAGCTGTCCAGTTGAAACTAACAATACCGGTGCCATTAAGATGCCATTGCCCTGACGAGCGAGGGCCGACTGTCCAAAAGACACTGCCGGTTTTGGGGTCAGTCAAATTGATGTTGACAGAACCGGTCGTGACGTTGAACTTCCACATGTAAGAGTGAGACTGCGTCAGGGTCAGATTGAAGGTCGGCGTCCCAGTGGTAAATGAAACATTGTCATTGAAGATTAGGGCCGGCTCGTATCCGTTAGGGCTTCCAGGGTTGCGTGGAATTACCGCAGGAGGAGACCCGGGGAAGGGCAGAGGAAGGGTCCTAGCTAGGAGAAGGATTAGTATCAGCACCATGCTAGCGATACCTAGAACCCTCTTGGTCTCGTGGGAGACCATGACCTAATCCTTCTTCTTCTGTTTCTTCGCCTTTTTGCCCGGGTATCGTCGGCCCAGTTCGGCGAGCTCGCTCTGCCAGGGACGGTTCACATATTCGCCGAGAATCCCGCCTCCTTCAGGGTTGGGAAAGCTGACTGGATGTTTCTGGAATTCTTTCTCGTTCTGTCGTTGGTTTTGGAGGAGGTAGAGAATTACGGCTCCCGAGCCGGCCCAGACTCCGACCAGCAGAGTCCAATCAAGAATTGGGTCAAGGTTGTACACGAGGACGACTAAGCCAGTGGCTATGAAAGCGAGGAAAACGGAAGCGAGGGCCTCGCCTCTCCTAGGGCGGAGCAGCAACACTCTCCCCATATCACGTGGACGACCAGTGCTAAGAAGATTACTGAGACTAATCTCTCTGCGGTACAGATGTCAGAGGATTCTGTTGAGCCTATCGTAAGCAGCTGGAAGAAGCCGGTTTTCAGCGTCGACTAGCGGTCGCAGTTCTCCCGATTTCAACAGCCTCGCGATCCCGGTTCCTGTTGCCAGTTTTCCATGACGCCAGCTCCGCAAGAGAGGGCCGTACTCTCCTTTCAGACTCTTTGTGACGCTCTTTACNATGTCCTGGCCCTTCTCGGACTTGCTTTCCACCTCGACCTCGAAGAGGCGTATCTTTTGACCGTCAAAGTCATACAGCACTGAGTCAATGTCTAGTTCTGCTAGGACCGGCGAGCCTTCCGGTCCGGATGTAACACCTCGTACCTGCCGTTGTGTTTCTCGATGCTGGATGGGGACTAGGCCTTTGCTCTTCAAGAGCTCGATCGGGTCCAAAGGAGTTGGCTGGCTGGTGGGACCTAGAGGTTGAGGCGGTATTTTCAACTCGGAAACCACCTTTTCAATAGTCTCATGTGACCACGGAACCTCCATCTCAGCCCTGACCATCCCGCCCCATAGAGTTCGTCTAGGATGCGTCTTCATAGTAATCCAACGGTCTTGATTGTCCATTCGTATTCTCAGATTCAACTTGCGATGCGAGAGAAAGTGGTTGGGAGTGTCGAAGTACGTGTCGGAGAGAAGCTTCGTCTTTTCACCAACTAATCGATAATCTCCAATGCTGGTCTTCTCAGCGATCTTTCTGACAATTTCCTGAGGGTGATCTGACAATATGAGGAGGATCGATTCAATCTCTCGACCGAACCCGAGAGCCTGAGGCAGCCTGACCATCCTAGTCCACCCATCTGGCGAAGGCGAGGGCGTGGTTACTGAACTTTATCTGACTCAACGGAGCTTGCTAACGTGACAATTGACAGCGCCTAGGAAAGCAAAGAGACAAAGGCGCATTTTGTCGAACGACAAAGTGGTTGATAACAAGGAGGCAACTTCGCCGACATCCATTCGCACCCCATCAAGGACAGCACCGCCTACCAAAATCGACGTTCTCATACTGAGGCATGGAGAAGCCGGCAACCGTATGACAGTTGTCGAGGAAGATTCCAAACGACCTCTAACACCGGAAGGGCGAGCCGAGATGCAGAAAATAGTAAAGTCATTAAGGGCAGTCGGATTGCAAGTTGATCGAATTTACACGAGTCCGTTGAAAAGGGCTCGAGAGACCGCTGAAATTGCAGCTAGGATTCTCAAGATTCCGACGCTGGAAGAATGGGAAGAGTTGAAGCCGGACGGAAGCAAGGCGGCGCTCTACCGCAAACTTGCAAGATTCGAACAAAATTCTAGAGTGATCCTAGTAGGACATGAACCATACCTTAGCTCGATGATGGGGGAGATCATTGGGACCACGGACCTTCGGTTGTCTCTAAAGAAGGGCGGGCTCGGAAAAGTTCGGATTACATCATTTAGTCCTCGAGTCTCCGGGGAACTGCGCTGGCTTCTCACGCCGAAAATCATTACTAGAATGTCTTGATAAGCCCAAGAACGATTCACTTTGACCTAGCGAGGCGAATCGGAAATGATCAGGGGCACTAGCCAAGCTTGAAGGTCTCTGTGATAGATCTCGGCTACAACTCGCTAAAACTGGTAAACTATGATGTTAGGCGGGACAAGTCGTTCGTTGCGTATGGACAGCAGTCGGTTCTCGCGAAGGTAGGAGAAGGGCTTGATCAAACAGGGTTCCTTGGAGACAAACCCATCCGACGCACTCTCAAGACCCTAAAACAATTCCGCGCTATTGTGGATCTCGAACAGTCAAACCATGTTCTCCCCGTAGCAACCAGCGCTGTTAGGGAAGCTGGGAACAGAGAAGGATTCCTCAAACAAGCCTACCAGGAGAGCGGGTTCAGGTTCAAAGTTCTTTCCGAAAGAGAAGAAGCAGTATACGCTTTCGAAGGAGCCAAGAGCGCTACCAGCGTTCGCGCCGGCTTGTTCTTCGACCTTGGAGGGGGAAGCCTGGAGATGGTCATCTATTCGGAGCCGACGATCAGAAAGATCCTCTCAGTCCCTCTAGGAGGGCTGAGGCTGACTGAGCTCTACGCGAAGCCAGATGGATCTTACACGAAGAAAAACTATGCACGGATGAGAAAACGGATACTCGAACTCCTGCCGGAGAAGAAACATCTTCCAACTTCGAAAAACCTTGACCTGGTCGGGGTCGGGGGCTCCGTCCGCGCCCTGGCCAGGTATGACCAGATGNGCCGCGAGTACCCTCTAAACAAGCTGCACAATTATTCAATGAAAAAGAACGCCGTGGAATCAGTACACCGCGCCCTCCGCAGAATGAGTATGAGAACTCTCAAGAAGAATCCAGCGATAGGCCAAGAGCGAAGCCAGTCAATCATTGCTGGGTCTCTGGTAGTTCACTTGCTGATGGAGAAGATCGGCTTTCGCAAACTCATTGTCAGTACACACGGTCTCAGAGACGGAGTACTCTCAGCTTTCCTCGAAAGACCCCGCTCGTACCGTCAGGGACTTGTAGACAAAGTTCTGATCCGCGAATGGACCCCGACGCACACGAAAGTCTCGGCCCAAGAAAAATTGGCCCGGTCCCTCCTGTCTCATAGAAACCTGACGAAGAAGGAGTATGCGATTCTCTCCGAAGCTCTCGACCGCGTACTGCCCGAACTCCCCATTTACAACCCGGAGACCCTATTCTACATCGTACTGGAGGCTGACAGCGTCCTATCTCACCAGGACCAGCTCATCATGGCCCTGTCTGTGGCAAGGGCCAATGGAATGAGGAGGACAGATTGGGTTGAGGCTAGCTACAAGCCCCTGTTAGACAAGAAAAGCATGGAGACGGTGAAGAAGATTTCAGTCTTGATACAACTTGCCCAACTCCAACAGAAGATAGACATCCATCTATCCATGAGTTCTGAGCGCGGGATCCCTCGTCTTCACATAGCTCAGGGCAGGCAGCGCATTCCAAAGGTTCTGGTGAAGGATATCATGAAAGACCTCGAAGACCTCGAGGGCTCTTTCAATCTTCAGCTCGCGTTATAGGCGCCGAAGAAAACCTAAGTAGTCTCACTTCTCGAACCCAGCCTTCCCTTGATTACCCGCGACTCTTTCGCGAAGGAATACGACAAATTCGTGAAAGCTCTGACTCGGAGAGTCAAGGCCTACCTCAGAGACCCAAACGCCGAGAATGTCCATCGACTTCGAACATCGACTCGCCGTCTACAGGCCGCATTCGCATTGCTTCCCAAAGCAAGCCGTAAGCAGACCAAGGCAGAGAAAGCCATGGCCCGCATCAAGAAACTGATGAAAGTAAACGCGAGTGTAAGAGACCAGGACATTATTCTCTCGAAACTCTCAACGTACAAGCACTACCCCACCTTCGAACGGCTCATAGAGCACTTGAGGAAATCACGCAAGTCCCACCTTGAACAAGCGAAAGAGCTAGCATTGTCCATTCAGAAAAATCCAGTACCTCGCGTAAAGCCGAGTGACCTTTCCGACTCGGAACTCCAGAGAAGATACAACAAGGTTGTAAGAAAGCTTAGCTCGAAGATCATCAGCGAACTTCCGCTGGTAAGGGAGGACCCCTCCAAGGTAGAGGAATTGCACGTCGTCAGGAGAGACTGTAAACAACTCCGCTATGTTCTGGAAATGGCCGAGTTCTCAAGACCCCCAAAACCGCTTGCAGCCCTCCGATCCTGGCAAGACCTACTTGGCGCTATACGCGACCATGATGTGATGATCGACTATCTTCGAGGGCTAAGAAAGTCGTCGGAGATACAAGTAGCGCTAAACACTGAAATCGAGAATCGGACGAAGAGCTATCGGAAATTCGTCGAGGCTTCCGGAGAGAATCCGGTTTCCAGACTTGCTCCCAGACATTGAGGATCTTCTAGTTCGGCAGACTCATCAGCCACTGGTTTTTCGTCAGGGTGGTAGGCTCCAGCGAATACTCTTCGATCAAATAGTTGGCCATGGATGCTACGTCATTGATGCTTCGGGTCTCAGTCCTCTGAGAGGGCGAGTTCAGTACGTCTTCCACTTCCAACTGGTAGAGTTCGTGGCCTCGATGCGTGCTCCTATCCATCATCACCGCGTACTCTCTGTTTCCCCCATTCCGCTCAATCATGAAGTATTTCCTTCTCCTCGTGAGAATCTTGTAGGGCATCTTTAACATGTCCGGTTGAATAGGCTCCTCGACCTCCCGCCTTTTGATCACGTTACCCAGCCTATAGGGGTCTTGCACTACCTGAAAATTCTCCTTGATCGTCGCCGATCGTGATTGCCCGCTGGTTTCGAACCTCACGTATTCATGCGTAGGAACTTGAACGTAGTGGTAGAGCTTGCCAGTCTCCATAACATTGGGGTAAGAGTCGGAGAGCCTGAAGCCTTCGATCTTGCCTTCTGACAGGTCGCTTCTGATTCTGGGGAAAATGTCCTGGTCCTCTGCGTCAAGAGCAACTTTCGCCTTGATCTCCGTGTTGTGATGAGGCTCTTTGTAGGCCTCGCCTGATTTCCTTGCTCGGTCCTCGATGAGATTGAAGATCGTCGCCTTCTTGGAAATACCCTGCTCCGCGTTCTCTTTCCGGAGGAGAACGTGGATTTTTCTGACTAGGGGGGAGCTCGTTCTGCCCGGTGGTATCTTTAGCTCAACAATTGCCCGGTTCGAGACCCCAAGCGTTGTCCCGGTGAGTCCTTCGAATGTGAAGTATCTAACATCTTCATCCATTGTAACCCGCAAGCCTCGATCACTCTCCAGAAAGTGATTCCTAGAATAGCTAGCCGCTGCATAGATGCCCAGTTTATGGGGAATCCGGACCCGGCCCAGCCGGCTCATCTGTTTTACCCTCGACAATATTTCTCTAAGAGGCAGCATCTCGTTCCTTCGCTTGTGTCTGATGAAGCGGCCGTGTTCTGAGCGCGTATTCTTGACTTCGAAAATCCATTTGTCGCTCAGCTTTAGCTTGAACCGTTCCTTGAACGGCTTTTGCTCGTATCTCCTTCCTCTGATCGAGTAGGTGAAGGGGACTTCATGCTCATCGTTGTTGAAGTAGAGTGTTTGGTTGACGGGGTTGGGAAAACTGTTCAGGCTCATTAGCTCGAAGAGGTTAAGCTTGAATCTCTGAGCCTTATGAGCGTCTATGTAGTACCGAATNTCGGCCCTGACTTGGCTTCGCAACTATCGCAACTCCTCTAACCATTGTTTTACTGGGAACGATGAGAAAGAGGATTTTCGAGACTCGGGCCTCATAAACTAACTGAGCCTCTGAACCGGTATTCGCTAGGAACCCCTCTAAGCGGCTGACTTCTGGAAACTCCAGAGCTTCTTGGCAGCTCTGAACTCTGGATTCGGTGCCGGCGACCGGCCGGTTTCGCAAGGGCTCAGCCTATCTATTGCTCTGGTCTTGGGTCCTCAGAATTCTCTGAACTGCTCTCCTATCTGGGATAATGCTAAGATTGGAAACCTCAGGTTCCCAATACACGCGCTCCGCCTCCTTGGACCNGATTCTACCGTTCCACTTCTCCACGTGGAAATAGTGAATTCTCATTCTCTCACCATTTGTTGCCGTAGCTAGACTCTTCTGAACAAGCCTCGCGCTCTCGACTTCGATTCCAAGCTCTTCCTTCATCTCCCTTCTTAGAGCATCCTCCAGTGTTTCATCAGGGTCCACGTGCCCTCCGGGAATCTCAATGTATCCCGGATCGGCCTCGTCATCAACTCGCCTTTTCTCCACCAAAAACTTCCCCTTCTCCATCAGGATTCCAGCCACCACGTCGGCGATTATTCGTCTCTGGGTGTTATCTCGGTCCAACTTCCTGTTCATCCATTCTGGCGGGAGAACGTCTATCCCTGCCTTTGTCATCTTACCCTTGTGAAGCAAATTCAACGCGCGCACTCGGTTGTACTTCGACCAATTGCCTCTCGACCTACGTTGAGTAAAGCGTACTGCGAGGCTTGACTCGCCGATTCGCTTGACCCTACTATCAATCCAACCGTAGCATATCGCTTCTTCGACCGAGTAGCTGATGAAATCCCTGTATGAGATTGAACGTTTCTGGAAAAATCTCTTATCATAAACTAACCATATTTCTTTGTCAATCGCGTGATTTTTTGCAAGCCAGGCTCGCCATGCTCTGCGTGAGGAAAAATTCAATGTCTCGATCGTGGTAGGCGTTTGTGCCCATCCTCCATGGAGAGAGGTTGGAATGCACCGCTGTGGCTCAATCTATATCTCATTGACTATCACTCGGCGAGTGAGGAGCAATAGTATGACATCATTCGACAAGCTTGCAAGCGGAGACAACCCGCCTAACGAGATCAATGTCGTTGTGGAGATTCCGAGCGGAAGCAGTGTAAAATATGAAGTTGACAGGGAGACTGGGAATGTATTCGTCGACCGGTTCCTCTACACTGCGACGCACTACCCGTTCAATTACGGCTTCGTCCCAAGGACCCGAGAGGAAGATGGAGACCCAATTGATGTCGTCGTCCTAACACAGTTGTCCGTCGTTCCCATGACTATCATCCGATCTCGGCCTCTCGGAATGCTAGTGACTGAGGACAAGAAGGGTAGGGACGTGAAGATCGTTGCCCGCGCCGTTAGACAGGATAGATCCCTACTACGCAGGGGTCGACGACGTGTCGCGACTGCCCCAGTTTACGAGGAACCAGATCGAGACCTTCTTCAAACAGTACAAGGAACTCGAGCCGACAAAGTTCGTGAAGATAGTCGGCTGGGAAGGTAAAGAGAAGGCCAAACAGAAAATCATGAGCGCAATCCAACGATACAAGAAGGCGGAAAAGACCAGGAAATAGTTCTAGCCGACTCGAAGGGCAGAGCCAGAGTCTTCCTCCTTTCCCGGTGAGACCATTCCTGGCCGCTCTTCGGCACGCGTAACAGGATCTGAGCTGGAGAGCGACGATCCTTGGTTCAGTTGNTTGTCCGACTTGGCGGCCTCCTCTGCACACCATTTAGTGAGCGCGTCAACCGCGGCTTTGCTCAGAGAACCTCGGCCGTACCCATAGACGCTCATAGCCAGCATCCTGAATCTCTTGTCAAGTTCCTCGGACAGGTACACTTTCAGCTCTACCANACGGCGGTCATCTCCTTTCTCACTTTAGGGACAAAGGGACGTAGCTAAGCATCGAGTGTAACGGTACGATCGCTCGGAGAGTTAGGCCATGGGCTAATCCGCGGATAGGCTAGTTGAGTCTTGGAAAAGTGGTCTTGAGATGCCGACCAATACACATGACNCGTTNGGCGACTTTCGGCCCGTAATGCCATCGATCATACGACTGCTCGCGGGAATCATCGTCCTCATCGTAGTCCAGAGCATCATCCTGGGCTTCCCAGGAATCACCCAGACCGTACCAGGAACAACGTTCAGTATCGCCAGCTTCGCCATCTTCACAGTCGGGCTAATAGTTGCCGCGGTCGTCTTGAAATACGGAACACAACTAGCCAGCGCTGTCTCAGACACGTACAAAGCTTACAGGGCTTACGCGCCAGTCCTGGCTTGGATCTTCCAGATAACGGCACTCTACATCCTATACAGCGTCAGCAAGACAATGGTCAGCGGCTTCTTCGCAAGCACACCATGGGCTTATCCATTGATCTTCCTAGCAATGGCGCTCATACCGACCATCAAAGTAGTCGTGACNGTTGTACATGCTTTGGAAGGCCAGAACGCCCACAAACAGACCATCACCAAGGACCAGTTCTAAACAAGCCAACGAAGGATCAGCTAGATCCTGACCAGAACGATCCAATCTCCAAAATTTCTTTTCGTATTCGTTACGGTTATTTTTCGACTCAAGCATCAGCCACGACAAACTTACGGCTTCATGAAAAACGTATTCTCACCATCTCACGTGNGTCTAGCGATGACGATTCTCGAAAGGATGGTCAATAGATGCCTAAGAAACCAAAATATTCAGTAAAACCGCCAAGGATTCAGAGGCAAATTCTACCAGTCTCCTAGAACCAAAGCAGGCGGCCCTCGCAGATGCGCACGCTGCGGCAAGGTGACTCTCGTTTCAAGGCATGAACTCTGTCCAGACTACAAGAAGACCCTCGGCAAATGGGTGTAGGAATCTCTGCATTCTGCCATCTTTAGTTTCACCCATCTCAACCAGCGGATTGGAAAGCCCGAAATAGACCGCGAAATACACACTCAGGCTCAGTCATGTCCCAAGAGAAACGGCTCAGGTTCCGAATCCGGACCCGCGACCAAGAAATCGAGCTTGAAGGAGACTTCGAGTATGTCCGCGACAAGTTCGAAAACCTTGTTGAGAACCTACACCTCAAAGATGGAGTAGCGCAAACGAGACTAGAACCGGTCCAGACCCTTGAAGCCTCTGAACCCTCGGACTTGCTAAAGGGAATAGTCCAGTTTAGCGGAGAGGGACGACCCTATCTTACAGTCCCAGCAAATTCCCTATCAGCAAAAGAAGCACTCGCGCTCGTACTCTATGCGACCCATCCCAAGACATTCGGAGACGACGAATTGAGCACTCTCCTAGGATCCTCCTGGAAAACAACCAGCGGAGCAGTTGTGAGGGCACGGGCGAGCGAACTGAAACGGGAAGGCAAGTTGATCGCCGAGAAAGGCTCCTATGTTCTATCCGGCGCCGGAGTCCAGTGGGTCACAGGAGAAGTCATACCCGGCCTGAAGAAAACGATCCAGTAAAGAACAACACTCCTGTGGATTGATCAAGTTTAATCTAGCACGACAAATAGGCTAGGACTGGTATTGCAAGTACAAGAGACGGCGAACCCTCCAAGACTGATGGGAATGCGGCTCGTAACCGAAGACGAATACCGTAGGTTTGTCGCTGAGAAGCGGCATGTGAAAATAGAAAGTGTTGACGTAGAGATAGGTAAACCATGGCGAATCAAAGAGTTCGGGCCCCCGAAAGATTACAAACCGGAAGAATTCACGGTTTGGAGCTTCCCAAGTAGGGGGGACTGGGCGACACACTCAGGAAACTATCGAGGAAACTGGAGCCCATACATACCTCGAAACTTGATCACGAAATATTCCAAGCCTGGAGAACTTGTTCTAGACCAAATGTGTGGGAGTGGAACCACGCTTGTAGAAAGCAAACTCCTAGGCCGAGGTGGAATCGGAGTAGATGTCAACCCAGACGCCATTATGGTAGCGCAAGACCGGCTGAGTTTCGACTACAACACTCTTGATCGACCGCGTCGGGTAGAGACCCGGACATTTGAAGGCGATGCACGAAACTTGAATTTGGTCGGTGATGAGACTGTTGACCTCATTGCGACCCATCCACCGTATGCCGGAATCATCTCATATAGCGGAAAACGGATATTGGACGACCTCTCGCGTCTGAAGCTTCCTGCCTACATTGATGCGATGAGGAAAGTCGCGGCCGAATCGTACAGAGTTTTGAAAAACAACCGATACTGCGGAGTTCTCATTGGAGACACACGAAAGGGACGCCACTACATTCCGATCTCCCTTGGAGTTTTGCAGGCATTTCTAAGCGTGGGCTTCATCCTCAAGGAGGATATAATCAAGCTTCAACACAAGACGATGACAACTCGACAGAGATGGCGGGGACATAGCTACGACTTCTATAAGATCGCTCACGAACATCTCTACGTATTCAGAAAGCCAGCGCTCGACGAAAAAACAGCACCACTAAAGTATAGTAAGAAATGGTGGTAATTGGACGATTAAGGATAACCTCTTCGAATTAATGAGAAGCCGGTTTCGGTTTCACCATGGAGAAAATAGAACCATGGTTCTTCCCAATTCCGCTCGAGATGAATAGATCACGTTTAACCCTCTTACTCAGGGTAAGATAACTCGGGTTAGGAGCGGGGGCGTACCCATGAAACACGGTTTCAGGAACGGTTTCATACCAGGCTCTTGCCTCTGAAAGTGAAAAGCTCACCAACAAGTCCCTGTCTACTCGCAGTTCTTGTAAGAGACGATTTTCAACTTCATCCGTTGGTTGGTTGCCCTTGACAAGCTCTACGTATTGCGCGTAAAGTGGGTTTAGCTCGGTTTCATTGTTGAGCAGGGCGAGGAAGTAATAATAGACTTCATCGGCAGAGCTTGTAAAGAACCAGCCAGGCACATCTGCCCTTTGTCTAANGGGTAGAGTCCCATTTGCTGAAACCGTTCTCGACCTATCATACTGAAGCTGGCTGATTGTTTCAAACAGAATGAAACCACTGTCTGGATTGCACAGACCTCTCGTCCTGCGCGAGGGATCGGACCCGTAGTATGAGTCGACCTTGAGATCAATTGTCCTTTTCTGGGCGTTTGGAAGGTTGAGAACCAGGTCAATCCCCTTATCGTAGAACTCCGGATTGGAATGAACATCCCGAAGATCTCTGCTATCCTTGTCCTTCGTCAAGTAGCGTTTGACTACCGTCA
>JGI25384J37096_10000140_pt1 | contig 17197 bp, 19 predicted proteins | sample GraSoi013_1_40cm_4_FD_37096 | JGI IMG/M metagenome (IMG submission 37096)
AACGGGGCCTGCCGCAAAGTCTTCGAAGTAGACGCTCCCGAGAAACTGGAGAAATTCGAGCTCCCCTACCACGCCGCAGGCACGCCCGTGACCCTGCCAGACGGCTCGGAGAAAGTCATCTCAGGTGTAATAGACCCAGAGTTCATCGAATCGTACAAGCAAGTCGTCTAGGATATTCTGCCCTGGGGCAACATTGCTAGAGCTGTGTTGGTGCTTCGGCTCTCGACAATATGATGTAAATCGTAGATTGCGTTGACGGGCGAGTCAATCTCTTCTCCAAAGCCTGTTTCTCCTCAAGAAGCAAGTCTCTCGCAACATAGATCTCGATCGCCTGGTGCTCCGCCCCTGCAAGCTGCTTCAGTCGGGTTTCTAGGTAGCCAACAGCAGACCGAAAGAAGTTCTCGGGAAGTTCTGGGAGTTCAACGTCAACGAGGGTCGTAGGGTCAGCTCTCGCGNGCANCATTTCAAAGAGCTCAGCAGTATCCGGTATCTCGATCTTCAAATGCTCATGATGGTATTCCTCGAGGTCGAAGCTCATTCGTCCCCACTTCTGTTTCTTCCATAGCCTATGATGATCAGTAGGCGAGATGCCGCTACCAAAATCTGAATACTCTAGGGTCACGTTCGCGTTTTCGAAGTACTCTGAGCGAACGACCCTTTTCCGATGAACATACCGGGCGGTCCCGGCAACTTCAGAGGCCTTCCCCACGTTGTCGGTTGGCGAGATATCGCTTGTTATCTGATAGATGCTGACGGCTTTGTCGCCAGTGTCCCTGGAGAAGAGATATCTTTGCGCGGCGTTTCCCTGATCCTCGAAAATTGAGGGGTCGGCGAATAGCCGCTTGAATCGAAGCCGGACCCTGTAGAAATCGGCTTCAATCACCATGTTGCCACCAGCCCAACTTTTCTCAGCTTAGAGCAAAGGCATGAGCTTGCGCATTCTTTAACTGATTCTAACCTGATTCTCTCCTGCAATCATGTCGCGCAGGGTGAAGGAATACTTCAATCAAGTCTCGTCCCAGTGGGACAATATGAGAAAGAGCTTCTACGGCGAGGAAGTTCGGGACGCTGTCTTGAACGCGGCCCAGATTAGTCCCGACGATACTGTCCTAGATGTGGGCGCCGGAACTGGGTTTCTAACTCAAGGGGCTGCTATGATCGCCCGCAAAGTCATCGCGCTCGACTTCTCCAGGGGTATGAGCGATGAAGCAATTGCGAAACTGGGGAAGGGGAAGGTCGAGTTCAGAATTGGAAACGTGGAACACATGCAGTTGCCAGATTCATCTGTTGATGTTGTAATCGGCAACATGGTATTGCACCACTGCCCCCATCCGGAGACGGCGATAGCAGAGATGGCTAGGGTGCTCAAGCCAGGCGGAAGAGTCGTCATCTCCGACCTCCAAGAACACGGNTACGAATGGTTACGCAAAGAACACGCGGATCTCTGGCTTGGGTTCAAGATGGAAAATGTTCTTGCGATGATGAAGAAGAACCAGCTAGAGAACGTGAAGGTTGACGCGTTGTCTTCTTGTTGCACGAGCACGCAAGAAGAACAACAGGTGAAGATCCCGATGTTTCTAGCGTCTGCTTGGAAATAAGCTTGACGGAACGGGAGTTTTTGACTGCGTGGTTGACGATCTTAATGGGCTAGTTTTCGTGGGGTGGGCTAGCGTTCTGGGAGCATGGGTAAGAGGTTTGAACCGGTTTTTCTCGTCGACAAAGACGATTTTCGGACTCCACAGTTCAGCCTCCTTCTCGCTCATAGATACGAAGGCCGTGATGATGATCTCGTCCCCCGGTTGTACTTTTCGGGCAGCCGCTCCGTTGAGCGCGATTATCCCGCTGAGCGGGTCCGCGGGCAACGCATAGGTGGAGAACCTTTCGCCGGTGGTAATGCTCCAAATATCGACCTTCTCGAAGGGAAGAATCCCAGCCGCGTCCATTAGAGAGCAGTCTATCTCGATGCTTCCCTCATAGTTGAGATCGGAACCCGTGACTCGTGCTCTGTGAATCTTACCCTTGAGCATTCTCAGCTGCAATCTTGCCGCTTCCCGTGTCTTTTCCTACCAAGACCCGTATGACTCGCTAGATTTGAACCGGGGCTACTGTCTCTCTAGAGAACTAACGAGAAGCACGTGCAAGGGCCAGACCTTGGTGTGTTTTCGTTAAGTGTGGCTTGCCAAATTGATAGTAGAGCTTGGGCATTGAAGGAGCAGTCGGACCCCGCGGACGCGGTCCTTAAGGAAATCGAGGCGATTGGGCAACGTTCATTCATCCCATCCATTGGTCCCGTCAAGGGAAGGATTCTCGCGGAAATCGTGAAAAAGACTCGGCCGAAAGAATTCTGGAGGTCGGAGCGCTCTATGGCTACTCTGCAATACTGATAGCCAAGAACTCACCTCCTGGAGTTCAGATAGTCTCCGTCGAGAAGAACCCGGAACATGCGCGTATCACCAAGGGGAACATCAGGCGGGCAAACATGGAAGGGAGAATCAGCGTGGTAGAAGGAGATGGAACGACAGAATTGAGGAAGCTCTCTGGCAGCTTCGATCTTGTCTTTTTGGACGCCGAGAAGACCGAATACCTCGCTTATCTGAAAGCTGTGGAGAAGAACCTTCACAAGGGCAGCGTCATCGTCGCAGACAACGTGGGCATATTCAAGGATCAGATGCAGGACTATCTGGAATATGTCAGGAACAAGGGTCCNTACCGGAGCCGGACGGTGGAAACCCTCCTGGAATTCTCGGATAGTACTAAAGACGCTATGGAGATAAGCGAGAAACTAGAATAGACTTAGGAAGGTCAGGAAAGACGGGACTCGTTTACTGGTTCAGCTGGGCCCTGTTCATCGTTTACGAGAAGGTGACATTGCACTTGCCCTGGCCGCTCAAAAATTTTCTTCTGGGACAGTTTCCGGGGGAGTTTCAGGCGCAACAAGAGGTCTTGAGGCCGAGACCCAACTGAGTCATGATGGACCACGATCGACCACGTTAATGCTTACGCCCTGCCCGTGAGAGATTTCGAGAAGCGCGTTTCTTTCTATCGTGATAAAATGGGATTCAAACTTGNGAACGAAGAAGCAGATTTTGCATACTTCACGTTTGGAACGCAAGGAGGTCCTGGTCTTGCTCTGCTACCCATCAACTCCGCGGTCAATCTGATCTCTGAGGCCAGATTCGACCCAAAGAGAAAGTGATTCATCGAAACCACTTCGCGGTCTTCCTCAAANATGTGGACAAGGAGTATGAGAAATTGAAGGCGAAGGGAGTCCATTTCGTCAAGCCTCCAACAACGNTTCCTTGGGGACAGCGGATAGCCTATTTTGAGGATCCAGAGAGAATCTCTGGGAGATCTCACACTTCTTAAAGAAATAAGGAACCTCAACAAATGTCTCGAAATCCAACGTAAAAGGAGCAAGGAGCGTCTTGAATGCAGAGTATCCGGATTGGAGGGGGCTCGTGAGAAGGCACTGGCACGTCATCGCCATAATTCGCGCTCGGCGGGATTTTAGCGTTCGCAGGGGCAGTTTACGTATTCCTATGGTTCGTGAGCAACGCTCAATCATCGGGCATGGTCCCGTCGATCCTGGGTCTCTGGACAATGGNAAATCTCGTGACTTTCATAGTGTACGCTGTCCTCTGGGAACTTCTGTTGATTGGAGTCCCGATAGCAATAGCCGGCGTCATAGGATGGCGGTGGTGGAAAAGGATTCCTAGAGAAGAGTGGAGAGGATATCGTTTCAGCGGACGCAAGCGAACGTCGGGTGGTGGCGGAGCGTCTCTGTTGTTCTTCGTCGCGTTCTGCATCAAGGTGTTCGTAGATGGAAAGTGGAATGTTCCCATCGCCACTTTTACCCTAGACTACGTCGTAGCTTCCATTATCACAATCCTGGTGTTGGGCTTAATCATCGTCGGGATACCTGCCACAATAGGTCTGACGTGGTGGATAAGCCGCGAACCGAAAAAAACCCTGAGACCATTATTTCTGACAGCTTTTCGGCTCTAGCGGGCTTGAATCTGTGGTGCGGATCCTTTCGACAAGATGATCAGGTCCTCGGAGAGTTCTTTCGGCTTTGTTATCATCGGCCAGTGACCAGAGTCGATTATCTTGTATGGTCCTTCGATCTTGTAGTCCTTGTACACTCCAGTCTCCTTTAGCATCGCGTCGACGTTGTCCCCTCCACGGGTGCAGAAAACGTACGCTTTCTTGACTGAATCAATATTCCCTGACAAGGTTATCGAGTCACGGAAGTACCTCACAGGCAACGCGGTTGCCTTGGAGAGGAGCCACTCGCGGTCCGCTCCCTGGATGTCCTTTCCAACATCATCCAGTATCATTTTGGGAAAGGGAACACGCCAGCCTTCCATAGGGAATTCGTCCGGGAAACCTCCCTGCGGCGTCTTGACCTCCTTGGGACGGAACGAGTCCAAGTACAGTAGCGTTCTAATTCTATCCGGAACCTGGTCCGCGACCGACGCTACGATCTTGCCGGCGAAGCTATGCCCGACTAGAACCACATCGGTTAGGTCATTGTATTTGATGACGTTGAGAACGTCTTGGATCCCGGTTTCCATTCCCACCGTCTCAGAAGCGAGGTGAACCTTCTCTCCCATTCCGGTTAGAGTGATAGGGTAGACTTTGTGACCCTCTTCGGTCAGTAGCGGACTCACGTTGTTCCAGACCCATCCCCCAAGCCAAGCGCCCGGCACAAGAACGAATGATGTCATGGATCTCTCTCCAAACAGACCAGATCAGCAATCAAGAGTATCATAAACGGATTCTCACAGGTACGAACCTGTACCGTCTATCTCCCCGCTTTCTCGACGACGAGCTGGCTCTTTTGTAGGTCACTTTGTGATCTTTCTCTCGTTTTCTTGTGGCCGCGATTCTTCGATGGAACCCATCCGCCGTCACGGGTTCTCTTGTATCCCTCGTCGTAATACTCACCAAAGTCCTTTGGTGGCAGGAGAGCTTCGGCTGGCAATAGGGCTCCCCAGCCGGGTCCTCTCAAAAGTATCTCGCTGAAGTCAGGGTTGAGTATCAGGTCCTTCGAATTGCGGGCGCGGTGATCCCATATCTCCATGTCGAGTATTCGGAGTGGTTCCCCGCGGTCAGCAATCAACTGGGATGTTGCATCCGGCCCGGTCGGCTTGGCGATGAGGTCTCCCCGTTTTACGAGTGAGTCCTTGCCGTTGTATCTGAGTGTACCGGACCCCTCTAGAATCAGATAATACTCGTCAACTGATGAATGGCTATGATAGCGGGCTGCCGATTCTCCATTCTGGATCAGTTCGACTCTGAAGAATGCTCGACCAGGCCCCAGCAAGGGCATCAAGAAGCGCTGGTACGTGTCATCCTCCGCACGGACTAGAGTTCGTTCTGACCCGTCTAGGTTCTTGTCATCGAAGACGTTGACCAGCGGTTTCTTCCACATGTTCTCCGAAAACTTGTCACCCTTCCTGAGGTAGACTTCATCCGCCCAGAACGAGGCAATCCGCACCAAAAAGTCAAGAGCTTCACTGTTCAGAGCGGGAATCGTTAGGATGGCTTCTTCTCTCGCATTCTTGTTCAGGTATCCTGCCTTCCTGCCGAGCTCGTCCCAGAGCCAGTTTGCGAACGGGATGAGCCTTTCTCCATGACTTTCAGGGAGCTTTGACTTGGATCCGAAGAACAGCTCCCAGGCTCGATCGATCCTAATCGCGCGGTCTTGAGGCTCCTCTTGCAGAATGAGTTTCATGATGTCGGACCACAGTCATGAACGATAAATTGTTTCCTCACGACTAATTTGAGTAAGAGTCCAATTATGGAATCAAACAAGCTCTTTTCANATGTTCCCGTAANGTGCCATTAGTTCGAGTTCGTACAAGGCCCCATCCTAACCGTCGACTAGAGCCTGACGAGCCTTTGCTCGGGTTTCGCAGTTACTAGAATTTTTCGGTGTCTCGGAGGACGTTGCAGTATCCGGAGACGAATCTGCCTATCTCTCCGGTAACGGGATCGTAGCTGTGTCGTTCCGCGTGGCCAATATCCCGGCCATAGACATGAATGCTTGTCGTTGGTTTTCCTGAAATGTTGTCGACTCTGTGGATGCCACGGTGGCCTAGAACTGTTACGTGTCCTTTGGTGTTGATCTTCTCGCTAACCTTCTCGATCTTCGCAATCTTGGGATTTGATCCATCATCGGTTCTACGGAACAGTGCTTCCCGTTCTTCGCCATCATAGACTCCAATAAGCGCCCATGTTAGGTGGTCGTGGATGGGGGTTGTCTGGCCTGGATGCCAGACTCCTCCGATTATCGAGAACAATTCATCGCTTGGCATATGGATGAGGTTCATCGCGAACCTGTCCTTTCTCGGCGTGAAGGCCTCGGATGGAACTGATCCCGGGATCCGGATAAGTTTCTCGAGGAGCGGTTTGATCTCTCTCAGAACTTCTGACTCGTTAGAGTATTTCCGGACGCACGTGTCTATGTCCCTGGCGAACTGGCTGGTCGAGTATTGCCCTGTTTGCATTGGGATCGATTTCAGAGTCCAGCACTAATAGCCTTAGCGTTGAGTCGAACTTGAGTGGACCCTAAAACAGTATTCCTACTCGTTGGAGCGCCGCCCTTCCCGGTGACGCGCGAAGGTCGTCAAAACAGAAAGCAATAAGTCAATTCCCGTACAGATCATTCTCCGTGAAGCTCGACAAAGCCCCCCTCAAAATGGAATTTCTCAGGAAGAAGCTGAAATGGATTCAGCGGACGATGAAGGAACAGGGAATAGACCTCTGGATTACATTCACGCGGGAAGGAAACGAGGATCCACTAGCTCAGGACCTAAGGTTCAGCGATCTGACGTGGCGGTCCGCTGCGATAATCGACCAGGACGGAACAAAGACCGCTATTGTCGGAAGCCTAGAGGTCGATGCGATAAGGCAGAGCAAGTTCTACGACGATGTGGTTGGCTATGCGAGCGAGGGTGCAGCCCCTAAGCTGAAACAGATAATCGGAAACAGGAAGCCGAAGAGCATCGCGGTCAACTCAAGTTACGACGAAGGTGCTGCAGATGGTATGACGAGCGGCATGGAAGCATATCTCAAACGGGCATTGAAGGGATATTCCAAACGGTTCGTGTCAGGGGAGGACTTGGCTATTGCGCTGCGTGCGAGGCTTGTCCCCGAAGAAGTCGAGCTCGTAAAGAAAGCGATAGCCGAGTGCGAGAAGATCTATGACGAGGTCGAGAGTGCTATCAGACCCGGCAAGAAGGACAGATATGTACACGAGTTCGCCCACAAACTTCTCGCCCAAAAGGGTCTATCGGCCGCCTGGGCCTTTGACCGTTGCCCATCCGTGAACGTTGGCGGCGATCCCATGGGCCACATAGGCTACCACAACACCACTATCCGGAACGGCGATTTCGTCAAACTCGATTTCGGAGTCAACTATGAAGGCTATTGTAGTGACATCCAGCGAGTCTATTTCGTTGGGCCCGGAAATATTCCTAGCTCGGTGAAGCGCATGTTCGAGACGGCTAGAGCTGCAAACGATGCGGCTCTCGCAACCCTGAAGCCAGGGACTGTAGGCTACAAGGTCGATAGTGCTGGCAGAAAGCTAATCGTCAAGAAAGGCTACCCGGAGTACAAGCATGCTCTGGGACACGNCTTNGGCCGGAGCACGCACGAGATTGGTCCTCTACTCGGTCCAAGGTGGCCGAACAGGTATGGCAAGCAAGTCGAGAAACCGGTTCAGATGGACATGGTCTTCACCATAGAGCCCTCAGTCACAAGCAAGCTTGGAACTTGTAATCTAGAGCAGGATGTTCTGGTCACGGCCAGCGGCTACCAGCAACTATCTAAGCCACAGGAAGACATAATCAGGGTCGGATAAGACTCGGAATCGACCAATACGTTGGAGCAAACAACTCACACATGTCCCATCTGCGGCACCACCGGTCCCTGTACTCGGTCATCGGGAGAAACGGACGAGTTTAGGTATCACAACTGCCACGTCTGCGGGTCTACTTGGAAGGAACAGAAAACCCTCCCAAAAGCAAATCCGAAATGAAAGGCTAGATCGTCCAATTTTCCTCCCCTTCCCGCTTGGCTTTCTACGCCTGATTCGGGTCGGCTACATGCGCGGGTGGATGCTTCCCCTTTGCATGGAGGAAGAGATGCTTCGCGGAATGGTACGTGTGCCCCGCCGAAAGCGAAACCAGGCTTGTGAAGACCCAAAAGAACGGCACACCTTGGATAGTGATGTTCCTGACCGTGTACTGGTAGATGCCTTGGACCCCAACGCCGCTTTCTGCGATCGTAATTTGTGGGGGTGTCGTGAGGAAAATCAGGAGGAGATACAGGGTGCTGATAAAACCCACGAGCGATACGAGACTCATCAGCGACTCGATGGCTCTCTCCATCCTGACGATGAATCGCATGGCCAAATCGAGATGTGGAGCTCGGAGATATAATCGAGTTGTCACTCCCGAGTCCAGTCCACACTCGGGCATCATTGGGAACAACAAGCAACTAGCTTATTCTCCAAATGCCTAAGACACAATTGCACGGAGACGTGTTCGATTTTCTCCTGCGTCAAGCTTGGGAGGGCTTGCGGGAACCCCTGCCCCAGGGCACTCAGTCTAATGCATCCAGGTTGTGAACCAAACAACTAGGAGAAGACGTGTTTTTCCCGAATCTTCTTTCTTGCAACTTTCCTTTTTCTGTAACTATTATTTTCTACTAACTATTTCTCGACCCCCCTCGGGGTGGTCGATTTCCCGCGCCCCGCCCTTCGTGAAAACGCCGATCATAACGGCTCGCGCTTCAACAAGTCACTGTATTGTGGGACTAAGTCATTCGTGGCCTTTGAGCGCTCTAAGAGCGTTCAGGGTCACCCAGGGATTGGGTTTGCCCACCTCGCCCAGGCTTGAGTATATGCCTGGAACCTCAACAACTTTTCCAGGACTCTTGTAGACGTTTGAGCGGTCAATACCTTCTTCCTGCACGGAACGCCATTGTCCCGTCCTCTCGTCCTTCACGAAATTCCGTCGCAAAGATCGAAGATATGTAGCTTCCATCGACCAAGTTCCGTCCGGCAGCCGTTTCGACAGCAACAACTCCCGAGCATCCTCGGTACGATCATCTCTACCAAAACCAAGGGCTGTCACAATTCGTAATCCATGGAGAATATCATAGAAGTAGAACAGTGGAAAATGTAATTGAGTCCATTCCGGCTCAATTATCTTGCCAGACGTATCGCTCTTGAATAGGCGGTGCATCAGCATGAATTCCACGCCTCTTTCNACCGCCTCCCGCCCTCCACGCGGCCACTTCTGAGGGTCAAGAGAAGAAAACGCCCACAAAGGCTCGATCGTCGACATGAACGAGCTATGGCGTACCTCCTTCCTGTCTNGTCCCTCGGTGTCGCAGTTCCATCCTCCATCATCACGCTGATACCTCACAAGCCACTCAAACATCTCGCGTACCCGTGGATCATTCTCAAACCCGAACTCAATTAGCGTGCGGGCCATGTTGCCTGTAACACACGGCTCCCAGACCGAACGCCATCCTCGCAAATCCTCATCAGGATACTTTGGCGGTGGCCAAGAACGATCCTGCCCGTTCATGACTCGTAGAAAATACTCGCAACCTTTCCATATCGAGGGATGTGTCCCTGGAACACCCAATTCAGCCAACAATATGAGGGGCCAAACGGTCGCTTTCCATTTGGGCCAGTACACATCTTCTCCATCGCCCCAGTAGCCTGCTGGGTGTTGTTCTCTCAAGTATTCGGCGACGGGACCCCAAGATGCGATTGCGTCAAAGGCCGCCGAGACTTCGGTATCGGTCTCGGATCTTCCGAGAATGTCCTTGAGCGTCCAATATCGAACCCCCGGACTATCATTCTTTAGGAGCCAATCGACAGTCCGATCCAACTTTGCGATTTCGACAGTACTCGACAACACGCTAAAACTCCAGTTGGGGACGGTCGGTGTCCCGCCAATTAAAGCGAACCCTACGGAATCTTATTGGAACTAACCATACGATCCCGAACTCGGGATTGAGATGGACGGCGTTAGGCCGGGTATTTCTGGTAGAACTCTTCAAGCTCTTTCCGGGTCGGGCTTCCTCTGGTTTCTGGCATAGTAGCCTTGAGGGCTGCCGCCATGTTACCGTGCTTAAGCGCCTCGACATCGGCGAGCCCAAGTAGCTTGTAGGCCGCGAAAGCTCCGACAAACGCGTCTCCGCAACCGGTCGTATTCACTATCTTCCGTCCCATTTTCGCTAAGTCGACGCTCTTCATCTTCAATTGTTTTCCCCTATCATAAAACGCGAAGCCCTTGCTTCCTAATGTGACAAGAATCTTCATTTTCGGTTCGACCTTGTTGAAGGCCGTGACTGATTCTGCTAGAGTGCGGGTTCCGGAGAACGCCAACGCTTCGTGCTCGTTCAATACTAGATAGTCCAACCCTTCCATTTCACCGGTAAACTCTTCCATTTCGAATCTTGTCAAGACGCCTGGATGCCAAAGGACGGATCGTCGGAGGCGGCGTCCTTCCGAGAGTATTCTTCCTGCGACGTGTCGTGGTGGGTCGATGACGACCATCATCCGGCAGTTGCCGAAGAGGTTCTGGACCTCTGGGAGCATGATATGGTCCCGCTTCAGCCCGGCATTCGCCCCAAAATGCGTCTCAATATTGTTCCTCCCCTTCTCGTCAACTGTAATGTACGCCTGTCCCGACTCAAGCTTGATCAGAATCTGAACCGCGGAAGTGTCCACACCGTCCTGTTTGAGAATCGACAGCTGTTTCTTGCCAATCTCATCCTTCCCGACACAGGCCAACAACGCCACCTTTCTCTGGCCAAGAATTCGGGACGCGGCGACCGAAACATTCCCTCCTTTTCCTCCCGGGACCCTGTCCACTTTTTCTACAACCACCTCTTCCCCGGGTCGGGGAAGTCGTTTGACAAAGAGGTTGATGTCCCAGTTGAGGGCTCCTGTAACGACAAGGTCGGGCGGCAAACTACTCCTGTCTCTCCGTCAGAGTGGACAATGCCACCGTCATCGCATCAGAAATCGGTTTTTAGGTCTTCAACGCCGCGGCTATGACAGGCGCAACCGACACCTTGCTTATTGGCCCGGGATAGGTATCCGTTCCGATAACTCTTAGCACCCCCGCCGCTTTGATCCGCTTCAGCGCCCCCTCCGAAAGAACGGGATGGGTGCAGAGCACGAAGACTCGTCTCGCTCCCTTCTTCCTGCAAGCCACTGCAGCCTCTGCAATGGTTCCGCCAGTGCTAATGATGTCGTCGGCGAAGACTACATCTCGGCCTTTCAGATCTATTTCCCCGGCGTCAACTTTCACCTTGGATGAGGTCATGCCCTCCTTTCGGACTCGAACCTTCCGAAACGCTGTATGCTCCGCATCTAGTTCCTTTCCTACGACTGCAGCCCACTGGTCAGCTTCCTCGTCAGGCCCGATCACGATGGGGTTGTGCGGTTTGAAGTGTTCTCGTGCGTACTTTCCGAGTTCATGCATTGCGGTGAGATTGCGGGCTGGGATCTTGAAGACTTTGGCAACGTCTCCCAGTCTGTGAAGGTGGCAGTCAATTGTAAGGAATGATGTTGTCCCGGCTGATTCTAGAAGTCGGGCTACGGATGCAGAGCTGACTGCTTCTCCTGGATAGAATCGTGAGTCTTGTCTCGCGTATGCGAGGTAGGGTACCACAGCGGTGATGGACCGTGCTCCTAGGTCCCTGAGAGTATCCGTCAGCAAGAGAAGCTCGAATATGTTCTCGTCAGGTGTCCGATAGAGAGACTGAATCGCTGCAACGTCCTGGTCCTTGACGTCATCATGGACTCGGAGATATTTTTCACCGTCTGGAAATCGTTTGACTTCTAGCCTTCCTGCTTCTTGACCCAGTTCTTTCGCGACTTTCTCCGCAAGGGGTTGACTAGCGGAGCCGCCTAGTATGATCATGGGGAGAATGAGACCGACCGTGCGGTGCTAATAAAAGTGAGGGGGTAATCCGTTCACGTTATAACAACAGATGAGCTAAACCTCTTCGAATGTCTCTACTAGGGAGGGCAGGGCTCGACCTAAGATCCTGGGCCAAGAGCCTGTTTGCTGCACAACGAATTATCCTGATTTGCATCATAGGATTCGTCCTAGCATTGCTTGGTCTGCGGATACTCGGAACCTCCGTAGACTCCTACGTCGCCACTACCCTCTACCACTCCATAGCCGGTAATACCCTTGTCCCTATAATCTACGGAATAGCGACGGTAGGCGATCTCATCTGGGTCCCACTAGTTTTTTGGCTCTACGTCTTCCGCAATGACAGCAATGAATGGACAAGCTCGCTGATACTGGGCGTGGCGATGGTGACCGCGATGGCTCTGACGGACGTGTTGAAAACTGTCTTCAACCTTCCAAGACCGTTCCAAGTGCCCTCACTCGGAATAATGGCGCGTGGTGAAATCCCCACTAATCCCGGATTTCCCTCTGGACATACAACGAACGCGTTCACAGTCGCCGCGGTAGTATGGTCTAGGTATACTGCTTGGCGTGTCCCCTTCGTTATCCTAGCGATCGCCACTGGGGTCTCGATGATCATCTTGGGGCTTCACTTCCCGAGCGATGTCATCGGCGGTGTTTTTCTTGGAATCTTCAGCGGGACATTCGTTCTCGGCTTGGCCAAGCTCCGGTCGAGCAAGTGATATTGTCACTTTAGGATACTGGTCCAAGTTACATGGCCCCTTTCGAACTAGAGCACTTGTCTCGTGGACAAGGAAAACGCCGACAGTTGAAACCATCCCCAATTGATCATAGAATAGAGGCAGTGCAACCGACAGGCATCCCTATTCTCGACAAGGTCAGCGGAGGAGGTTTCCCTCGGCCGTCCAGTGTTGCGCTGATGGGTCCGATTGGAAGCGGCAAATCCGCTCTCGTCCGAGAGCTAGTCGCGAATTTCCTCCGGCAGGGATGCCAACTTCTCTACTACTGCATTGATGATCCAGCCGACGTGGTCAAGCTAGGACTCGAGGACCATCACATTGCAGTGACGAAGATCGAGGAGGAAGGGCGTCTCGAGTTTGTTGACATGTTCTCGCTTGGGGCTCAAAAACTTGCTGAGTCGCTTCCCAAAATGGACCCGGGCGATATCTTAGAGGAGACGTTGAGGTTTCAGGATCTCCTCGCCCTCGGTAGGAGCTTTGCTATGAAGCCGAGCGTTGGACCCAAGGTGATCGTAATGGACTCTATCACACCATTTTTCCTGTTAGCAGAAGCGAGGCGTGTCTACCAGTATGTTCAGGTAATGCGTTTTGCAACCCAGATCGCCAGGGCGGTAACGATCTCGGTCTTGCACACCGAGGTTGTGGACGTCAACGTGGAAAACGCGACCGCGAACCTGGCGGACGGAGTCATCGAGATGAGGAAACGACAGGGAGAGGTCTTGTTGAAGGGAGGCACGTTGAAGGTGTTGAGAATCGGGCGCAACCCAACACCCTCACGGGGATATTTCTACCAGATTACACAGCAGGGAATCGTATTCTCCAATACGCCAATGTTCTGATTTTTAATCACGTGAGGATTCTTTAACAACCCAACAGAATGTTCTCTAGGACTTTGTCTGCCAGCGCGAAGAAGCTGAGGATCGGGTGTAGCGGCTGGTCCTACCAGGACTGGGTCGGCCCATTCTATCCGAGGGACGCCAAGCCCGGCGACTATCTTCGGTTGTACTCACAGGTCTTCGACGCAGTTGAGATTGATTCCAGCTACTATCGGACGCCTTCGCCCTTCATGGTGTCCAATTGGAAGCGGGCGACTCCCGATGGCTTTCTTTTCACGGCGAAGTTTCCGAAGAAGATAACGCACGAGCTGAAATTGCGGGACAGTCAGGCACAGCTCGAACGGTTTTACAAGGCGATGTCTGAACTCCGGGAGAAGCTTGGAGCCTTGGTGATCCAACTTCCGCCGTCGTTCAACTACAAGAAGGACAGAGAGGCATTGGAGACGTTTCTTGGACAGACCGACAAGAAGTATGTCCATGCTATTGAATTCCGCAACAAATCATGGTTCAAACCCGACATCTACAAACTTCTGGAGACGAACAACGTCAGCCTGGCCTGGTCGGAGAACCAGTACGCTTCCACTCCACCCGAGGCCACGTCCGATGTGGCTTACCTGCGAATGGTGGGCGACCGTTCGATCACAAATTTTGGGGGGAAGCAACGGGAGCAGGGGGAGACTATGCGAAAATGGTATTCTGCCTTGGAGGAAAAGTCTAGCCTGTTCAAACAAGGCTTCATCTTCTTCAACAATCACTTCGCGGGTTTCGGGCCTGGGTCGGTTAACGAGTTCCGACGGCTCGCAGGGTTAGCCGAGCTTGACTGGAAACAGCTGTCAAAGGAACCGGGACCTTTGCAAAGTAGCATGGCAGAGTTCCAGAATTGAGTTCGGGACTGCATGTCTGTCGAATGCATTCACAATACTGGTTGCTTATGGCTGACGGGACTCCATGTGTTTCCCGACTTCAGCCTGAAACTTCACCTTGCCGTTAGCTCTGTGTACCTTGTACAGAAGTGGGCCCGAAACTGTTAAGAATTCTTCCCCAAGCTACNACCCNTCTACGGTCTTTCTAGGAGAATAGAATGTTGACCGACGAAACTCAAAGCAACGATCCTGAGACAGCGACGAATAGGAAGGTTTCAAGGCGAGACTTCCTCAAGTACGGTGCAGGTGTGGCCGCTGTAGCTGCTGGAGCCAGCGGCTTAATGGAGAAAATCCCGTACCTCCCCTCACAGCCAACAGCACCGACTCTGATACCTCAGAGCCCGCCAAGCCCGGGCATCGAGGAGGTTACAATAGCACAGCTTGAGNCACAATATACAGCTGGAACGTTAACGGCAACCGCTGTCCTGAACATGTACGTCAATCGGATTGGAGCTCTCGACCAGAGCGGGCCAAGGCTCAACTCACTTCTTCAGGTGAACCCGGACGCTTTGACAATCGCCCATCAGCTCGATGCACAAGCCACTCCCTTCGCTGGGATACTCCACGGGATACCTATCCTCTTGAAGGATAACGTCGACACTCACGACCAAATGCAAACTGCAGCAGGCTCCATAGCCCTGGTTGGGACCCCGGCACTTCAGGATTCAACTGTCGCCGCACATCTTCGTGCCGCTGGTGCAATAATCTTAGGCAAAACCAATTTGAGCGAATGGGCCAACTTCCGCTCGTTCTTCTCCTCCAGCGGCTGGTCTGGACGCGGCGGCCAGTGTAACAACCCCTACGCAATCGACCGCAACCCATGCGGCTCCAGCTCGGGGTCCGGAGCAGCAACTTCTGGAAACTTGACCACGGTTTCCATAGGTACCGAGACTGATGGCAGCATCGTTTGCCCGGCGAACGCTAACGGAGTCGTAGGTATCAAACCAACTGTCGGCCTTGTTAGCCGAGCCGGCGTCATTCCCATCTCTCACACACAGGACACGGTTGGCCCCCACGCTCGAACCGTTGCAGACGCAGCAACCGTATTGACAGCTATCGTACAGAGAACCCCTGACCCTCGCGATCCTGCTACCAGCACTAGCCCGCTAGGCAAGCTCGGCCAACCGAGGCCGACTCTGCCAGCCGACTATAGAGCCTTCCTGAACCCCAAGGGCCTCAAGGCCGCCAGAATTGGCGTTGTTCGAGACTTTGAAGGATCCAGCCCCCACGCCGATGCCATCTTTGATTCAGCAGTTACTACAATTCAAAACGCGGGGGCGACTCTGGTAGACCCCGTGTCCTTCCCACATCTCGCCGACATCAATAGTGGAACAGCAGAGTTCACCGTGCTCCTCTTCGATTTCAAGATCGACATAGCAAACTATCTCAAGACCCGAACCGGCGTACCGATCGCCAGCCCAACGCTCCAAGCCCTTATCGATTTCAACAACGCCCACGCCGACCAAGAGATGCCCTTCTTCGCACAAGAAATATTCGACCTCGCCAACACGTTCAGCTCGGACCCGAACGCCACACAACCCCTCGGCTTATCATACAACGACTCGCTCGCCATTGACCAGAAAATCGGAGCGACAGAGGGAATAGACAAGCTGCTGAACGANAACAACCTCGACGCACTAATCGCCGGGACCGATAACCCACCTTGGCCCACCGACCTGATCAACAGCGACCACTTCGTCTTCGGAACCTCCTCGCCGGCCGCCATAGTGGGCTATCCAATCATCAACGTTCCGGCGGGCATGACCTTCGGCGTTCCAGTTGGCATATCGTTCATGAGCACAGCATTCAGCGAGTCCACACTCATCAAGCTCGCCTCAGGTTTCGAAGCTGTCACACAGGCACGGCAGAAGCCACAGTTCCTAAAGACCTTGCCGTTTAGCGGCCCACCACCTTTCCGGGTAAGGGGCCGAGGACTCGTGCCGAAGAGAAACGTTCCACTGGTCAGCGAACTCTAAGCACACTTCCTTACCTCCTTTTTCTATCGCCAATTAGCGGAGCTAATGAGCTCATCGAGCGACACTTGTCTGCGGGGCATACGCCGGGATACGCTATATAGTTCGTAGATGAGAGTCTCTGAAAGAGACGTGAGCGATTGTTCTCCGAGAAAGAATTGGCCTATCTGAAAACTCAGCCGCTGGCTAGGATCGGGACTGCATCCAAGTCCGGAAGGCCTGATGTCGCCGCGGTCAGCTTCGATACTGACGGTGACTACATTTACGTGAGCGGCCGGGACGTCACTAACACGATGAAGTACAAGAATGTGCTTGAGAATCCTCGAGCCTCGTTCGTTGTCGATGATCTCAAGACGATGAAACCCTGGGCCCCGCGTGGAATCAAGATACAAGGAAAAGCGGACATCGTCAAGCACACGGGATACATGGGTCCTGGGACTTACATCCGGATCAAGCCTACCCTGAAACGAAGCTGGAACATCTAACAACTCAGAACTCTCGATTTTCGAACCCGCGATCCCCAGACTGGCATTTGGAGACCCGTCGCTGGCTAAGAGAGGAAAAAGAAAAACTGGAGGGGTTTTTTGGTCGTTATGCTATAGGCTGACTGAGCCTAGTTCCGACAGGTCTGTGAGGCTGCTCATTTGCACCATGTTGTTTGAGATGGTGTATAGCACGTTTCCAATGTAGAGTGTTCTGGTGATGAAGAGGTTGTTGTCCTGCCATGTGGGTAGTTGGCCGTTTTGCAGT
>JGI25384J37096_10000144_pt1 | contig 17106 bp, 19 predicted proteins | sample GraSoi013_1_40cm_4_FD_37096 | JGI IMG/M metagenome (IMG submission 37096)
TGGACCGGGACATGATGGCAGCTGTTAACCTGGCTCGGCGGAGACGGGTGAGGTTCGCACGTTCCCGGCCTCCCATCATCGAGGCGCAAGGCAGGGCAGTTGAAGCTGTGAAGGGGAACCCGACGCCTACGGTAATCCCCGGAGTCGATGCCCCGAAGCTAACTCAACCAACGAAGAGTTAACAGAACCGACAGAGGAGAGCTTTATCAAGGGTTTCAAGCTGCTCGCTGAATATTCCGTGAGACGCTGAGAAGCCGAGGAGTGGTTGTTACGGATCAGGTGGACAGGAACTTCATCGCTGATCTTCTCGTACTACTCGTCATCCTCGTAGTTGTCGTCGGTGGCTTCGCGCTTCTCCACACTACAGCCATCCTTCTTGGCGGAGGACTGGCACTAGTCGTCGCTGCTGCCGCCGAATTTGTATGGTCTCGATGATGCACCCGAGATTCTTGAAGCTCTCTTCCGGGCCCGCGCTCTGCGAGCTTGTCTTTCCCGTTTCTTCTTGGAAATCCTCTCGTGGCTGATGCGTTTCCTTATGGAAACGAGGAGCTTTCTCACTTCTCCCGCGTAAGAGTCCTTAGGACCCCTGATGTGTCGGTCCGCGAAAACAGCGCAAAAGAGGCCAACCCATGCGATCCAAAGAGGAGGTCCAAGATTGCCCGATGCTAAGGAGGGTACTGAGATGACTAGGTCAACCAGTCCAAAAGTCGTTCCGAGTCCAACGAGTTCCTTTCCTAGCCTCAGATGGTTTGCATAGCACACTAGGCCACCAAGAAAGACTGTGACTCCGCCAATTTGGACGAGTATCGCGAGGATTCCAGCTAGTACCGAGAACACGGTTAGTCCGTTGGACGAGAGGCTCGTGAATAGTGCAAGCCATGGATTCGACGCGTTGCCTGGGACTAGATTTGAAAGAACTGGCCTTGTTACGGTGAGAATAACGCCTGCAGCCATGGCTAGGGCGCTGGAGTATCTGTTGTCGATGTTCACAAATGCCATGGAAGCGTCCCCTTGGTTCGGCTTGAATTCTTCCGCTAAAAGGGTGCAGATACCTTTCACGAGGGCTGCGCGCGAGTCTTCGTTTTGACCCATTCGATCTGAAGCAGCGTGGGCGTGTTGTCTTTCAAGATCTGCTGAATTTCGGCTCTCAGCTTTTTGGTGTCGAGACCCTTGAAGTTGTCGAGTGTGCCCAACTTTTCCATAGCTCTTCCAAGGATGGAGACGCAAACGGCTTTTTCATTTTTCTGGTAATGAACAAGAGCTGCTGCAGTTAGGATCAGGCCCTGAATGGCGTCTCTCTCGCCACCGGTTGCAGGATGCCAAATCTCCTCTAGGGCCTCGTGGGCCTCCCAGAACCTTTCCTGATTGAACAAGTCGATTCCTTCTTGCAGAGTTTCGCGTTTCCCTCTTGATGAAGCGCGTGGGTCAATGGACCTGAGCGTGACCACTTTTGAGATCTTGGCTTGAAGGAGACTCTTGGGTCTGTTGAGATGAGTTGGCTCGGCGAAGAGGTCGAACTCGATCGCGCTAGAGCTTATCCTTAGGTTGCCTATTTTGTCTTCAGAGCCCAACAATTCTCGAATCTTCTCTTGCATCATCTTGACGTCTTTCGGCGTGTAGCCTTGGATGTTAGCAAGCCTTACTAGGTATCTCATGACTCTTCTCCATGCTCGTGTGGTCCGACTAAGTGAATCCTTGATCGCGCAGGAACTTAATCCGAAGAAGTTCCTCGCCTGTCAACGAGGGAGACTCAGAGGAGGCGAAGTCCTCATCCACCTGCCCTGGTGTCTTCGCTCCCGGGATAACTGTCGAAACATCTTTGTGGTCTAGCACGAACCTCAGTGCTGCTTGTGCTAGGGTTCGACTATTCGATTCTAAGAATCTCAACCCATCCGTTGCCATTGTGAGTTGCGAGATGTAGTCAGGGGGAAAGTTGTGCCGGATATCGCCTACGGGGAAGGTGGGTTCGGGCTTACGTTTGCCCGCGAGGAACCCGTTCGCGAGAGGTTCTCGTGCGATGATTCCAACATTGTTCTTGGTTGCTTCTCGAAACAGTTGGTTCTTGGCTTCCTGGCGTAGAATATTGAAGACTGCTTGAACAGCGCCTAACTCGAGGTTCTTCATTGCTAGTAGGCCTTCCTGGGGATCATGAATCGATATGCCGTAGTGACGGATTTTTCCGGACGCCTTGAGTTTTTCCAGGGTCTTGAAGACCCTCCCTTCCCTGATCAGTTGGACTGGCGGGTTGTGCAGCTGGTAGAGGTCAATATAATCGGAGCGCAATCTCTCGCAACTCTTCCCCACCGCAAACTCGAGATAGTCCGGGTTGAAGTTCATTCTAGGAGTTCCATGATAGAAGTCGCCGCCCACCTTGGTGGCGATGATGATCTCGGATCGGTGCCCCGTGAGAGCTTGGCCCAGTAATTCCTCGCTGTGTCCGTGACCGTAGACATCAGCTGTATCGAAGAAGTTGCATCCCAGTTCTAGCGCCCTTTGTATCGCTGCCAGGGATAGCTTGTCGTCGGTGGGACCGTAGCTATTTCCATGGGCGTTTCCACCTATAGCCCAGGCGCCGAAGCCTACCTCGCTTACCTTCAGGCCAGTCTTGCCTAGAACCCTGTACTTCATCCGAGCTTTCCTAAATTGCCACAATGGGGAGTGAATAGATTAACCTTGAACGAAACCGTGAGGAAGTACTGTTCCGGCGTTTCCAAGCCGAGACACAACTCTCCCAACCAATGCCCGTGGATAACACTCGTTCAAAGAAAATCCGCCTTATCCGTAACTATTTTTCTCATAACTTTTCTTTTCCGCTAACTAATGTCTAAGCATTCNTTTTCTAGTGACCCCTCGGGGTGGTCGATTTTCCCGCGCCCCTTCCTTCGTGAAAACGCTCAGAATCCACGTTCACCAGCCCCTGCCTGTCCGTTCTTCCTCCGTGCCCGAATCTGTGTCCTCGACCCTAACGTGTGGAGAACACGCCTATTCGCTGAAAGCATCTATTCTGCCCTTTCGCGAAACAGCCGTTTCTAACCTCATGAGAGCCTTTGGAGGCGGGACAAAGCCGCTTTGCAGAATCTTTGCTGTGATTGTGCGCGGCGGTGCGCAGTGCACATGGTCAGGGGTTACAGTTCGTTGATAGTCTACAAGCGCGGGTTACCTGTCAGGATGAACTTTGGCAGTAAACGTCGCTCCAAAGCCAACAGCAGCCTTTGCGCTGTCAGCGCTTGCAGGGCTAATCACCCTGATCAGTGCCTTCATAGCCAGCACAGTCAGCTCTTTGCTGATACCAGGCATCGATTCGTCAATGATCCTGGTATGGGGTAGCATCGCAGGCATACTGACACTCGTCGGNTCCTGGCTGCTGTACAACAACGCGGCTCAGAGGAAAATAGGGTCAATACTCGTGCTCGTCTTCTCGGTAATCTCACTGAACTTTGTCGGATTGATCCTAGGCCTCATCGGAGGATTCCTCGGATACACCTTCAAGGGTGCACCCGTAACCACCTCCAATACCTCAGGCCGTTAGCCTCAATCCGCCCTAGGCAAAGGGCGGACCTCCTTTCTTTGTCTACAAAAATACAGACGCAGACGAGATAGGATTCTAGGTTCTGTCAACTCTTTGGTTGTTGACTCATCTGCATCGACTTTCAGGATTGCCCTCAGTCTGGGGTTCCTGTACCATTGCTTCACCTGCAGACGCGACGGCCGCGAACCTCACGGCTCTCGCCTGGCATTCACCAGGCCAGCTAGACCATCTTGCAAGTCAGGGTTTTACGCCTGGGTCAAGGCAACCTATTACCCAGCATCGGCCCAGTCGGCTATTTCGGGTCAAAACCCACATCTCGCCTCCAGACTGGGCTTCATCGACTGATGACTACCAACAAAGATATGCAAGAGAAATATTTCACGGATAGGCCAACGAAAGTGATCAGCAACCGACAGGTTGACAGAGCCGCTTTCAGCAATGCTTTTATCGGTTTACTCCCAGGCCGCTACTATCTTGAAGATTCTACAGGTTTCCGCGGGTAGCGCTTCCGCCCTCCTTCTGGTTGTGCTAATGGTGAGTTCTGCGAGTGCGACGCCGCTTCTCAGCGTAGGTAGCAATGCAAATTATCAGTTAAACGCGTCAATGCAATCAACTCATAGTTGCAACGCAACTCCCATCACCTACAATCAGACCGCGTGCGGCCCATACCAACCAAAGGAACTAGTCTACATGCACGACGACGTAGCCTGTGCCCCTCTCTCGACATCTTGCAGCTTTGGTCCTGCCAACCTTACAGTCGTTCCTGGAATTACGGTCATGTGGTTCAACGCTGGGAGCTTGGCACACGCAGTGAGTTCTTGCTCTAGCGGCAGCATAATATTGGCATGTCCGGCTGGACTCAACAACCCTAATCTTCCGAGCTTCGACTCTGGAGTCTTAGTCCCGAAGACTTCATTCTCGTTTGCTTTCACCATGGCAGGCAATTACAGTTACTACTGCCTAATTCATCCGTGGATGCATGGAAGAGTGACCGTGGCGGTACCTACGGTGCCTGCTCCCGTGGTGACCTCGTCCTCTTTCATGCCAACAATCAGCCTCGCTGGCACGTTGGGCTGGACTATTAACGGACTTGACAACAAAGTGGCCGTCCTCAACGTGAGCCATCAAGTCAGTATCGTCGCGTCGTTTGGACCTGCGACCTTCACTCCCGCAACCGAAACAGGCAGCTTCTCTCAATCAATCGATCTCTCAACCCGCGTAGAATCGCCCGGGACAGCAACATCATTGCTTGAGACCATTGCCCAGAGGATGTTCGCCTATCTGGGGTCCGGCTACTACGGGTATGGCTATGGCTACTCTCCCGTACTAGGCCAATTGCTCTCGAACCAGAAAGAGGTCTACACTTTCTGGTGGGTAAACGGTCCCCTGACCAACGGTCAACCAGTCGAGCTCCTTTCCGGTTATGCTAGTGTCACTGGGAGCGAGAAGGTCAACGCGGGATCCTGCAACAATTGTAATGCCTGGATTGTCGAGTCGGAACTTTCACAATCGCTTTCAACCACCTCTCCGCCTGTGATTACTTCCGGTGGATCGAGCGATTCCAGCTTCAAGCTGGACCTGCGATTCGACTATGATCAGGCGAGCGATCTGCTTCTCAAGTCAAGCGCTGTAATCTCGGTCACGTCCACGCAGGCTCAAATGTACAATCCAGGCGAATATCTCTGTGGACCCTCAGGCTGCTTCCCCGTCTCTGACCATGTAACCGTGAACCATCATATGAGCGCAAATATCCCAGTCACGCTCCAGCTGACGTCGACAAGCCTCAACCTCTCAAAGAGGGACCCTCAAGGAACAGGAAACGGCCAGGCATCTCTAGCCGCATCACTTTTCTCACCAATGGCCCTTTGGATCTATGCCGGCGCGGGGATAATCGGGGCAGGGGCAGTTGTGGCCCTTGTCTTGATATTGCGGAGCCGTAGCAGAATGGGAACTCCAGCGCCGACGCCGGAGCCACTTCCTAGCGTGGGCCCAACTCCTACCGGGCCCTAATACTTCGTGTCGTCATTTCCCGGAAATGCAGACAGCAATGCCATAGGAACTATGTAGGCCCGTTCGACCCCAAGTTTCAAATCTTCTCTCACTAACGGAGACCGGATGGGATTCCGGGAAGCTATCAAGTCGGAGGGGTAATGCGTTGTCCAAAAGGAATTATTCCCCCAGCAATCGAAAGGCCAGTTACTAATACCAGCATGAAGATTCCGATAAGGAGGACAAGCTGTACTCTTGCTGCAAATTCAAGTCTCTGCGCAACCCAGCATACTACCCCCATGAAGCCTATGGTGAAAAGCAGGAGCCCGGCATATGTGGTTACCTGAGCGCCAACGTAAACGGACGTGAAACCTGAGGCATTGATCTGATCGATAACAGATTGCGGTATGAAACATGTCCCCCTGCATGATAATATGGCGAAGTTGCTATCCCCGTACGCAGCCAGCCCCAGACCTATGAGGCTCGCGATCCCGCCGATTATCAGGGATGCTCGAGCGATGACAGCCTCGTTTTCCCGTTGTAGCAGGGCGAGTTGTTGAGGGGTCATTTCTGGCAATGGTGTCTTGCTGTGTGCGACGCTCATGTGGAGCTGAAGGATCTTCTCCCCATTCTCTCCAGCATTGTACCCACATTCAGGACAAACATTCTTCATGAAAGCTATCCGCCCTTTTTTCTCAGAACGCCGGCATTGTTAGAAGTTTAGCCTCTCTTCAAGGAACGACTGGTGGGATGTGAGCTATTGCTTCTTCCCCGTGGAGTTCGTGGTATGATTCAACAGCTTCCCTCGCGACGAACGCCAGTATGATTCCTGTGGCAAGATAATCCGCCCACCAGAATCCTAGGAAATATTCTGCGAGAAGTCCGCCGAGCAGAGCTGTGGCCATGAAGAGACAGGTCACAGACTCTATCGCGTCCATGGAGAGAGCGGGCGACCGGGTCTCACGGCCTATCCTCTTTTTCTGAATATACAGATAGGGCATCACTATCAAGGCTCCAACAGCAATGATGATTCCCAGAGGTGAGCCTTCAGGCTTCAATCCTGTGACGTAGGAAAAGGCTGCGCCCAGCCCGATGACTGGAATGAGAGTGAAGAGAAGGAGGCTCGTGAATTGTTCCGTTCTCTTGCTATCGATTACACCGCCGATTCTCGAAGAGTCCCGGCGCAGACCGCCCAAGACAGCGAGGCCGGAGATTAGTTCAATCAGACTATCACCACCAAAGGCGAGTAGGGCGAAACTGCCAGCGAACAGTCCGACTCCTATAGACCCCAAAACCTCAATTGTCATCCAAGCTGAGCTAAGGTATTCAATTCTGATCCCGCTTCCGATCCTCCCGTGTCTCCATGATTGATGGCTGGTGCTGCAGCAGCATGAGGCACAGTTGGAACAATTCGCGACTGTCTTGCAGCTCTCGCAAGATGTTTCGGAGCAGCCACAGGTCTGGCATGCCGAAGGCGAAAATGGTCCAAAGGACATGGGAAATACTTGCATCTAACTGCTGGTCTGGACTTATTTCCTTAACGCTAGTAGCCAGGGTCCAAGAATGGTAACCATAGGCTAGGGTCGCCTGTAAGACCGTGAGGAGATCGAGCAGCTCATTGCAGAATACCATACATCCGAAGGAATGACGCCAGTGTTTGAAACGTAATACAATTCTCTTCTAGTGCGTCTGCCTGGCGAGGTAAAGCCTAGACAGTGGTCTTTGTCTTGATCGTGCGGCGCAGGAATGAGAGGGATACGATTGCGGTTACGACCCCNTAGAGCACGTGGAGAACAAANGATCCACCTGCGAATGTTACGTTGGTCAGGTCATCCGGGACAAGGANACCTGTAACGGGGACATAGACTACTATCCAGATTGCGATGCCTCCCAGTATGCCGACCCACAGTGCCTTCTTGGTTGTGGTTAACATGAAACTCCGGAGGGCTGCTGTCGCTCCAATGAAGAGTGAGCCCGCTATGATTCCCACTAGGAAATGGAGCGTCCACCCTCCTAGAACGGAGTAGTCTCCGAAACCCATTTTCCTCGCGATGGTGGTGTAGAAGAGCTCCTGGTTCATCGCTAGCGCACCAATTTCTCCAAGAATGCCCAGGACGATTGCGCCGACGAACCCACCNATGGCCCCTGCTCTGAGGCCTCTCGGTACTGAATAGATGAGTTGCTGCATGGATTCTGCCTCTTNCCATGCGTATTAAAGAGCGACANCCTGTATCACGCGCAAACTCTCCCAAAGCGCCTAGAGTTCTAATGGTCGATTGGCTTCAAAACGACAGATCGTTTCCTGTTCAGACAGAAATTCCGATAGGCAACAATTATTGACCCGCAAAGCCTATTCGCTACACCCGTAACTTTCTAACCAGGTAGATGCGGAAACGATTCGGGATTCTTGTACTGTCTCTCCTAATTGGTGCCGCCTCAGCCTTAGCTTATTTTCCATTGACCCAGCCACCGTCTAATCGTTCTAGCGTATCCTGGGACCGAGCTATCACAATCCTCCAAACCGGCCAAGTGACGCGCGTCATCCAGACCCACCACTTGGACGTCTCACTGTGGTTGAAAGATGGAACTGTCATCACAACGAAGGAGCCGAATATCTATGCCCTATATTACGAACTCAATAAATGCGGCGACCCCTGCAAAAACATANTTTTTGGCACAGAATAAGTGNATGCTAACTTGCAAGTCAACGGACACACTGGGATCAAGCGACTTCTAGATTCGGACTATTGGATCTCCTATCGACTCTAGCTTGCGTGGTCAGCCATGGACCTGTGGAGATGATGTAGCGGCCAGGCTCATTTCCACATTTTCGTCCTCTGCCCTGGGGTGAACGAGGTTGTCTCTAAACCTCTGTACATGTTAAATATGAATGGACTGACCAAGATTTGGGAAAATAATGCAGGCTCAAATGGAGAAGACGAAGGGCGAACTGATCGGCGAATTCCACAACAAGATGGTCACGACCACTATCAAAGAACTCTCACCCGAGGGNGTGAGAATGGAAGTCAACATCGAGGGAGAGATCAAAGGAAAGCTCAACGCGAATAGTATCGACACGACCAGTCTTCTGTTCAAAACAGATGGAACCTACGATTACGAAACCAAATCGGTAGCTACGACGACTGAAGGAGACACGNTGGTGCTTTGGGGAAGCGGCAAGGGACGCTCAACAGGCCCGATGACAGCNTCCTTTGAAGGAGAGTTACACTACATGACCCAGTCACCCCGCTTGACCTGGCTGAACAACACTACAGCCTTGACCGAAGGAACTGTCGACAGAATGAGTCGCGAGATTCAAGGAAAAGCATACAAAAAGTAACCCCACTCCAAGATTCCAATCCTATTCTTTTTCTCAATAGCCCAACGGAGTTCCCAGCTAACTCTAGACTGCTAACCCGACCTGGAGCAACGGANTGTCAAAGTTGACGTGTTTACGTAGGAACGTCCNACAATGGACAGGCGTGGTCAATGATGACGAAACCAAAGATTCGCAGCATTGAATTCCTGTGGGACCTGAAAGAGCCACTTCCCAAAGTCAGATCGAAGAACAAAGTCACAATCAAAGTCGCAGTACCAAGAGACAAGGAACGTCTGAGAAAAATTGTCGTCGAGGCCTATTTGCCCGAGTGGTCGTGGTGGGTTAGGCAAGTTGGTGGAAANGAAAGAGCTCGTGCTGATCTAATGTTCTACGTAAGCGAGTTCTTGCGAGACAGCAAGAAGCGTATCTTCGTTGCGGAGGAAGGCGAAAAGATAGTTGGATTCTGCGGTGCTGCCAAATACAATAGGGGCACTGGGACAATAGGCTACGGGGTCGCAGTCTTGCCTCGGTTTCGTACAAGAGGAATTGGTTCAATACTGCTGCGGACCGCTCTTGATTGGCTGAAGAAATCTGGAGTGAGACTCGTAACGTTGGAGGAAGCGACTTTTGGTTTCGAGAACAAAGACAGCCCCGCCCTCCTTCTCTACAACAACCTCGGAGGAATGATAATCAAAGATCAACCTCTGAGAAGAGGATGAATGGACACTTCTCAGAATTCTCGTCCCGAGGAGCGTGAAACGGTTATTTCAAAGTGGTGAAGAGTCTCAGGTTGGACAAGCTGGAGTCTATGGTAGTCCAAGACCCTGCAGTCAACTGGCTTCTGGAATCTGGAGACCCGTCGATCTGTTACCTCACTCTCACAGAGATACTAGGCAGACCTTCTGACTCGAAGGAGGTTCTAGCGGCCAAGAAACAGATTCCTAACGGACCGATTGTCAAGACTCTCCTCTCTGGGCAGCGGGCTGATGGTGGTTTCGGGGTCCATCCCTACCAGAAATGGACAGGCGCACACTGGCGTCTAGTCTCTCTCGTCGAACTCGGAATACCAGAAGGATTTCGGCCCGCAGTCAAAGCAACGGATCTTGTCCTGAAATGGTTGCTTGGTGAGGCTCATCTCGGCAATGTTCCCAAGATCAATGAACGATACCGGAGATGTGCATCTCAAGAGGGTAACGCCTTGGCAGTGTGTAGCCGGCTGGGTCTCGCGGAGGACCCGCGGGTTGTGAAGCTTGCCGAGTCGCTGGTCGAGTGGCAGTGGCCTGATGGAGGATGGAACTGTGACAGGAGACCCGAAGCTGACCATTCCTCGGTGAATGAATCCCTCTCCACCCTCTGGGGTCTCGTCGAGTATCAACGAGCAGCGGGAGACCGAGCGTGTTTGAAGCCGATTGAGAGAGCGTCAGACTTCTTTCTTCAACATCATCTGTTTCGTTCCGATCATACGGGAAAACTCATCCATCCGAGCATGGTCAAACTTCACTATCCACTGTACTGGCACTGCGACATTCTGCAAGAGCTCACGATACTCTCCCGAGCAGGAAAACTAGACGACCCACGGACCAAGGAGGCGTTGGATATTGTGGAGAAGAAGAGGGGTCCCGATGGATTGTGGCGTGCGGACGACTATTACTGGAATGTGAGACGGACACCATCGACTAAGTTGAAAGTGTTGGTGTCGAACGTTGAGGTCGTGGACTGGGGACGGAAAGGCCCGAGCAAGATGATAACGCTAAATGTCTTACGAACCCTCAAAGCCTCAGGGCGAACCAAACTCTGATAGGATTGAAGCAACCTTCCGATTTCTGAAACGTTCCAACAGTTGGATGAAGCCTATCGCTCTTCTGGAGAATACGCTTGACAGAAATATCTGAAAACGCTGTAAGCAATCCATGGGGCCTGAATGCGAGATCATGTGCTAAACATAACCGGCATTATCCTTTCACGCCTGGTTCCGGCCGTTACCAGCACGTCTCCTCCTTCGTCATGACCTTGTCGGAGGATTGCTTTGGAGAACTGTAGGTCTGCGACACAGTTGAGCGTAATTGGCTGATTCGTGAGGACACGATCTTCACGTCCAGCTCTAGTTCTTTGATGACTAGTTCTCCCGTGTCTGTCTCCTCATATGTTGTAGCTATGAACCTTCCACAATTACTGCACACCTGAAGATTTACCCGGGTNTGTTCATGAGAGTGTTTGTCAGTTTCGGAGGTTTCTGTTTGCTGCACCTGCACTTGCTAGATCCCAGGTTCAGGCTCGCGGTTGAGATATTCGGACCTCAATTGACCGATGCTCAGCACTGGGTCGCAAGTTTTCGGAACTCTGTTTGTGCTGCTCTGCTTGCTACTAGTTCCTCGGATTCTGGAAGTTGAACCTGCACCGTGCGCTCTTCGCGGAGAGATTGCTTCGCCGTCTCCAAGAGTCTCACAACGCGGGCGCCGAGCATTCCGTCTGATAGGTTTGTGTATGTTTTTGATGTAGAGTTATTCTCGACGCACTCGACGAGGTGGACGATTTCCTCCCGCAATGTGTTACTCGGAGCGGTCGATATTGTCTCTGTCTTGTCTGGTCTTTGAAGAACCAATTTCTGTTCGAGGCAGTCTAGCCGGACCACTGCGTCGCTACCTACCAATGTCACATCTCTGTGCTTCTCCAGGTCCAACCAGCTGAGTTCTATGTTTGCACTAACGCCGTCCAAATGTTCAGCGTTGATGAATGCCACCTCGTCGCCTGCTCCTCCTCTGTATCCTCTACCCTTGCACGATATCTTGATCGGCCACATATTCAGAAGGTTATTGCAAATGTCGAAGGGGTGCGGGCCAAGGTCTGTGATCACGTCTCTGTCTTTCTGGGGTGGCAGGAGACCTGTCCAGCGGAAGCGGAGGTAGTAGATATCCCCTAACACTCCACTATTCATTACTCGCTTCAGCTCTTTGACTCCATTGTTGAACCTGTGAACGTGCCCTACGCTGAGAATCTTGTGGTTTGTCTCAGCGAGCCTTACTAGCTCATCAGCTTCCCTTGCTCGTAGAGCTAGAGGTTTCTCGACGAGAACGTGTTTCTTCGATCTCAGGAATCTGGAAGCGACCTCGAAGTGGGTGTTGTTTGGCGAACAAATGTGGGCAACTGGAGTTCCGGGATCGGAGACGAGATCGTCATAGTTCAAACGATAGTTTAGAGGGCCGAATTCTCTTCTGCATTGTTCGAGGATTGAGGGCGAGTTGTCGACAACAGAGTAGAGTCTTACTTGGCCGGTAGTCTGGGCTATGTTCAAGACTTCTCGGATAACTTTCTTCCCCCAGTAGCCCGCGCCCACTACTGATAGGTTCAGAGGCATCATGTTAATGTCCAGTTTCTCGCCCTTTCGATATAACCAGCACGTCCATGGAAGAACACAATCTACCACAATGCACCACACGCCCAGGTATTCGAAGCTACATGTTCTCGTCCGACAATACCGGGTCCGACCTCACCCTAATCCAGAATCGAAGGCCTAAGTTGTGGCAGATTACGCAAAGAAACAATTCGAGATGTACAAAAAACAAAACGAGAAATGGGTAAGAGAAAAAACGAGAACTGGCTAGGATGTTCTGGGTCTATGGTATCGGTGGGAGCGTAATGCTGACAGTTACTGTCTTCGATGTCGAGGCGCTCTGACCTGTGCTATCCGTGACCGTTACCGTTACCGTGTAGGTTCCTGGTAGAATGTACGAGTGGTTAGCGGTAGATCCAACGGCAGTAGATCCGTCGCCGAAGCTCCATGCATAACTGTAAGGAAAGGTCCCCCCCGTTGCTGTGGCGGTGAATTGTATTGTTTGGAGTGGTCCGGGGTTTGCTGGTGTGTAGGTGAAGCTGACTGAGGGTGGAGTGTATGTGAAGAATTCTGTCATTGGAGTAGCTGCGGCATCGTTGGTGGACAGGCTAGCGAGGTTCCAGTTCGTCTCTACTGTGCGAGTGAAGGAATAGTGGTTGTATGGATTGACCGTGACAAAGCTGTTCTTTATTCCTCGACCAGCCCAGACCGCATAGACGCAGTCCTCGGAGCTGTTGTTAAGAGGGCAATACCCGTTCCCTTCGTCAAAGACGACGAATAGCGCGGCTCTCTGTGTCGTGAATGTCGTGCTGTTAAGGATTTTCGGGACGAGACTGCCGAGGTAAGCGTCTCCAAAGGGAATGGAGGCGGAACAACCACCTGCGTAGCCGTGCATGTTATCGCAGTTGTTCGGTGTGAGCCANATGAAGCTCGGTGCTGACCCTGAGTTGAGGTCGTTGATCAGAGCGCAATCAGTCACAGCGCAGCCGCCTGGATTAGCCAGGACCACGTTGGAACATCGAGCGGGGCTAGACGTGATGTCTGTGAAGAAGACGAACGGGTTGTGCTCTGGAGTGTAGGGTTGGTTGTAGTTGGTGTCGCAACCACTTGCGACCGCCTGGTTCTCCATGTAACCTTTCCACGTCAATCCTGCTGCCTCCAGACGGTCTAGGAGGTTCGCATGTGATGACGGTGTACAGGGGTAGCCGACACACCCATAGGTGTCTCCGCCCAGCAGAGCTACGTAGTCAGCCTGGCTGAAATGAGAAACTCCGAGATACTGCGATCCGATACCATAGCTGTTCGCTAGTCCAGCAGTGTAAGGGTCTCCATTAGTGCTTGAGCAAGGGGGTGGATTCCGAGCGCAAATGTCTATCATCCCATGGTCCTCCATGACAATGATCACAATATGGTCGAAGTAGGTGCCAGGGGCCGTCGTGGATGGTGTTGGGGTGGTTGAGGTTGAGCTTGCGGTTGGAGGGCTTCTGTGCGCTCTATTCTGTATCGATGTGTCTTCGACCGCGCTGGTATGACTTGCTATCTGTGACGCAGCGACAACGCCTGTGAGAGCTAGAACGAGCAGTGTGAGGGATAGAGTTTGAACCTTCTGATTCGCGAATGCCTTTGTCATTCTTTTTTTCTCCTATCCCATGCCTTCCCCGCCAGAAATATTTGAACGGTCAGTCCACAGAGTCCTAGAACTGACCACATCCGAACACTTTAGGCTACTCGGTTAGCAAGACGCGATAGATGGTGACATCAAGAGATTGATTACTCAAAAAGTTCTTGCCGAGGTTGCAGAACCCTGCTCCATTTCGACAAACCGAACATCCCTGGCGCAGTCAAATCTCGAAAGCTTCCTTACCATTCCAATATCGATTCTTGGAAGATGGTAAATGAGTTCATGGTTGTAAAGATGTGAAGTTCCGGGCAAGTCATGAGTACACAAGCCCTTGCATTACTTTCCCAAATAATAGGCACCGACAAGAATTATCACGAGAAAAANGGCTAGTGTCGCATAACCGATACACTTTGCAACAACATTCTGGAAGGCGCGCTCCATTTGTCGTCCCTCAACCTAGAAGGGGCTGGAGCTCCATTTGAGTGGAACGTCTACACGTGGCGGAGATTGTGGGATTTTGTAACACGTTTCTAGAAGGTCAATCTATGGATCTAACTCCGACACAATCAGGGTCTGAGCCGGCTCATGGGTGCTTGCAGCATTGGGTCGCGTTGGCCCGGGTAGATTGACTGGCGCATCAAATGGGGTGCGACTTCTCGAGGCGCGATCGAAGGTGGGTTCCCTTCAACATTTTCTCTCACCCATTCGGGGACGATTACCGCTCTGAGGAGTTGCTGCACTGTGACATCTCTTCTCTTTGCCTCTGAGGCCAGTATCTCGAACGTCCCGTCTCCCACAGATAGTATGAACTTGGCCATTGTTATGCTCCAGATCCTTGTCGAGCGATTTTAGCGCCTGTTTCTGTCGCTTTGTAATCAGAGTGGAGTTGTCTAGGGACTCCGCCTTCGACCATGACGATGATGTTGTAGTCTACTCCNACGCCTCGAAGCGACTGGACGAAGCCGTCAAACTCATCCAGTATCTCCTCCTCTTTTCGGGCCCATGTCTGTCCCTTGAGTTTCATGTAGGCCGTCCACCTGTAGTTCTCCCGGATTCCGTCTCTCGTGTCGTTCATCGATCATCCCGCCATTGTGTCATTAGGGTCAACGTCGATTGAGCATGCGCAGCATTGTTCGAGACACAACCTGCAATTATCGCATGTTAGATTGGTGGTTTCTAGACATGACTGGCAAAGATTCGTATCCAAGTCTTGATCGAGCATCATGAACCATTCCTCTTGTCGACCCTTCCTTCGACTTTGAAATACACGTCTCGATCGTTCACCCAATCTCCAATGACTTGTTCGTCACCGATGTCAGTGTACACTCCGTCAAGCCAGACTCTCACATCTAGCGCCTTTGAAGAGTCTATGAGGTCTACCAGGAGGTCTTTTAGACGACCATTAGTCTCTGCTTCTCGACTTTCTGGGTAGGGAAGTCCTTCCCGCTTTCCGTTGTTTGCGAGTGTCGCATCCATTCTCCATCTATGGATACATTTCTCAATTTTCCATATAACCAGGACGTTTACAAGGAATTCGAGTGTAACTCAAAGTAACCTCTTCTAACACACTGTGGACACCTCCCTATTATCGTCGAAATCCCGAGATGATACTTGGCAAGATGTGGATGAAGGATCTTGTCAGAACATCTTTCCAATCGAAAGAACAAATGACTCGCCTAGGAGTCGCAGGCATTTGTTATTNGATCAAGTGGTGGTAAACATTGCGTNAATTCATAGTAACTCTAGATGAGGGAGTATTCNGTGATCTTCAACAAGTAGCGAGAAGGCGAGACACAACAATTCAGGAACTGCTTCGAGCGATTGTCATTCCTGATTGGAACGCCCGCACTGTCGCCGAAGGATCTTGACGACCCTGATTTCTTCTATGGCTTCTCTGGCGCTTTGCGAGGCTTGCGACCGTGTGACTGCCCATCCATGTCGAGCCGTTCATCGACCTGAGTGGGTTTCGGTTTCGGTTGCTCGTCGGAATGCATCCGGATCCACCCATGTGTCTTCGGCTTGTTCCTCTCGGACTCGCCTTCCGATGACTCTCTATCGCTTGTAGCCTCTTCCATTCTTAGCCCCCGGAAAGCTGGGGATCAGCGGGGCATCCCGTGGCTCACCGGCAACACCGTTCAGTGGACGAATAATAGTCGCGACNACCTGACCATCTGTTTCATGGGTCTCAACTCTTGCGCCCATGGGTTTGAAGAGGGATCCGAAGAGTTCGGCATAAAACGCTGAGACCCTGGGTCCTCGATCGTGTTTCAACACAACAGTACTGGTTTCTCCGTCGATGGTGTATTGGAGTCTGAACGCATTTCCGTAGCTGCCGACCATCTCCAACGCTTTCAAGGCATTCTCTGGGCTGAACTTCTTGAACCAGAAAAGGACCATCTCGGGAATGGTGTTAGTGCCCGCCTCTCTGCCTAGTTCCCGTGCCTCTTCATCGGTGAGAATGCTGAAGACTTTTTCCACCAAGGATGTGGGAACTTGGATGAAGCCGAACTTGCCAGCTTTGTCCTCCCATTCCACAAGTTTCCTGAGGGCTCTGTTGGCCAGAAGGTTGAAAGAGAATTGTTCTCTTTCAGCCATCTCGACGATGCCTGCCTCGACATCCTCGTCTAGCCTAAGGGTCCTGGTCACGCTTCTCGAGCTCGAAACCGAGGCTGGTTTGAGCTCGAGCATGGTTCGTGTAGGTGCTAACGTCATTTTTGCTTCGCAAGACCCCATTAAGTCGTTGCAAGCACTTAAGTGGTACGTCTCTCTCCGCTTGCAATCGGCAATCATCTTGCCTGTATGCACGGCATAGTTTTGCGCCAAGTATGCAAACCGACCGTTTGCAATAGATTGTGAGCGGAATATCGCTCTCCGCTCGCTTCGACGTAAGACACCCNTGGTGAGAGAGAAGAAGGCCAAGTTTATCTTTATGTTTGCACTCGATTGCAGATGCTATAGAATGTGACAACATGTAATGACACAGCTTGAAACCGGTCAGAAAACTGAAGGCCGTCGCTCTCCCGACACAGTTACTAGAACTTTCCGAATAGACCGCGACGTTGACAGGAAGATGGAAGGGCTATCCTCTGAAGGAAGAGTCAGCATGAACCAAATGGCCAACAAAGCTCTAAGAAGATATGTTGAGTGGGAGGTTAACGCCGAAAAGTTCGGAACCGTCACAACCTCGGCTAGTACCATCAGAAAGTTCTTCGACTATCTAACCATCGAGCAGGCAAAGGAGATGGGAAGCTGGTGGGGCGAGAACCAGGCTCCAGGAATCATAACCTTCTGGTTCAAGAAATTCGACTTCGACAGCG
>JGI25384J37096_10000150_pt1 | contig 16759 bp, 20 predicted proteins | sample GraSoi013_1_40cm_4_FD_37096 | JGI IMG/M metagenome (IMG submission 37096)
AACACGCAAATCACGTCCGAGTAGATTACGATTTAGGGGTTCTGTTAAGTCTTCATCAGATGGATTGTTGTTGTGGCTTACCGACTTAACTTGCCTCCATCGACTTTGAGGATTAGGGTCGCGTTCTCCGGTTCCCGTTCCTCTACCATTGCTTCACCTGGAGGCCCGTTGGGGCTGAACCTCGGCCCTCTCGCGGCCAGGTTTCTAGCCGCGTTCTCGTCCCTGTCTAGGACGGTGCCGCACTTGGGACACCATAGTTGTCGCTCAGTGCTCTCTAGGGTCTTGTACCCGCATATTGAGCAGTGTCTAGACGTGTTCCTAGCAGAAACGTAGATTACCCTCAATCCTTCCCATCCTGCCTTGTACTCTATCTGTCGTTGCAGCTCTCCATAGCTCCAACCATTCATCCGGCTCCGATAGTTCCTAGATTGTCCGTTGCCCCTACGATAGAGTCTTCTCATCCCGGTCAGCCTCTCCATGACTATCCCGTACCGTCGGGTCTTGGCCTCGTCAACTATTCTCTTGGATGCGTGGTGGAGTAGTGGGTGNACACGGTTCCGCTGCTTCCCTCCGTACTTGNAGAAGACTTGTGTTCTCATTCTCACGTCGTTTCTCCTAAACTGGCTCTTGACAACGCGATAATCNGCCTTGATCCTTGTCGCCTTTGACAGGTCGAATGTTTTGACTGTCCCGTCCGATGATGCGCTTGTCACATTGTCTAGGTTTCTGTCTATTCCAACGTATCCTTCCGGTTCGATCTCAACTGTCTCTTTCGAGTAGCTTATGCTTAGCGACTCTCGAGTCAGAGTGACCGACCGAACGTTCAGCCCCGAGAGTACCCGCAGAGTGTGACTGTTCAGCTTGACATAGACGTAATGTCGTGGTCTAACTGGCAGTCTGAGAAGACCATTCTGGATCTTGAACCCGTAACAGGTGGTCAGCATCAGCTTCCTAGCACATGGAAACCTTGTGCGGGGATTCTTCTTCTTGGCTTTTCGATGGTTGTGGAGTATTCCGGTGGCTTTGCTGATCGCGCATAGCCTGTAGTAGCTGGGCATGTCTCGGCTGAGACGATGATACGATCTCAACGAGAGGGTCTTGAGGCTGGAAACATTCTCTTCTATTCCAACCGCGATGCAGACGTTCACCATGCGCCTGAACTCGTCAAGGAGACGTAGGAGCTCGGGTGAGACCTCATGTTTCTGTCTGACCGTCTTCAGGGCGAGCACCAGAGACGCCAAACAAGAGAGTCCGTTTCTTGCCTAGATAGGGCCGAGAGGATTGTGAAAGCATCGGGCACCCACAACCACAATCCGGACAAGAGTCAATACCCCTCGACCTGACGAAGAGTTAGCAGAGCTGATTTAGGTAGAGATTACCGTTCCTCGATCATAATGGGAGCTTGCACTTTTATACCCGGAACACTCGTTTCTCTTTCTGGACATTTATGGCGGGGAAGGAACCATTCGTCTATATCGACGGTGAATACCACCCCAAAGGCGAAGCCAAGATCTCAGTCTACGACCACGGGCTATTATACGGAGACGGGGTCTTCGAAGGCATCCGCGCCTACAATGGTACAGTTTTCCGATTACGCGAACACGTAGAGCGATTATTCGAAGGACTGCGTGTTATTAGAGTCAACATCCCTCTCACGAAAGAGCAAGTCATGAATGCTATCGTGGAAACCCTTCGTCGAAACAATTTGGCTGATGCCTACATTCGCCTCGTAATCACCCGTGGCCGAGGAAACCTTGGACTGGACCCGCGAAGCTGCCCAAAGCCGTCTATCATAATCATGACCGAACCGGTACTCCCCGCGCACGGCAAGGAAGCCCGGGAGAAGGGAGTGACCGCTGTTATCTCCAGTCTAAGACGCGATATGGTCGACGGGACTAGCCATGAGGTCAAATCTCTCAATTACATCCAGAGTGTCATGTCGAAGTTTCAAGCAATCGATTCAGGCGCCGACGAGGTGGTCATGCTCGACCACAGAGGGATGGTCTCCGAGTTCCACGGTTCAAACCTCTTCATCGTCAAGCAGGGAATAGTCCATACACCAACATCGGCCGCGGGAATTCTTCATGGAGTCACAAGAGCACGAGTCATGAAACTCGCCGAGGAGCTGGGATACGAGGTCCGAGAGAGAGATATCACGCCTTACGAGCTAATGACGGCTGACGAAGCCTTCCTAACCGGAACAATGGCGGAGGTCGTTCCTGTCATCAAGATTCATGGAGTAGCAATAGCCGAGGGCAAACCGGGACCCGTGACCAGGGAGATCATCAGAGGCTTCCAGAGAATAATCCAGGACCCGAAAGAAGGCATCCCGATCAGAGAGACAATCGCGATCCCGGCCAAAACGAGAAGCTAGATACCTTCACGTTCGAGACAGTCGAGATCTTCGGCTCGCTAAGACCCGCTAGAGCCTATCTTTCTACCCAGAATGTTCAGATGGTATAGGGTGTAGACCACCAGCCCGCCCACTGCATCCATGGCCACTGCGCCAGCAACAAGGGTAATGTCGTTGACTATTCCAGCTTGAAGATATGCTGCCCATTGTTGAACGGCACCCCATATTGATCCTACTGCGACAGCAACGCCGATTGCCAACAGGGTCTTTTTCTCGGCGGGAAGTTTCACTTTCAGGTTGAGCACCCAGCTCGAGACTACGATAGCCCAGACGAGATGGAGTAAGAGGGTGAAGGGGGTTATGGTGAAGGGGTCGAAGAGGTTCAGAACAAAACCGACTCCTGATATTAGTAGAGCGCTGGATGTTGAGACGAGAGTCATGCTAAGCCATCTGGGAGTCGTGTCTAACAAGCGCTGAGCAGTGAAGGTCATTCTCTAATCGTCCCCCTTCTTCGCCACGACCGCCGCGGATCGGTGAAGATGGAATGGCAACGTGAAACCTATCTTGTGCTGCTTAAAGAACAAGCTCAAACGCGGCCAGTGCTGCACCGCGACAACGCTCCCAACAATTCCACCGGACAAAGAGAGAATTGCGTATGTGGCAGTCAATATTCCTACGGCTGTCTGGAATGCGACAGACCAAAGACCGTTAGGAAGGCTCAGAAGATTGGTCGCAACCCATAATCCGATACTCGCCAGTCCTCCCAGGGTCCCTGCGAAGAAACCCGCGAGGGCTCCTTTCCAGGGTCCCTGTTTGATGATCACACCTGCGACCAGTCCGGCGACGAACGGCCCTACCTCGGGGAGGGCGACGCCAATGATCAGGTTGATGAGGAATCCCACTCCAATCGCCAGCAAAAGATCTCCCTTGGTATCAGGAGGCGACTGGTGGCTTGGAGTACCCATTGCATGCTCGTCCTTAATCTCAAGAACAGTGAACCCGGTTTCGTGATATTCTGCTCGTAACCCCAAGCAAAGCCATATGGTTACATTCCTAGCCGAATTTCTCGCTGAGAGCTTTGAAGGGTGCAATCTTCGACTGGGACGGAACCNTCGCCCAGATTGACGATCGCGAGTTCTACTGCATCAACCAAACTCTCACCGCACACCATTCAAAGCCTATAGATCAGGAGTTTCTTGTCAAGAACTACTACCAGCGCGCCTACGAGATCGGCACGGGGCCGCGCATGGTCCTGGAAACCGCGTTGTCACGGGAGAGGGGTGGCAAGATCGATGAGGCGTATGAGACCTATCGAAAACTGTTCAGGGACACTGTGGACAAGGCGAAGCTTCAGAACGGTGCACTCGAACTTTTGTCCGCACTGAAAGCGCACAGGTTCAAACTTGGGATCGCGACGATGCGGTTCACCAGATCGGTGGTGGCATCGGAACTAGACCTACTGAAGGTCAGTCCGCTGGTCGAGGTGTTGTTTACCCGAGAGGATCTCGGGCCCGCACGCGGATTGGAATCCCTGGAGGAGGTCGTTGACAAGAGGAAACAGCTCGTAATGCGAGCTTTGGATAGGCTGAAGCTTCGCGTCGCGGACGCGTTTCTTGTCGGCGATTCCTGGTGGGACGTTAGAGCGGGAAAGAAGCTTGGAATACGGACCGTGTTGGTGCGAACAGGGTTCGCGCGCTACAACGACTTTTCGAAGGAAGGCGCTGAATTGACAGTCAACTCACTTTTCGAACTGGAAGATAGGCTAGAGTCGAAAGACTGGGAACTATAGAACGCTATTGGAAGACGAGCGATGGCCCCTTTCCAGATACCTGTCAAGGGTCTTCCGGGTGAACGAGTCGAGTTTCAGATTGTACGCTGCCCCAGGAAAGACCCAGACATAATCCTGTATTTCATCCTGGTCGAGTTTGACCTCTTGATCCTTTGATTTACAGTAGAAATCGATGAAGATGAAATGTCTCTTCTTGTAGAACTCTGGCGCGAAGATTGCTTCTTGCACCAGAAGCNTCTCCACAACTTCCACGTCAAGCCCGACTTCCTCTTTGACCTCTCTCCTAACCGCGTCTGTCATGCTCTCTCCGACTTCAATGTGTCCGCCGGGGAGAGTGTACATGTCGAACCATTTGTGAGACTTCGCCAATAGGATCTTCCCCTCTCTGTTGACGATCAGGGCGCCTACAGTTGGCTCGGGATACACTTGCTTTACCGGCGTCTTGGTGAGGGATGGTTGCTGGTCTGGGGAGGTCAATTGAGATCAGTGGTCGTGATCGGTTCTACTCCCTTCTTCTCAAGCTCGATGAGGAGCCTGTTTATTCCGAGCCAGTCACTCGCAATATGTCCGAGAATGATCAAGTTTCCGGACGGCTCGCTTGCGAGCCTTGTAAGATCAGACTCTGCAATGTGAATGTAAGACAAGGTGCCAACGCCGTTTTGGAAATAGGTCTTGGCTATCTCGTAGCCTCCGTTAGTGTANGCAGCATGGCTGATCGCGATTNTTCCAGCTTTGGTCTTTGAGGAGCCTAACCGCACTTCGATCTTGGATACGGCTTTTCGATACTCGGGAAAAAGTCCGATCTTTGAGACAACATCTCTCACCGTCGAATCAGCCCCGAGACCTTTCAAGGCATTCTGAATCATTTTTCGACCAATCTCATCACACGGACTGTGAATTGACACGAGCGGCATACGAAGCCTCTTGGCGGCGCTGGGTGTCTGGTCGTAATTGTCAGGATGATGCTGCAGTTCTAGGACTCGTAGCTTGGGCCGAACGGCATCCCGCGCGACCTCTTCTGGAACACCGGCTTCCTTCAGCTGTTCGATGTGGCGAAGGAACACCTTGTAACCTTCAAACCTAGCCCTTCCACCAGCCGGATGATGAGCAATTACCGCATCACAACCCAGGTCGCGGGCCAGAAGGAGCTCGGCCACTCCAACATCGATTGAGACGAGAGCTTTCCGAATCTTTCTTCCTTTGACGTGAATCTCGCTGTCAGCAGGGATACTCTCGAAACCTGCCAGCCTCAGCGATGACCGCATTATCTGCTGCGTGTCCATCAAGCACCGTCATCCCTACGGGGATCGGAGGATCTAGGCTCTTCCGCCCTTTGTCATTTTCTTGAGATCGAGAACTTCGTCAAGCTTTTCTTTCGGGAGAATTTTTTCCTCGAGAATTACCTGCCTTACCGACTTGTTTTCCGCCACGGCTTTCTTAGCGACCTTGGCAGCGTTATCGTAGCCGATGTGGGGGGTTATCGCTGTGACAACCATCAAACTTCTGTCTGCATAACTGTAGCATCTCTCGCGGTCTGCCGTGATCCCCGAGACACATTTCTCTGAAAGGACCCTAGAGCCGTTCGCTAGGATCTCTATCGACTGGAGAAGGTCGTAGGCTATGACCGGCATCATGATGTTAAGTTCCAACTGGCCCAGTGAACCGCAGACGGTGATGGCCGCATCATTCCCGATAACCTGAGCAGCGATCAGGTTGACAGCTTCAGGAATGACAGGGTTGACTTTTCCCGGCATTATGCTTGACCCAGGCTCCGTGGCAGGCATGTCTATTTCTCCCAGCCCAGTGCGGGGTCCAGAGTTGAGCAGTCGTAGATCGTTAGCGATCTTCATGAGGCTTGCAGCGATCGTCTTCAAAAGTCCACTCGCCTCGACGCACGCGTCCTTGCCCTGCATCGATTCGAATATGTTTTCGGCCTTCCTGAAGTTGAAGCCGGTAAGTCTGTTAATTTCTTTTATTGCTAGCTCGGCATATTTGGGGTGGGCGTTCAGGCCTGTGCCTGTGGCAGTTCCACCGAGTGGAAGTTCTAACAGTGTGTCCCGCGCCATTTCCGCCCGTTTGATACCATGTCGGATCATGCTGGCATAGGCGCCGAAGTCTTGGCCGAGCGTTACAGGCACGGCATCCTGAAGATGGGTTCGTCCGGCTTTGACGACATCATCAAACTCGACTGTCTTCTTTTCCAGCGCTTTGGCGAGTGATTGTAAAGCCGGGATTAGTTTTCTCCCGATCGCTTCTGCTGCCGAAACATGGATTGCAGTGGGGAAGACGTCATTTGTTGATTGGCACATGTTCACGTGGTCGTTTGGATGAATGAGCTTCTTGTCTCCGCGTTTTCCCCCGAGAACCTCGATAGCACGGTTTGCGATCACTTCGTTAGCGTTCATATTGGTCGAGGTGCCGCTACCGGTCTGGAAGATATCGACCACAAACTGCTCATAGAGTGAGCCCTCCACGACTTCCTTGGCGGCCGAAACAATCGCCTCGCCCTTCTTCGGCTCCAAGAGCCCGAGCTGCATATTCGCCTTCGCCGCAGCCAGTTTGATCAGAGCCATGGCCCTGATGAAATCTTTTGGTAAACGAATTCCTGAGATCGGGAAGTTTTCAACCGCCCTCTGCGTCTGAGCACCGTAATACGCGGAGTTCGGGACCTTGACCTCTCCCATCGTATCACTCTCAACCCGGTATTCCTCAACCGTTACCATTGCTAGAGTCAACCAACGACCCGAGGGATTTGGCGGATTAAAAAGACTCTCTATCTACNCAAGGAACAATAAATCAAAACANCCTGGCGAATGAGCGAGAAAAGCGAAAATAGTTTCGCTCCTCTCTACGGTCTAAACAGACATGCTCGCCCTACTGCTGCGGGTTGCTTTCGGTAAAGAAGATTCAACAGAACAGCATTGCGTTGCGTAGACAAACTGAGCAAGTTATGTCTCTCCTAAAGCAAATCGATCAGGACCGCAAGGCCCTCCGCCGCACCAATCACCACTAGCCTCCCTTCGGGATCTAAGATACATTTTCCGGGGAACAGGTTGTAACATTTACATTCCGAAACCATTTGGTCCCAACCCCTTAGGGACCATACCGTGAGGCTAGTTAGATTTCAGCAAAAAATGGGAGAGAACAGAATTGGCGTCATGATAGGAGCAGACCATGTCACTGAGATAACCGGTGCGAAGGCCTCTTCGGAACCGCTCCTCGACTTCCTTAGGGATCCAAAGGCAGAATCCAAAGCCCAACTAGCAGCAGATTCTGCAAAGAAGCATTTTGACGGGGGCAAACAAAACGAGAAGGGGTACTGGAACCTTNACTCGGTTACCGTCCTGCCGCCGATAGCACGCCCTACAAAGATCATCTGCATGGGCGGTAACTTCTCAGACCATTTGGCTGAGGGAAGTAGTTCGCTCCCGCCCTTCCCGATATCCTTCCTCAAATCACCCACATCACTTGTAGGTCACAGGGCACCTGTAATCTATCCGAGGAAGGTTAAGCTTCTCGACTACGAGGTCGAGCTTGCGACTGTCATCGGGAAAAAGTGCAAGGATGTTGCTAGAGAAGATGCACTTCAGTATGTGGCAGGGTTCTCGGTTTTCAACGATATCAGTGCGCGGGATATTCAGTTTGCCGAGATGAAGCGTGGGTTCTGTAACCTCGGCAAGAACTTTGACACTTTCGGTCCCATGGGCCCATATCTAGTAACTCCGGATCAGGCGGGAGACCCGGACAACCTTGGGATGGAGCTCCGTGTGAATGGTCAGGTGCGTCAGTTGTCAAGTACCAAGAATATGGTATTCAAGGTTCGTGAGCTGGTCGAGTTCTTCTCATCTATGACATTGGAGCCAGGCGACATCATAACGTCCGGGACGCCATCGGGCGTGGCGATTTACAGAAAACCAGACAACGAACCGTTCCTCCTCAGACCTGGAGATGGAATAGAGGCGAAGATCGAAAACTTGGGACGCCTCCAGAATACGGTAGTCGACGCATCGCGAGCGCAAGATGTTCCTGAGTTGCTACGGTCCAGAAACTAGGCCTGGCTTGCTTTGAAGGCGCGCTCCTCGATCCTCTTTGGGAACGAAGCTACGAGAGGTCTAGGGGTCTTGTTCCCCTCCCGTTCCCGGATCATGTAAGAATCCCAACCCATCTTGACGATATGGCTGAGGATAGCTGAGAATGTGGGTTTAGGCGGATCCATTCTGTCGTAGTATCTCCTCATCTCATCGAGCAGGTCTTTCGGGATTCTAACAGAGTAGGGAGTCGTTGTGGGCAAGTTTGTAGCACACTACACTACACTACACTACGCACTTCTCTCCTCAGCACAGTCGAGTGTTTTTGGTGGTGTTGTAACTCGCCCCTTTAATCACGAGTAACGAGTATGCTCGCGATAGAGGTGATTACGACATGAAAGAGAGCGAGATAAGGCGATATGCAAACGAAGATGTTGTGGGACAGAGGTTTGACGGGCTCTTTGTAGAAGGGCGGGTAGCGGAGAAGGATGGAACTTTCCTTGTTTTCGAGAAAGACAGTAGCGGAGAGTGCATCTCACCCGATGAGATCAGATGGCTGGTTCGAGCTTGCCGGTATTGCTAGTTGTGAGAACCCCCCGAATTCTTTTTCAACGCCCGTTCGTAGCGGCCCGTAGGGCCCGTAGCTCAGCCCAGCGAGGTTAGTTTCGTCTATCTTCCAATTTTTTAGCCATGTGTCGTCTATCGGACTGGAGGGGAGCTCATGACTGCGTACAGGGCGGTTTTCGTCAAGGGAAAACAAAAAGAGTTTCTTACGCGCGCAAAGGAATTGTCTGGGCTGAGTTGGGAACGCTTCTCCTCCGATATCGGAGTGTCCAGCTACAATGTTCTGAGAACTACCTATCTTAATGAGCGCAACACGCTACCGATCATTGTCCTTGACAAAGTTGCTCATTTCCTCAAGGATACAACATGGTCTAACCATATTGTAGGCCTTCGCCATGCACATTGGGGACAGTCCAAGGGAGGGAGTGTCTCTTTGAAGAAATGGCATGCGACAATGCGCAAGAGACCGAAGTTATANCATGACCTACAGAGCCGTCGCTTCCTCAGGGCTNGGTCCTATAATTACGAGACCTCCGATGGCTATGAAGTGCGGTCTCTGCACGAGTTGCTTGTTGCCGAGAATCTCATTGCCAATGGGGTCTCACACTGGTATGAACCAGCTTTGCGTTGCGGTAACCACACTCTGTTTCCAGATTTCCTTGCAAAGACCGTTTTCGGAAAGGTCCTAGTCGAGGTTTCTGGTTTTCGCTCTCCGCAGACATGGATACGGTTATCGAAGAAACTCCGGCTGTACATGTCATGCAAAGCGGCAGATCGAATATTGGTCGTTCATCTTGAACAAGATAGAGAAACTGCGCTAGAGCTTGTCAGACAACTAGGTTCACTGGTTAAGATGATTCCTATCAGCGAAATGGGAAATCTACTTCACAGCGTTACAAGTTCAAAAGACTNACTCGGGAATGTTCGAATCATATCGATAGCAGAGGCCCTCCAGGCTTGCCGCCGTATGAGNGGGAAACGATTTCATTGGCATCAACTGATTCAGAAAGTGCCAAAGGAACAATGGGTTACTATTCTGGTTCGTTGTGGCCTCTCACAGGCCGACATTGAGAAGGTCCGGACGGTAACTGATCTGAAAAAGCGATTGATTGAGGCAACCCGCCTTGCTGATAGCAATCGGTTGGTTCCGCGAGAAGCTATGGTCGAAATGATCGCAGGTGCTTATCAGAGTTCTGTGTGCCACCACTTCGGTTCAATGAATAATCTTGTTCTTGCCGCCGAGGAGGAGCTGGGAAAAGCTTAGCTAGGGTTTGAGACTACCCAACTTCTTGTGGGCCCGTAGCTCAGCCAGATCCCAAGATGTGGATCCTGAACAGGTAGAGCACCGGTAGAGCGGCATCAAATGCTCTGGTGAGGCTTTTAGCCTACGGAGGGGACACCCGGCTGTCCCGGGTTCAATTCCCGGCGGGCCCGCCAACATACGGGAATATTTGGCTGTCACTGTTTGGCTAGGATGGTTTTGTTGGCAAGGGTGGGAGGCGAGGCTTGTCAGGACCCTCGTAGCGGATTAGGCCCTTCGCTTCCAAAGTTTCTTGCAACTTGTTTACCGCGATGTGCACTTGGATTTCCTTCTTCGCTCCAGTACAAACCAGTTTTCCGCTCGCGAACACAAGGATCACGACTTTCGGCTCGTCCATCCTGTAGATCAGTCCNGGAAACTGTTCNGGNTCATACATGGTCTTCTTCAAACCGTAAACCGCTTTCTCGAGATCAATGTGGCCTCCCAATCCACACGATGCAACGATGTTTTGTATCATGATTTCTGGCCTGCCGAGAATCACAATTCCATCTCTCTTGAGTTCGTCAACCACTTTCAACACTGCCTGCCGTGCTTGGCGTTCAGATTTTGCGCCGGTGCACACCATTTTTCCAGAACTGAAAATTAGCGTTGCAGTCTTTGGCTTCTTGAGCCTATAGACCAGGCCTGGAAATTGTTCAGGCCNATATTCTACTCCCGGAAATACCCGTACTATCGCGTTGAGATCTATTCTCTGCTTCAGCGTCGCCGAGGCTACAACATTCTCAATGTTGATGAAAGCCCTGTTCTTATCTGACAAAACCTGTCAACTCTCTTGTTTTGGAGCCCAAAGTTGTCCCGCCTTAAAAGGAGGTCCCTTATATAGAGACGATTGGTCGAAATCGCGCTAGGCCCAATATGCCCGTTTTGGGCGTCCAAGCATGGTTTGAAGCATCCGGGGGCTGGAAAGTTACGCTATCGATCTCTCGGTCCTAAGGGATTTCTACCATGACTGAGCCATCTTGTTCTTTGACCTTGTAGGTAGCGACTTTCAAGGTTGGAATAACGGTGAAGGCGCCTGAGCGAACGTCAAACTTCCACCCGTGCCAGGGGCAGGTGACCACAGAGCCGCTAAGACTTCCCTCTCCTAAGGGTCCGCCACGGTGTAAACAGGTGTTCGCCAACGCGAAATACTCATCCTTGACTCGAAACAAGGCTATGCTTCTTCCTTCAACGTTTACGACCCTGCTGAACCCGTCAGTTAGGTCGCTTTTTTCTGCTACTTTGACGAACCTAGGCAACGGTAACTCTTTCTCCCTTCTCAACCGATCTGGTGCTTCCCGCTGACCTCTACCATCTCTCGAGGTTCTGTCGGTGCAACTCTGGTTCTTGTATAATTGGTCAACCAGTCCTCTAGAGCCCGTATCTGGACGCTATCCGTCCCGAGGACTTCCAGTTCTTCTTTGGTTAGCTTCACAGTTTTGAGAATAATATCTTCGATGTGAGAGGCGTGGACTTTCGTAAGTGGTTTGGGATAGATTTGTGAAAGATACTCAAAATCCTCTTGGAGGTGTTCGATGAACAAAATAATACTGCTCGTAAGATGCGTGGCCCTAACATCAAGAACATTGTTGTAGACGCCCAGCAGCATTTCAAGATCAGACTGAGCCCCCTTCAACTTTTCAATGTGGAGAGAAATGAGGTCTTTTGACAAGCTCTTCTTCTCCCCCACCGCGGATGTAATGTCGATCACCAGAGTGATTAGAAACGTGGTGAGGAAACCAACTCCCAGCTTGGATCTCAGTCTCTCTTTCGCTAGCTTCTCGACCGGTTCGAGTTTCTTCCGGTCGTGTCTAGCTACAACACGGTCAACTATCAGATAGGTTACGGGAATTGTCACTGCGAGTCCGATTAGAGCTGAGATTAGACTCAGGTCAATATCGTCTAGAGTTATCGCCAGCGGCTGAACGATAAATCCGAGCATCGTTAACAGAAGTCTTTCCGATGATTTGTTCGTCCCAACATGAGTTCTTCGTGTCCCTTACCGGTGCGCAAGGCTAAGATTCCTCATAGGACGAATGAATCGCGTTATCTTTGCACCAGAACGTCGTGTAGCTCGTCTGCATAGGGTTCGATTGTTCTAGGTCCAAAGTCAAACGGCAATCCGGCAGCTTTGAACAATTCTGGCAATGGCTTCGAGCCGCCTAAGGCAAGAGCCCGCTGGTAGGCCGAGATGGCCGCTCTCGGGTCTTTGCGGTATCGTGTCCAAAGACCCAGCGCACCCATGAACGCGATTCCATACTCGATATAGTAGAAGGGCACTTCGAACAAATGCAGTTGTCGTTGCCATTGGGATTGGAGAAATTCCTCGTATCCGTTCCAGCTTTCGGCCCCGCCAAATCTTTTCCTGAGCTTGACCCATTGGTCTTGTCGCTCGTCTCGAGTGTGGCTCGGGTTGGTGTATATCCAGTGTTGGAAGGCGTCGATAGTTGCGATCCAGGCGAGGAGCTTGACGATCGATGCTAAGTGTTCTCGTTTGGAGCGGGCCGCGTCTTCTTTGTTGTAGAATGTTCCTTCGAGATGTTCTCCTCCAATGATCTCCATTGCTTGTGAGGCGACTTCGGCGATTTCTAGTGGCACGTTGTCTGCTCTGTATTGGTATGGGAGTCCCTTGTCCCGGACAGCAAAGACGTGAAATGCGTGTCCTGACTCGTGCAATAGTGTCCATACATCTCCATCGCGTCCAACCGCGTTCATGAATACGAATGGTAGCCTGATCTCTGCCAACTCCATGTTGTATCCTCCGGGGGCCTTTCCTTTCCTGCTCTCGAGATCCAGGAGATTCAAGCTCGCCATTCTCTTGAGTTTCGCGGCGAAATCAGGATTGACCTTCTCAAACACCTTAACGCATCCTTCTATCAATTCTGAAGATGTTTTGAACGGGCGAAGTGCTGGGCGACCTTTGGGGTCGACGGCCATGTCCCACGGACGCAGTGGTTCAACTCCCAACCCGTTCTTCCGTTCTTTGTCGAGCTCGTGAATCAGAGGAACGATGTGTTGTTCTGCGGCTTCATGATAGCGGAAGCAATCCTCCGGGGTGTAGTCGAACCGTTCCTTCTTCCGNAAGATGTAATCCCGGTAATTGTCAAAGCCAGCGTTTTTCGCGATTCTCTGGCGTAGGGAAATTAGCTGGTCGTAAATCCCGTTCAGCGTGTCTCGGTCTTTCTGTCGGCGCGATTCTGCCAGCAACCATGTTTTCTCTCGGATGCGGCGATCGGGTTCCTCCAAGAACCGCCCCATTTGTTGCATCGTCCTCTCCTCGCCTTCGTAGAGGACAGTCATCGCCCCAGTGATTTTCTGAAATGATTGCGCGAGCTTGGTCTCTTCCTTTTCGAGCTCGACATTTTCTTCTCGAAACAGGGCAACGTTGTTCTCCATCTTCCTATCAAGTACAAAGTACTGCTCGTGCGGAAGATTTTTCCGAGCCGCGGTGCCGATATATTTGCGATCCAGCTGAGAGAATCCCATTTTCGCCTCAGGTTCAATGTTTTCGACAAAGAATAGGTAGTCTTTCTCTCGGGCAGGGTCATCGGTTTGACATGTCATTCTAGCGTATCGGATAGATTGTTCTTCTGCCAGGGCCGATGCAAGCTCTGACTCGTCTTTGAGCCACTTCTCGAGGTCAGATCCAGAACTAACGGAACGACTTTGGAGGTTGTGAAACAACTCCTTCAGTCGGCTCAAATCTGTGAGGTCTATCTTGGAGGGNAGAAACTGGCGAGGATACTCACGGGGAAGGTGGGAATACTCGAAGGACAACGCTCTCTCACTTCTTAGGGACTCGGAGGTTCTAATCTTAAAGTTAACATGGTTTTTCTCGCTGCGCGTGCGTGTCCGAAGATGAGCTCTGGTCGAGCTGTTCCTTAGAGCAACGAATTTTAACCCTGCGAAATCGTAACTGATGACAGTGATTCTCGACGATAGTCAAGCATCTTTCCGATATTGTTCCAGAGAGGGTGGGCGACTTCAGACGTTGGTATCTATCAAAGGCAGAATCAGGTCACCAGCTTGCAATGAGGTATATTGAACTTACCGGGATTGTTAGTCCTCATACGCATGGCGTCGAAGAAACAATCTTCTACATCGAGGGCAGAGGCTCAGCACGCGTCGGCGAGAAAGAGATCAAAGTCAAACCCGGAACNNTGCTTGTGGTACCCCCCGGAACGGTGCATAGCTCCATCCGAGAAGGATTCGAACCATTGCGCTATCTCGCGATTTTTGTAGGAAATCCAGACCTCTAGTTCGCGAGCTCGCTAGATTCTTGAACCTGGCAGAAAGCCGACTCAAGATTGAACAATCGAAGATTCCATCAACCAAAGGCGGTCACTTTGGAATCGTCTACGCCACGCTTCCTGACCCAGCGGAGGATCAGACGTGCCTGATCATTGCCCACGGGGCAGGGGGACCAATGTACTCGCCGTTCATCACCTATTTCCATAAAGGCCTGGCCGAGAAAGGATACCTCACAGTGAAGTTCAACTTTCCATACATGGAAGCGAGACGAAAAATCCCGGACAAGAGAGAGGTCCTTGAAGCCAGCTATAGACAGGTCATCGAGGAGGTCAAGGCCAGCCGATACCAGCCCAAGCGCATATTCGCAGGGGGAAAATCCATGGGGGGTCGTATTGCCTCCCAGGTCGTTGCCTCCGGGGTAGATGTTGAGGGATTGTTCTTCCTCGGTTATCCTCTTCATCGACCCGGTCAGCCAGAAATGCTACGGGATGAACATCTCTACCGGATCGAGAGGCCGATGCTCTTTCTTTCCGGGACGAAAGACCAATTCGCGAAAAGAGAACTCCTCGCGGGAGTTGTATCGAAACTAAGTGATAGGGCTGAGATTCACTGGATAGAGGGCGGTGACCATAGCTTCAACACGCACCAAGGGAAAGACGACCTGTTCAAGAGCTACAATGAAGCGATGGAGACACTTGATACTTGGTTGAAAGCCCATACGGTCTGGGCGCCTAAAACGGTTGGGTGTAGTGTTTAAATCGGGGAAAAGCCGAATCTCGGTAGCCATGTGCGACACCTGTGGCTGTTCCTCAGAGCAGGAAGATAAGCACGAGGAAGCCTAGCCCCAAGCCTGCCGGGGCGTAAGTTTCCCAAATGTCCATAGAAGGGGCTCCGAAGAAGCCTTTTCCATTTTTCGATACTCTAGGATCATCTCTAGTCCGGAACTTGATTTAGAAGATCTTCGGGAACCCGAAAAGCGCCCCCAAGGCTAGGGCTCCGAGAATGAACGTGAGAACGACGCCCACTATTACTGCCATTATGGCGACGCCGATTGCTCCAACCCAGCCTGTTTTGAAGTAGTGTTTAACGAGCAGTAAGAATATCAGAAGTCCCAGCAGGACGCCGATTAGGCCTAGGAATGTGATTGAAGCCCCGACCAAGAAGGTTCCTGTCCCGGCGACGGCGAGTGCTTCTCCAAAGGTAACTCTTCTGCCGACGACTATCTCCCCGGCTAGCCAGAGTGCGAAACCAATGACCAGGAGGTAGATTATGAAGAGGACGATGAACCCAAGAAGTGTTGCACCGAGACCTAGGCTCGGAATCGTGTAGGCCATCGTCGGGATACTTATCAGGAAGAACCTAGGCTGTTTCGAATTATCCTTGTTGAAACCCCGTCCAATTACTTACGGTAATTTTTTCGACTAGTCTCGGGTGTGTTGGGGAAGGTTTAAGCTTGCCAGCTTTTCCGGTAGCCTTGCCCAGGACATGTATGCCGGGCTCGCGCCCTATTCCTGGAATATGGGAGTGCGTAGAGGTAGTATAGCCCGGTCCGCGGCTCGCGGGAGCCGGCCGAGAGTATGCACGGCTGTCACCCGTGCGACACTCGAGTAATTCGAGCGCGTTGCGGGTTCGAATCCCGCCCTGGGCGCCAAACAACCGAACCAACTTCAACTCCACCCGTCAACGCAGCCTCTCTTTTCCTGCGCAAACCCAACTGATTCGTAACTTTTCTTTCTCGCTAACTAATCTGTGACCCCCCTAGGGGGTCGATTTTCCCGCGCCCCGCCCTTCGTGAAAACCTTCAGAATCCACGTTCACTCGCCCTGGTCTATCCCATCTTCCTTCGTGACAGAATCTAGATCCTGGACCCTAACTTGTTGAGTCTAGGCCTCTTCACTGAAGGGGCTGTTCCGTCCTTCGTGAAAGCGCCGCCAAGCCTTAACACAGGCGACCCCTCCCAGCCCAACCGGAACACCACCTTGGTCTCTATAATCCACGCGCCACCCCAGGAAATCGTCGTCACCGGCCTCACCAGCTTCACTAGCCAAGTCAACCTTGCCTCCATGGTCGCTTTCGTCATGAACGTCTCCGGCCAGCCACTAGCTCTCTACTGGGCCGAAGGCGTAGTCTTCCTCGCAGACTTCGTCGAACCAGAAGCCCTCCCCGAAGAATACGTCAAAGGCCGAATCTACGCCTCCAACATATCCCACGCGCCAATGTCGAAATACAACAACTTTGTCCGCGTCGGAAACATCGAGGTTCCAGTAATCGATGTAACCTCGAACGTTGGCCTGCGAGACTTGGCTCGTTGGATTAGAGAGAATCATCAGTCTGATCCCGAGAAATCTTAACTAGACGCCAATGGTCGCGTCCTGGCCGTGTCCCGGGGTAGCTCAGCCTGGAAGAGCTTCCGAGCCGCCCCCTAGAACAGTGGGCGACGAAGACGCTGTAGGTGTGCGCCCAGTGCGCAGCCA
>JGI25384J37096_10000155_pt1 | contig 16627 bp, 18 predicted proteins | sample GraSoi013_1_40cm_4_FD_37096 | JGI IMG/M metagenome (IMG submission 37096)
GGGGGGGTCGAGAAATAGATAACAGAAAGAGAAGAGATAGTGGGAAAGTGGAATAATTTCTCATTCTAGGATTCGCTGGGTCTGTCATGATCGATTCCAACCGAAAGCTTGTCTGCCATTATGGGAATATGGATGGAAACTGATCATTCTCTTTCCGGAGGACGCCCAAAGAGCACCTTTGTGTCGCGGGGAGCAACTGCTTTTGAGATTTTCTGGAGGGGGTCTCCGCCAGTTGAACCCGGTCTGCGCTTTGATTCCTGTTTCTCGCGCAGAATCGGCTGGTCGAGCGTTTTGGATATCGTGGAGGCCAGCGTGCAGGTCAGCGTGAAAACTGCGCGAGGTCAAATCGGCCGCCCGGATTTCCGATCAGGGCGTGTTCTGCGCCTGTCTCGGCTCTTGCGCCAACTATTTCGGGGATTTCAGGACTTGATGAACCGCGTCGGATGGACTGGCAGGTAGTCTCCGAGCGGAATGTTGCAGTGGAGCTTAAGATCCCGACTCGGGTCCTGCGAGGGTCTCGGCAATGATCTTCTAGTATCGTTTTTCGCTGATCTCCATTGCGTCCTTTGTTGTCTCTGAGAATTCCAGCAGGGTCTCTACTGTACGGCTCCTGTATCGGCCGGTGGTTCTGACATAGTTGAGATAGTCCATCATCTGGTCACGGAATACGCCTACGTTATCGGCTACTATGACGCTGCCCTGGTGCAGCTTCGCTTCAATCGCTTTCAAGTACGCTAGGTACTGGATCTTCTCGGCATCCAGGAATACTAGGTCGAAGGGTCCGGGGAGCTCGGGGAGAATTATGATTGCGTCTCCCTGAATGACCTCGATCATGTCGTCCAGGCCAGCACGCGCGACGTTTTCCTGGGTAATGCGGGCGTTCTTCGGGTCTTTCTCGACAGTTGTGATTTGTGCATGGGCTGGACTGTTCTTGGCGATGAGGATGGCCGAGTATCCGTAGAGAGCACCTACTTCGAGGATCAGCCTCGGCTTGTGCTCTCTGACGATATCGGCGAGTATCCGTCCCTTGAGGGGGCCGATTGATGGGATGAAGGATTTCTTGCCCATCTCCTCGATCTCTCGCAGAACCATGTCCGCAGGGTCCGACGACTTCTTCATCGAAGGGTCCAGACTGGTAGAGTGACGCGCCTGATCATCGTTCACTATTCTTTCCACCCAGCGTTCCTATTTGCAAATATGATTAGACTGATCCTGACTCCGACCAACATTGGCCAATCAAATATGATTGTTTGACTACTCAGGCTGACGAAGCCTGACGAGGCTACGGGTCCATGCGGCTAGTGTCGGGCGAATGTGCTTCGAAGCTCTATTTCTTGGAGGATTGTCTCGCGTAGTCCACCATGCCTTGGAAATCGACTACGACGACTGGCTCATTTCCGACGACCCACGCATCGTGGCCCGTGGGCACCAGTGATATTTCTCCGGGTCCGACATCCTTCGCGGTACCGTCATCCATTACAATGTGAAGTACGCCGGATATATGGTATTGAAAGTGGGGTGCCTCGCAGCTCTCCGTGTTCGCTATCGGCTTCACATGCTTGGACCATTTCCATCCAGGCTCGAACCGTGCTCGGCCCACAGTAGCTCCGCCGATCTTGACAAGGTCGATCTTGCCCTTCTCGAACTTTCGGACCTCGTCTGGAGAATTGAGATGTTTCACTTCCATCTTGGCTGAAGGCATGATGCGCCGTTAGCATTCCGTATTATAAGACTTGTAGTATGCTCGAACGCCGTTACGGACCTGAGATGCTGGGAGGAGATCGACGGAATGGAGCAATGCTACCAGCTTTCCTCGGCTTTCGTCAGCAGGATCCATTCATCAAGACAAGTCTCATGACCCGTGAGTGCGTGGACTTCACAAGACTCGGGAAAGGGATTCGAAGCCTCCGGCTATACTCTGTTGTATCTGAAGCATTTCGTAGTGTGGTCGTTTACCATTCCAACTGCCTGCATGAACGCGTAGCAGATAGTCGGGCCGACGAACCTGAAGCCTCTTTTACGCAGCTCTTTACTCATAGCATCGGATTCTCTAGTAGTCGAAGGAATCTCACTGAGCGATTTGGCCGCGTTCCTGATCGGCCTACCGCCGACAAATCGCCACATGTAACCATCGAAAGAACCGAATTCTTTCCGCGTCTCCAGGAATTGTTTAGCGTTTGTGATAGTCGCCTCGATTTTGAGACGGTTGCGTATGATGCCAGAGTCATGGAGGAGTCGTTGGACATCCTTCTTGTTGTAGCGCGCGATCTTCGCGGGGTCGAAGGCGTGGAAAGCTTTGCGATAGTTCTCACGTTTGTTGAGAATGGTTTGCCAATTGAGTCCTGCTTGAGCCCCCTCCAGTGTAAGGAACTCGAACAAGATTCTGTCGTTATGCACCGGGACTCCCCATTCCTTATCATGGTAGTGAATCATGAGCGGACTGTTGCTGTAGGTCGCCCACTCACACCTGCTGGCAGGAGTTTCCTTCAATTCACGTCTACGTCATGATGGTGAGTGACTGGAGGGTTCAAGAAAAGATCATTATCTTTCACAGACCAGTCGGTTGTTTGAGGCTAATCGACAAGAACCAGTGTCAGGTAAAAACTGTCAGCATTTGTCAATCGTTTCAGCCCAATTCTCCTAGTGCAGTACTTTGAACATGGCGTTCCACGAGTTTAGAGAGACAGCTGCTCTTACCCATAATGGCACGAGAGCCTCCAGCCACTTGGCTTCAGTGATTCCGCCGATGTCTATCGCGCCAGCCCATCCGAACTCTTTCAGAATCTGAGTAACTTTATGCTTCGCCTCAGTATCATTCCCGCAGATCAACATCTCCGCAGTCTTATCGCCAGGGCTGATCATACGCGAGTTGGGCACCGTGTTGAAGCACTTTACAACCTTCGCTTGGGGAAGTTTCCGCTGAATCTGCTCACCGAGAGAATCCGCGAGTCCAGTGAAAAGTCCCGGGGGCATTCCCTTCGAAAAATCAAGAGCATTCGTCGTGTCAATGACTATCTTGCCGGCAAAGTTCTTGGCGCCCGCTAGACCGATCACGTCGTCAACTGCTGATCCTAGCGGGGCAAAGACTAGCATATCTCCGTAGGATGCTGCTTCCGAAAAGGTTCCGGTCGAGCTCTCTCCTTGAGCCTCCTTCCGCCAGACCTTCAGCTTCTCGCTATCAGGTGTTCGAGATCCCAGCTTGACACTGTGGCCGTGGCTCACAAATCCCTTACCCAGGGTCTTGCCCACATCACCGCTGCCCAGAATACCCACTTTCATCTCTAAACCTGCTTCCGTGGGTTCAATGAACGAGTATAATATGATTGACCTGCGCGGAATCCCGTAACCTCTTCCGCTCGGATTCGCTACCGCCCGGACTTCTCTCTATCTCAACCCTACAAGGGACAGGAGAGAGTAAAGGAGTGCTGCGATCGCGGCCGCTGCTGGTATTGTCAAGACCCATGCGTAGACTATTCTCCTTGCCACTCCCCATCTTACCGCTGACAGTCGTCTAGTGGCACCAACGCCCATTATGGCTCCCGCGATCGTGTGAGTCGTACTCACCGGAATGCCCAGAGATGCGGTGGCGAAGAGGGTAGATGCCGCCGCGGTCTCGGCGCTGAAGCCGCCGAAAGGGTGGAGCTTTGTTATCTTCATGCCCATAGTCCGGACTATTCTCCAGCCTCCAAACCATGTTCCCAAGCCCATGGCGACTCCAGCCATTATTATGACGTAGTACGGAACGTAGAAGCTCGGGCCTAGGATACCTTGCGCGAAAAGTAGTGCGGCGATGATGCCCATCGTCTTTTGAGCATCATTCGTTCCGTGTCCCAGACTGTAGAGGGCTGCGGATACGAGTTGGAGGCGACGGAAAGCGTGGTCCGCTGTTGAACGGTGGAAATGCATTCCGATTCGAGCCGTCAAAAGGACGAGGCCTATCGCGGCCAATAGGCCGATGAGTGGAGAGAGGATGATGAAGAGGAGTATCTTGTTCACTCCCGCAACTTGAACTACTCCCCATCCTCCCTTTACGACGCCTGCCCCGATGAGCCCGCCGACTAGCGCGTGTGAAGAGCTCGTGGGTAGGCCGAACCACCAGGTTATGATGTCCCAGGCGGTCGCGCCTAGCAGGGTTGCTAGGAGAAGCCAGGCTGTCACGATACTCGGATCGATCGTCCCCTTTCCGATTGTAGAAGCAACGTTTACACCGAAGAGGAAGGCGGCGACGAAGTTGAAGAAGGCGGCCCAGAGCACTGCTAGTCTAGGCGTAAGGACCCGGGTTGAGACTACGGTTGCTATCGAGTTGGCGGCGTCATGAAAGCCGTTCATGAAATCGAAAAACAGGGCGACAATAACGACCAGTACAACTATCGCGAAGGGAACTATTACCGTCGACATCGGGTTTTCTCGGTTAGGAGTATTCGAGAATGATGTCGCGGATCACCTGCACAACGTCCTCACACTTGTCCGTGATCGTCTCCATCAGCTCATAGATCTCCTTCAGCTTGATGATCGCTATCGCATCATTGGTCTTGAAAAGTGCTGCGACTGACTCGTTGAGTACCACATCAGCCTCATTCTCTAACCTGTCCACTTCGATGATCCTGCTCTCCACCTCGGGCGCCTTGATCTTCTGAATGCTCGCAAAGGCGAAGTCGATCTCCTGCACGGACTTTACCACTATATCCGTAAACCTCTTCATGGGTTCGGTTGGAGAGCGGACCTCGTACAGGTACAGACGGTTGGCGACTGCCTCGATGTAGTCGAGAACATCATCGTAGAGGGAGGCGAGTTTGCTGATATCCTCTCTGTCGATGGGAGTGATGAACGTCTTGACCAGATGGTCCCAGATGGAATGAACGATGTTGTCCCCGTCATGCTCAATGTCTTTTATCTTGTTCCGCTTCTCAGCCAACCGGTCGAAGTTCTGGATGAGATCATTCAGTGCATGGGCCCCTGCGAGCACGTTCTTGGATTCCTGCTCCAAGAGCTGGAAGAAGATCTTCTCTCTAGGGATGAGGAGTTCTCTAAGCACCATTCGAATCTAGGCCGACTAGGTCGTAACAGAGGAAGATAAACAGTGCTGACTCCGTGTACCTGCGTGTGGAGAATCAGTAGACTGGACCGAAAGCCTCGTCTCTACAAACTAGAAACTACATAATGGAAGGGTTCTGGTCCGGAGTAGCCTCGTAGACATGACGATTCGAAGGGCCATGCCGGCCCAATAATGCACAGGCTACGGCTTGGCGATTCTCTTCATATATTTCTTCACGAGTTCATCAAACATCCTTTCCACACGCTCGGGAGTTGGACCCTCAACTTCTACCTCATAGCTCCCCTTCTTCACTCGAATCTTCCAGTTGCCGCTCTGATCAGGCATGAGCAGAATGTAGAATCCGTCATGTATTAAGCAGTAACTATCGCCTCCGAAAGAAACCGTACCCTTACGTCCACGCCACGGCGCGTTATCATCATTCTCAGATTCTCACTCGACCAAGGTACAGCCAGATCGCGTATCGTGATGAGCACTTATATCGCGGACCGAAGAAACGAATAGTGTGAGATCAGGCCAATACTCTTCACGGGGCGGTGGTCCCTTGAAGGTCACTTTTGTCGGCATCATGCCCACGCTCTTCGCTCACTGCCAACACTGTATGCAGGTAATGCACGCGACCGGCATGGCTCCCTACTCGGAACAGCTGGAAGGCTACCCGGAAGATGTCAAGAAACAATACTTCCAGCTCTCAGAGATCGCCCAGAAGCTCAAGGCAGAGTTCGACGGCAGGGTAGTATTCGACCCAGTGGACTCTGCATCGCCGCAAGGCGTCTGGTTATCGATCAGACACCGAATCCTGAAGACCCCTTGCATATTGATTCAGGGAAAGAAGCTATTCAGCAAGCTTCCGAGCTATGACGAGCTGAGAGCAAAGATACTAGAAGCGTTGGAGCTCTCCGGCCATTTGGCCTCGACTCAGGTCCCTCGCTAGATCGACCGTCCGACCAGAGAGATAAGATCAATCACCTTAGCCAAGTCGTCCATATCCAGCCGCGCCACGAGATGGATCCTCGACGGTTCTTCCTGAAGCTCAAGAGACTCAACATTGCTCAGTTCTTTCAGCCTCGCAATTACTCCACTTCGCTCGACCAATCGGTTTGCGAATTCGGGGCCCGTTGAGTAGACTCTGTAGCCTAGCTCCTCGAGTTGTGGATTCTTGACCTCTTCAATACCTGCCGTATCCCAGGTAACCTTCACCTTCTTCCTCTGCCTCGTAATCTCGACCTGGAACTTTACCGGGTCCGTCAAGGCAGCCCAGCAGTTCAGCTTGTCAAAATCTCTCGTCACCACACGGTATGGATAGTAGATCAGATTCTCTCTCGCGCCGAGTGTCAGCGCGAATTCTAGCTCTTTGAAGCCGTCAGAAGAACTGTTCATCTCACATTTGATCCTAAGCCCGGCGTGTCCGAAGGATGCATACTTCACTTTCGCCTTACGGGAGAATCCTTCATCAAACCAGTGAGCGTATCTTCTGAGAGTTCTGTGTTTCCAGTAGGTCCCGAGAAAATAGACGACGACAAGAACTGTTGCTAGGGCAGCGACGATCTCGATGTCTGAGAAGACCAAGATGAATACTAGGAGATTGCTGTGATAGAATGCTATCTAGGTTTCAGCGAGTTCCCCGGTAAAGGCTGGTTTAGGCGTCTCCGATCCAGCAGCCTTGGCGAGGACCGGTCCCGGAGTCATCGAGGGCGTGCTCACGCCCCCGACTCTGATCCGCCGGTAAGCGCGGAAGCCGTCATAGGACAAAACTATGCCGAGAATCGTGAGTATCACAGCGATTCCACCAGCAACAGCATTCCCATACACCTTCAGTGGAGTGTTTGTCGTGGCGGCAATGTCGAGCGTAGCATAGGCAGTGTAGCTCAGCGCAACGATCGTCGTGCCCAGCATGAAGATAGCCGGTATCCCCGTCAGGAATGTATTCCTCTTTATCTTCGCTAGCCAGAGTGTTGTGACGAGGAGTGTTACTCCTGCGAGTAACTGGTTGGAGCCTCCGAACAGTGTCCAGATGAAACCCCACGGTGCGCTGAACCTAGAGCTTGTAAGCACGAAGGTAATTATCGACACTATGATGGAGGTCACGTAGATGTTCTTGAGAAAACGCGCCCCAACCATTTCTGAGATTGCAAGTCTGGCAAACCGCAAGGCAAGCTGGGTCAAAGTAAGTCCAAGTATTAGGACCATCAGCGCCATAATAGCCGTTGACGCCGCTGACGGGATCAGTAGGTTGCTCAGGTAAATAGCTCCTCCCTTAACGTAGAGTGACAGAGCGCCGATTCCCGTCGTGTTGGCAATTATCCCCACCGCTACAACCGACGTGAGACCCAGGATCCCCTCCAGTAGCATCCCTCCTCCACCGACGAAATGCGCGTCAGCCTCATTGTCCAGCTGCTTGGAGGAGAGTGATGAGCCGATTAGTCCATGCCAACCCGAACATGCTCCGCATGCTATTGTAACGAAGAGGAGAGGCCATAGCGGGAACGAGATTGAGGTGATAGCGGAAGCGCCGGCCGTGTTAGCGCCTATCGCGACCGGCGCGAACCAGTTTGTGAAGAGAGGTTGAGCGAAAGTTTGCGGAGCGACAAAGGAGCTCCCTATGATCGCGGCGATCACGAAGTAGGCCACGTAGAATCCCAGATAGTTTATCGGCATGGCAAAACTCCACAAGGGCAAGACCGCTCCGAGAAAGCTGAACCCTAACATGGAAATCAACAGAATATCTTCCTGCAGCTGTGCATTCGGAACGGCCGAGTTGAAGGCCGAGTTGATCGTGCTCCCAAACACGACTTGGCTGAGATATACCGAAAGGGCGACCGCGGCGAGAGAAATTCCAGTGACCGCAACTACGTTGATCTTGGCCCTGAATATTGAAAAGCCTGACGCTACTCCGATTACTGCGATTAGGATGAATGAGACCATCGCAGCAGCGCCTCCGGCGCCCGTGCCCTTGACGACGGGGAGGAGTGCTCCGAGGAAGGCTGAGAAGATGAGAATCGAGTAGAATGCGAGAAATGCAACGAGGACCTTTCTGGCCCTAGTTCCTATCAGCTGGTATGTTAGAGGTCCGAGGGACGCGCCCTCGTTCCTGACGGATGAGACCATCGAATTGTAATCGTGTAACCATCCAAGTAGCGAATTTCCGATGAGTATCCAGAGAAATCCGGGAAGCCACCCCCAGACTATTGCTAGGGCTGGACCGGTTACGGGGCCAAGGGCGGCTATGCTTTTCCAGTGCCACCCCAGCATGACATACTTATTGGATGGAAAGAACTCAACACCATCGAGATATGTGTGCGCAGGTGTGGGGCGATTCGGGTCAGACTGGACGACGCTCCTGTCGAACCATTTCACATAGAACTGGTAGACGATACCGTAGACGACGATACCGCTCAGCATTACTATGAGCGATTCATACAACCAGGATCGTGTGGCCGAATCAGGCCAGAAATATAAGAATACCGGGTAAATTGGGGCTTTATAAGGTATAAAAGGCGAGAAAGCGTTCAGATTTTGCTTTCCGAGCCTAAAGATAGGCTTTGAGCCATCCTCGAAACCATCTCCAGACCGTTAACTTCCTTCTCGTACAGCGGCAATACCGCCCGGATCATCCCGGGAAACTTCTCTTCGGCCAGTTTCAAGTAGCCCATCTGTTCCTCCATCCGGTTCGCGACATACGGCGACAATTTTTCCATGTCGGCCTTCGGAATGACTTCGTTGACAATGACTCCCCCGACGGGAATCTGGAAGGCTTGGACCCATGTGATGAACCGTTCAATCACCGCGATCGGGAGGGCTAGTGGAAGCGTTACAAAGAAGAATGCGGTTTTCTCTGAGTCCGTGAGTAGCGTTCGAGCCTCCTCTGTCTTCTTCTTGGTCCCGGCAAGCGAGATTAGCAGCGGGTCCTTTCTCAGCTCCTGAATTATCTTCTCCTTCCTGAAAGAAAGCTTTGCTCGTAGAGACATTGACTCTTCCCGACTCTTGATCATCTTGTTGAGCCAGAGGTTGTAGACTTTAGACATACCCAGCAGTCTGTAGGTATGTGCAACCGGTGCTGTGTCGAAGATGTACGCGTCATATTTCTCGTTCAGGATCAAGTCGACCATGTCGTCGAACATGGCAGACTCTTCGAAGGAAGGATTGGTCGTCGCGATTTCGATAAACGGCTCAATGTCGACGGGAATATCTGCGAACTTCAGGAACTGGACGAGGCGTTCCTTGATCTCTCCCTTGTATCTCTCTATGGTCGAAGAGATGTCTATCTCATTCGCATAGAGGTTCTTGGTTCCCTGAATCCTCTGGGTCCCTTTCTTCCATAAGTCTTGGCCAAAGAGGCTTGACAGGCTGTGGACCGGGTTGGTGGATGAGATCAGGGTCTTCCTCTCTAGCTTCTCTGAGAGATAGTGTGCTGTTGCGCCGGCGATTGCTGTCTTTCCGACCCCTCCCTTTCCACCGAAGAAGAGATACTTCAGATTCTTCTTTCCGGCTATGAAAGACGGAAACGATGTGCTCGGTCTCGCTGTCTCCATAGTAAATTAGGGTCCGTACAGTATGTCCGCTACTTTCGATATCATGCTGAGGCCCTTCGGTTCTCGGTCAAGCATCGGCACAGTTCCTCTGATGAGACTGCCGAACTCGTTCCGGATTTGTTGCATGTATTCTTGCTGGGACGATATCTTATTCTTCAAGAACCCTGGAACATCCGTCTGGTCTCTCAGCTCCTTCGGGTATACTTGGTTGAGCACCACTCCACTGACTGTCACGTTGAACTCGCGGAACATCTCCAGTGCCTTTCGCGTGTCTAGGATTGGCATGAGTTCCGGGATCAGAACATAGAAGAACGCGGTATGTTCGCGGTCGCGAACCATGGTGCTTACAAAGTTCAGCCTTCCCCGGATGAACTCGAGCTCTTTCAGTACAAGGTCTTCTTGGGCCAAGCCTCCCTTGCTGCCCATGACTGTCGCAGCGTCGCCATATTCTCCTGCTTTCTTTCTCACGCTGACAATTTTCTCGACCCACTGGTCCAGAATATCAGCCATGCCCAGGAATCTTATCGCGTGTCCATGCGGCATCATGTCGAACACGTAATAGTCGAATTTGCCAGCGGTCATCAGTTCAACCATCGCGTCGAATGTGGCCGATTCCGCCATGGCTGGCTCCGCTGCTGATGAGTTGATGTAGTCCTCGACTTCCTCGGGAATCGTATCCATCTTGTACATGTCCTTGATCTTGTTCCTGATCTCGTCCTGATACTCTGCTATCCTCCGGTCAGCGTCTATCTCGACAGCGTAGAGGTTGCCTGCAAGTTCAACCTCTCCCTGTCCGAAAATTTTCCTTTCGAAAATATCCGATAGACTGGCCTGGGGATCGGTTGAGAACACGCAGACCCTCTTGCCCTTCCGCGCAAGCCAGTAGGCCGTCGCCGCTGATAGGGTAGTCTTTCCCAGTCCACCCTTGCCGCCGAAGAGAATGTACTTGATCTCAGGGTTTGATGCAAAGTAATCGGCCATGTCCGCCCTGATGGTAGTGCTCATGGCCATTCACCGGCACCTCACTAGTATAATGAGTCGGTAATGTCACGATCCCTAAGCAGGGTCTGCTTCCAAGTCTTCAACGACGGAACCGCGTAAGGCAGGAGTCTGAGACTGTAGTATGGAGGCAGCACGGGTATTCCCAGCATGTCTCCCATGGTTATCAGCATGAACAGGTTCTCCATATGCATCCTCAACCTCAAAGCGTAGGTCACCATCCCATGCAGAGCCATCCCATAGAAGAGACCCTTCGCCGCCTTCGCAACCTCACTCTGCTTCTTCGGATTCTTCGCTTCCTCGACCTTCTTTGCCATCTTACTCCCAGAAGAGAATATGATTCAGATCGCTAAATAGATACCTACAGACGCCCACCGGGGACCGGTCAATCCACGCGTCCCTTTTTAACAAACAAACGCCCCGAAATCTCAGTTCGCGCCAGAGAGTCAAGGCTAATTGATCTACGTAGGCGTCGACATAGGAGGGACATTCACCGACACCGTCGTCTTTGACGAGAATGCACCGCAACACGTTGAGATCGTCAAAGTCTCCACAGACGCCAACGAGCTGGAAAAGGCAGTGGTCGAAGGGCTAAGACGGTATCAGGGAAAAGCTCAAAGTGTCTCGCTACTATCCCATGCCACAACGGTCGGCACAAACGCCCTCCTTACTCGCACAGGACTCGCGAAGACAGCACTCATCACCAACCAGGGATTCAGAGATATCCTAGAAATCGGACGGCAGAGAAGACCCGAACTCTACAACTTGAGGACCCAGCGACCAGTGCCATTGGTCCGGAGAAGAGATCGGTTTACTGTTAGAGGAAGGATGAGAGTGGATGGAAGCCAACTCGAGCAACTCAACAATGAAGATCTCAGAACCTTTGCCCAACGAATAATTCAGTCGGGATTCGAAGCAGTGTCCATCTCACTGCTCCACTCCTACGCGTACCCAGCTCACGAGAATAAGGTGCGCGATGTCTTGAGAGAGGCAGGCTTCAGTGGGCACGTTGATGTTTCCAGCGAAATCGACCCAGAGTATCGTGAATATGAAAGAACAAGCACCACCGTCGTCAACTCCGTACTCAGCCTCTTAGTCTCGAAGTATCTGACAAGGCTGGAAAGAGAGCTGCGACTGATAGGATTTCACTGTCCCCTCTACGTCATGAATTCTGACGGGACCGCGAGTACCATAACGCAAGCCTCACAGCGTCCAGTCTCCATTATCGAGTCCGGCCCTGCAGCTGGAGTCCTCGCCTCAAAGAGCTTGGCGAGTGTTCTGGGATGCAGGAAAGCAATCACCTTCGACATGGGCGGGACGACCGCCAAGGCAGGGACTATCATCAACGGCAGACCAGACCTCGCCTACGAATTCGAAGCCGCAGCAAGAACTTACCACGGAAGGTCAATCAAGGGCAGCGGCTACCCAGTAAGACAACCGTTCATCGACCTGGCAGAAGTGAGCGCTGGAGGCGGAACAATCGCATCGATAGACGAGACCGGAGGACTCAAAGTGGGACCAGAGAGTGCGGGTGCAGACCCGGGACCCGCAGCATATGGCAAGGCTGGACGACAGGCGACAGTAACCGACGCAAACATAGTCGCCGGAAGAATCAACCCCACCCAACTCCTAAGCGGCAATCTCCAACTACACTATGATCTAGCCGTCGAAGCCATCGGACGTTTGAGTCGGACGCTTGGAATATCAGTCGAAAAGATGGCTGAACGCATTCTCCGGATAGTCAACAACAACATGAGCAGAGCTCTCAGACTCGTGAGCATAGAACGCGGCCGAGACCCGAGAGAATACACACTAATCAGTTTCGGTGGTGCTGGGCCGCTACACGCCTGCGACTTGGCAGAAGAGCTTGGAATCAAGCGGATAGTCATACCATTGCACCCAGGTCTCTTCTCAGCCTTCGGTCTCCTCACGGCAGAGCTCTCTAGGACATTCACGCAACCTATCCTCAGACCTGTCACTGCCAGTGTCGAAAGAACATTCACACAGCTGAGAGAGCGAGCAAGGAGATCGTTGAAACAAGAAGCCTTTACGACCTATCAGGCGATGGAGCATGTCGACCTCAGATACCAGGGTCAAGCCTACGAGATTACGCTGCCGTATAGACGGCACACAAACCTGGCCCGGCTGTTCAGCAGAGAACACCAGAAACTCTACGGATACTCATCAAACGACACTGTGGAAGCGGTAAACGCAAGACTACGAGCCGTTATCCCCACGCCGAAAGCCAGACTTGCCAAGAAGAGTCTCCGACCATCCAGACCACCGGCTACTATCTCGTCGAGAAGAATGTCGCTGCTAGGTGCCTGGCAGAAGGTTCCAGTCTACAGCCGGGAGACCTTTAGGCCAGGAGTGTACGGTAAGGGCCCGTGCATCGTTGAAGAATACGACTCGACCACAGTGATTGGAAAGCACTGGTCTTGGACTGTCGACGGGTACGAGAATCTTGATCTGACGACCCGGTCGAAGAGTCAGTGATGGTCTGGAGTCTTGATTGCCATTGGCGTCCCGGTTTGGACCTGTGGTCGATCTGGATTCCGGTCTAGCCAGCTTGCCGAGAGATAAGCGAAGATCAGAGTCGCCGAAGCTAGAATGTCCACGATTATAATTCCAGCCACCATTTGAGTGGAGAGACTCGTAACAATCGTCCATGTAATTCCCATCACGATGGGACCAAAGACGGTGCCCAGACGCGCTACAAGATTCGATACAGTGCTTGCGGCTGCCATCATATCCCGTCCCACGCCCATTATCAAAGTCATTGTAGGACTTGAGAAGAGACCGATCCCCATCCCAACAAGCAAGAGACGCCAGGCGAGATCCATCCAAGAGGTTGTCGAGGAGACGACGAGTGAAAGAGCGAGGCTGCCAATGAGTAGCAGTCCAGACCCAGCAAGCATGAACGGCCTAGCGTGATAACGGTCTGAAAGATATCCACCAGTTATCCCCATTGTCATCATGCCAAGAGGGACGNAGAGCAGGACCAGACCCGAAAGAGCGGGGTCGATGTGTTGTATCTCACTTAGGTCAAACGGCAAGAGATAGTAGAGTGCGACACTAGCGGATACGCTCGAGAAAAACGCGATAAGCGCCACCAGGAACTGTGGTCTGCGCAATAGCCCAGCCATTTGATGGTAGACGTTGTTAGCTGGTCCCTGATGTCCCAGGCTCACGCCTCGTAGGCTAAGAAAGCCAAGCAATGATGCCAGCAGCCCTACTGGTACGTTTACGAAGAAGATCGAGGACCATCCAAAGTTAGCTAGGAGCAGGCCGCCGATCCCTGGACCTGCTACTCCTCCGAGAGGAGCAATAGTGCCGACGATTCCCATGGCTCGACCCCTCTCCTTTGGCAGGACCACTGCGGCAGCGAGGGCGACTCCTTGCGTCGCGATCAATGCGGCGAATCCGCCCTGGACTATTCGACCGGTTAGTAAGACGAGGAAGTTTGGTGCCAAACCACATGCAACACTCCCGAGCACAAATCCGAGGATCGAGACGAGGAACGTTGGAAGAGCGCGGAATCGGCTAACCAACGCTCCTGACGGAAGAACTAGCAGGGTCAAGGGTATCGCATATGAGAGTGTTATAGCGGCAGCAATGCTGTCCGAGAGTTGGAAACGGCTTGCAATTGGCGGTAGCGCAAGCGCTACGATTGTTGCGTCGTGAGCGGAGAGAAACAGCGAGAGACCAACAGCCACTATCGCCACCCACTTTCTCCAGTCTTGTGAAGCTACAAGACCGACCTGAGCGTTCATGGGACGAAGTGTGCGCTGTCCGGTTTCTAAGTCAATCCCAAAAGGCTTTGGCGTTTTTGGACAACAGGGGTCGGACATTCTGAGAGTCTACTCGAACGTGCTCAAGCCTGATTCGCAGACGTTACTGAATGAATATCTGTCAGCTCCTGACGCATCATTAAGCTAGAGCGGACCCTCGCATCGATCATGTCCGCATCAGCTAAGGTGATGAGACTTCCAGTCAAATATTGCGTCAGCGCCACCGCAGTGGCTGCAGGCGCATGAAGAGATAGTCTGGGTTGGACAGACACAGTACGGCTCCCGAGGATGGGGAGGCGGAATGGTCCTCGTCCTCTTCGGAGGATTCTTCCTAGCCGTAGGAGTATTCGCCACAGCGCTAATCATGGCTGCTTTCGGACTCCTATTCATGATCATCGGAATCCCACTTACCTATCAGGGGATCATACAGGGCGGTATCCGATTTTATCTAACAAGCTTCAGACTCGTCAGAGTAAAGAAAGGAAGCATCGTCGCGCAGATCTCAAGAGAAATCTTCCGAGGCAAGAGTCTCTCGTCCTTCCTTCGCGTAACGAAAGCGCCCCGGCGTGACGAGAGGGGCAGGTCATCGCAACCAGTCGAGAATTTCCATGTCGAGGTCCTAGACCCGAACTCGGGCAACCACCTGATGAGCCTCGGCTGGATACCAGAACCATCCGTCAAAGCCCTAGAAACTATCAGCCAAGACGTTTACTGCCAATACTGCGGGCGCAAAAACCTCGCGTCGAGCGCCGTCTGCTCCGAATGCGGGGCAAACCTCTAGAGACAGAGAACACACTCAATATCCAGCGCAACGATCAATCGAGTTTCAGCAGACTCAAGTGGGTCAGAATAGAAAGGCTAGTCTGAATGAGCCTTTGAGGACGACGAGGTTCCTAGGACGCTTTCTGCCGCTGGTTGGGGTACTAGTCTTAGTGGCGTTTCTAGTTCCCGTGAAGGCGTTCCTGACTTTGGTATATCCGCCAATCCGTCCTCAGTGGCAGGCCCATCGTTGAGTTCTACCATTACTCTCACCAGTCTAGGAGGTTTCTCGGGCAGTGTGAACGTTTCAGCCTCTGTCTATCCTTCTGGTCCTAGTGTCTCACTGACCAGTGGCGTCTCGAGCCAGAGTGTTATCCTAGACTTGCCGGCGGGTGGATCAGCGTCTACACCCCTCTTCGCAACCTCGTATGTTAGCGGTAATTTCACCATAACCATAACGGGAGTAAGCGGCCCGCTCTCTCATTCGGTGCCTGTAATTTTCGAGGCCCAGCCTCTTCCCGCTGATTTTAGCATCGATTGTTGCTTCTCCCTCGGCAATGGGAATATGGGCCGTGTAGCAGCGGGTGAAAAACTACACTTCCTGGGGCTGGGTGACGAGCATCAACCATTTCTCCGGCAAGGTAAACCTGACCGCAACCCTCAACCTCAATGTGAAAGTCTCCATCAAGCCATCCACGCTCATTGTTCCCGAGGCTGGAATGGTCGAGCCGACTATCACGTTCCGAGTACCTGCCAACGCGACGCTTGGCCGTTACACTGGCATTCTAACAGCCACCAATGGCTCGATAACTCATACGGAAGCCTTGACACTCACTGTGGACCCGCCACTGCCCGCCTGCCCTACATGCTTTCCGAGTGTTTGGTCATCCATTACAATCCTCTCAGCTGCAGTCGCATTATCCTCACTAGGAACCGGGATCGTCTTTCCGAGAGTCAACAACAACCCCAAGTTCACCCGGATAGTCGAGAACGTCGTCCTTGTTTCAAGCCTCGTATCCATCGGAGTCATAGTCACACTTGCCACAGGTCTCATCTTGGTATGGCAAGGTTGGCTAGGACTTACCTGTATTCGATTCTGGGGATACGGGTTTCCATTCACTTGGCGAGAAATCCTTAGTTGCGGGAACGTCTCGCAAGAACTCAACTGGTATGCCTTCGCGTTCGACGCGATATTCTTCACTGCTGTGGGCTATATGGCGGTTTTTTCGTTCCATGCAAAGTGTCGTGGCAGGGTAATCAATCATCCGACTACGTTTCTGATCGCGGCCGGATATGTAGCTGTAGCAATGGCCTGGTTTGGCTTGATCGCTCTTTGAGATGGCTCATCCTAATCCGGCCGCATTACTCCTCTAACGGAACGCTCAGTTTCCCATCAACGGCCAAGACATTTATGAAGAGCGCGGAAACTTTTACCCCGATAATGCCCAGCACGCAACGGATCCGATACAGATTCACGATCACAAACTAGACAT
>JGI25384J37096_10000158_pt1 | contig 16511 bp, 20 predicted proteins | sample GraSoi013_1_40cm_4_FD_37096 | JGI IMG/M metagenome (IMG submission 37096)
ATTCCTCTGTGTCCAACCACTTGGCCCAAGCTTTGCCCGCCGTCAATCATCGCCGTAGCCTTGGTTTCTTTCACAATCTTGCTCTGGTCTGTGGGCTTTGTCCAGCCATTCTTGAGATCCGCGTAATACCTAGGAAGACGCGCGACCCCATGCGACTCGATCCCGCGAAGATCAGCNAGCACGAGGACATCCGTTGTAATCTTGGCATCATGTGCCGGGACGCCCAGCTTCATCCATACCTTGTTGCAGAAGTCCTTCAGTTTTGCTTCTGATACAACAACTTGCTTCTGGACAGTGACCTGGTCAACCATGATTGATTTCCCTAGACCTCTATTCGATCAGAGCGTTCAGGGAGACATTTTTTAACTTAGGCCTATTCTCGGATACACTCTGAGAGAAATGGATACCCATCAAGCAATTCTGACTAAACTGGACGTTAGACAATACAGCCCGAAGAAGGTCCCGTCCGATGTGAAGATAAAGGTCCTTGAAGCGGCGCGAGCCGCCGGAACGGGAAATAACCAGCAACACTTGAGATTCATACTCGTCCAAAACAAGGAATCGATAAAGAAGCTGGCGGAGGATAGTACAAGTGGTCCTTGGGTCGCCGGCGCTGACTTTGCGGTTGTCCTCTTGACAGACCCCAAACTCGGGTTCCACCTCATCGATACAGGACGCGCGGTCCAACAAATGCAGCTGTCTGCGTGGAACAACGGAGTGATCTCCGGAGTCTATACGGGAATCAAGGAAGAAGCAATGCGGCGAGATTTTGGATTCCCCAGCGATATCAAGCCCACAATGGTGGTAGGTTTTGGCTATCCAGTCAAAAAGATAATTGGGAAAAAGAATCGCATGCCCATTTCGGAGATAGCCTTCATCGACAAGTTCGGCAACAAATTCGATCCAAAGAAACTCGGCTAGGGTAGTCGTCGACCAGCGAAACTCTGCGACGACCCTAGAGTTACCCCTTATCGAGCGCCTGTCNTTAAGNGGTGAGAGACTGGTTGGATTTTACTGAGATCCTCGCTAACGAATTGTGGGTGGGCGCGGCACCTTCGCTGGCAGATCTGGAAGNGATCAAGAAACACAGCGGGGGTAAGGCGGTAATTGTCGACCTCACGAGAAATNCTCGGGAGGAGGAGTGGTCCAAGAAACTAGGCTTGCAATACGAAGATCGGACCCCCAAGGTTGAAGAAACCTTTTCCGCAGTTCCGGTAAGCCAGCTCCGACTCGTCTCCCGACTCATCGAGCAACACATCCGTGGAGGGAGAAAAGTTTACCTTCATTGCAAAATGGGGCTCGGCAGGAGCCCGACATGCGCGGCAGCCTACCTCGTATATTGTGGGATTCCCCTTCGGGATGCGAGAGAGCTCATATTGAGCAAACGTTCGGTTTGGAATGGTGAAGATGGAAATTATGCGAGTGGCTTGGAGGACTTTGCCAAAATGTTGGAAATAGCAAGACTCTCGGAATAACCCAAGTCTGACCCCTCGTATGTTCGCGGAGACGAGTTTCTAACTATTTCTTGAGAATTGAGCTCTTTAGGACCGTCTTTACCAAGTCTGGTTCCTTTAGAAGGTAGTAGGTAGCCCGCCTGGTTCTCATGTTTATCTTGGCGATGCCCTCTATCACGAGCTTCAGGACACGGGTAGGGTGCATCTCGATATCGCTCCACTGCCATCCTTGATACGACGGATTTCCTAATCCTTCTTCCTCACTTCTGGCAGCCAACCACAGGGCCTTCCTATAGTCTGGAAACCTCGCGAGGAACTGATCCACATAATTCTCCTGTGGACTTGGTTTTGACGTCTCTACAGTGGGTTGGGATAGTATTGTGGCTCGGGAGGAGTGTTGTGACGGGCTTGTTCTTGACACGGGGCTCGCCTTCTTCAGAAGGACCCTCAAAACAGGTAATGGAGAGACCGGAGATTTATTCAGCGCGTTTTCCTCGGACCGGCAAGTAGGTTACAAAAGGCTCCGTGATTACAAAATCCGAGAATATCGAGATTCNATACTTGAGTACGCTCAGCCCCAGGATCCTTGCTATCTCTGAGACTAGTGAAGAGAGCCTTGCCAATACTTCGGAACCTTGCGTGAGTAGACCACTTCCTTCGCTCCGAGAAATTCTGAAAGCTGTTCGACGCTCTCTCGTATCTCTCTTGACGTATCCCTGTCTTTGGGCGCGTGTGGTTCAGCGTATACTGCGTTGATGATGAGTTTCCCGTTTTTCCTGTCCATCACCGGGTCGATACGCCCTATGAATTTGTCGCTGTACAGTATTGGGAGGACGTAGTATCCGTACTTGCGCTTGCTTTGGGGAGTGTAGATCTCGATTGTGTAGTCGAAATTGAACAGAAGCTTGGTTCTGGCCCTATCGCAGAACAGATTGTCGAAGGGGGAGAGCAGTGAGATCCCCGGTTGCCATTCTCCCGATTGTAACTCTTCCAGATGTTCGACGTCGTCTGAGTGAATGTATCGTTCGCCCTTCTCGACCGGGCCGTCCGTGACATCGACTGGAATGATCTTTTCGTCTGCCACTAATTGTTTCAATGTTGCCTTCAGGTTTGGATAGCGTTTACGGAAAAAGTGCCAGCTTATCTCGGACGAATTTGCGATTCCGAGGGCGCGGAGTGATCTCTGGGCCGAAAGATACTCGACCTCGTCCGCCGACAACTCCTTCTTTGAAATCCAGGATGGCAGGAAATCTTCTGAGAGACCGTAGAGTTTCTGCTTGCCTTCACGGCCAACTACCATTACTTCTCCTTTCAAAAATAGATGGAACATCATCCGTGAGACATCTCCCCAGCTGCCCCAGCCCAAACTACCTTTTACTCTGGTCTTGTCCTCGAACTGGCGCGAGAGTAGAGGGCCTTTCTTTCTAAGTTCGCTCAAGATATGATTTCTCAACTTCGTGTGCGCATTCAGCCATTTGTCGATTCTCTGTCTCCAAACCGATCCTTGACTTGCGAGCATGTCAGGATGTCTTCGCATTAGAGAATAGTAGAGGGGATAGTCTTCCATCATTACTATCGATGCTTGATGGGCCCAGTATTCGAAGAGCTTCTTGTCACGCCACAACAACTTGTCCAAGTCTGTTGTGTCGAAGTTTCCAAGTCTGCTCCAGAGGACGATGAGATGACTGGGGGCAACCGTACTGATCGGATCAAGCTGGAGGCAACCTAGGTCTCGTGTCACTCCCAGAATGTCATCGGAGTTTGGTTTGTCGGGCCGTATTCCAGCGAGATGTTGTTTGGCAACTGCGAGACGTCTAGCGTTCTCTAGAGTCGTTGTAATTTTCTTGGGCACGTAGGAGAATTTGTCTTGGCTGTTTCATAAGGGATTCGAACTTGACTCTTCCTAGTTGACTTCAAACAAGAACCTAGGGCAAATTGTGCATGCTTTGCATCGAGTANGACTGTCAATAGAAAGAGCTAAGGTGTGACTGTCGAAGAATGGTTGGTTGCTCATGACCGAAGGAGGTATCGCTAGACTAGTTCGGCATCCTCTATCTCCCTTCAAGAAGAGAGCGTTCTTCTCAATCGTAATTCTTGGCTTAGTGATGGCTATCGGAACCATTGGGATGATGGTCTTGGAAGGCTGGGACCTAGTGACCTCGTTCTATTTCATGTCCCTACTCGCAACGGCTGAAGGCCCNGCACAATCGCCCATGACCGTTGGGGGCAAGATCTTCGCGTCTTTCATGGCCTTTCTCTCGATCGGCGCAGCAATATCCGCGATCACGTTCGCCTTCGGACCCTTGTTTGGCTCGGTAGTGAGAGAGGGCTTCGCGTATGTCGAGAGAGAAGAGGACAAACTGAAGACAAGACTAGAGCGCAAAGACAAGGCTCACTCCTCTAGTGGCCCGGAGAGCTAGGACTTGCCNAAACTCATCAGCGACATCGGTCATATCATCCTTCAAGTCGGAGATATGGACAAGGCGCTCAAGCTATACTGCGAAACGCTGGGATTCGAACTCAAGGANCACTCGCCTGAATGGAGCGTCATCGCCACCAAGCTCGGCGAGCTGACCCTCTACAAGACCCCGAAGATCACACCGCTAGTTCTGCGAGGCGCCGATGTAACCCCAATTAGCCTTCACGTCAAAAGCTTCGAAGAAGCAGCTGATCAATTGGAGAAGAAAGGATACTCAGTCAAACGGAAAGGCAAGAACTCGGGAACGCTTAGGGACCCGTGGGGAAACATGATCGAACTCCACGATCATCGGAAAGCTTGAATCTTTTCGATTCAGGATTTGCGATCANGNACCCGATGGATGTACGGATCACTTTTTCATGAAAGGCATGCCTTTCATCATGGGTCCACGTCGTTTCATCTGCTTCATCATTTTCCGCATCGTAAAATACTGGTTAACTAATTCTCGCACTTCGCGCTCCGGCCGACCAGCACCTCGCGCGATTCTCTTCGACCTAGAGCTGTCTACCAATCGAGGCTCCTCCAGCTCCTTCTTGGTCATTGATTGAATAATCACTCTCCACGCTTTCATCTTCTCCTCCGCCACTCCTAATTGCTCCTCAGGAAGACTCACGCCACCCGGAATCATCTGCAACACTTTTCTCAATGGTCCCATCTTGCGAAGGTTCTCCATCTGATCGTACATGTCCTTCAGAGTGAAACGGCCTTCCATGAACTGTTTGACTTTCGCCTCGGGAACTTGCACCTCCGCGTCCTTCACTTTCTCCAGAAGCGCGTTCAGATCGCCCATTCCCAAGAGCCGTCCGACAAAATCCGTCGGGACGAACTGCTCCAAATCCTCAACTCGTTCTCCAGTTCCGATGAATTTCACCTTGGAACCAGTCCCTGCAACAGCTGAGAGCGCTCCTCCTCCCTTGGCGGACCCGTCCATCTTTGTCAGAAGCACGGACCCGATAGGCGTTGCTTCGTGGAACGCGCGGGCTTGAGTAATCGCCTGCTGTCCAATTGTGGCATCGATTGCCAACACGATTTCGTCGGGCTTCACGGCAGAAGCAATTCTCTTCATCTCATCCATCAGGTCCCGCTCATTCCTATGCCTTCCTGCAGTATCGATAATCACCAAGTCGGTTTTCTCCTTCCGGTAGTGGTCGAGACCATGCTTCGCGATGTCCTCGGGCTTCTTATTGCCCGGCTCACCGTAAACCGGAATCTCAACACTGGCCGCTAACTGCTTCAATTGTTCCAGTGCACCAGGACGGTAAGTATCAGCGCCAACGACGCCCACCCTCAATCCTCGCTTCTGGAAAAACCGCGCCAGTTTCACCGAGCTAGTCGTCTTTCCCGTTCCCTGAATTCCGACAAGCATGAGCTTGCGAAACACGCCTGGTTGAACTTCGACTTTGGCGGGGTCTTGGCCGACAAACTTTGTCATTTCTTCGTACAGGACTTTGACAACATGCTCGCGTCTGGTAATACCCGGGGGAAGCTTCTCCTTCAGCGAACGATCTTCGACTGCCTTGGATAGTTGGAGGACAAGCTCGACGTTCACGTCCGCCTGCAATAGTGTCCTCTGGAGGTCTTTCACAAGCTCCTTGATCGCCTTCTCGTCGACGTTCGGCATCCGCAACAGCTTGCGGACCGCGTCCGTCAAAGAACGGCCAACCGTTTCCAAGACTACTCTCTTAACGTTCTCGCGCGCTTCTTAACCTTCCCAAGAACAGCTGCGATTATCAGCGGGAAGCAAACGGTTGCATCACCGTACACATCAACGAACTTTCCTCCTTTCCGGATTTTCCTCCAGCTGATCGACTCAGCCAACGGAGCACCGCTCAATCCTCCCGGCTCAGGCCTATCCGCGGTAATCTGAACCGCGGCATCAACCCCTTCTCGCAGAACACTGGCCAAAAGGGTGTGGTGCTTGGGTAATCCTCCACCCAGGATCAAGACCCCGAGCTTCTTCGAGGTCATCGCCATTTCTACCATGTTCGTTACATCAGCCATCGGATTCAATTGCAGCAATTCTGTCTGGGAGAAACTCCAGAGACTAAGACCGAGGATCGAGTCCAGCAGCCCTGGCGAGAAAATCTTGACCTTGTTTCGGGCAGCTTTGTAGAGAATCGAATCCTTGTCCCCAAGGAGGACGCCAATTTTTTCCAGGATGTCCGAGAATGCCACTCCTCGTCTCTGATCAGCTGGAATTTTTCCAAGAAGCCTTCTAACTGTCTTGTCTAGAATCTGGAATGATTCTTCTTTGACAAAGATGTCTGCGATCCGACTGTACCCTTTCTTGATCAGGAGACGGTCGTCAACCTGGAAAGTGCCCTGNTAGTGGTGAAGGCCAAGNGCCTCGATCACATCATGGGTCAAGTTCGCCCCCGAGGTCACGATCGCATCGAGAAACCCTCGATCGATCAGGTCCCCAATGAGCAACCTAAACCCTGAAGGAACCATCGGGCCGGCGAGCGTCAGGAAATTGGTGAAATCCTTCCCTCGGAACATCTCCTCGACAACATCGGCGGCGGCCCCGATTCGGCCTCCACCCAGGACCCCGGTCGCGCCCATCTCTTGAACGAGAGCGGNCGCGGTCATTCCCGGCCAGAGCCGTAGGTGTCTTACTCTTGAAGGATTTTTACTCGTGATGGATTGCTCAGCCCTTTCGGCGAACGACCATGTTCCGTCCCATGACGCTCCAGTACTCGACTTCGATTCCGGAAGTCATCTTGTTCTTCAAGTCCTCGTCATCAGGCATAGGTGTTTCGAATGTCTGATAGTTCTCCATATCCATCACTTGGAGAAGATTTCCGGAGATGGAAAGAACTTGTCCGGTTCGCTTGTCTATGAGCGGGACCTCGGCTTTACCGTCAACAGGGCTGATGAGGTTCTTCTTCTGGCCTGTGAACGCGCTTATCGCAACGATCCTTGCCTTTGCGGATCCGTGCTTGCCGGGCTTGGATTTCTCGAACTCTACAATCCTGCACGGTTCACCGTCAATGAGGACGTACTGGCCAATCTTCAAACTGCCAACTTCGACCGGCTTGCTCATGAAACTGCGTCCCGACCGCGAGCAGTCCAAGGACTGCATCTAAAAGACTTCGCGTGATTCAAGGGCTATTCCTAGAGAATTCTTTTCAACTGGTCCATTCCCGTTCTCCACGATCTGGAAAGCCATGCCCAAGGCAGTCGGCATCCTAGCCAAGAAAGGTTCGAAAGAAATCCTCACCGAGGCAAAGAGGATTCACAAAATAATTGATCAGCACGGCTTCAGATCTGTTCCCGACCAAGATCTAGGCGTATCGGCGAGGATTCCGGGGAGCAGGCCTCTCAAGCGAATGGACATCGCGCTCCTAGTAACGCTAGGAGGAGATGGGACGGTACTGAAAGCAGCTAAGGAGATGTTGAAACCAAAAACCCCGATCCTAGCGGTAAACATGGGCCGCAGAGGCTACCTCACCGAGGTCGAGCCTTCCGAGTTCGAAACTGCCTTCACTAAGTGGGAGAAAGGCCGCTATGAGCTGGAGGAGCAATGGAAACTCCTAGTGATTCACAAGAATCAAGTTGCAGGGGAAGCGCTTAATGAGGCACTCCTACTCCCCACCATTCCAGCGAAAATGCTCAACCTCAATCTAACCCTCCGGGGCAAACAGGTTTTCCAGGCTCGCGCCGATGGAATCATCGTCTCGACTCCAACCGGCTCGACAGCACACTCCTTCTCGGCTGGAGGACCAGTTCTCGAAACCTCAATGGATAACCTATCACTAACGCTGATAGCCCCTCTCCAGCCAGTCAAGTCAATCGTAGTACCGGTGAAGGCAGCCGTCCAACTGCGGGTGGCAGAACCGGGTCCAAGCGCTAACCTGGTGATAGACGGCCGCCTTGAACGAGAAATAGGAATTGGGCAATCGCTATCGTTCAGAAAATCCCCAAACAGTACGTTTTTCGTCAGGTTCGGCGACTCATTTCTCCAGAGGAGTCTCAGGAGATTATCCTCCGAAAGGGAAAACGGTTGAAAGTGCTCGTCCTGGATACGTCAGCCTTCATCATGGGCTTCAACCCAACCCGGCCTGGTGAGGCGTACACGGTCCCAGCTGTAGAGGACGAGCTGTTGAGGGGGACGATGACACAGCTACGATTTCACGTGAACAAGGAAAAGGGTAAGGTGATCCTCAGGTTCCCATCTTCCCGCGCTATGGAAACAGTTCAAGCAGTCAGCACCAAAGCAGGTGAGAAGGGCCATGTTTCACAAGCCGATCGAGAGGTCGTCGCTCTCGCCCTAGACCTGAAACAAGATGGACAAGACCCCGTAATAGTAAGCGATGACTATGCGGTGCAGAACATGGCTGAGCATCTTCATCTCAACTANGGATCGCTGGCAAATTTTGGGATCGCCCACAAGTTCAACTGGATAATGTACTGCCCAGCATGCCATCGAAGATCCACAGGACCCGAAAAGACTTGTAGAGTGTGTGGGACCGAGCTCAAGAGAAAGGTGTTATCTCGATCCAAAATATCTCAGGCTAATTCAGTGGAGATGAATCCTCACGNCAAAACAGAATCCTAANCACCACGAGTCAGGTCCTACCCGGGTCACAGGGATTGGTGGGGTATTCTTCAAGGCCAAAGACCCTGGAAAACTGATGTCATGGTACACAACCCATCTGGGCGTCAAACCTGAAAGCGAAGGATCAAGCACGACCATGTTTCAATGGCTAGAGAAGGATGATACGAAGCAAGTCGGTTACACTGTCTGGTCGATTTTTCCGCATGACACGAAGTATTTTGATCCGAGTGCCTCGCCTTTCATGATCAACTTTCGAGTCAAGGATCTTGACAGACTATTGGATCAGCTGAAGCGAGAAGGCGTGAAAGTCGACGAGAAGAGACAAGAATACCCTTACGGCAAGTTCGGATGGATCCTCGACCCAGACGGTAACAGGATCGAGCTTTGGGAGCCGAAGGGAGAGCCTCCTCCAGAATGATTACTCTGGTACTGGCATGTGAGGCATTTTCAGAAGAATTAAATCCAGTAGCCAGCCGAGCGTGGGATTGATACAGCGTTGCTGAAGACAGAGACCAATCTTTACGATGACATGTCGAAAGGGCATGTTGACCCTTCGAAATGGAAGATTCTCAGCTTCCCAATGGGCAATGGCGAGAACTGGGTCTGGGAGGAACCAAAAGCCAAGATTTCATCCCGAAATGGCGGTCTCGCGCTGACCGTAGATCCATTCACACGGAAGCATGACAAGATCCATATGTTCGACGATCCGAAACAACTGTACGCCTCGACGAGAACCTTTCCAGTATCACGTGATCAGGTGACGGTCTTCGAGGCTGAGATGGGGGCGGAGACTTATCGAAGCAATGCTGAGGATTTGCAGGACGCGTTCGCGGGCCTCATACTCATGGACTTCTCGACCGGTATGATATTCGACTTCATTACAACCGGAAAGAAGATAGGAGCAATCTATGAGCGTCTACTAATTCCTGGAGTGACAGACCAGAAGACTGCATTCACCTATGTGATTGAGTCACCGTTTTCGGGGGTTCGTACGAAGCCCGAAATGATGCACCGTTACACGGTTAGAATAGATGCGCAGAAAAAGAGAGCGGAATGGATCGTCGATGGAAAGGAATTCTTCAAGACAGAAAGCCTCCCAGTATCTCCCAAGGACATTCTCGTAGGCTGGGGACTCTTCACACTCAAGCCTGTCGACCTAGAGAAGGGCAGCACGTCAATCCATGGCCAAGGCGCGACTGGGATCTGGAAGAACTTCAGATACTCGATCCCCTGAGAAAACACGGGCGACTCGATGGCCCCGGATACCTTCCTAGGCTATCACTTTCGGCGCGTCGTTAATCATACTGGTGACCAACTCATAATCCCAAGGACCCTTGGACCTGATCGACGTCCTTTGCTTGAGATTGATGTACCCTATATTGCCTAGCTTCTGAACCAGCCAAGCAGCGTAAGCCGGTGACCCCGTAGCCCCTGGAGAGTTGTAGTTGGTAATGTGGTAGGACAAGGGGCCCTTGACCTCGATAGCTTCTTTGATGAAGTTCCCATGTCGATCGATTACTTGAGCACGGACTCCTGCAATGCCAGGTTTGACCAGATAGTCTAGTTTGAGTTCTGGAATAAACTCCTGCGCCCTTCTGGCCATTTCCGACTTGAAAATGGACGATTTCCATTCTTCGCCCGCTAGTGTCAGGAAATCCTTGTTGTAAAGGAGAGCGATCTTGTTCATCATCGGCGGCTCCAGAAGCTTCTCCAAGGCTTGTATNGGGTTTTTGAAAAAGCCCTTGTAAGTGTAGGGTCCGGCAACAGGGACGGCGTTAGGTCCTATCTCTCGACGCCCATCGGCGCGGCATATCCAGTGGGGATCAAGGAAGGGCAGTTCGGGATGTTGCGCCACAGTGTAGATATTTCTCGTGGCAAGGTATCTCCATTCCTCTCCGATTTCCCAGTATTCTCCACGGAAGTTGAGATCGGCGTATTCTCTTCCGACGCCTAGCATGTGGGCNATGCGCATTGAGTTTCCTCCAGCGCAGTTCACCAGAAGCCGAGTCCGTATCGGCTCAGCTCCATTTTTCGGCTGAATCTCCAAGAGATCTTTGGTTACTTGGATCGATTTGACTTCGAAACCGAGAATGAACCTGACTCCTTCTCGTTCCGCGTCTCCCTGCAACGATCGCGTGAACGAGGGATAGTCGACTGAGGTGTCCGTCTTCGACCATATTGCCCCGTGAGACCTTACATGGGGCTCAAGTCCGCGCACGTCCTCCGCGGATAGAATTTCCAGCTCGTCCTCTCCCATCCCGTTCTCCAGACCCCAGTGATAGTACTTCTCCACACGGTTCATATCCGCATCTCGTGTCGCCGCCTCCAATGTTGTCACTGGCGACCAGGGCAGGCCTCGCTCTTTCGCGTATGATTTCCACATTCCATAGGCTGCTTGGGACGATCGCGCGAAGACTCGGCGTTTGACCGGGTCTAGGTAGAAGGGGCGATGGACGACTCCAGTATTCCTCTTGGAAGTGTGAACCGCAACCTGCTGCTCTTTCTCAATGACTGCGATTCGGCCTTCATACTGGTTCCCCAGCCAGTAGGAAAGAGATGTCCCGAGAATTCCCCCGCCAATGATAGTCACGTCCCACGGTTCCAGCGATGCCAAGAGGACACCAAGTGGAAAGATGTTCAGTATGCTATATTCGGGTTATGCATTACTTTCCTGAAACCGACAAGAATCACATTCTAGCGAGTTGGAGGTACTCGGCTTCTATCTTTCCCCCGGTTTTTAGGTAGAGGAGGGCCCCCGGAGCCAAACTGTCCAAGTAGGAGAACGTGTAAACAACCATCTTGCTCTGGCCGAGGTTTTTCGCAATTTTTGAGATCTCGAACATCAAAGCGGACCCGATTCTCTTTCCTCGATGCTCAGGATCAACAAAGGCTCCTCGGAACCAGGCCACGCCCGATTCATAATAGTCTGGAATGATCCCGACTAGCCCCGCAGGCTCCTTGTCCAAGCTCGAGAGAAACCATCTAGCTCTACGCGATCCGTCTTCCTTGATTGCATTCGCAACCGTGGCAATGCCGCCCTCTTCCTCTGTCCTCCAGTCCCAATAGGGGCTCAAGGCTCGGAGGTACAAGTTACTGGCGCGATCAATCGTTTCCTCAGTGACTTCTTGGGTTTCTAGCCGGGTGTCTCCGATGTCTGGCATTTCATTTACTTTCCAGATTATCCGAAAGTCTCGTCGCAGCGGTTTGAACCCGAACTTCCGGTAAGCGTCAACGTATGGCTGAATTGCCGGAGTAGTTGCTCGCAGGAATTCTGGTTTCTTCGATTCTACATGTGTGATCGCTCTGGCAAGAAGGCTCTCGACTAGGGAAGTTCTGTGCGTCGCGCGTCTAACGCTGAGGTATCTTATCACAAACCACTTGTCTCGGGGAAGAAGTGTCGCAGCCACCCATCCGATGGGCACACCATTCTCTTCAGCGACGAAGCAACCATCAGAGTCGAATCGGGGTGAGGATAGGGCGGCCCGTGTCCGTTGGGCATCTGCAAAGCTGCCGAGGGCATCGTTCAGAACGTCTAGTAACGATGACTCTTCGCCGCTAGAGAAGTGTCTGATCAAGACGCCTGATGGTTTTTCGGTGTGGACCGTCTCGGCCATTTTCAGGGTTTTCCGTTGAGTCTAATGTTTCTGAGAATAGTCCAATATGCGAGGGCTCCCAAGACCGCGAGCAGAAGAGAAGTGGCGAGAAGATTCGCTAGGACACCGGCGTCCAGGGGATTCCCGCCAAAGGCAGAAGTTCGAAGGACTCCGGCCGCGAGGCTGAGAGGATTATACTCAGCTATCGTAGCCACGGGCGCGGGAAGATACTGCGCTATCGTTTGCGCAGGGTAGAAGACAGTGCTGATCGTAATCATAGATACCTGNAGGGCTTGCGCGTAAACCCAGTAGATCTCACCTCGTCGGGANACGCTGGCGAAGAAGGCTGCCAGACCCGCGATCCCTGTCGCGAGGACGAAAAGGAAGGGAATGAGCAGGAGGGCGTACNCGATTCCCTGAACGGGTATTGCTGTGGGTCCTAGGAATGACAGTGCAACATACGCTATCGCTAGCAGCGCGCCGGAATATACTATGCCCCCGAGGCCTCCTGATATGATGTAAGCTCCCACTAAACCACGTGTTCGGATTGGAAGTGTGAGGTAGTATTGGACGACCCCTTCTCGAAGCGCGAGCCAGATTCGTCTCCCGGTATCCGTGGCAGCGGAAAACAAGCCCACTACGACGATCCCGGGCACGAGAAACTGAAAATAGGTAAGCCCTGCGAACCTTGTAGGGATCAATCTCCCGTAGACAAGTCCCACGACTAGCATGTCAGAGAGGCTGAGGCTTATCAANACCGCCATCAACCACTTGGTCCGGAAAAAGTAGGAGAAGTCTGTCCGTGCTATTCGTACCAGCCGTGAGAGATGACTCAAGCCGCTTTCACACCTTCAATGACTTTGTCAACGATTCTCGCACTCAACGAGAGTGTTCCGACGGCTACAGCGGTCACGACCGCCGCCGCTAAGACTGGGTTTAGCAGGAAGTTCGGGTCGAAGCCTAGAACCCATCTGGTCAAGTCCGCGCCGTAGGTTAGAGGACTGAAGATCGAAATCGGAGAGTAGAAGCTTGGCATGAAGATCAACGGGTAGAAGGCGGTGCTGAACCGGACGATCAACGCTGATAGCCCGGCGAGGAATGCGCTGTAAATGTCCACGGACTTGAACGCAATGAACGACATTGAAACCATTATTCCCGTGATTCCCAGTCCGAGAAGAAACATCGAGATCAACGCAAATACAGCGCCTTGAATTGTAAGATCGCCAACAAACCATAGAACCCCGATTAGGGGCGGGAGAACCTTGATCATCGTGTTCGCGACCCCATAGATCGCTTGAGCTGCTAGAAATCCTCCTCGAGAGACCGGGAGAGAGAGGAAGTATGGCAATTCTCCCTCATGCGCATGTTCGACTAAGTGTCGGCCCACATCTGCTCCAGAATCGAATACTGTGATGACCATTAGTCCAATCGCATAGAAGAAGAAGTAATTCGGGACTGCTGTCGATACTAGCTTTGACATCAGGGACCCGTAGACCGCTATCTGTAACCCGAATAGCGCCCAAGCGAGAACGAACCACGTCCGCTCCGATAGTAGGATCCTGACGTTGTAGGCGGCGAGAATCAGCACACGATTCATGGTTGATCCGCCAGGGCTTTGCCCGTGAAGTGGAGGAAGACATCGTCGAGGGACGGCTCGGTAATCCTGATAGATGCGATCTTCGCACCTGCCACATAACTAGCGGATGTCATCTTTGGAACCCAGTCTTCCGCTCTCGAAACCTTCGCCCGCAACTGATTGCCCTCCGGTGACATCGAGACCTCGCCCCCGAGTCCATTGAGGCTATCCACTAGCTTCTCGGAAACAGGGTCTTCGAAATCCACTTCAACAATATCTCCACCAGCGATCGCGTCCTTCAGCTTTGGAATGGTATCGCACACGACCCTTTGGCCCTGGTGCAGGATCGTGACCCTGTCGGCAAGGTATTCCGCCTCTCGAACCTCGTTCGTCGCAACTATGATCGTGGACCCCTGATCTCGCAACTCGCGGATCTTGTCCCAGATCTTCCTCTTCCCCCGAAGATCCACCTGGCTCGTCGGCTCGTCGAAGATAGCTAGCTTTGGCCGTTGAATGAGGACCTTGGCGGTTTCCAGCCGTTTTGCTTGGCCGCCTGACAGGTGCATGAACAACTTGTCACGCGACTCCCACAATTCCAAGTCCTTCATCGTGCGCTCGATCAAATCCTGCCGTTTCGCGGGGTCGATATCGAACATGGAAGCGTGAAACCTCAGGATTGAAGAGGGCTTGTGACGCCAGAAACCTCTCGCTTCCTGGAAGGCTATTCCCATGACCTCTCGAACCTTGGTCCCGTCTTCAACAACGTCAATTCCGACAACCTTGGCAGTGCCTGAGGTCGGCTTTAGAATCGTGCAGAGAATCATCAGAAGAGTGGTCTTGCCCGAGCCATTTGGGCCTAGAATTACCATTATCTCGCCCTCGTTGACTGTGAAGTTCAAGCCGCGAAGGGCGTCGGTTTTTCCGTACCTCTTCGAGAGGCTTAGCGTTTCTACTGCAAACAAGCTTGGGGAAACGTTTGTTCGTGGAGATGGGCGATAAAAATGTTGAACCAGCGCAATGGTCATAGGAATGTTATCAACAAGAGGTGAATTGCTTGCGATATGAAATTCGGCGTATGTGTCCCAAACTATGGCGAATCATCCACGCCCGATGCGCTCCGCGCGATAGCTCTGGAAGCCGAACATGCTGGCTGTGACTCGCTCTGGACCACCGACCACGTCCTGATGCCGAGAAACAGTGGAACTCCCTATGAGAGAATCTTCGACAGCGTAACAACCCTCTCTCATCTCGCTGCAATTACCAAGCGCGCAAATTTGGGAATCTCGTCGCTTATCACAGCGATGCGGAACCCCGTCGTCGTCGCCAAACAACTCGCCACTATCGACAACCTTAGCAACGGAAGACTAATGCTGGCAACAAGCGCCGGTTGGAACGAGAAAGAGTTCACCCATCTCGGATCGAACTTCCACAACAGAGGCAGAAGGCTTGACGCGTCGATTCGACTGATAAGAGCGCTCTGGAAAGGAGAGACAAGTTTCAAGAGCCGCATTCTCGGGATCGAATTCATCGACGCCGTCTTCGAACCCCGTCCGATTCAGAAGCAACTCTCGATTTGGGTTGGTGGAACGAGCAAAGCCGCCATGAAACGCGCCACATCCATTGGGGATGCTTGGCATCCCAACGTTCAACCCCTCGACCAATTCACAAAGCTCGTCGCTGATTTCAGAAGCATCTCGCCTGAAGCCAAAACGAAAGAGATCTGCGTCCGAATCGCAATAAACACAAACGAGGATCAGTCGGAATACAAGTCGCCGCAAGGAGAAAGACGAATAATGCTATCGGGAGACGAGGCTCAGAACAAAAAGATACTCTCCGGTCTAGAACAACTCGGAGTTTCCTACATCGTCGCAGTGCCGAGCCCGGACGGAAGAGCAAGCGTATCAACCCAGGTGGATGCTATCAGGACACTGTCGAAACTGCTTCAGTGATCAGCAAATCTTCCTCTTGCATATCCAAAGTGCTTTAACCCCACTCAAATCCAAGAGAGTCCTGCTACGAGAATGCTCCCTACCGCCGGCGTAAACCGCGTCTTCGGCTTACTAGATCTTTTGAAAGCTTACAATGGAAAGACGGACATTGCCAACCTGACGATCGATCTCCGCATCGACCTTGACGAGCTTCTTCCGATAATCGATACAGCAGAATACCTCGGTCTCGTCGCCGTCAAAGAAGGCGAAATCTCTCTGACAGAGCTTGGCACCAAAGCTCTCAACAGCAGGATAGCTGAACGGAAAAAGCTCGTCCACCAACGCCTGGAAACACTCGAGCCCTTCTCCGACATCACAAAGCTCCTCAAAGAGCAGGGACAAGTCACAAGGTTCACCCTGGCCCGTTTCATCAGCGCCAAGTATGGCCCCACCCTCGACATCCCAACGCTGATCAGCATAATCATCAGCTGGGGAGTCTTCACAGGCCTATTCGGCTATGATGGACAGTCAGAGCGGTTACTGCCGAAGACCCATGTTCACTAGCTGATTTTCGAGATTATCCGGTCCGCAAGATCGTACAATACAGGGTCACGAGGGCTCCTCGGCCGCTCAAGGTCGATCTTAACATCATCAACCATTTTCGCCGGCCTGGCGCTCAACACGATTACCCTGTCAGCCATTTCTACGGCCTCCTGAACATTGTGCGTTACCATTATCACCGAGCCGGTAGGGTACGCAGGATCCCTCCAAATATCCAAGACCTCCCTCCTCAGATTCTCTGCCGTCAACGCGTCAAGGCTGGAGAACGGCTCGTCCATCAACAACACCTCCGGCTGAAGCGCGAGAGCCCGAGCTATCCCGACCCGCTGCTTCATCCCACCAGATAATTCCTTTGGGTAGGA
>JGI25384J37096_10000159_pt1 | contig 16481 bp, 12 predicted proteins | sample GraSoi013_1_40cm_4_FD_37096 | JGI IMG/M metagenome (IMG submission 37096)
GGCTAAGGCTTTGCTATCTCGTTGGCCAGTCGATCGTGAATCTTTAGTCTCTCAAGAGTGGAATCCGCTCCCGCTAGCTTGTGCTCTCGGAAGAGCTTCTCGACGTCCGAAACCCGACCCACGCCTATGATCGAAATGTACGCTCGCATGTACGCCGATAGAGTCGCTGTTCCCTNGTACATCTTGTCAAGTTTCTCAATATTGTCTCTAAACCACTGCCAAGTCACAGCGTGCGCATCTGGATTAGAGGTCGCGAACTGGAGCAGCCCCCGTCCAATATCCTGACGCTTCACGTTGCCGGCCATTGCGAACTCCTGAACCCTTCTCACCAAGTCAGGCCGTTTGAAGCTGGCGAGTCCCTCCAAGTACCTGAGTCGGTCCTCGTCCGTCGTGCTCTTCTTGTACCGATCGATGAGCCCGTTGTAGTCGTTGGATGACCTGGCATATCCGATGATGACGGAGCGTTTCATGTCCGGCTCCACAGCGACCAACTCTTTGAATTTCGCACCTGCTTCGCTCGCGTACACATCGTCTAGAATTGCGAGCCGTGCGGTGATGGTTCCCCTGAGCAGCGAGCTGTTCTCGTCCCGCTTCCCGTCAAGGATCTTCAACTGTGACCGGTGGTATTTCCGTGAGAGATCTGCGACCTTTTTGGGCGCAATAAGGAATAGGTTCGTGATCCTTTCCGATACTTCAAAGGCAGGGAGATACTCTTCCTCTTCAAAGAAACGCCCGAGGAGACTCTGATACTCTTTCCAACTGACCCTACTCGCATTGAGAAATGCCCAAGCATCGTTCGCGAGGCCATACCTGTCGAGCCCGGACAGCTTGCTAGACCAGACGAGTGCCTGGAGCTCGGGTCCTCTATAGTCTATGCGATAGAACCCGACTCGGTCCACNTTGAGCTTCAGAGACTTCGGATTTGAGACGCTGATGTCAGCTTTTTCCTTGTCGAGCATGAGCTGCTGGGTCTTATTGTCGACCGTGATAGTGACCGGGATAGGCCAGGTTTGCTTTTCTCTCGCTCCGGAGAGGAGAAATCGTTCCTGCTCCAGCATCAGCTTTCCAGAGGAGAGCGAAGCTCTCACCACCGGATATCCTACCTTCCCGATCCAACCTTCCATTACGCTACTGACATCCATCCCCGAAGCCTGCTGAAGATGGTTCCAGAGGTCGCTTCCAGAGGCGTTGGAATACCGGAATTGTTGTAGGTACTTGCTAACGCCCTTCTGAAAATTGTCTGGACCAATGTAAGCCTCAATCATTCGAAGAATACTCGCGCCCTTGCCGTAGCTAATCTCGTCGAACAATTCTTCGATCTCTTCCGGTGATCTGACTTTGGCCTCTATGGGATGAGTGCTGTTCAATGCGTCCCGGGCCATCGCACCTCCGGTGCTGTTCTTGACGAAGTCTTGCCAGATCTTCCACTGGGGGTAAGCCCAGTCTACTACCTTGTAGGCCATGAAGGTTGCGAAGCTCTCGTTGAGCCAGAGGTCGTCCCACCATTTCATCGTGACGAGATCGCCGAACCACATGTGAGCAATTTCGTGCGCGATAACTTCAGCAATGCTCTTCTTGGTCGAGGTGCTTGTGTCCTTGTCAGCATGCAACAAGATCTCCCGGAAGGTTATTGCCCCCCAGTTCTCCATCGCTCCATAAGCGAACTCGGGGACAGCGATCAGGTGGAGCTTTGGCAGGTCATAGGGAATGCCGAAATATTTTTCGTAGAATTCTAGGGATTTCTGCGCTGCCTCGAAGGCGAGACCGGTTTTGATCTTGCCATCGGGCTTGACTACAGCGGCAGTGTACAACTCCGTTTTGTTATGACGATTCTTGTCCTCCTCGAACCTGCCGATTCCAAGGTAGAGAAGGTAGGTGGACATCTTCGGGGTCTTGTGGAAGGTGACAATCTTCTTGTTCCCCTCCTCCTTCTCGGATTCAACAGGCATGTTCGAGATTACAGAGAGATCATATCGCGTGCGCACTGCTAGTTTGAAGTCTGCCTTGTAGGCTGGATGATCAATGCAAGGAAGTAGTCTGCGAGCGTGTCCTGCTTCGAAGTGTGTTGTCAGGATGTACTTGTCTTCGTATGGAGCCTTGTAGAACCCGGTCAGGCTCTCAGAGACTTTTCCTTTGTAGTCAACTTCTAGCGGTCCGGAGAATCGGCCGGTCTGGATATCCACGACATTTCCATGCTGCTTGAAGGGTAGGTTTCTGCCGTTTGTGTTAATGCCTGTAACGTCTAAATCTACTGCGTCCAGACTGATGTCTCCAGTTGAACTCATGTCGATTCTAACCTTTCCTGAGAATCTCAGAGCGTCAAAATCGACGTCAAGAAATAAGTCGTATTCTTTGACCTGTTGGACGGCCTTGGCAGCCTGAGTTGCGACTTGCATGACGATCCGATTGTTGGGTTTTGCAATCGGGTACTTAAGGGCCATCTGTGGACGTCATGATTGCCGCCCCTCAGAGTCGTCCGCCGAGGGGACGTTACTTGCATGAACGACTTGAACGTATTCTCTCATGAACATCTGCAGGTTAAGATTGTCTCCGAAAGTATTCCAATTCCTGAGGAAAGGCTAAACAAAACCTGCTTTCTTTGTTCGCGACAGGCAAGATCGAACATGCAGCAGTATCGGACAGATATGTACGAGGGGATGATAGCAGAAACCATAACGGTCTCGGGACACGATGGCACTGCTGTCAATGCGTATTTCGCGCGGCCTCTAAGCTCAGGACCCTTCCCAGGAGTTGTTCTGATCCACCATGCACCAGGTTGGGATGAGTGGTATAGGGAAACCACTCGAAAGTTCGCTCACCATGGCTACTTAGCGATCAGCCCCAATATCTACCAACAGTTCGGCCACGGTGTGCCTGAAGATGTTGCCGCAAGAGTACGGGCCGCGGGAGGAGTGTCCGATGATGATGTGGTGGGCGATATGATGGGAAGTTTGNGTTACTTGAAATCCCTNCCGCAGAGCAATGGCAAGGTGGGAATATTCGGCACCTGCTCAGGGGGGAGACAAGTATTCCTTGTAGCGTGCAGAACAAAGGGCTTCGATGCNGCTGTGGATTGCTGGGGCGGAAGAGTCGTCATGTCTCAACAAGANNTGACGCCAAAGTATCCTGTAGCACCAATAGACTATACGANGGATTTGTCCTGTCCTCTGCTGGGACTCTTTGGTGAGGAGGATCAGTCTCCATCTCCTCAACAGGTTGCTCTGCATGAACAAGAGTTGAAGAAGTATGGGAAGACCTTCGCGTTTCACATGTATCCGAAAGCCGGCCATGGGTTCTTCTATTACAATCGGCCGGGATACAGACAAGAACAGGCCGTAGACGGCTGGAACAAGGTGTGGGACTTCTTCGAAAAATATCTTGAAACGAGTGACAAACGTTGACAACTATTTTGCAACGATGGAGGGTGTGAGAAATGTGCACAGGGATTGTCGAGAACACCAGAGTCTCGGGCTGCGGCAAGGGTCCACACGGTTGGTTCATTTTGGATCATGCGATCGTTGCCTATGACCATCCTGATCACGCCCAAGCTGAACGAGCAGTTATGATCGACCTCGTCAACGAGGCGGCAGGATTTGAATCAAGGATCGCAGTAGAGCTGACACCACAATCTGCAAGAGACCTGGTACGTGCCATCCTCGCCTCTCTATCCCGGGGAGAAGGCGACGGAACGAGAGCCCGAAACCAGGATGTCCAGTAATCACTCATTGTGGCTATCCGCTGACTCACGATGGTCCCGAATTGACAGTTACCGCTTAGAACAGAAGGCGGATCACAACCGAGACGCCGCTCCCAGAGAACAAAAATCGGAAAGAACCCCTCTTGCATCGCGAGATGCTCTGTGCTATACCCCCCTACCCTGTTTTCTAGGGAAAATTTCCTGTCTGGCATGGATAATCGGCGAGTCATGCGATTCAGGGCCCGATCTGGGCTTGGATGACAAGGGAAAAAGACGGGAAATCTAGATCGATCCCCGAACGATTCTAGGGCGAGAAACAGGGCATGTTCCAGATTCGATATCAGGGCTTGAAATGGGCGATTTTACAGAAACATTAGTGTTGCTTGAAAACAAAACAGATCGTTTGCGCACAAACTTGTGCTAAGCCTTTCCCAAGAGACGTTCTTCGGCTGAAAAGTTGATAAAAGGTCCACTCATCAGGGTACTGTTGCCTATTATTGCAATATTTCCTTCTTGAGTTCTGATCAAGGTCGACCTGAGACCAACCCTGACGATTGTTCCCCTTATCCCACCGTACGAGATTANGTCGTTCAATCGCAGGGTCTTGTCCGAGAAGAGGAGTACCCCCGCAATAATGTTGGAAAGAGTTGTCTGAAGAGCCAAGGAAATTGTGAGACCTGCCAACCCGGTAACAGTCAAAGCCTGAAACTCGGAAGCTATCCCGGTAACTATCAGCACAGCAGCGACGGCGACAACAATCCAGGCTATCCTAACGCCATCCCGTATAGTCCTAACGAGCTGCTTGGAAGCACCCGCTCTCCTGGCTAGAGCCGTTANACCTCGACGAAACAGCTCGCCAACAATCGCCCAGAGAGCGACGACCAAGACGATTTGTATTAGAAGGGCAAACAGATCAGACAATTAACATTCCTTTCTCGACACAAATGCAAGAATGAGATTGAAAACCTTGGCGCCTAGCCTTCCTGAGGTGGTTTCAACCTGTGGAAGATCTTGTAGAGGGACAGGTCATAGACCACCTTTAGCCCGCCGGCTATAACGAACGGAGATCCCAGCCACAGTGTGACGATTGCGTAGCCGGCGATCGAGGGGCTAAGTGTTTGGGCGATGCTNCGGGAGACATTAGTGAACCCGGCAGCGGGAGTGCGATCGCTCTCCGGCACCACACTCATCAGATATGATTGNCGAGTAGGCACATCCATCTGGGATAGAGATTGCCGAGAGAGAAGTAGACCGACAGCGATTGGAGCCGAAGAGACAAACGGTATGATCGCCAACAAAAGATTCGACGGAATATGGGTATAGACCATTGTCCTTATCAAACCAATCTGGCGGGCGATTCGTTCGGCAAACAGGAAAGAGATTGCTGTTACGATCTGCGTTCCTGCGAACAGCAACCCGAGCGAACTGAGCTGCAAGGAATATTTCTCATAGAAATAGTATGAGAGTATGCTTATCCCGATGAANCCGCCACCAAACGAGTCCAAAGCGAACAACGCTGAGAGTTTCCTTACCACTGGCTTCGAGGCCTCAGACAGGACACTGGTGTTCGGAGANGCGGTCTTTTCCTTCTCGACTCTTATCGATAGTCTAGAGTAGAGGTATGCTCCCAGCAACCCTGACGCCAGATATGCCATGAATAAAGGGCGATATCCCCCTATGCCAGGACCGATGTATTGAGGTAGGCCAACCAGAAGGGCTCCGGCTGAAGATGAAACGTACCCTACGAGATTGTATACGCTGAACCCTANCGTTCTCCGTCTACTATCGGATACTCCTGGAAGGATTGCCTGCTCAAGCGTCAAAAATGGGCCAACCTCTCCCGCTCCAACAGTCATGTTACCAATAATCCCGGCAGCAACCGGAGCCCACAATGAATCAGAGGAGAAGAGAAGAGCACCAGCCACAGCGTCAGTTAGGGCAAAGAAGATCAATGTCCGCTTGCGGCCAAGACGGTCAGCGAATACGCTCGCGACGAGCGTGTAGATCGCGCTCGAAGCAACCGTCAACGCCAAGACCACGCCGATGAGAAAGGCGTCGAGATGAAACTCGCTGCTCAAGTAAACTGAAAACAGGACTCCCAAGAACCCGTAGGGGACGGTGCGGACCGCCTTCTCGATCAGGACGAGTTTTCCGTCTTTAGTCATCCAGTCGAAAGGCAAACATCTCCCTCGTTTCGTCTCTACTAGCTTCAGAAATTTGGTTGTTTCTTACTGACGAGAGGAGACTTCTTTCTGGGCGGGCAACCATTCAAGCTCCATGTGAATCTCGAATTTGTGGTTCTCCTTGGCGTAAAGAAACTTCAACCTGACTGGGTCAGTTGGAGAAATCCGCGCGGGCGTTTCAGACTCAGGAAATAGCTTCTTGACATCGATTGATCTGCCCCGAAGGGACGCCGCAAGTTTTGTGAAAAACTCTGAAAGCTGGTTTTTAGGGAGCTCAGCTTTGTGGCGGAATATCGACTGGTGAGTTTCTCGGTAGGTTTCGAGTATCTCGGTCATTCTCGTCCAGTACGCCATGGTGCTTGAAAGCTCGCTGCGGCCCGCTTCTGTAAGGGCATAGTGTTTCCNGTCAGGAGCCTCTTCTCGAAACTCAACTCGACTAGTCAGCAGACGATTTTTNTCTAGCTTCTCAAGGGCAGGATAGATGGTTCCAGCCTTGGGTTTCCAGTAGCCTGAGAACCGGTTCTCCAGCTCTCGAATAATCTCATAACCGTACATCGGTTTCTCTGAGAGTAGCAGGAGCAGCCAGAGCGACACTGCGCCGATCTTCATTCCATGGGGCATGAGCCTCGACAATATCGATTCCTCGATTGCCAAAGGCGGTGAGTTAGCCTTATATGTGTAGATGTTCTATCTATGTAGAACATCTATAGGTGTCAAATGAATGAAATGGGTAACCCGAGAAAAAGCCAAAGTCGACAGAATAGCCTGTCCCTGGCTGATCAAGAAGTTCGTGGACAAGAATCCAGAATTCCTNTTTGTCCCCCCAGAGAAAATCCCACAAGTCGTAACGGAAACCGGCGCGATACCCTATGACGCAAAGGACGTAGAATTGACGCACTACAAAGAGAATGGTCAGGAACGAGTCAGCTTCGACCACATTATCAAGAAGTACAAGCTAACAGACCCGGCATTGCTTGAACTAGCCAAGATTGTTAGAGGGGCCGACGCGAAGATTCCGGACGCTCCACCTGAATCGGCTGGTCTCGAAGCTGTAGCGCACGGTTTCCGAAACATTGCTAAGGACGACTTCGACAACATGAGACTCCAGTTCCCGACCTATGATGCACTCTACAAGTACTGCCAGCTCAAGGTCGAGGGAACACAGAAACTGGAGTACAACGTTTCTCAGCCTACACGGTAGGGTCTCAGCATCACCCTTCAGCATCTAGGCTACATCGAACTCCCTCGAAATCAGGGCAGGGGAGGTTTCGATCATGCCGCGGTCCACCTCAAATCCTCTACGCTATACGTAGCTCACACCGCGAACGATAGCGTCGACGTGATCGATTGCAATCAAGACAAGTACCTCGGATCGATTCCGAACCTGGTGGGCGTTGCAGGGGTTCTGGTCTCTAACGAAAANGATGTTGTTTTCACGTCTAACCGCGGAGAGAATGCGGTCGGCGTTTTCAACCACGGAAAGGACCGGAGTTTGCACAAGATCAAGGTTGGTGGTAGGCCCAACGGACTTGCCTTCTACGCCTCAAGGAACAGTCTCCTAGCTGCCAACGTTCCAAAGCCGGACAGCCACGACCCGGTGACCGTCTCAATCGTTGACGTGGCTAAGAGAGTTATGACAGNAGATGTGGCTGTTCCTGGACGAACAAGATGGGCCGTCTTCGATCCCGATACGGAACGGTTCTACGTGAACATCGCAGACCCGAGCGAGATAGCAATAATTGACGCCAAGGACCCTGACGGGTTAGCAGGGTCCTATCACATTCCAGCCGTGGGACCGCATGGGCTGGACTTGGACCGTCGCGGGGGACGTCTGTTTTGTGCCTGCGATGAAGGTCGCCTCTACGAGGTTGACATTGAATCGGAAAAAGTGTCAGAGCGGTCGAAACTTGCAGGAACTCCTGATGTCATATTCTATAACCCAGATCTCAACCACCTCTACGTTACTATTGGAGATCCTGGGATCATACAGGTCTTCAACACAAAGTCCATGAAGGAAATTCAGTCAATTGCGACTGAGGCTGGAACCCACACAATTGCCTTCAATCAGGACAGCGGCAAGGTGTATGCGTTCATGCCGGAAACCCATCGCGCTTCGGTCTACCAAGAGACATGAATTTAGAACAGACTTGTTGCTCTAGGCTAGACTGGATTAGATTTTCAGTTTTCCGAGCCTATCGTTCTTTGTTTGGGAGAGGACGATGTCTAACCGTCTGAGAGTCTGCGTCGCTTTTCGAGCTTTCTGGGATTACGCCTTGTCTCCGAGGTCTCGGAGTAAGGTCGCCGCGGTCCCGGCAGGAGGTCTTTTGCGGGGGTCCTTGTCCAACATTTTCTTGAGGATAGGGATTGTCGGCGCGAGCTTGGCAATCCTGTCGAAATCAGGANTGAACGAGTTCCAGGCAGACTTGAGATCGCTCGCTGTTCTTCCAGACCCTGGATTACTCGTCGTTGAGTTCATCAGCTCGATGAGCTTCTTGGAATTAGCAGGGGTCTTCGTCAGCATGTTGTATAGTGTTGCTCCTAGAGCGTAGATGTCCATAGAAGAGGCAGCGCTATCTCCTAAGACTTGTTCGCAGGGGGCGTATTCTGATGTGAACTGGCCGACTTTGCCTCCGATACGAACGGCGGAACCGAGGTCAGCGAGCTTCGGGACAAGAGTTCCGGACTTCATCTGGTCCCTCATCTCTTGTCCGGTGACCGGAGGTTTGAGGTTGAACAGGATGTTCTGCGGTTTGACGTCAAGATGCACGAACCCCGCGTTGTGAATCGTCTCGAGCCCAGTCGCGATCATATAACCGATGAGCATCACAATACCGCCCCATTTCTCCGAGTAGTACAGCGAGTCGTACGACGCGTCTTCCAGAAGGCCCTTTGCGGCGCCACCCTTCATCAGCTCCATTACAATCGCGGGGGGACTGCGCAGATACAATTGCGTGTCGCCTTTCACGATCTCCTGAATGTTGAGTCGATCCACCAAGATTCCTCTGAGCTGGACAACGTATTTCGATTGCTCCGACAACTCCAGGAGCCGAGTGGCCTCCGACATGGTTTCTTCGAGGGCAGCTGCACCTGTCCCAGTTCTGAGGATAGGAATCTTGATCGCCATTTCAGTTCCCGCCTGCCCGAAGCTGGCACGGAAGACGTAGCCGGTGAGCCCAGTGGCTAGGTGCTCTGTTATCTTGTAGCTGTGAACTTCCTGCCCGACCCAGACCCGCGGGTCCCAATTATCCAACCTTGGAAGATTTCCCTTAACAAAGGGTGTCGCAGGACGTGGAGGGAGTTGCACAGGTGAGGGCATTGCTGGAGGCGGAGGGGGTGGACGAATCTGAGGCGGCGGATTCGATGCAGTCGATGGTGGAGAATGAGAAGGACTCGATTGAGGCGATTGTACCTCAAAGGAGAACGATCCATTTGCTGTCTGATGTTCCTTGCTCGTAGCAGTAACGTGCACAGCATAACTGCCTGAGCCTCCAGGCCGATAGTGCGCGCCATACTCTCCAGCTGAAACTGGTGACACCTTCAGAGACTCGGTCTTACCTCCAGGCCTCGTGATTGTCGCTACTATCCTAGCCATTTTCCTCGCAGGCCCGCTAAATTGGGTGGCGATCTTGATTGTCTGTTCTTTGCCCTGTCGAACAATCGGTGCTCCCGTTATGGTAATCGTCGGTCCAAGATTAGGTCCCAACGAGATTCGCTGCGCAAGATTGGTCGAGCCAACTCCAACCAACGCCAAAGCAGGCAAGAACCCGAGAGACGAAACGAACGGGTAGAGCTGGTTCAAGTCTCGAGAGGCAACAAATCCGAGGATTGCCAATAGGTTGAAGGTGAAGAAGGCCGTAGGCATCATTGACATCGAGAGATTCTTGGTCCGCCACACCTTGTCGAGGAAATGGAAGAGAACCATCTGGGCAATGTTCGCGGCTACACCAAGCGCGATAAAGAACAGTATGGTGAGAGAGTCTACTGACAAAGCTGAACCGGCCTTCAAAGCCGACCCCAAGCCGAGCCCAACCGCCAAGGCGACAGACGCAACGACATTTGACTTGATCATCTTGTAAGGCGTCGCTCGAGAGAAGAGTAGACCCGCGACGAGGACCGCAATCGATGGGGGAAGAGCAACTAGGAGAAGGGACAGATCCCCAAACGACAACGGCGACAAGCCTTGCCCAGCGACAGAGTGTCCGATGACGTAGAGAGAGGCGAGAAACGAAACAGCAAAACCTACGCCAACCCTTGGAATCCCGCCTCGCAGATCTAGAGAGGTCAGAACGCCAAGGCTGACCAGTCCTATAATNTAGGCGGAGGGATCACCCTGTATTCCTAGACCGAAGAGGAAGGCGATCGGCACAGAGAGTGCTACTGTGAGGAACGGTCCGAAAGAGTCCCGGGTAAAGGGAAGGCCGCGGGCTTTCTTCAACTGCGGCAATGAGGAGCATGCGCCTTCCTAAGAGTGGACCTGCAATACTCAAATTCCTAGTAATCAACGGTGTGACCGACACCGGGCGGTTTTCGTTCCAGCGGAATTACATGCCCGCAAAGCGGTAAAACCGAAGAGTGCAACTATGAAACGTCCATCTATGAAACGTAGGACGAAGCAGAAAGATCCTGATCTGGATGCGGAGTCCGCGGAGACCCTCATCTGGACATGCTCAGCGTGCGGAGCCGACAATCCTGACTCTAAACAGTCATGCATCTCATGCGGCGGAGCCAGAGCTGGAGACACCGCGACGCCGAAGGCTCTAGAACCACTAGAAGAACAAGAACCGAAAGAACTCGAAGAACCAGAACCACTGGAAACCTCAGAACCGGAGAAAGTCGAAGCTGAGGAAACACCTCCTGAACCGGTAATTTTCTCATTCGACACTAGTTCGAAAAATTCGGAGCCCCCAGAACCAGAACCTGAGATTACACCCTTCCTGCCAACCCCGACCCCCTTCAGCTCAACCAGTCAATCGCAGCCGGTCCCGAAGATCGGACAAGGACGATACTACATGGTCTTCGTGAATACCCCCGCGCAGTCGCTCATCAAGTCAAAGGTTCCGATCGAGTTTGACGACTTCCCAGTTGTCAGCATAGGACGAAGCCCAGAAAACGTGGTTGTCATCCCAGACCAAGAGGTCTCAAGAAAACATGCAGAACTCACAGTGGACGGAGCTAAGCTGATGCTGAAGGATCTGAACAGCAAGAACGGCACATTCCTCTACAACGGAAAGGAATTCCAGCAGGTTCACGATAGCGTCGAGGTTAAACCGAACAGCATAGTAAAGTTCGGTACCGGCACTATCGTGAGGCTCACCAGTGAATGATTGAAGCCCTGGAAACCCCCCAGCTAATAAGCGAGGCAAGGGAGAAGATGGGAAAACCACTTCTCGAGCCCAGAGACGTAAACAGAGCTATCTTCGTNGGAGACACACATACCGCGATCGAAGTTACGCAAACGGTATTCGACAAATTCTACGACGATGCCGACTTAGTCGTCTTCTTGGGCGACTACGTTGACAGGGGAGAGACCGGCGTGGAGAATCTCGGACTCATCACTTCAATGTTTCTCGAGGACCCTACCAAGGTCATAATGTTGCGGGGAAATCATGAGAGCCCTTTGACGAACCCCTACTACGGCTTTCTCGAAGAGGTTACAGAGAAGTTAGGAGAGGCCAGCTATGACAGTTTCAAAGAGTTCTTCCAAGCCATGCCATACGCCGTCGTTGTCAACAACTACCTCTGCCTTCACGGCGGAATAGCCACCACGCTTGACACCGTNTCTCAGATAGCAGACTTACCATTCCCCGACNTGAACCCAGACGACCCCACCGCGTTCCAACTGCTCTGGAANGATCCTAGAGACATGATAGAGGGCTTCATACCGAGCGTACGAGGAGACGGAGCGTACTATTACGGAAGCGATGTGACTGAAAAATTCCTAGCTAACAACTCGCTAAAGGGAATCATCAGAGGCCACGAGGTAGTTGACGGATTTAGAGAGGACCTCGATGGCAAGGTCATTACGATATTTTCGAGCAAATATCACGGCGGATCCGCAGGCGTGTTGATTCTTGACGGCGACAAGATGGAGCAGGTCAGACTATGACACTATCAGCAAGAACAGAGCTCAGCCACGCCTACTCGTTCGATTCTAAGATCGACGCGATATTCAAGATCACACTGGTAGCCGAGAGACGTACAGAAGCGAAAGGGTTCCACCACATCATAGTACTCGACACCAGCAAGTCGATGGACGGCCAGAAGATCGAGCTGGCCAAGAACGGCGCTCAGGAATACGTGAAGAGCATACCTTCGGGAAACGTGGTTTCTGTCGTCCTGTTCTCAAGCACAGTTCAGGCGTACCCGGAAACCCGACTCTCTGAGGTTCTTCCCAAGATCAGAGCATCAGGTCTGACCGCTCTCTACGCCGCACTCCAGTCAGCATTCGAAATAGCGCAAAAGAGCCGGCTCCCAGGGTGGATCGTTCTCCTTACTGACGGCGAACCCACAGACGTCACCAAACCCGAACAGTACTCGAAGCTGAAAATGCCGACCGGATTCCAGATGATCGAGTTCGGAATCGGCGCAGACTATAACCAGTCAATCTTGAAAGCTCTTGCAGACGCGTCTGGGGGAATGCTCCACAACATTACGGACGCCCAGAAACTTAAGCTTCCCAGCTTGATGCAGGAGAGCGCGGTAAACGAGGTCGGCGCCCGAAACGTAAGCGTGGATTTTGGAACCCCTGATGTCAAGATTCTCAACTACAAGGGACCCCCAGTTACGATCAATGCGGTGGAAACAGTTGCGAAGATCTGGGGCAAAGTTCAGATTCCCGCCGGGTTCAACGGACGACTCCTCAACATCCAAATTACCTACGCTGACACTATCGATGACAAGAGGAAGACCATCAATGCCCCGGTTGAAGTCAGACTGGCGAAAAATGACGAGCAGTTCTCGGAAGGAATCAACAACAACCTCGTCTCAGAATTCACATACTACCAAGGACTCGAAGAATACTACCAGCACCTTGCCGCAGGCCAACTGAAGGAGGCTACCAAAACAATGAATCAGTTATCCGCAAATGCAGAACAAACACGGCGGACCGATCTCATCGAGGCGACAAAACGACTCTCCGATCAACATGAACAAACCGTCAGGCTCGGGGGAAGCACCGAGAGCACCAATAGATTATTGAAAGAAGCGGCCAGCGAAACGACGAAGAGAACCAGAGGAAAATAGACCCAAACTACTCTGAGTATCTGATGNCCTCCGCAGGAGGTATTCCCGCGGCTCGCCGCGCCGAGCTAATCGTGGCCAGCATCGACAGACCGTAGGCAAGACCCACTATCTCCAGAAGCTGTTGCCAAGGGAGCACAAAGTTTAGGCCTGAGTTCGGGGTGACTGCGAAAGCGTATCCCACATTGACTCCTAGAAGGACTCCGATCAGTATGCCCAGCAGTGAAATGTAGCTGTTTTCAAGCACAAAGACTGCGAGAATCATTCTCCTCCTGAATCCCAGAGCCCGGAGAATACCGATCTCTTGTCTCCTCTCTGCCACCGACCTGATGGATATTATTCCCAAGCCCGCGATACCAACAACAAGTCCCAGCCCAAGGAATCCCTCGAGCAAGCCTTCAAACGATTGTCCTATTTGGAGAAATGCGCTCAAGACGACGGGAATGACAACCGTCTGCATCTTCAGGTTCACAAACTCCCGCCTTAGCAGGTTGGATACATTTGTTGGATCAGCTCCGGTAGCGACCTTGATGAAAGAGAGGCTTCCAGTGCCAACGCCGAAAGGATTCATCAGCAATGTCTTCGTCGCCACGATTCCGTTGAGGAATACTCCGTTGACTAGTCCTACGACTGTGACGGTCTTTTGGACCGGAGTCTGTCCGGATCCAAGACCCGTGAGAATCAGAACATCATCAATATTCGGTGTGNGTATCGAGGTCGGAGGTCCACGATTACTTACCGCGCCAAACGACCATACGACGTTGGAAGAGTTGGTTGTAACTGCCTTCCATGTTTCGCTCGCAGTCTTGTACTGAGCACTCATGTTCACCATCTGGAAGGTGTTTGTAAGGTAGAAGTTGGTAGCGGCCGGCGCGTCAGGGTCCGCTCCGACAAGGAGAGGATAGGAAAAGGTCTGGCGAGAAGTGGTGTCGTTGGCTGAGAGAAGAATCGTGTTGTTAAAAACAATTACGGCCGCGATCTTGTTCTGAAGCGCCACGTTGACGTTGACCATCGATGCAAAGTTAGGGACGGGAACAGCGGCTTGAGTGATGATATCGTATCCCCCAGAGTCCACCTTTACAGTGTTGTCTAGAGCCGCGTTTTGTTCAGCTGTGAGNGAGGCGATGGCTGCCACCGTGAATAGCACTAGGGAGAACATTGCAACTGTTGCGGCCGTTCTGAACCTCTTGTTCTCTGGGTATGCAAGAGCTATTCTGAAGATTGGCGTCAGGGTCCTTCTGCCACGATAGAAAACGTGGAGAATTTTCAACGCCACATCTGTGTTGTACATGACTAGTAGAACTCCTCCCAGAACCATGAGGATTCCCCCAGCGAAGTAGATTTCAACACCAAAATTGTACTTTTGAATCAGAGGATTGTTCCAAGAGAGACTGGGTACGCCCCACTGGATGAGCAGCGCGATGCCGGTTAGAGTGAAAGCATAGCGATTGCGTAAGAACCGGGAGAGGATGAGCCCGGCTCCGAAAATTACAATGCTAGGCCCGACAAGCGCCTCTACAGCGGACTTGGCACTGTATGAGACTTCGAACACAAATGCCCCGATGATTATCGCGATGATTCCTGCGATCGATAGTATGGTGTAAGTCCTAACTCCTCGAGGAGGCTCAGGAATGTTGCGAATGGCACGTATGATGTTCAACCTGCTTACCCTCCATGAGGTAAAGAGGATGGTCACGTAGGTGATGAGCAGACCCTCCGTGAAAGCGGCAAACAAGCTTCCGGGAGTAAAGGTGAAACTTGCAAGTACTTGCGATAGGTTGACGGGAAAGAATCTAGCGATAATTGTCGCGAAGACGTAGACTATGACATAGGCTATGGCTATGCCGACGAAAACCCCGACGAATGCCGCACCTGCGGAGTAGAGGCTTCCTTCGAAGAGAAACATCTTGGTTAGCTGTCCCCTTCTCATACCTACAGCTCGAGACATGCCCATCTCGGATTTCCGCTCCTCAGCCAGCATGACGAAGATGTTTACAATCAGCACTACGCCAGCGACTATTACGAAAGTGCTCAAGACTATCAGAAAACTGCTCAGGCTCTGAGCGCTCGTTGTAGCGCTGTTGACCGCGACCTGTTTCTCGGAGTAGGCGCAAAGTGCAGCCGTGGGGCCAGCGGCCTGGGAGGAATCCGTCTTGCACTTGTAAGCGGCGGGAGGATTGGTGATCGAGTTCAGGGTCTGGTTTGCAGCGAGGCCAACGATCTGGCTGTGCTTGATGGAGTCTCTCAGTCCGCCTGTATTCGTTACAGCGATATAGTTGACAGATCCTAGGTGGTTAGTGAGCTGTTGGGCCGCACTCATCGTTACGAAAATGTTGTCGTTTCCTGAAAAGGAACCTCTCGCGTCAGAGACAGCGATCCCGACAACCTTGAAGGTTGCCCGAAGAGCAGAGTATACCGCGATAGAGTCACCGACTGTCGCATTCAGGTCTCGAGCAGTCTTGTCGTTGATAACCACTTCAGTATCACCGAAGGTGGAAGAGATGACGGATCCGCTGGAGGAATGGAAGTCGCCAAGGGTCCGTGAGGCGTTGGAGAATGTGCCGATAAGCGTGGCCGGAGATTGGACGTTCCCCGTGTTTGAGTCGCTCACGCTGACTGTGTCGAGAATCTCCGGTGTAACCCCTAGAAGGAATGGGCTGGCCTGGGGATTGCTTGTTAGCTGAGAAGAGAGACTCTGGGAGGTGCTAATTGGGAAATATGCGTATCCTGCCCCCGTAATGTTTCTGGCATTGACAACCTCGTCCGCAAAACCATACCCGTAGTATGCTCCTCTGGTAAACAGCTCGGTGAACGTGTCCTGAGTTACAAGTGAGCCCGAGATCATTGCAGTCCCGATCATCAAACCGAGAATGACTATCGCCATACTGGTTTTTCTACGGACAAAATTGCGGAGCGCCATTCTGAAAGTAAGCCTATCTCGAAGCATCATACCAAGCGAGATCAGCAAAAGCACGATTACGATGTAGACCTCAAGGCTGATCGTCGAGCCGCCGACAACACTACTGAGACCGGCGAACCAAATGAGTACTGCAGCCAGCCCCGCGATAAATGGAGAGAACGAGAGCACTTTCCTTGAGTATCGTCCTGCTCTGCTTGTATGCTTCGCACGGGAGAACAGATAGAATAGATAGGCAGAGCCAAGCCCCAAGACCAAAAGTCCCGTGGTCTGTACTAGAAGCCGGGTTTGGTTTTCGGAGACAAACTGGCGCAGAAAGAAGTTGTTCTGGTAGTTCAGATAGAGAGCGTAGAGTTCCCCGAGGGCAATTATTGATAGGAAAATAGTGAGACCTAGGAGGAGGCCTCTTCCATGCGACCTAGACTCTGACGTCGGCCAATCCCGC
>JGI25384J37096_10000161_pt1 | contig 16413 bp, 16 predicted proteins | sample GraSoi013_1_40cm_4_FD_37096 | JGI IMG/M metagenome (IMG submission 37096)
CCCCCTCCGAGGCTACACCCGGTGGAAGAACTCGCGGCGGATCCGGTCCGGGCTGTCCCAGAGGTCCGACTTGAGGAAGCCGAACTCCTTGTTGATCTTGAGCTGCGCGATGAGCGTGTCCACCTGCTCCTCGGGCAGGCCGTAGAGCATCCGGACGGTCTCCTTGTGGGCGACCTGGATCACGTCCGTCGGCAGCTTGGTGACCTCCTGGACGATCTCGATCGCGCGCGCGGGCCTGTTGTACCAGATGTCCACCGCGTCCCGCTGCGCGTCGTTGAGGTCCCGAGCGATCGCCGGGTTCTTCTGGAGGAACTCGTGGTGCACGAGGTAGCAGACGTGCACCGGGAACCCTGTCGGCCGGCCCGTGGCCTTCCGCCAGAGGTCGATCTGCTTGGCGAGGTACACGCCCTCGCCACGGAAGACGACCGAGTCGGTGATGGGCTGCCACGCGATGATCGCGTCCACATCCTTCTTGCCCAGTAGCGTCACCATGTCGGGCGGCGCCGTCGCCGTGACTATTTGCGTGTCCTTCTGCAGATCGAAGCCGTAGCCCTTGAGCGTGAGCGCTCGGATGTCGAAGAAGGTCGAGGTGCCGACGATCGCGGCGATCTTCCGCCCTTTGAGGTCCTCGACCTTGGCGAGTCCGGCATCCTTGCGCGCGACGATGGCGCCGAGCACCGCGGTCGCCACGCCCGTGACCCTGAGCGGCACGCCGTCCTCGAACGCCTTGGCGGCGAGGGCGAAGCTCATGTCGATCGCGTCCACGTTCTTCGAAGCGAGCTGGTTGAGGAGCGGCCCGGGCGCGCCCGGCACGATCGAGTACTCGGCCTGCCAGCCGCGCTTGCCGAGCAGGTCCTCCTTGTGGATGATCTCCGTCGCCGCCCAGCCGAGCTGGAGGTAGGCGAGGCGGACCTTGCCCTTGCCCTGGGCCCGCAGCCGTGCGGGGCCACTCAGCGCGGCCGCCGCCGCCGCGGCCGCGCCGGCTCTGAGAAGCTCGCGACGTCCGACCGTCATTCGCGGCTCTCCTCTACGCCTTCACCTTCGGCAGCTGCCTGAGCGCCTCTTCGACCTTCTCCGCCGGGTACTCGTAGTCCTGGAGCTTGCCGGCAAGGAACGCCTCGTAGGCGGAGAGATCGAGGTAACCGTGGCCGCACAGGTTGAAGACGATCGTCTTCCGCTTGCCTTCCTTCCGGCACCGGAGCGCCTCGTCGATGACACCGCGCACGGCGTGGGCCGCCTCGGGCGCCGGCAGGATGCCCTCCGTCCGAGCGAACTGCACGGCGGCCTGGAAGGTGCCCACCTGAGGCACGGCGATCGCCTCGAGGACCTTCTCGTCGAAGAGCTTGCAGATCGCGGGCGCCATGCCGTGGTAGCGGAGGCCCCCGCGTGGAGCGAGGGCGGAATGAAGGTGTGGCCGAGCGTGTACATCTTGACGAGCGGCGTGAGGCCGACCGTGTCGCCGAAGTCGTAGACGTACTTGCCCTTCGTGAGGCTCGGACAGGCGCTCGGCTCGACGGCGACGACGCGGAGCTTCTTCCTCTTGCCGGCGAGCTTGTCGGCGAGGAACGGGAAGGAGAAGCCCGCGAAGTTCGAGCCGCCGCCGATGCAGCCGACGAGGATGTCGGCCTCCGCGTCCGCTTTCTCGAGCTGCTTCTTCACCTCGAGGCCGACGACGGTCTGATGCATGAGGACGTGGTTGAGCACGCTCCCGAGCGAGTACTTCGTGTCCTCGCGCGCCGCCGCGTCCTCGACCGCCTCGCTGATCGCGATCCCGAGGCTGCCGGGCGAGTTCGGGTCCTGCTCGAGCACCTTCTTGCCCGACTGCGTGTCGGAGCTCGGGCTCGCGACGACCTGCGCGCCGTACGTCTCCATCAGCACGCGCCGGTACGGCTTCTGCTGGTAGGAGACCTTGACCATGTACACCTTGCACTGCAGGCCGAAGAAGCTGCACGCGATGGCGAGCGCCGAGCCCCACTGGCCGGCGCCCGTCTCCGTCGTGAGCCGCGCGACCTTCTCCTTCTTGTTGTAGTACGCCTGGGCGACGGCCGTGTTCGGCTTGTGGCTGCCCGCCGGGCTCACGCCCTCGTACTTGTAGTAGATGCGCGCGGGCGTATCGAGCGCCTTCTCGAGGCGTCGGGCGCGGTAGAGCGGCGTCGGTCGCCACAGCCGATAGATCTCCCGGATCTCCTCGGGGATCGCGATCCACCGCTCCTGGCTCACCTCCTGCTTGATGAGCTCCATCGGAAAGAGCGGCGCCANNTCTTGAGGCCCGATCGGCTGGCCGGTGCCGGGATGAAGCGGCGGGGGCAGCGGGGTCTTGAAGTCGGCCTGGATGTTGTACCACTTCGTCGGGATGTCCTTCTCGTCGAGGAGAAACTTGGTGTTGTCGCCGGCCTTAGTCGCCATGCGCTGCCTCCTTCGGATCTTGTGGCGGCGGGACCCCGTGAAAAGTGCGCTAACGATACGCAAGGGGGACCGCCCCTGTCAATACAGGCGTCTGCTAGACTCCTGTCGCAGGAGGGGATGCCATGGCCAGGACGCTGCGCCTGCCGCGCGCCGACGGGACCCTGACCGCGTACCGCCTGACCGGGGCGACGCCGGTGGCGCCGCCCGCGGGACCGATCAGGAGCCGCATCGCCTACGCCGCGGTGCACGTCGTCGCTGACCCGCTGGCCGCCATCAATCCCACGCTCGAGGCCGCCCTCGACTGGGACGCGACACTCGCGTACCGACGCTACATCTGGTCGCTCGGCCTCGCCGTCGCCGAGGCGATGGACACCTCGCAGCGCGGGATGGGGTTCGACTGGNNNACNGCCAAGGAGCTGATCCGGCGCGCCGTGGCGGAGGCGCGGGGGATTCCAGGCGCCGTGATCGCGAGCGGAGCCGGGACGGACCACCTCGAGCCCGGGCAGCGCGTGACGCTCGCGGACGTCGAGGCGGCGTACGAGGAGCAGTGCGCGTTCATCGAGTCGGTCGGCGGCCGGATCATCCTCATGGCGAGCCGCGCGCTCGCGGCGTGCGCCAAGGGTGGAGACGACTACGCGAAGGTCTACGGGAAGCTTCTGGAGCAGGTGAGCGAGCCCGTGATCATCCACTGGCTCGGCGAGATGTTCGATCCGGCGCTGGCCGGCTACTGGGGCTCGCCGGACCTGGACCGCGCGACCGAGACGCTGGTCGCCATCGTGGGCGAGCACGCGCCGAAGATCGACGGCGTCAAGATCTCGCTCCTCGACCAGGCGCGCGAGATCGCGATGCGGCGGCGCTTTCCGCGGGGCGTCCGGATGTACACCGGCGACGACTTCGACTACCCGACGACGATCCGTGGCGACGGCGAGCGCTGGAGCGACGCGCTCCTCGGGATCTTCGATGTGATCGCCCCGGCCGCGTCCGCCGCGCTTCACGCCCTGGACGGCGGGGACCTCGCGCTACGGCGCGATCCTGGCGCCGACCCTTCCGCTCTCGCGCCACGTCTTCGGCGCGCCCACGCGCTTCTACAAGACCGGCGTCGTGTTCGCCGCGTACCTCAACGGCCACCAGTCAGGCTTCAAGATGGTGGGCGGGATGGAGAGCGCGCGCTCGGTCGTCCACCTCGCCGAGCAGTTCGTCCTGATGGACGCGGCGGGACTCCTGCGAGACCCCGACCTCGCTGCCGATCGGATGCGCCGCGTCCTGGCGGTCGCGGGCGCCGACTAACCAACGTCGGGGGGAGCGGCGCCGCTCCCGATGTCGAGTAGTCTCGCTGGCATTTGAGATCACCCCGTGGCACCGACGCCGGCCAGAAGCTGATCAATCCGCCCGTCTGACGGCTCCACAGCGCCGTCGAAAGCTCAACGATTCGAGTGGCTTGCGGGACGTTGGGCCAGGTTTGCGCCTCTGGTTCGACTCTTGCACCTTTCCGCGCTGGGGCGAACCCTGTGAAAATCCTCGTCATTGACGACTCGGCTACGATGCGGCGGATCATCAAGAGCCATCTGGCGACGATGGGATTCGACGCCATCGTCGAGGCGCGCGACGGCGAGTCGGCGCTCGCCAAGCTCGCCAGCGAAGCCATCGATCTCGTCATTACAGATTGGGCGATGCCCACCATGAGCGGGCCGGACCTCGTGCGGGCGATCCGATCGAGCCCGACCCACGGCAAGCTCCCCGTGCTCATGATCACGGGCATCGCCCAAAAGGAAGATATCGTCCAGGCGATCGAGGCGGGGGTCAACGGGTACATCGTCAAGCCGTTCACGCCCCAGACGCTCAAGGAGAAGATCCAAGAGCTCATGGGGGACGTGGTGACGAAGCCGTGACGACCGCGCCGGAAGCCAACGCCGTCAAGCGCGTGCAGGACGCGATCGAGGCCGCCGAAGAGCTGATCGCAGCGGCCGGCCNGAACAGCGCCCCATTCGCGGCGCCCCTCNGGGAGCTGCTCGAGGTCATCAAGGTCGTCGTGCGGGCCACCGTCGTCTGCGTGCGGCCCGCCGCCAGCCACGCGCTGCCGTCGGTCGCCACGACGCTGACGGCGCTCGTGCAGGCGACGGAAACCGCGGCCCAGAAGGTGCTCGACGAGACGGACGCGCTGCACGCGACGCTGGACACGCTCCGCCAGGCCCTGGCACAGCTCGACTCGGCCACGCCCGGCTCCGGCCCGGCCGCGCGCGCCTGGCGCGAGGCGACGGAGTCGTGCGAAGCCCTGTCCGGGCACGTCGGCGCGATCGTGTCCGCGATGGAGTTCCAGGATCTGACGGCGCAGCACCTCACCGCCACGATCCACGCGGTCCAGGGGGCGCGCGAACAGCTGGAGCGGCTGCTCCGATTCATCGGCCTGCCCGCCGACTCGGAGGCGGCGCCCGTCAGGACNGCCGCGAAGGTCGGCGCCCCGTCGGTGCTCGCCCCGTGGCGACAGAAACTCGCCGACCGAATCGTGCAGGAGCACCAGGGTCAGCCCGACCCCTCCCTGGGCCTGTGAAGTCGACCGTCTTCGTCGTCGAGGACTCGCGGACGATGCGGGCCCTCGTCCGGAACGTGCTCGAGGGTGACGGCTATGAGGTCCGTGAGAGCGCCGATGGCCGCGCGGCGCTCGACCTCCTCCACTCGATGTCGCCGGACCTGGTGATCACCGACATCAATATGCCCGAGATGGACGGGATCACCCTGGTGCGCGAGCTCCGCAAGCTCCCGGCGCTCCACCGCACGCCGGTGCTGATCCTGACGACCGAGTCCGACGACACGGTGAAGGCCAGCGCGCGGGCCGCCGGCGCGACGGGCTGGATCGGCAAGCCCTTTCATCCGGACCAGCTGAGCCAGATCGTCGCACGCGTCCTCGGGAGGGAACGGCCGGGATGAGCCAGGACGCGACCCTCCGCATGTTCTTCGAGGAGGCGACCGATCTNGTGGGCGACTCGGAGGCGGCGCTCCTGCGCCTCGAGGCGGCGTCGGGCGAGCCGGATCCGGGCCTCGTCAATCGCATCTTCCGGAACGTCCATACGCTCAAGGGAACGAGCGCCATGCTGGGGCTCGATCGCCTCGCCGCGTTCGCCCACTCCCTCGAGGACGTCTTGGTGCGGATGCGGAAGGGCGCGCAAGCGATCACGCCGGGCCTCGTCGATACGCTGCTCGCGTCCGTCGACGTTCTTCGTCGGCTCCTCGAGCGGGCGCGGGAGGGGAGCGGCGGCGAGCCCGAAAACCTGGAATCCATGCTGGCGACGTTGCGCGCGCTCTCCGTCGGTCCCGCGGCGCGCGGGGGCGGGGATGGTTCCGGGACGATCCTGGCGGGCGGTGGCGCCGGGCTCTTCGGCCGGGCGTCGGACGACGGCGGTCACGACCCCGACCATGCGGTCGAAGCGGCGACGGTTCGCGTGCCGATCGAGAAAGTCGACAGCCTGGTCAACCTGGTCGGCGAGCTCGTCATCACCCAGTCCATGATCGCCCGGCTCGTGGCGCACCTCGGGCCGGACCGCGCCAGAGAACTCGAGGAAGCCGTCGCACAGATGGATCGCCACGCCCGGGAGCTGCAGGAGCGCGTGATGGCCGTGCGCATGCTGCCGATCCGGACGGTGTTCGGCCGGTTCCCGCGCCTCGTCCGCGATCTGGCGCACGCCCAGGGCAAGCAGGTGGTGCTCGAAGCCTCGGGGGAAGACACGGAGCTGGACAAGAGCGTGATCGAGCAGATCACCGATCCGCTGACCCACCTGCTCCGCAACGCGATCGATCACGGCATCGAGCCGCCCGAGGCGCGTCGCGCCGCGGGCAAGCCCGGCGTCGGGCATCTGCGCCTCCGGGCCTACCAGGAGGGCGGCAACATCCATCTGGAGGTCGCCGACGACGGTCGCGGGCTCGACCGCGACCGGATCGCGCGGAAGGCCGAAGAGCTCGGGTTGCTGACCGCGGACGCTCGGCCGTCCGACGACGAGATCTTCGGGTTGATCTGGGAGCCCGGGTTCNCGACCGCCGACACGGTGAGTCAGGTCTCGGGCCGCGGGGTCGGGCTCGACGTCGTGCGCCGCAACGTCGAGACGCTCGGCGGCTCCATCACGGTCCACACGGAGCGCGGTCGCGGCACCACCTTCGATGTCCGGCTGCCCCTCACGCTGGTCATCCTCGACGGCCAGTCGCTCCGCGTGGGGTCGCACACCTACATCCTGCCCCTCGCCGCGATCGTCGAGTCGCTGCGGCCNCGGCCCGGGCAGGTGTCTCGCGTCTTCACCGACGCGGAGGTCGTGGTGGTCCGCGGAGAGGCGGTGCCCATGATCCGGCTGCACCGCGTGTTCGACATCGCGCCCGCGACCGAGGATCCCTCGCAGGGGATCGTGGTCATCGTCGAGCACGGGGGACGCGATGTCGCGCTGCTCGTCGACGAGCTCGGCGGCCAGCAGCAGGTCGTGATCAAGAGCCTCGAAGCCAACTTTCAGAAGGTCACCGGCGTCGCGGGAGCCACGATTCTGAGTGACGGGGGCGTCGCGCTGATCCTGGACGTGCCGGGGCTGGTCGCGTTGAGCCGCGCCCGGCCGNGCGGGGAGCCGCGGATCGTCACGTCCCANCCCGTGGTGTCCGTGGCGAGCTCGGCGGGCCATTCGCAGTCTGACGGAGGAGGACGACGATGAGAGTCGATCGGCGTACCGGCTTGTTCACAGCCGTCTCACTCCTGGTGGTGGCGGCCGCCGCGCACGCGGCGGTCGAGGTCACGCCAGGCATCCAGGCCGAGCTCGACCGGCAGAAGAAGATCGCCGCCGGCTGGGCGGCGGACCCCGTGATCGTCAAGGCCGTCGCGGAGCAGAATGCCAAGGGGCCGCTGGCCGGAATGGACAACTCGAAGTGGAAGCTCGTCCGGCGCAGCGATCCGCTCGTGCGGGCGTTCCAGTCGAACCCGGCGGGCCAATTTCTACGCTCCAAGATGGAGGCCAGCGGGGGCCTGATCACCGAGGCGTTCGTGAGCGCCGCGCAGGGCGAAAAGGTCGCGTTCGCGGAGAAGACGACCTCGTACATCCACAAGGGGATGCCCAAGTTCGACGTCCCGTTCACGAGCCGCAGCGCGTGGCAGGGCCGTCCGGAGTTCGACGAGTCGGCGCAGACCTATCAGATCCAGATCTCGGTCCCGGTGCTGGTGGACGGTCAACCGGCCGGTGCGCTGGTGGTCGGGATCAGCCTGTCGCAGCTCGAGAGGCAGGCGAAGAAGTGACGCNCCGGCATGGCTGGAGGGGATGATGAACGAGCGGCATGCGCTCTCGATACGGGCCAAGGTGGTCGCGACGTGCGTCGGCCTGGCCCTGACCACGGGGTTCGCCGGCGGCCTCGGCATCTGGGCGTTCTCGCGCGTCAACGCCGCCTTTCAGGTGGTCGCCACGCAGAGCCTCCCCGCGGCGAACGATATCTTACAGACGGACCGTGACATGCAGCAGGCGCTCGTCGCCGAGCGCACGTTGATGTTCATGAGCATGGCGACGCCCGAGGCGAAGCAGCAGGTCAAGGTCCACGCGGCCGAGCTCACGCAGGTGCTCGAGCGCTGGCGCGAGTACACCGCGATCCCGGCCACCGAGGCGGAACGGCAGCTGTGGCCCGCCTTCAGCGCGGCGGTTCGCGAGTGGGAGCAGGCCTCTCGCGACACGGTGCGGGTCCTGTCCGAAGATACCCCCTCGGCCCGCCGCGACGCCATCGATCTCTCGGTGGGCGAGGGCACCATCAAGTTCGAGAACGCGCGCANGATCCTGAGCGAGCTCACGGCGATGCGCATGGCTCAGGCGGAGAGGCACGCCAAGACGGAGGAGGCGCGCGCCGCCGCGATGCTGTGGTGGGTCGTGATCGCGGTGGCCGGCGCGATGGGGCTGGCGCTGGTCCTGAGCGTCGTCCTCGGCCGCTCGATCGCAAACCCCCTGGGCCAGACCGCGACGCTGCTCCGGGACATCGCCGAGGGCGAGGGCGACCTGACGCGGCGGCTCNAGGTCCGGAGCCGGGACGAGCTCGGCGAGCTGGCGCGCTGGTTCAACACCTTCGTCGACAAGCTACGCGTGATCATCGGTCAGACGCGGGAGTCGGCCGAGCGGGCGGCCCTCGCCGCCCAGCAGCTCTCCACCGGGACGGAGCAGATCTCCGGCGCCGCCCAGGAGCAGGCGTCCTCCCTGGAGGAGACGGCGGCGAGCATGGAGGAGTTGACCGGCACCGTCAAGCAGAACGCCGACAACGCGCGCCAGGCCAGTCAGCTCGCGGTGGAGTCGCGTGACACGGCCGAGCGGGGCGGCCAGGTNGTCGCCTCGGCGGTCGCCTCGATGGACGAGATCACCCGAGCGTCGGAGCGGATCTCGGAGATCATCTCGGTCATCGACGAGATCGCGTTCCAGACCAACCTCNTGGCGCTCAACGCGGCCGTCGAGGCGGCCCGCGCCGGGGAGCAGGGCCGCGGGTTCGCCGTCGTCGCCGCGGAGGTTCGAAATCTGGCGCAGCGGTCGGCCGCGGCCGCCAAAGAGATCAAGGCGTTGATCCACGATTCGGTGCAGAAGGTGAGGACCGGCGCGTCGCTCGTGAANCAGTCCGGCCAGACCTTCAAGGAGATCGTCGCCTCGGTGAAGCGCGTGACCGAGATCATCGCCGAGATCGCCGCCGCCAGTACGGAGCAGTCGCAAGGGATCGAGCAGGTCAACAAGGCGATCGTCCAGATGGACCGACTGGTGCAGTCGAGCGCCGCGCAGACCGAGGAGCTCTCCTCCACGGCGCTCGCCCTGGCCGTCCACGCCAAGCAGCTCCGCGCGCTGGTGTGGCGGTTCAAGCTGGCCGACGGCGCCCCGGAACGGCCGCCGGCCGAGACGGGACCAGACGCGACGCTCGAGCCGGCGCCGTCGGTCGCGGCGCGGGCTTCCGCGACGCGCACGCGGACGCTCCCGACGCGGCTCCTGCGCACGTCGTCCGGCAACGGCTCCACGGCGCGGGACGACGCCGACGACTTCGAGGAGTTCTGAGCGTGGAGCGTCTCGGGGCGCTCTCGGGTCAGATCGGCGCCGNGGCGGGCGCGCAGTACCTGACCTTTCGCCTGGGCGACGAGGAGTACGGCCTGGACATCCTGAAGGTTCAGGAGATCCGAAGCTACGCGGCGATCACGCCGCTCCCGAACGCGCCGCCCGCCGTCAAGGGCGTCATGAACCTCCGAGGACAGATCATCCCGGTCGTGGACCTCCGCGTGACGNTCGGCATGCGGCCGACCGAGTACACCCGGTTCGCGGTGGTCATCGTCGTCAGCATCGTCGNNAAGATCGTCGGGCTCCTGGCGGACGGCGTCTCCGACGTGCTCACGATGGCCCGGACGGACGTCCAGCCCGCGCCGGACTTCGGCGCGCCGGTCGAGGCTCGGCTGATCAGCGGGATGGCGAAGACCGGAGAGAAGCTGGTCATCTTGCTGGACGTCGAGCGTCTCCTCGATGGCGCCGACCACGACGCCTGACCCCTTCGCCGTCGCCGACGTGATCGTCACGGGCCGCGAGTTCCGCGAGTTCGCGGCGTTCGTCCACCGACAGACCGGGATCGCCCTGAACGAGGCCAAGCGGCCGCTCGTCTGCGCCCGGCTGCGGAAGCGTCTGCGCCACTACGGCTACGCGCGGCTCCAGCAGTATTACGACCACCTCATCGAGCGCGACCCCGAGGGCGAAGAACTGGTCCGGATGGTCAACGCCCTCACGACCAACAAGACCGAGTTCTTCCGCGAAGCGCATCACTTCGNCCTCCTGCGCACCGAGATCCTCGCACGCCGCACGGCGGGCCCCGGGCCCCGGCGGCTCCGGGTCTGGAGCGCGGGATGCTCGAGCGGCGAGGAGGCNTACAGCATCGCGTTCACGGTGCTCGAAAGCTTGCCGGGCGTCATTGACTGGGACGTGCGTGTCCTGGCGTCGGACATCGACACCGACGTGCTGGCCCGCGCGGAGCGGGGCGTCTATCTGGCGGAGCGGGCGGCCGGCGTCCCAACCGCGCTCCGGGAACGGTACTTCCTCCGGGGACGCGGCGCCAACGAGGGGCTCGTGCGCGTCCGACCCGAGGCGGCGCGCCTCGTGACCTTCCGGCGCATCAACCTCCGCGACGAGGCGTGGCCGATTCGGGCCGCGTTCGACGCCATCTTCTGCCGGAACGTCCTCATCTACTTCGACCGCGCGCTCCAGCAGGAGGTCATCCGACGGCTCGTCGAGCACCTCCAGCCCGGCGGCTACCTCTTCCTCGGCCACTCGGAGTCACTGCTCGGCATGGGCATGGGGCTCCGGCCGGTCGGCAAGACCGTCTACAAGAACGCCCCGCGCGGAGAGCGTCCGTGAGCGGTGAGCGGTCGGGCGGCGGCAAGGCGGAGGTCGCAATCCACGTCGGCGGGGTGTACGCGACGCGCGAGCCCACGATCATCCGGACGCTCCTCGGCTCGTGTGTCGCCGTCTGTCTCTTCGATCCGGTCACGCGCGTGGGCGGAATGAACCACTTCATGCTCCCGGCGCCGGGGCCGGGTCGAGAGGACCGGCTCGACTACACCCGATTCGGCGTGCACGCGATGGACTGTCTCATGGGGGCGCTGCAGAAGGCGGGCGGCGATCGCCGCCGCGCCAGGGCGAAGGTCTTCGGCGGCGGCAACGTCCTCGAGATCGGTCGAAACGGCGACAGCGTCGCCCAGCGGAACGTCCGGTTCATCGACGAGTTCCTGCGATGCGAGGACATTCCCGTCGTCGGTCGCGACCTCGGTGGGGAGCTCGGCCGGCAACTCTACTTCCACACCGACACCGGCACGGTCTACGTGCGACGGCTCCGGGACGGGGGCCGCCGACGCCTCCGGACCGTGGAGCGGGCGCACGCGCAAGCACTCGCGCAGGCGCCGCCACGGTTCGGAGACGTCCAGCTCTTCGAGCCATGAGGCGGAAGGTCCGCGTCCTCGTCGTCGAGGGGTCGGCGGTGACCCGACGCATTCTCACCGCGATCCTCGCGGCGGACCGCGAGATCGAGGTGGCGGGGGCCGTGGCGGGCGTCCAGGACGCGCACGAGGTGACGGTGCGGCTCCGNCCCGACGTGCTCACGCTCGACGTCGCGCTCCTGTCCCGACGGGGCTTGCCGTCNCTGGAGCGGCTGATGCGCGCCTCGCAGACGCCGGTCGTCCTCGTGTCCCCGCCCACGCGGAAGGGNCGCGAGATGACGCTGCTCGCCCTCGAGCTCGGCGCGGCGGGGGTCGTGCGGATGCCCTCGCGCGAGCTGGTGCGACGGATGCCGGACGTGGTCTCTGAGATGCTCGGCGCGGTGAAGGCNGCCGCCCGCGCGCGGACGGAGCCGGACGCGCCCACCGGCCGANGGGCGCCGTCCGCCGCGTCCGTGATCGCGGTGGGGGCGTCNACCGGCGGGACCGACGCGATCCAGCAGTTCCTCATGGCGATGCGGCCCGACGCGCCGGGGCTCGTCATCGTCCAGCACATGCCCGAGCGGTTCACGCACGCCTTCGCCGAGCGCTGCAACGGGCTCTGCCCCGTCCGGGTCCGGGAGGCGACGGACGGCGACCTCGTGCGGCCCGGGCACGCCCTCATCGCGCCCGGCAATCTCCACATGCGCGTCCGTCGCGACGGCCAGGGCTATCGCGTCCTTCTGGAGCACGGTCCCCCCGTCAACGGCCACCGGCCGTCGATCGACGTGCTGTTCACCTCGACCGCGGCAGCCGTCGGAAGGAACGCCGTCGGCGTGATCCTGACGGGGATGGGCGCCGACGGCGCCCGGGGTCTCTCGGCAATGAAGCGCGCGGGCGCCCGGACGCTCGCCCAGGACGAGGCCTCCTGCGTCGTGTTCGGCATGCCGCGTGAGGCGATCGCGCTCGGCGCCGTGGATCACGTGCTGCCCCTGTCCGAGCTCGGCCGCGTGGCGCTGGAGCTCTGCAGTGGGCGCCTCCGATGAAGCCGGACCGGTCCAGCCGGCGCCGCCCGGAGCGCCAGCGCTTCGACCCGAACCTCGCCGGCATGTTCCGGGCGACCCGCGAGGGCAAGATCCTCGAGGCGAACGAATCGTTCGCGCGCACCCTTGGGCACGCCGCGCCCACCGAGCTGCGCGGGCGGCACCTCAGGGAGTTCTACGTCGAGCCGGCGCGGTGGGACCTTCTGCGCGCCGGGCTCCGCGTGGCGCGGAGCGTGGCCAACCTCGAGGTCCCGTTGCGTCGCGCCAACCGTAGCGTCGTGTGGGTGCTGATGAGCGTCGTGCGAGCCGGCGCGGACCCCGCGAGCGGTCTCGAGGGCTCGATCGTCGACATCACCGCGCGTAAGCGCGCCGACGACCTGCTGCGGGAGACCGAGGCGCTCCGCTCGGTCGCGGCGCTCGCGACCGCCACGGCGCACGAGATCAACAATTCGCTGAACGTGCTGAAGGGACACTTGCAGTTGCTCTCGCCGCGTGTCGGCGGCGACCTCGCCGCCGCCCACCTCGCTCCGGCGCTCGCCGCCGCGAAGGCGATCGAGGAGATCGTCGGCCGGATGAACCAGATCATTCGGGTGGAGCTGGCGGAACCGTCCGGGAGACTGCCGGAGATGCTCGACCTCAGAAAGTCCGCCTCGGTGCCCGACGCGCCCCGGACCGACGCGCCGCTCACCGCGTGAGCGGCGCCTAGAGCACGTGGAGCAGCGGGCGCGCCGCCAGCTCCCCCGACTTCCAGAACCCGCTCTCCGTGAACCAGCCGAGCGCTTCCGCCGCGTCCGGAGTCTTCACGAGCACGAGCGTCTGGCCGCCCTCGAAGAAGCCGCCGAAGGCCACGCGGCCGGCGCCGCGCATCTCGATGAGGGCGAGCTGCGCCATGTCGTGGTCGATCACGGGCCCCTCGACGAGGGTGACCTTGCGCGAGCCGTCGAGGACCACGGGGACCATCTCCCACGGCTCGACGAACTGGGCGAAGCTCCGCGGCTCGTAGCGCGTCCAGACCCCACCCGTCCAGTAGGGGTCCTCCTCGATGGCGTTCTTGAGCTGCGTCGGCTGCTGGAGGCGATAGAAGATGTCGGCGGTCTTCCCGTCCGGCGCGGGCCCGCCGCCGATCAGGATGCTCGCGGCGCGCAGCCCCTGCAGCCGCTCGATGTGGCCTCGCCGGTAGCCCTCGCGCCGGGTCAGGTAATCCTCGGCGGCCGTGATGGCGACGTGGAAGACGATCATGGCGCGTCCTGCCGAGTATAGCCCCGCGCGAGCCTAGAGCAGGGAGAAGAGCGGGCGGGAAGACCGTCGTGGCCATCGCGGGTCGAGCCGACCACCCGTGGTACTGTGTCGGGTGATGGAGCTGCTCGAGCAGTTTCGCGCACGGTACCCGTTTCCCCTCGACGACTTCCAGCTCGAAGCGATCCGGGCGATCGAGGCCGGACAGTCCGTCATCGTGTCGGCGCCGACCGGGGCGGGGAAGACGCTCGTCGCCGAGTTCGCCATCCACATGGCGCTCGCCACCGGCAAGCGCATCGCCTACACGACGCCGCTCAAGGCGCTCTCGAACCAGAAGTTCAACGACTTCACCCGGGTCCTCGGCGCCGAGACGGTCGGTATCCTGACGGGCGACGTGAAGGTGAACCCGCACGGCCGGGTGCTGGTCATGACGACGGAAATTCTCAGGAACGCGCTCTACGGTTCGGGGCTCGAGGACCTCGGCTACATCGTGCTGGACGAGTGCCACTACATGGGCGACGAGGGGCGCGGCACGGTCTGGGAGGAGATCATCGTCAACGCGCCGCAGGACGTCCTGCTCGTCGGCCTCTCGGCGACCGTGGCGAACGTCAAAGAGATCGCCGACTGGATCTCGATCGTGCACCGACCGATCGTGCCGATCTTCCACCCGCACCGCCCCGTGCCCCTCTCGTACGCGGTCGCGGACCTCGCGGGCGAGGTCCACGAGATCGCCGAGGTGCGGGCCGGGCGCGCCCGGCTGGTCGGCGACGAGTCGCGCGGGCCCGACGCGCGCGGCCGCTGGTACACGCGCCGGGTCGTTGATCCCGTCGTCCTGATCGCGGACCTGGAAGCGCGGGGCTGGCTGCCCGCGATCTACTTCATCTTCAGCCGCGCCGGCTGCGAGCGCGCGATGGACGACGTCCTCGCCGAGGGCCGGGGCCTCCTCACCGCCGCGCAGCGGGACGACGTCGAGCGCGCGATCAACGAGCTCGTCGAGGAGAGCCCGACCGTCGCCGAGTCCGCGCTGAACCAGACGGTGTTCCAGGCGCTCAGGCTCGGCGTCGGCCTCCATCACGCCGGGATCCTGCCGAGCGTCAAGCGGCTCATCGAGCTCTCCTTCGAGCGTGGGCTCTGCAAGGTCGTCTTCGCGACCGAGACGATGTCGCTCGGAATCCACATGCCGGCGCGCAGCGTCGTGCTCCAGGGCGTCACCAAGCGAACCGACCGCGGCTTCCGTGCGCTGTCGCACAACGAGCTGACCCAGATGGCGGGGCGCGCAGGCCGCCGCGGGATCGACCCCGAGGGCAAGTGCGTGATCGCCCTCGACGCGCGCGACGGCGTCGAGGACCTCCTCCGCGTCGTGGACGGCTCGCCGGAGCCGATCGAGAGCCAGTTCAAGCTCGGCTACGGCTCCGCCGCGCTCCTCCTCGCCACCGGCGCGCCGCCCGAGGCCCTCCGGCGGCGGATCGAGTCGTCGTTCGGCCAGTACCAGAACCTCAAGCGCATCCGTGAGATGGAGGGCGAGATCCGGTCCCTCGAGGCGGCCCTCGCGGAGGTCAAGCGCTACGCGGCGCCGTGCGGCGACTTCCCGCGCATCGGGCGCTACCGGCGCGCGCGTCAGGAGGCGGAGGCCCGGCGCCAGGCGCTCGGCCGGGGCGGGCGCCGGGGCGAACGGGGCGTCGCCGAGGCCGAGACCGGCAGGCTCGCCCTCGTCCGGCGCAAGGGGGGGCCCGGCCTGGCGCTGATCCTCGGCACGCACTCGATCCGTGGCCACCGGGTGCTCATCGACGCGCTCCTGCCCCACGGCGCCGTCGTGCGCGTGAAGAGCGGGGTCGTCAAGCGGATCTTCTGGGCCACACCGCCGCTCCACGTGCCGCGCGACCTCGATCGTACCTCGCAGGGGCGGGGCCGCGACGGCCGCGGGCTCCGCCACCTGGCCGTCGAGCTCGGACGACTGTCGGTCGCCGAGTTGGTCGAGCGCGAGCGGCAGCAGGGGCCGGAGACCGCGCTCTCCGCGATCGAGTGCCACCGCTGTCCCTGGGGCGCCCAACCGCGGTGTGAGCGCGAGTGGCGCGAGCTCGAGACGCTGACCGAGCGTCTCGGCGTCCGGCAGCGCGCGCTCGAGCAGGTCAGGAGCGCGTACTGGCACGAGTTCCTCCGCGTGGTCGAGGTGCTCGAGCAGTTCGGCGCCGTCCGCGAGCGCCGGCTCGAGCCGCGCGGGCGGCTCATCGCCGGACTCCGGCACGACAACGAGCTGCTCGTCGCCGAATGCGTCTTCCGCGGCGTCTTCGCCGACCTCGCGGCGGCCGAGGCCGCGGCCGTGTGCTCGGCGCTGATCGAGGAGGCGCGCTCGGGCGACCCGGCGATCGCGCGGGACTTCCTCAAGAAGCGGCCCCGGCTCCGGCGTAAGCTCGACCAGCTCGCGAGCCTCGCGAACACGATCCACGAGGCTCAGCGGGCGCGCCACCTCCGGATGCCTCTGGCCGTCCACCCCGGGTTCATGCCGGCCGTCTACCGCTGGGCCGGCGGGGAGGACGACTGGGGGGCGATCGTCGAGGAGTCGTTCGGTGGCCACGAGGGCGACCTGATCCGCGCGATGCGCCGGCTCATCGACCTCCTGCGCCAGCTGGCCGAGGGCCCGGAGGTCCCGCCCGAGACGGCCCGGCTCCTCGCGCAGGCGGCGCGCGTCATCGATCGCGGGATCGTGCTCGAGTCGGCCCTGATATGATCCGAGGCGTGTCGCGTCCAGATAAGCTGCACCGGACCTACGGGTGAGAGTCCCGTCTGAGTAAGCGCCGATGCGCTCAG